>OCTX012253028.1_pt1 | contig 80000 bp, 63 predicted proteins | sample 1539691 | NCBI WGS metagenome assembly OCTX01 (sample SAMN02144231, study PRJEB22623) | gut metagenome | biome: sheep rumen | host: Ovis aries | place: New Zealand
AGCCTTGGTCATTACCGAAATTTCAAGCACAATCAGTGTCTATCAATCTGACAACTATATTATACAAAACAGAACGTTTGTTTGTCAACTTTCAAACTGGAATAAGCCTATGCTATTATATATACTTAAAAGAACAATTCTTTCGAAAGGAAATAACTTCCTATCATGCACTTTTTCGAGGCTGCCGCTACTGTTTTCGCGCTTCATATATCGATTCTTCATATCTTTCTTATTCTGGTTGCACTCGGGCTTCTTTTCATCGCATTCATGGTCCTTTCTGCCGCTATGGTCAAGGTCGACCGCCGCGACATCTACCCGAAGAATAAAGTCCCTGAAGATACTAAAGAGGTCCGTATCGGTTTTTTCTCCGACACACACGGAATCGGCTGTCTGCGCTCCCCCAAATGGATCGCCAGGCAGTTTATCTCCGCAAAATGCGATATAGTTCTTTTCGGAGGTGACTGCGTCCACCATAAAAACGTTCACGATACAGATACAAGGATGCTTACAGAGGTTTCCGCCATCTTAAAAGAAAAAGGCATAGATCTGATTGCTGTACACGGAAACCACGACTGGATCCTGAAAAAAGAAGATTACGACAAAATGGGCGTAAAGCTTCTGGAAAACAACTGGTCAGAGATCCATACCAGTGATTCGGCATTCGCTTTATGCGGCATAGCCGACAGCGAAAGAGGTAACCGCCCATGGGGGAAAATCAGTGAAGAATTCAGTAAATATGCCGGATTCCGCCTGGTACTGGTTCATAACCCCGACTTCATCTATTCTCTTACCGATGCCACAGATCTGGCTGCATCCGATCTCCCTTGCGACTATATTCTTTCCGGACATCTTCACGGCGGACAGGTACACCTTCCGGGAAATCTCGAATTCGTCTTCTTCAGGAAGGACCGGATCGCACGCGAAGAAGGCATCTTAGGCGGCGAATACACATTCCGCGGCTACAAAGGCTTCATCAGCAAAGGCACCGGCACCGGCGCCCTCCCGATCCGCTTCATGGCACGCCCCGAGATCCATATCCTCAAGTTTCATATCTAACAGAGTACACCATATTGATTTCCAAAAAGATAGGATCAAATCACGATCTTGGAGCAAATGATCCTATCTGATAATCATGATGATAGGATGAAATTGCAGATTGCGAGCAAATAATCCTATCTTAAAAGCGAAATGATAGGATCAAATCGCGGTTTTTCGACAAATGATCCTATCTGACAACCGAAATGATAGGATCAAATCATAGATTTGCAGCATGGGATCCTATCTGACAAACAAAATGATAGGATCGAATCACAGATTTGTGGCAAGAGATCCTATTTGACAAACAAAATGATAGGATCAAATTGCAATTTAAAAAGCAAATGATCCTATCATTCGGAATTCTTTCTCGTGAAGAAATACCCATAAACGTGTATGAGCTCCTCATACTGGTATTTTTATATCCTAGATCAAGTAATCTTCCCGCACAAAAAAGGCAAATAAAAAAGAGTTTTCCGAGCCTTTGCAGAAATAACGGAGAAGAAAAGTAACGCGAATATCAAGGTAAAAGAGAAAGAAAAACACCTTCGCCGTGCTTCCCCCGATCACAGCCACGTAAGATCAAGTAAGCAAGCGAAATAAAAAAGGCGGAAATCATTTCGAAGTGCCTCCGCAGGCGCATAGCGCCGAGGACCAGCACGAGAAAGATTCCCGCCTTTTAAATTCTAAATAGCTTGCTTACTTGATCTTAGCCGGTTTGATCTTCCAGATCCCCTTCGCATACTCGCTGATCGTTCTATCCGAAGAGAACTTACCGGAATTGCAGATGTTGATCCAGCACTTCTTTGCCCAAGCCATACGGTTCGTATAGTCTCTGTATGCCTTGTCTCTGGTCTTTCTGTAATCGTCGAAGTCACCGAGTACATAGTAGGTGTCACCAGGCTGACAGTTGCTGCCATAGATAAGGCCATTGAACAGATCCTGGAACATGCCTGTTCCCTCATCGTTGAAGGTACCATCCACGAGACGGTCAAGGACCTTCTTCAGACCCGGGATGTTCTCATACTGCCACTTCGGATTGTAGTAAGCACGGGTTGCTTCCATATCCTCGACACGGCAGCCGAAGATATAAACATTGTCATCTCCAACAGACTGTGCGATCTCAACGTTTGCACCGTCCCATGTACCAAGGGTGACCGCACCGTTCATCATGAACTTCATGTTACCTGTACCGGAAGCCTCGAGGCCGGCTGTGGAGATCTGCTCGGAGATATCTGCTGCCGGGAAGAGCTTCTCACCGTTACTTACGTTATAGTTCTCGATAAATACGACCTTCAGGCGTCCTTCCATATCCGGATCGTTGTCGATCATCTTAGCGATCTCGTTGATAAACTTGATGATCGCCTTGGCACGGAAGTATCCCGGAGCAGCCTTTGCACCGAAGAATACGGTTACCGGCGGCATATCGAGCTTCGGATTCTCCTTGATCCTGTCGTAGAGGTTCAGTGCATAGATCGCATTCAGGAGCTGTCTCTTATACTCATGCAGACGCTTGATCTGTATGTCGAAGATAGAATCCGGATTGACCTTGATGTCCTTGGTCTTTTCGAGGTAGTTGCAAAGAGCGACCTTATTGTCTCTCTTAACTTTCAGGAAACGCTCCATGACCTTCTTATCGTTTGCGTATTTCTCGAGTTTCTTGAGCTGATCAAGATCGGTGACCCAATCCTCATTACCGAGGAGGTCTGTAATAAGAGCCGCCAGACCCTGGTCACAGACACGGAGCCATCTTCTCGGGGTAACACCGTTTGTCTTATTGCTGAACTTCTCCGGATAGATCTCATACCACTCTTTGAGGGTATCTCTCTTGAGGATCTCTGTATGCAGTGCAGCAACGCCGTTTACGGAATAGGAACCGTAGATCGCCATCCAAGCCATCTGTACTTTTCCATCGGAAAGGATCGACAGACGGTCAACAAGCTCGGAGTACATGCCCATCTCGAAGAACTGTGCTCTCTGCTGGTTGTTGATGCCCTCGACGATCTCGAAGATACGCGGGAACAGGAAGCGGAAGATGTTGCAGTCCCACTTCTCAAGAGCCTCTGCCATGATGGTGTGGTTGGTGTAAGCAAATGTATGACGTACGATCTCCCATGCATCTTCCCACTTCACGCCGTTCTCATCGACGAGGATACGCATGAGCTCCGGAATACCGATAACCGGGTGGGTATCGTTGAGCTGGATGCTGTTGAGCTCGGCAAACTTAGAGAAGTCATTGCCGTGAACAGCCTTGTAGTTTCTTACGATATCCTGCAGAGATGCGGATACGAAGAAATACTGCTGACGAACACGGAGCACCTTACCATCGTAAGATGTATCATTCGGGTAAAGCACTCGGAAGATATCGTGTACGCGGTTTCTCTCGATCACTGCGTCATCGAAACGCTGGGAGTTAAAGAGATTGAAGTCAAATTCCTGAGCCGGTTCGCACTTCCAAAGGCGCAGACGGTTTACGTTATGTGTATTGTAGCCGGTGATCGGCATATCGCACGGGATCGCCCATACGTCGAAGTCATTGAAATGAACGCGGATCTTATCCTCGTATCTCGGGATAACGAACGGATAGCCGTTCTCCATCCAGGAATCCGGATGCTCTCTCTGGAAACCGTTCTCAAATGTCTGACGGAACAGACCGTAACGGTAGAGGATACCGTAACCTGTTACCGGGAGATCCAGTGTCGCACAGGAATCCAGGAAACATGCAGCCAGACGGCCAAGACCGCCGTTACCGAGAGCTGCGTCGGTTTCTTCCTCAAGAAGATCGGTCAGGTTGATGCCGAAAGCCTGCATAGCTTCAACAGCCTGCTCATAGATGCCTAAGTTTACGAGGTTATTCAGCATGGAACGTCCTACCAGGAACTCTGCAGACAGATAGTGTGCCTGACGGACTTTAGCATATTTCTCACGTGTTTTCTCCCAGTCATCCGCCATGATCTCGACGATAGAACGGGAAAGCGCAAGCCAGTAGTCTCTCATAGTTCCCTTATCCGCACTCTTACCGGAGCAGGATTTTACCTGGAACGCGATCATATCGTGGAGCTGCTGCGCTGTGATACTGTGGGTATTTGTCTTCGGATCGACAGTGATTTCGCGGCGGGCTGCAGATGTCACTGTAGTTTTCTTTGCAGGTGCCTTTTTTGCTGCCGTAGCCTTTGATGCAGCTGTCTTAGCAGTAGCTGCTTTCTTTGCCGGAGCTTTTTTCACTTCCGTTGTTTTCTTTGCCGAAGCTGCCTTCTTCGCTGCCGGTGCTGCTTTCTTGGCGGCTTGGGTCTTCTTTGCTGCCGGAGCTGCTTTTTTCGCGGTAGCCGGCTTCCTGGAAGCTGTCTTCGATGTTACTTTCTTCTGTGTTTCTTTCTTTTGTGCACGTTCACTCATAACGATGCACCTCCTTTTCCCCATAGGCATTTATAAAACCACATTTGCTATTGTATCAGACTTCACAATTTCTGCAAATCAATGTATTCTTATATATAGGATTTTTCGGGAGGCAGTATATGACCGTTACGTCACAGACCATTGTTTTGACGCTGATTGCAGCCCTTATGGCTGTTCCGGCTTTTTTCATGTTTAATAAGATGCCAGAGGCCTGGCTTCAGGATTATGATTTCGATCCGAAAGCGGAGAATGTCCGGTGGGCCAAGCGTCTGAAACCCTTCCATATCGCGATTTTCGCCGTTATCTATGCTGCACTGGTCTTCCTGAGCTCTGCCAAATACCCGGATTTCCTTTCTTTCGATCACTATCTGCGCGTAATCGGCTTATTTATTGCGCTTCCGGGTTTTACCGTGATCATCATGTCAGACAAACTGAACCGCATCATCCCCGATCACGTGATCGTGTTCAATATCGCCCTTTCCGTGTTCTACTTTATCAGCGACTTTGCAGACGGCAGTCTCTGGATCAGCAGCGGAAAGCCCTGGTATTACTTCATTCTTAACCGTCTTCTTGCTGCCATCGTCGGAAGCGGCGCACTTCTTCTCATCGGTCTTCTCTCCTCCGCCATCGCGAAGACAGAGGCCATGGGCATGGGAGATGTCAAGCTTCTGTTCCTCTGCGGTCTTCTTTCCGGTCTAAAAGGACTGATATTCGTCGTTTTCATCGCCTTCGTCTCTGCCGGTATCGTGGCAGTACCGATGGTGATCAGAAAGCGCATCCGTATCGCAAAAGAAGAAAAAGAGATCCGGGAGAGTCCGGATCCGGCCAAAGCCAGAAAGATCCTCGCCAAGAAGAAACGCGAGATGCACTTTGCTGACGACCCGGACTATCTGGCATTCGGACCGTTTCTCGTACTCGGAACAGTGCTTTTCCTGCTGTACGAACCGTACTTCCTGGAACTTTTTGAGCAATACTTCGGTCAGTTGACGGGGGCAATCTAATGTCGGATCATCAGAAAAGAGGTTCCTCCGGATTTACATTCATCCTGAAAAACAACATCCTTCCATTCCTTCTACCATCGTCATACCCGAATATCGGTATTGTCATGGCGGGAGGCTTTGGTCTTACATTCCTTCTTCAGATGATCTGGCAGGAGATCCCGGATGAGAAGCTTTTCTTCTCGAAGACGTCTCTGATCGGATTCTCGGTGATCACGCTGTTCCGTCTTCTGGCGCTGCTGCTGGTATTTGTATTCGTGACCGAACACTACAAGATATCCGAGCATTACACCTGGGGAAGAAATCCCGGTCTCGGCGCTCATTTCATCGCATTTATGGTCGGTGTTCCCGCCATGCTGATCGCCATCGGCCTTCATAATCTTTTTATCTACTTCGAGCTGAAGATCGGAAACCCCATCCCTCCGCAGCTCTACTACTACATCACCTCTGAGGGCTCGGTCTATGGACTTATTCTCATGGTCATCATGGTAGTCATCTTCCCGATCCTTATTGAGGAATTATTCTTCCGCGGGCTGGTCTTCTCGGTCCTTCCGGACAAGTGGTGGATCCGGATCTTTGTTCCCGCGGTCTTAAGCACTCTTTTTGCCGTAAACCGACTGGAACTTCCGGCATATTTCGTGATCGGGCTTCTCTGCTCGCTGGTTCGCTACTTCACGGATAATACTATCTGCTCCTGTATTACGAGACTGGGATTCTTCTGTACGAAGATCCTGATGGCGCCGATCCTTCCGACGCAGGATCCTTCCGAGGTACAAAATGCGATCGATTATAACCGCATGACGATTTACGCCTCTCTGATCGGTATTGCACTTGGTATCGTAATGCTTCTGGTCCTGATCCGTCAGCTCCGTTATCTCCGTTATCTTCAGAAGAACGAAGATATGCGCTGTGAAACAGAGGAAGGAAAGCCGCTTTTCATCCCTCTTTCTGAGCATTTTCACGCTGATTTCATCATCGGAGTCTGCTGTCTTCTTCTGTGCTGGATCATGTCCTGACAGGAACATGCATCCGCCTCTCGCCTTATCCGGGAAAGCTCTTACGGCTTTGTCTGAGAAGGCTGTTCTCCGCTCTTAAAGATCCCCTCGTCCTTATCACCGTCTCGGCTTAAGAAAGAATAGGCCGGTAGCGGCTTTGCCACCTTAAGAAGATAGGTCATCTCCGCATGCGGCGTGGAATCAATAGGATCCCCGTTCTCATCGAAGATCTCTTCTGCCGTGATCGGCTCCGGATACCCTTTTGGCGTCAGGACATGAAGCGTATCGCCCTTAAAGATCTTATTTCTCTGGGATACGACCGCGCACCCCTTCTCTTCGTCATATGCCGTGACCACACCGACCACAAATGCCGGTCTGTGGTAGGTCTTATCCGGGAAGATCTGGGCATTTTCGCCCGGTCTGTCATAATAAAACCCAGTCGCGAATTCACGGTGGACAGTCCTGTTCAACATCTCCTGCCATCTGGGGTCCTCTTTATAGTTCTCCGGATCCTTCATGTAGAGATCCACTGCCTCTCTATAGGCTTTCGTTACGGATGCCGCGTAAAAAGCACCCTTAATGCGGCCTTCGAGCTTAAAGCTCGTAATGCCTGCTTTAATGAGCTCCGGAATGTGGCTGATCATGCACATGTCCTTGGAGTTAAAGATATATGTGCCGCGCTCGTCTTCCTGGATTGGAAGCGGTGCCTCGAGGCGCTTCTCCTCGACGACATAGTAGCCCCAGCGGCACGGCTGCGCACAGGATCCGGAGTTCGCGGATCTTCCCGTGAAATAATTGGAAAGAAGGCATCTTCCGGAATAAGAAACGCACATCGCTCCGTGGACGAAGCACTCCAGCTCCAGATCCGCAGGGATGGCTTTTCTGATCTTAATGATCTCATCGAGCGTCAGCTCTCTGGCAAGAACGACACGTCTGGCGCCCTGCTCGTACCAGAACTTACAGCCTTCACTGTTGGTCACGCTCGCCTGGGTGCTGATATGGATCTCCAGGTCGGGGGCCAGTGCTTTTACCTTACGGAAAATACCGGCATCGGATACGATCACGGCATCCATGCCGATGCCCGCCAGAAACAGGATCTCGTCATCCAGACGGGAGATATCGTCCTCATGCGCCATGACGTTGACTGTGCAGTAGCACTTGACGCCTCTGTCATGGGCATATTTCACACCCTCTTCCATCTCTTCGTGAGTGAAGTTATCGCTGAAAGTACGTAGTCCGAAAGATTTTCCGGACATATAGACAGCATCCGCGCCATAGGCGACGGCCGTCTTCAGTTTTTCCAGATTACCTGCCGGAGCTAAGACTTCCGGCGCGCGAGGATCTCTTGTCATATTACATCTCCGGGGATAGGCGGGATAAGGGATCAGCCCTCATCACCTGTCGGTCCTTCGTCATCGATGACCGCATTATCGTTCCAATTGTCCTTATATTTCTCAACATTGGCTTCATGCTCTTCCTTCGTAACCGCAAAGGCCGTTCTTCCGTCGCCCTTCGCGCAGAAATACATGAAGTTACAGTTCGGTTCCGGATAGAGCGCTGCCTGGATCGCATCAAGACTCGGCATACAGATCGGTCCCGGCGGGAGTCCTCTGTATTTGTAGGTGTTATACGGGCTGTCCCACTCCAGGTCCGAAGCCGAAGCTGCCCATACATGGCTCATGCCTTCGAGCTCACGCAGATAGTTGATCGATGCATCCGAACCCAGGAACTGCATATCCGGATCTTCCGACTTCAGACGGTTATGGAATACCGCCGAGATAAAGAGCATGTCCGTCTTATCCGTCGTTTCCTTCTGGATCAGGGAAGCAAGTGTCATTACCTCGTCCATCGTCATACCGAGCTTTTGCGCACGTTCATAGAACTCATCGTAGAGCTTGGAATTCATGTTTCTAAGGAACGTCGCGATGATCTCTTCCTCACTGGCGTTCATATCGAAGTCGTAAGTATCCGGGAACAGATATCCGCTCAGGATATAGTCACGGTTCTCGTTTGCGGCAATTGCCGATACAAATGGATAATCGACGAAGAGATTCGGGCTGTTCATGCACTCGTCAAGATGCTTCTCGTCAAAGGCCAGGCCCTTCTCCTTCAGTTTCAGCTTTACCTCTCGATACGTGATACCTTCCGGGAAAGTAATACGAACGACTTCCGGTTCCTGGCAGAGAAGATACATCATCTCATCATATGTCAGTTCCGGCGTAAGGAAATGCGTACCGGCAAGATAACCGCCGTCAAAGCCGTTAAACTTACTCATGATGGAGAAGGTCATGGTGTTCTTGATGAGACCTGCCTTCTTCAGCTTATCGGCAATATCGCTCGTGGTATCACCGGAACGGATCACGATCATGACCGCACCGGGCGTATCCTGATTGATGACCAGTTCTTTTGTGGCGATATTCTTCTCGAGCGTCTTAAATCGCGTATTCTGCGAAATGACATAGTTATAGCCCAGGAACACACCGATGACACCGCACACGATCAGCGCGGTAACTACGATCAGTACACGCAATGCAATCGATACTTTTCTCGAAAACATGCCGTTATATCTCCTTCCGGCGGATGCCGTACGCCCTATTTTCCGGCAAAAGCACCTGCCTTATCAGCTGTTCTTCTTCGCGGCACGGTCCTTCGCACGGAGCTCGGTAGAAAGGATCTTCTTACGAAGACGGATGTTCTTCGGTGTTACTTCACAAAGCTCATCATCACCTACGAACTCGAGGCACTGCTCGAGGCTGTAGTTGAGAGGCGGAGTCAGACGAAGTGCATCGTCAGAACCTGCCGCACGCATATTGGTAACGTGCTTCTTCTTGCAGACATTGACCGTGATATCCTCATTCTTCGGGTTGATACCGACGATCATGCCCTCATAGACCGGAGTTCCGGCGCCGATGAAGAGCTGTCCTCTCTCCTGTGCATTATAAAGACCGTAAGTCATTGCCTCGCCGCTCTCAAACGCAACCAGCACACCGTGGGAGCGTGTCTCGATCTCGCCGGCAAACGGCTCAAATCCGCTAATTACGCTGTTCATTATACCATTGCCCTTAGTGTCGGTCAAAAACTCGGTACGATAGCCGAGGATACCTCTGGACGGTACTTTGAACTCCAGACGTGTATAACCTTTCTCCGGCGGGAACATATTGACCATCTCCGCTTTTCTTGCGCCGAGCTTTTCGATAACGGCACCTACGAATTCCTCCGGTACGTCAATAAGGAGCATCTCGACAGGCTCGCAGAGAACGCCGTCGATTTCCTTCATTATGACCTGCGGACGGGATACCTGGAATTCATATCCTTCACGGCGCATGGTCTCGATGAGGATGGAAAGGTGGAGCTCACCTCTTCCCTTAACTACGAAGGCTTCTGTTGTATCTGTTTCCTCGAGTCTCATGGAAACGTTGGTCTCCATCTCCTTGAAGAGTCTGTCACGGAGGTGACGGGAAGTAACGAACTTACCGTCCTGTCCGGCAAACGGGCTGTCGTTTACGGAGAACGTCATGGCGATCGTCGGCTCGTCGATATCGACGAAAGGCAGCGGCTCCGGGCAGTCCTGCGCACAGATGGTATCACCGATGTTGATCTCCGGAATACCGGCAACACAGACGATCTCACCAACGGAAGCTTCCTGGACTTCCTGACGGCCGAGGCCCTGGAAACGGAGGAGCTTAACAATACGAGCGTTCTTTGTGGTGTTGTCATCATATGTGCAGACAACGACCGGCTGGTTCTGCTTGATCGTACCTCTCTCGATACGGCCGATCGCGATACGTCCGATATACGGGTCAGAGTCGATATTACTTACGAGGAGCTGAAGCGGTCCTTCAGTATCTCCTTCCGGACACGGGATATTCTCGATGATCGCATCCAGAAGCGGGCAGAAATTCAGTTCTTTTCCATCGATATATTCCTGAAGATCAGTGGTTGCGAGACCGACCTTACCGGATGTATAGATGATCGGGAAATCGATCTGATCGTCATCCGCGCCAAGTTCGATGAAGAGCTCGAGGACCATATCCACGACCTCAAGAGCACGCTCATCCGGACGGTCGATCTTATTGATGCAGACGATCGGCTTAAGTCCCATTTCAAGTGCTTTTCGAAGAACGAAACGGGTCTGCGGCATCGGTCCGTCATAAGCATCTACGACCAGAAGAACGCCGTCTACCATCTTTAAGACACGCTCGACCTCACCACCGAAGTCCGCGTGGCCGGGAGTATCTACAACATTGATGCGGTAGTTCTTATAGGAAATAGCGGTATTCTTCGCCAGGATCGTGATACCTCTTTCACGCTCGAGGTCGTTGCTGTCCATGACCTGCTCAACGATCTGCTCATTCTCACGGTAGATACCCGCCTGCTTGAGCATGGAGTCAACGATCGTGGTCTTACCATGGTCAACGTGAGCGATAATAGCGATGTTTCTTAAGTTCTCAATCTTTGTCATACTTCTTTTCCCCTTCTGGTTTCAGATCTTTCTTTCTATCTTTTTCCCTCATATATATTCGTATCGGCGTACCGGCGAAATCGAAATTCTTTCGGAACTGGTTTTCCAGATACCGCTCATATGAAAAATGCATCAGATTGCTGTCATTGACGAAAAGGATGAACTGCGGCGGATACACGGCCACCTGCGTTCCATAGTATATCTTTAGATGTTTGCCCTTATCCTGCGGTGTCGGCACCATCGCCACACACTCGGTGATAAGGTCATTGAGCATACCGGTCTTCAGTCTTCTTCCGGCATTCTCATAGACGCGCTTGATCAGCTCGAAAAGCTTATCGACGCGCTGTCCTGTCTTCGCGGAGATAAAGACGGCCGGTGCATAGCTCATGAAGGAGAAACGGTCCTTAAGGATCTTCTCCATCACCTCGAGCGTTCCGGTATCTTTCTCCACGAGATCCCACTTATTCACAGCAAAAATGCAGGCCTTGCCCGCATTATGGGCATAACCTGCAACTTTTGTATCCTGCTCGGTAACACCTTCTGTCGCATCGATCAGGATGACGCAGACATTGGCTTTCTCGATCGCGGAAAGAGAACGGATCATGCTGTATTTTTCGACAGCGTCCTCGATACGGCCCTTCTTTCTAAGTCCGGCTGTATCCACGATCGTAAACTTACCGTGTTTATTTTCGACCAGCGAGTCGATCGCATCTCTCGTCGTTCCGGGAATATCGGAGACGATCGAGCGCTCGGAACCGGTCATATAATTGGAAAGAGAGGATTTACCCGCATTCGGCTTACCGATCAGGGCGACACGGATCGTATCATTTTCCTGATCTTCCGGTTTTTCTTCCGGAAACTGCTCATAGATCGCATCGAGCATCTCACCTAATCCCAGGCGATGGGAGGAAGAAATCGGATAGACTTCTCCCAGACCGAGATTATAGAACTCATAGAGCTCTGCCGGCGGCTCGCCGACATGATCGACCTTATTGACTGCCAGAACGACCGGACGATTCGCTTTTCTAAGCATCGTAGCAATCTCTTCATCGGCAGCCGTTAAGCCAGACTGCAGATCACACATGAAAAGGATGACATCGGCGGTCTCGATCGCGATCTCCGCCTGCATACGCATGCCCTTGATGATCACATCGTCCGACTCCGGCTCGATACCGCCTGTATCGATCATGACAAATGCACGCTCACGCCAGACTGTCTCGGCGTAGATACGGTCACGGGTAACACCGGGTTCATCGTGTACGATAGAGATACGCTCGCCATAGAGCGCATTGAACAGCGACGATTTTCCCACATTCGGGCGTCCCACGATAGCCACCACGGGCTTTGTCATGTGTCTTCTCCTTTCCGGTTCACAAAAAAATAGCAGTGATTCAACTTGTTTGAGTAGGATCACTGCCGATTATTCGTAGTAGTACGTCGATTAGCTATTAAGCCATCTCATCTGCTTTATTGATGATCTCCTTGCCATCAAGATAACCGCAGGTCTTGCAGACCTTATGGCGCAACATCTTAGTGTGGCAATTGGGGCACTCTACCAAACCTGGCAATACGAGCTTCCAGGCACTTCTATGACGAGAAGTTCTAGCTTTCGACCATTTACGCTTCGGATGAGCCATCGCATCCACCTCCAATACAAATCTTAGATCTCTCTAATTCATTCGCAGCCACACTAAATCCCTGAGGCGCGAATGATATTATGCACTAATGAAAACCCTTTGTCAAGCAACTTTCAAAGAGTTACCGATAGATTTTATACATAAATTTCTTATTTGGCAAGATGTACTTTAAAAAACATTGTATTTCGCATCGGGTCCTGGTTCGGAAAACAAAGATCATACTCCAGCATCGCCTTCTTTACGCAGTATTTCCGGCCGTCGATCCGGACTTCCTCGTCTGCGGTCTCCGGGAAGAAAAGGATATTAAATGTCTCCATCTTCAGGTCGAAGTCTCCGTGGGTCGTGCGCATGACACCCTCTGTGAGGGTTCCCTCCTGAAAGGTCATCTCCATCTCGGTCGATCCTTTCCGTGTCATACGAAGGAGTTTTTCTCCTACCCGGTAGCTTAAGAGAAACTTCGATTCGCCCTCGCCCTTCTGTTCTTCCGGCTGGACCCAGGACACGCGGATCCGGTCCTCGGACTGTTCGAAGGATCCCTCATGCATCTTCTCTTCTTCTTCAAAAGCACTCTTGATACTCACCAGACAGGGCTTCTTATCCATTTCTTCTCTCCTTGCCAACGAATGAGACTAGTTTACCATAAATTTCAAGTGCGAATCGCGAATGAAAACAGAAATCAGCGCAATCTTAAAGCGAATAATTCTCCTTCGGCTCAAACAGTTTGCTTACGCAAAACTCGCCGCCGTAGAGTTATTCGCTTTATTGCTCTGATTTCATTACTCATGCGTATTTGCACTTGAGATTTATAATAAAATAGTAAATAATAGGCATGGCAAAAATTCGAAGAATAAATGGAGTACTTCTTCAGCAGAGGTATTTTAGGAGATTTATAAAATGAAGGACTTTACTGTTTCGGCGAAAAATTCAGGCAAGAAAGTGATCCGTGCTGCGATCCTGGAGTTTCCGAACCTGACTCCTTCCGTTCTTCAAAAAGCACTGAAGCACAAAGATATCCGTATCAACGGCAAGCGCATCTCTTCCGATACTGTCGTAAATGAAGGCGATAAAGTGGAGCTTTGGATCCCGGATGCGCTTTTTGAGAAGACACAGGAATCCAAAAAGCCCGAATATGATGACTATAAGGTCGTTTTCGAGTCGGATGATCTTCTTCTCGTGAATAAGCGTCAGGGACTTGCCGTCCATGGCGGCAAAGGAATGACCGGCGACTGTCTGATCGATATTTTAAGGAAAGACCAGCATAATCCTTCGCTGGATCTTTGCCACCGCATCGATATGAATACCGGAGGCATCATCCTCACCGCAAAGAATAAGAAAAGCCTCGAAGATGCTATCGCACTTTTCAAAGCGGACCTGATCACCAAGCGCTACCGCTGTCTGGTACGAGGTGTCCCGACCGTCGGAACAAATGTCATCTGCAGCGATGAGGCCATCATGAAAGAAGTCTCCGCATATCTCGAAAAGCCCCCGACGGGAAATGTCTTTATCCACGATATCCCGAAGGACGGCGATCTTCCCATCACTTCCCGCTACCGTGTACTGAACATCTATAAAGGCGCAGGTCCGGACGGCGAAGATGTCTCGGATATCGAGGTCGAGCTCGTTACCGGAAGAACACACCAGATCCGTGCGCAGTTTGCCCATCTCGGACACCCGATCATCGGCGACGGCAACTACGGAAGAAACCAGTATAATCTTCACTTCAAGAATCTTCGTGGAGGGAAGGTGCGCTACCAGCAGCTCTTCGCCTCTACCCTTCTTTTCGGAAAGATCCCGAAAGAGAATATCCATCACCGGCTCTCCGGAAGATCGTTCTCCATCGAGCCGCTCTATGACGTAAAACTGAAATAACTTCTTTAAGAAAGGAATACTATATGAACTGTTTTAAGAGAATACTGACCAGAGTCGCCACTGCTGCACTTCTTATATCCACACTCTTTTGTGCGACCGCCTGCAAGACGACCCGTTATGAAAAGAAAGCAGCGGCCAAGCATCACGTGGAGATCGAGGTCGAGGGATACGGCGTGATCAAAGTCGAGCTCGACAGCGCCATGGCTCCGCTCACCGTAGATAACTTCCTGGGACTTGCCAAGCAGGGTTTCTATAACGGATCTACTTTCCACCGCATCATCAAGGGCTTCATGGTACAGGGCGGTACCGCTCCGGCAAGCTGGACAGGAGCACAGCCGCACAGCATCATGGGCGAGTTTCCCGCCAACGGCTATACATCAAACACCTTAAAGCACCTGCGCGGTACGATCTCCATGGCCAGACTGGCCGACAACAATAACAGTGCTTCGTCACAGTTCTTCATCTGCCATCAGGACCGCCCGGACTTAGATGGAAGCTATGCCGCTTTCGGTCAAGTCACCGAAGGTATGGAAGTCGTTGACAAACTCGTTGAGGTTCCTTACGGAGAAAACGGTGCCGTAGAGGAAAAAGACCGTCCTGTGATCAAGGAGATCCGCGTCATCGACTGATTTTAAAAGATGCTGCATAAACGGAGGGGAGCCGGAATGCGCGTCTGATTATAAAAAGGATAATGAGGTACACAAATGAATCTCGCTGAACTGAAAACAGGCCATTCCGCCAAGATATTAAAAGTAGGCGGTGAAGGCGCGCTGCGCCAGCACTTCCTGGATATGGGAGTTATCCCGGGAGCGGAACTGAAACTCGAGAAGCTCGCTCCGATGGGCGACCCGATGGAACTTCGCATCCACGGCTACGAACTCACACTGCGTCTGGACGACGCCAAACTGATCGATATTGAAGAGATCGAAGAAAAAGAGCCCGATACCAGTGCTTTTGCCGAAGAAAAAGAAGGAAAGAAGAAGAAAGAGCGAAGGATCATCATCGCTCACCCGGGCCTCGGCGAAGGCGGTAAATACCACGTCAAAGCTGACGAAGACCCGCTTCCGGATGGCACAAAGCTGACCTTTGCTCTCGCAGGAAACCAGAACTCCGGTAAAACCACGCTCTTTAACCAGCTCACGGGATCAAACCAGCATGTCGGAAACTTCCCCGGCGTTACTGTCGATCGCAAAAGCGGAGTGATCAAGAACAACCCGAACACGGAGATCACAGATCTTCCGGGCATTTACAGTATGTCCCCTTACACGGCCGAAGAGATCGTCTCCCGTCAGTTTATCCTTGACGAAAAGCCGAAAGGCATCATCAATATCGTCGATGCCACCAACATCGAGCGTAATCTCTACCTGACCATGCAGCTCATGGAGCTCAATGTTCCTATGGTCATCGCGCTGAACATGATGGATGAGGTCCGGGGTAATGGCGGTTCCATCCTCGTTAACCAGATGGAGCACGAGCTCGGCGTTCCGGTCGTCCCCATCTCCGCTGCCAAGAACGAAGGTATCCACGAGCTGGTGAACCATGCCCTTCACGTTGCGAAATATCAGGAGCGTCCGGGACGTCTGGACTTCTGTGATGAGAACGACCGTGGCGGTGCGATCCACCGCTGCCTGCATAGTATCATGATCCTCATTGACGACCATGCAAAAGCCGCAGGTATCCCCGAGCGTTTTGCAGCCACGAAACTGATCGAGGGCGATACCCGTGTGCTCGAAAGGCTTGCTCTCGACCAGAATGAGAAAGAAACTCTCGAGCACATCATCGTGCAGATGGAGGAAGAATCCGGCATGGACCGTTCTGCCGCCATCGCCGACATGCGCTTCACCTTTATCCAGAAGCTCGTCGCAAGTACCGTAATCAAGCCAAAAGAGAGCAAGGAGCATCAACGGAGCCGCAGGATCGACAAAGTCCTCACCGGCAAATATACGGCGATCCCTGCCTTCATCCTGATCATGGCAGCTGTTTTCTTCCTTACTTTTAATGTATTCGGAGCATTCTTCCAGGGTCTTCTTGAGAACGGCATCGACAAGCTCACAGAAGCTGTCGATTCCGCCTTTGTCTCCTGGAATGTCAACGAAGTGATACGGTCCCTGGTGATCGACGGTATATTCAACGGAATCGGAAGCGTACTTTCCTTCCTGCCGATCATCGTGATCCTCTTCTTCTTCCTCTCGATGCTCGAAGACTCCGGTTATATGGCACGTGTCGCATTCGTCATGGACAAATTTCTCCGAAAGCTCGGTCTTTCGGGCCGTTCGATCGTGCCGATGCTCATCGGCTTCGGCTGCACCGTCCCCGGCGTTATGGCTTCCCGTACACTGCCTTCCGAGCGCGACCGTAAGATGACGATCCTTCTGACACCTTATATGAGCTGCTCCGCGAAGCTTCCGATCTACGGATTCTTCGCCAGCACCTTCTTCCCGAAGTACAGCGGTCTGGTCATGGTCGGCCTTTACTTCATCGGCATCCTCACCGGCATAATCGTCGCCTTCATCCTCAAAAGCACTGTCTTCAAAGGGGAAGCGGTTCCTTTTGTCATGGAGCTTCCGAACTACCGTATGCCGGGTGCAAAGAATGTCTTGCAGCTCCTGTGGGAGAAAGCCAAGGACTTCCTACAGCGTGCTTTTACAGTCATTTTTATCGCAACCATCGTTATCTGGTTCCTGCAGTCATTTGATCTCAGCCTGACACTGACCGATGATTCCAGCAAGAGTATCCTGGCATTGATCGCAGGAACGATCGCTCCGATCTTTGCCCCTCTGGGATTCGGAGACTGGCGCTTCTCCACTGCCCTGATCACCGGATTCATGGCCAAGGAAAGTGTCGTATCCACGCTGAATGTCCTCACAGGCAGCGACGCCATTGTGCAGACTCTCTTATCTCCTTTGGCTGCCATGAGTATCCTGGTCTTCTGCCTTCTGTACACTCCGTGTGTCGCAGCAGTCGCCTCTGTCCGTCGGGAGCTTGGTGCCAAGTGGGCCACGATCGTCGTTATCTCTCAGTGTGCCGTTGCCTGGATCGCCGCTTTCGGCATATATCAGATCGGAATGCTCGTAGGACTGGGCTGATTTTTCCTTAATATCATATTCATGGTCTTTTTATTAACTTTCCGCACATAGTACAGGAAGACGCGAAACGAAAAAAAACAGATCCCGTCGAAAGATATCGGCGGGATCTCGTTTCGAAAAAATTTCCTGCATCAAAAGTGTGTCGATAATAATGCAAGAAGTTGTCAACAAGCGTGGGGGGCTAGAGTCGTGTGCGTCAGAAAGATGGCAAACTTTCTCTAACGGAGGCATTGGGGTTGTCTGTTCACACCGCCCCCTACTTAATTATATTTTATGTATTTCTTGAAAAATCGATACCAAATCTTTGCACTTTATGTCATAATAATGGTGTAAGTTTATTACATCGCAAAAGTGCCGGCGGAAGGGGTTGCCGCCGTATATTCAGGCAGTTTCCACTGCTTATTTCAGGAGGCTTTTATGGATCAGGATGTTAATAAAGAACTACAGAGACTTCTTTTTATGCAGCGTGAGCGCCTGATGGTCCGCTCCTCATATGAACATGAATTCGACTTTTACGATCTGGTCGCGACCGGACAGCTCGAGGAAGTTATGCGGCAGGTCAGAGAATACCATATTTCCGAGCTTCGCGGTGTAGGCATGCTCTCCCCTGACAGGCTTCGGAATGTCAGATACCATCTCATTATTAGTATTGCCATGATCGCCCGCTACTGCATCAACTACGGTATGGATGTCGAGACATCCTATTCTCTTTCCGATATCTATATTCAGCAGTGCGATGCCGCGACATCCACCGCACAGCTTGATTCTATCCAGCAGAAGTGTATCGAGGACTACTGCACCAGAATGAGAGCGCTGCGTCTCGACAATATCTTCAGTAAGCACGTCGTCCGCGCCATCGAATACATCTACAGTCACCTTCAGGACCGTATCCTGGTCCCGGATCTTTCCGAATACCTCGGATTAAATGACGCCTACTTCTCGAAGCTCTTTAAGAAAGAGACCGGCGTTTCCGTCAGCGACTTTATCCGTCTGAAGAAGATCGATGCCGCCAAGCACATGCTGAAGCACTCGGACTATTCGTGTCTCAGCATCTCGCAGTTCCTGTCTTTTTCTACCCAGAGCCATTTTATCCAGGCCTTTAAGAAACAGACCGGACTTACGCCGGAAGAGTATCGGAAAGACTACTTCCACAAGGCTTTCCCGAAAGATGCGAAAACGAAGCAGGATGCCTTCCTTCCTATCGAGCATACCGAGGAAGAGCTCGCGAAGCTTCTCGAAGAGGCGAAAAAGAAGAATCTCGCCACGACGCCTCGGGCAAATACGGAGGAATAACAGATATGTCGGGGATGATTCTGTTTTTGACCTCTTTTGTCAGTGTATCTTTTCTTTTGCTTCCGAAGGGGACCGAGCTTCTTTTTGTTCTTATGGCCGTGATCCTCTTTGCTTTGGCTAAGAATAAGATCCCCGTATCCTCGCTGAACAGCATTCAGAAGAAGCCTCTGATCCGCTCGATCGCGCTCTCCGGACTTCTGGTCATCTACTTTATCATCAACTGTTATGGAAGATATGAGAATATGAACATCATGCTCGCCATGATCGTCGGCATCGTATTCCTTCTTCTGTCGATCCCGCTCACCTTAAGGATCGGTTCGAAAGAAGCGGATCTGCCGGAGCTTTCTCCGAAAGAGGAAGAAAAGAATGCCGCATCACTGATCTTCTCACTGGCAGTGGGATTTATCACCGTGCTGATCCTTTCTCAGTCATCTCCGCTTTATCCTTGCAACAACTGGTCAGATGCCAACTGTTTCCTCACTCTCGGAAGAACTCCTCTTCACGGCAGAAAGATGTATAGCGAAGTCTTTGACCATAAAGGGCCTCTCCTTTACCTCATCCACACCGTCTCCGCCTTGATCTCCCCGGATTCCTTCCTCGGAATGTATATCATCCAGTCACTCTTCTGCGCCATGACGCACCGCTTCATGGTAAAGACCGCCGGACTTTTCACTAAGAAAGACCGCACGGTATATCTTCTTTCTATTCCCGCATTATTCCTTCTCTTCTCATCGAATGCATATTTCTATGGCGACTCGACGGAAGAACTTCTTCTCCCGTTTGTGATCGCCGGCATCTATGTCATCTTCAAGTCATTCCGGAAAGAAGAAGATCTTTCCAAAAAGGATATGCTCATTCTCGGATCCGGAGCGGCCTTTGCCTTCTGGATCAAGTTCACACTCTGCGGTTTCTGGATCGGAGCGATCCTCTATATGGTTTTCCGCCTTCTCCGAAGACATGAGGGAAAGAAACTTCTTAAATATGCGCTGTGGTTCTGCGTACCCTGTATTGCCATCTCGGTACCGATCCTCATTCTCCTTGCCGCCACATCGACATTAAGTGACATGTTCACCGTATATTTCTATAACAACATGTTCAGTTATCAGAGCTTAAACGGCGGCATCCCGATCTTCGGCAAACTCCCTTACTCCTTGATCCTCACGATCATGAAGCTCGACACCAATCACGTCATGGCGGCGCTTATTGTCTCCGCGATCTTCTATCTGAGTTCTCTGAAGGACAAGCGCTACATCACCTTCTATTCGGTCACATTCGTAACGACAGCATTCTTCGTATTCTTCGGCGACTCCCAGATGTTCTACTACATCTTCGGACTTGCCGGATTTGCACTTCCGGGCATCATCCCATGGATCCTTCTTGTCCGCCGTGCGCTGGCTCCGAAGGATTCAAGACGGCTTCTTACCGTCATCTCCGCAGCCGCGCTTCTTTCTTGCTGTATCTATGCCTTCTCCGCATCCTGTGCAACATTCGAGATCTTTACCAAAAGGTCAGATCTCCCGTCTTACAAGTTTGCGGAGTATATGGATACCTCCGAGAATGTCTCTATCCTGAATTTCGACTTCCCGGACAGCGGCTTTTATTCCGCTTCCGGCTCCGTTCCCACAGAGAAATACTACTGCAAGTATAATCTGGATGATGTTCTCCCGGAGATCATGAGCAGCCGCATCCGGGCAATCGCCGAGCGCCGCGTGGAGTATGTTATCACGAGGAACCACGTATATAACTTCAAGAATTATGATCTGATCGCCTCGGCAGATCTCACCGAGATCGACTTCGATGGCGAGGTCGGCACCGACACTTACTTCCTTTACAGGCGCAACGAAGGAGAAAACCATGGATAAAACTTCGATGAATAATAAGTCTCACGATCGTTTTACCCTCCTTCTCATCGCAGTTTCCTCGATCCTTCTGACATCCTTTGTCTGTCCTTACGCACCCTGGTTCCGTTACTGCTTCGAGACAGATGAAACCGTTTACCGCATCCTCTCTCTCGGCTGGATCCGCGGCAAGCTCCCCTACCGCGACCTTTTCGATCACAAGGGGCCTCTCTCGTATGTCTTCTATGCGCTCGGACTTCTTCTGTCCGGTGGGAAGAACTGGGGCATGTGGATTATTTTCTGCATCGTCAATGCGGTGACATTCACCACGATGTATAGGATCTTCCGGCTGAAGTTTAATGAGAACATATCTCTTCTTTCGTCCGCAAGCCTTATCTTTCTCCTTACGTTCTTTAAGGACTCTCTGTTCGGGTCTTCTTCCCGTCCGGAGAATATCATCACGATGTTTCTGATGCTGTCGTCCTATACCTTTGTAAAAGCACTTCTACGCTTCTCCGGGCTGGAACCGGATGATAGAAGATCCAGGTCCTCTTTCGTCTTCACCAAGAGCGAGATGCTCCTTATCGGCCTTTACTGCGGCTGCGTCTTCCTGATCAAGTTTAATGTCTGCGTATTTTATCTGACCTTTATCGGCTCATATTTCATCTGGCTTATGGTCAAGGCCCGCTGGCGCGAGTTCTTCTCCCGTGTGGGGCTCTTCCTTTCCGGACTTATTTCCGTAACAGCGCTTTTCTGTATTTATTACTATGTCCGGGGCGGTCTGTCGGATATGCTCAACACCTATTTTCTATTCAATATCCGATCAGGCTTGTCCGGCAAATGGCGTCTTCACATCTTCCAGCCTCCGATTCCCTTTACCACCCAGGCAGTCACCCTGTTTCTTATTCTCTGTTCCGCTGCTGTGATCTATATAACCTTGAAGAGCGCATCCGGAAAGAAACTTCAGTTTATCGTCTGTTTTATTTGTGGCGCGGTCTGCTATTTTTTCATCACGCTCCCGGAGATCTACTACTACTCTTTTATTGTTCTGCTGCCGCTATACATGGTAGGGATCCCCTTCCTCATCGATCTTCTGACGGCACGGAGAACGCTCCGTCTTTCGAAGGCGAAGATCAGCACTTTGTTTGTGATACCTGTTCTTCTTTCGTTCCTGGTCAATTTCATTGCGATCCCGTCTGTACCGAGGCAGCCGACAGAATTCGAAACGAAGATGGAAGAGTTTTCCCGATCCCATCCGAAAGCGACATACATCTTCTTCATGAGCAATACCTTTGCATCCCCGATGTTCTATGACCTGACCTCGGAGGTTCCGGATTTCCGCTACTTCTATATCCCGTTAAGAGCCACCGCGAAGATGGAGAACGAGCATCTCAAGTCGATCGCGAAAGGACAGCCGGATGTTATCGTCATACAGAATGCCAAAGACCAGAATCAGGAGGTCATGCAGACTTTCTATGACTTTTTCGAGAAATACGGATACGAGTATTACCTCGAAGGTGACGGATACAAGTATGGTTCCAATTATCTGATCTATACGAAAAAGAACCCGTAAGCGATACGCTTCGGGTTCTTCTATACATTTTCAATTTATTTCCGTCGGACTTGCCATAAGGATCACTTCTTGGCAGTCTCGATCTCCTTGAGTGCTGCAGCGATCGCTTCTTCTGCTGTCATCTCGACGACTTCGGATCCGGCGCGGAGCTTATACTCGACCTTACCCTCAGCAGCCTTACGGCCTACTGTGATACGTACCGGGATACCGATCAGGTCGGCATCCTTAAACTTAACACCGGCACGCTCTTCTCTGTCATCGATCAGGACCTCGGCGCCCGCCTTCTCAAGTGCATCGTGGATCTCGCCTGCCATCTTCACGACAGCCTCATCCTGAGATGTGGTCGGAACAACGATGACCTGATACGGAGCCACGGACATCGGCCAGATGATACCGTTCTCATCGTAGTGCTGCTCGATGATCGCGGCTAAGGTTCTGGAAACACCGATACCATAGCAGCCCATGATCATGGAGTTCTCTTTACCATCCTTATCCAGGTAGACGCAGTGGAGTGCATCGGAATACTTAGTGCCGAGCTTGAAGATATGTCCTACCTCGATACCTCTGCACATGGACATCGGCTTACCGCACTTCGGACACGGATCACCTTCCACAGCGCCTCTTACATCCACGATACGGTCCGGAGTAAAGTCACGGCCGATATTCACGTTCTTGAAGTGGAAGTCAGTCTCATTTGCGCCTACGATGAAGTTTGTCATCGCAGCCACTTCGTAGTCAGCGATCACTTCGATCTTTTCCTTCAGGCCGCAGGGACCGGCAAATCCGACAGCAGCGCCGGTAACACGCTCAACTTCTTCGAAGGAAGCAAGGTTCATCTCCGTCGCATCAAAGAGATTACCGAGCTTGGTCTCGTTGATCTCGCGGTCACCTCTGACCATAACAGCCACGATCTTACCGTCGATATTGTAAAGGATCGTCTTGGCAAAAGCAGCCGGCTCAGAGTGCATGAACTCCATGAGTTCTTCGATGGTCTTTACATGAGGTGTCTCGATCTTCTCCATAGGAAGCATCTCGAAATCCTTCGGAGCTTCAACCTTCGGGCACGGTGCTTTTTCCTCATTGGCAGCATAATCACATGCCGGGCAGTATGCGATCGCATCTTCACCTACCGCAGACTTGACCATGAACTCCTGGGAACCGGAACCACCCATCGCGCCGGAATCGGCATCTACGAGAATGTAGTCGAGGTCGCAGCGGTCGAAGATCTTGCAGTATGCCTCTTTCATGTTGAGATAGGACTTATCGAGACCTGCCTCATCAACGTCGAAGCTGTATGCATCCTTCATGACGAACTCACGGGAACGGACGACACCGAATCTCGGGCGCTTCTCGTCACGGTACTTATGCTGGATCTGATACAGGGTGACCGGAAGATTACGATAAGAACGGATCGTATCTCTTACCGCCTCTGTAAAAGGCTCCTCATGCGTCGGACCTAAGCAGAACTGACGTCCTCCTCTGTCCTTCAGACGGAACATCTCCGGGCCGAACTTCTCCCAGCGGCCGGAAGCCATATAGGTCTCTGCCGGAAGAACTGCCGGCATGATCAGTTCCTGAGCTCCTGCTCTATCCATCTCCTCTCGGACGATGGCTTCGACTTTCCGGTAGGCACGGTAGCCCATCGGCATATAAGAATAGATGCCTGCAGCCGCCTTACGCATCAGGCCGGCACGGAGCATGAGCTGATGGCTCACGATCTCGGCATCAGATGGCACTTCTCTCTGAGTGGACATGAAAAGCTTAGATACTCGCATGATTGATTCCTCTTTCATCGCGCATACGCGCATATATAAATAGATAGCACACAAAAGTATAATGATTTGCCGCAAAGATGTCAATTTTACATCCTTCCGCATCGTTTTCCGGGGCATGCCGGGAGGGAGCCTTCGAGATATCCTCCCGTTTGTAGTAAAATAGTCTTATGAGATGAAAACCGCATCATCCGGGAAGGAGGTTCCTATGAATCCTGTTATAACTTCCGACATCGTGATCGTCGGCGCCGGTGTGGTGGGCACTTCGATCGCCTATAGCCTGATCCCCTACGACGTCCGGGTACTGCTCCTCGACAAGAATAATGACGTGGCCATGGGGGCCACGCGCGCCAATAGTGCGATCATACACGCCGGATACGATCCGAAGCCCGGCACCCTCATGGCGAAGCTCAATGTCGAGGGCAATGCTCTTTATGAGAAACTATGTCATGATCTGTCTGTTCCCTTCCGCCGCTGCGGTTCACTCGTACTTGCTTTCTCTGATACGGAGCGGGCGCTGTTAGAAGAACTTCTTGATCGCGGTATCAAAAACCACGTCCCGGATATACGTATTCTCGACAAAGATGAACTGCACCGCATTGAGCCGGGTGTTTCCGCTGACGCCGTATCCGCACTCTATGCCCCGTCCGCCGGGATCATCAACCCCTGGGAATTCTGTCTTGCACAGGCGGAGGTCTTCGTAAGAAACGGCGGTACTTTCCTTCCGAACTGCGAAGTGACCGGGATCCGGAAAGATACGAGTGATCCGGATCGCTTCTATCTTCTGGACATACCTTCCGGGACGATCAGGGCACGCACAGTAATACTTGCTTGCGGTATCAGATCCGACATCGTTCATGGCTTTCTCAGCACGCCGGACTTCTCTATCGTTCCGACCCGCGGCGAATACTATCTACTGGATAAATCCGAAGGAAGCCGCGTCTCTCATGTGGTCTTCCAGTGTCCGAATGCATCCGGAAAGGGCGTACTGGTCGCGCCGACCGTACACGGCAATCTCATATGCGGCCCTACCTCCGAGGTCCTGAAGGAAGATATTGAAGATACATCCACCACATCTGCAAAACTCTCCGAAATCAAGGAAAAAGCTTCCCGCTCTGTCGGAAATATCTCCTGGCGCGATAATGTCAGAAACTTCTCCGGCATCCGTGCCAACTCCACGTCAGATGACTTTATCCTCCGTGAGATCCCCGATCAGGAAGGCATATTCGAGGCCGCCGGGATCAAGTCCCCCGGACTTGCCAGCAGTCCCGCGATCGGTCTTTATATGCTGAACCTTCTAAAAGAAAAAGGGATCCCGCTTCCGGAGAAGAAAGGCGGATATGATTCTACCAGAAAGAAGATCCATTTCCGTGATATGACGAACGAAGAGCGCGCTGAGCTGGTAAAGAAAGATCCTTCATACGGACGCATCGTCTGCCGCTGCGAAGGAGTCACGGAGGGCGAGATCAGAGATGCACTTTTAAGCCCCATCCCGCCTGTCTCCCTCGACGCCGTCAAGCGTCGCGCCGGAACCGGAATGGGTCGCTGTCAGGGCGGATTCTGCGGTCCGCGTATCGTGGAGATGATGCTCGGCAGAAACAAGAATACCGCGGAAACCTCCGGAACACTTCCGGATCCTTCACCGCTTTCGATCCTGCAGGATGGAAACGGCTCGAATCTCTTCTTTGAGCGTGAAGCCGAAAAGGAGGTGGAATCATGAGATCATATGATATCGTTGTCATCGGAGGCGGCCCGGCGGGTCTTGCCGCGGCAAAGAGTGCCGCAGATAACGGCTGCTCCTCTATTCTTCTCATCGAGCGGGACACCAAGCTCGGCGGCATCCTCAACCAGTGCATCCATAACGGATTCGGTCTTTCCCACTTCGGCGAGGAGCTCACCGGTCCGGAGTATGCTTTCCGCGCTTACGAAGAATTAAGAAGCACTATCGATTCCAGTAGAGATCCGGATTCCGGGAAGGACACTCCTTCTGTCGAGATCCTTCTTGACACCTTCGTCATGGAGATCACCCCGGAAAAGAAGATCTTTGCCATGAATAAAAAAGACGGCTACTTCGAGATTTCTTCTAAGGCCATCATCCTCGCGATGGGCTGCCGTGAAAAGGCTCGCGGCGCTCTTGCGATCCCCGGCAGCAGACCGGCAGGTGTTATGACCGCAGGTCTTGCGCAGCACTATGTAAATATCGACGGCTATATGGTCGGAAAGAAAGTCGTCATTTTAGGTTCCGGCGATATCGGACTCATCATGGCCCGCCGCATGGTCTTGGAAGGCGCGGAGGTCCTGGCCTGTATCGAGATCGCCCCTCAGCCGGGAGGACTTGCCAGAAATATCACACAGTGTCTTCAGGATTACGGCATCCCTCTATATCTTCGGAAGACCGTCACCGCGATCCACGGAAAAGACCGCCTCACCGGCATCACTGTCTCGGAAGTGGACGAGAAATATACCCCGATACCGGGAACCGAACAGGAAATCTCCTGCGACACGCTTCTTCTGTCCTGCGGTCTTATTCCGGAAAATGAACTTTCCAGGAAAGCCGGCATCTCCATTGATCCGAAGACCGGAGGTCCCTTCTCTTCCGACGTGCATGAGACATCGATCCCGGGCATCTTCGCCTGCGGAAATGTCCTTCATGTCCACGACCTGGCAGATAACGTAACGAAAGAAGCGATCGAAGCCGGAAAGGCAGCTGCACTTTATGTCAGCGGAGAAGCTCCATCGACATCCGGACAGGCGATCCATAACCCGAAGATCTTCCCGGGCAAAGTCGTAAAACCACTGACACAACCTGCCGGGGAAAACTCTTTGGACGGAGATACCGCGGTACACCGCATGACCTGTATCATCTGCCCGCGCGGATGCTCCCTCACCGTCACGCTCGGAGACGATCCGAAAGTGACCGGCAATGCCTGTCCCCGCGGGGAGGCATATGCGATCGCGGAGATCTCGCATCCGATGCGTACACTGACGACCACGATCCGCGTCCGAAAAGAAGATGGCACGATCGGCCGTATCAGTGTAAAATCTAAAGGCGAGATCCCGAAGCAGGAGATATTCGATCTGGCAGGAAAGATCCATAAGACCATTATCGATGCTCCCGTTTCTGTCGGAGATGAGGTCCTGCCCGGCGTGATCGCCACAAGCTCCATTTGAGCCTTTGTGACTGATATATGTGAAGAGGAGATTTACGTTGAGTACTGATGCAAAAGAGAAAGAAGCACCGCTTTCTTTAAAGGAAAGCAAGGTGCGCCACCCGTTACTTCTGACGTGTCTGGTTTCCACAGCCATTACTGCCCTGATCGTTCTTTTCACCTATATATTCCTGGGGTTTGCTCCGTTTGGGGATCAGGCTCTGATCTATAAGGACGGACAGCAGCAGCTTGTCGATCTTCTTTGCTGGTTCAAGGATGTCCTGACCGGCAGATCCTCGATCAGCTACTCCTTCTCCAAGTACTTGGGAGGCAGTAATTTTGCGGTCTTCACCTACTATCTGGCCTCTCCATTAAATCTTCTCATGGTCTTCTTCCCGAAGTCCCAGGCCTCCACATTCATGAATGTCCTTTTTCTTCTGAAGGCCTCTCTGGCCGCGCTTTTCGCAGCATATTATCTCGGCAGGAGATTCCGTCCGGACACACGCACGAAGTACGGGATCACTGTGCTTCTTGCGATCTCATATGCATTCAGCCAGTATCTTATCGCCCAGAGCAATAACATCATGTGGCTCGACGGCGCATATATGCTGCCGCTCATGCTCTCCGGTGTCGAGAAGCTCATCTCCGGGAAGAAAAGCACGCTTTTCATCATATCGGCAGGGCTTACTCTTTGCTTTAACTGGTATGTCGGTATCATCGATCTTCTTTTCGCCGGGATGTGGTTCCTGTTCGAGTCCGCACGTCTTGCTGTCACAGCAGATCCTATCTCAAAAGAACGCTCCTCAAAGAAGACCCGTTCTTCTCACCCTGCGCTTTCCGCTTTCGGATTTTCAGTTCTTCGCTTCGCCATAAGCTGTGTCAGCGCGATTCTGATCTCTGCCGCGATCCTTCTTCCGACGCTGTCCATGCTCTCCGGAAGATCTTACGGGAAATCCGGCATCGGGATGCTCACCGACTTTTCCATGATCGGCTTCGTGCCGAATATCATCAGCAACTATTCTTTCGGCTTTGTCAGTGTTAAGGGCGGAGTAAATCTTTTTGCCGGATTCTTCGTTCTTCTCGGCGTTGTCCTTCTCTTTACCGCTACGGCAAAAGCACTTAAAGAGAAACTTCTCTACGGAGCCTTCCTTCTGGTGATCGTCCTGTCATTTTATTTCCAGCCTCTGGTCGCCATCTTCTCCATGCTCCGCGAGGTGGAATCGCTCTGGTACCGGTATTCCTATGTCGGAAGTTTCGCGCTCATCTATCTGGCCGCAGTTTTCTACCTCGGTTCCGACAGAAATAAACTGAAGCTGTGGATGCCGCCGTGCGTTGCTGCCGTATATTCCATCATCGCATTTCTCATGACAAAACCGGATTCCCATACCACGTCCGAGATCATCTTCTCTTCGCATCTTGCGTCGATCCTGCACCGTTCCCCGAGTGTTTTCACCGACACGATCGTATCGAAGATCCTCTTTCCGATCCTTATCTCTTTACTTCTTTGCCTGGTCATCTACGCAAGAAAGAAAAAGCCGGAGATCTTCCGCATAAGCGCCGTTCTTCTGGCCTTAGTCATCGTCTTTGAGCTTTCACTCTCACAGATGGTCCTTTCCAAAGTCTATGCCACCTCGGATGCACCCGAGATCGAAAGATATTCCAGAAATGAGGCCGCACTCTTAGAAAATATCGAAGACACCTCATTTTACCGCGTCGTCCAGACCTCATATCACAGCAGCCACCACGGACTTGCTGCCTCCTACAACGAGCCTCTGGCATATAACTTCCGTTCGGTCTCCTCTTTCGTATCCGCACCGGACGAGAATTCCATCTCATTTTTGAACCGCGCCGGATATCCGGGCTACTATGATACGATCCCGGTCACGGTATCCGAAAACCTCGCCCTCGATAGTCTCCTGTCCGTCAAGTATGTCCTTCTTTCTTCAGGAGATCCGAATACAGAAGGCCTTCAGAAGCTCTCTTCGATCGACGGATTTAAAGATCTCTACACAAATCCCTATGCTGTCGATCCTGCATTTGTGATCCCGGCCGCCGGAAGCTTCGACAGCGAGAACACGAATCCCGCAAGATATCTCAATGACCTGTACCGCCACCTCTCCGGGATAAAGAAGAATATCTTCCGCCCTGTCATCGCAGACATAACGAAGGAAGGTTCTTTTGTCGTACAGGAAGAACCCGGATCCGTTCTTTACGCGATCCTTCTGACGAACTTTGACAGCGGGTCCACTCTTCATATCAACGGTGAAGAATATACCGGTTACTCGAAGGAGATGGCCCCGACCTTATTCCGTGCACATACGGTAAACGGAAGCACTGAGATCTACCTGCCCCTGGATCCGAAGAAGGACCAGATGATCATCGATGCACAGTTCTTCGCTCTCGACCTCGATGTTCTTTCCGAGGCTGCTTCTGCGATCCGGAGCCGTTCTGCCGCCTTCTATTCCATCGGAGACGGTCATGCGAAGTTCGAGGTCCGGGATGGGAAAGCAGGCACTTCTCTCTTCACTTCGATTCCGGACAGCCGCGGCTGGACCGTCAAGCGGAACGGAAAAAAAGCGGACTATGATCTTACCGGCGGGACCTTCATCACGATCCCTCTGGAAGATGGCGAAAACATCATCGAGATGTCATACTCCGTGCCGCATCTGACCTCAGGCATCATTCTTTCCATCGCCGGAGTCCTGCTTCTCGGAGGAATCACTTACCTGGAAAACAGAAAAAAGAAGGACGCCTGATCCGGCGTCCTTTCGTTTGTGATCTCATATCTTAATACGGGAATTCCCAGTAGAACTCGTCTCTTTTACAGAATGCGCAGTTATAGTCCTTCGTACTTGCGTATTCCTCGCCGCCGTCATTTTGCGACTTAAACTCCGCGATGGCCTGCATCTTCTTTTTCACTTCCTCGTCTGTCAGGATGATCTTTGTGACCTTATTCCAGTCGAGCGTCGTCTGCATCGTCGGGAATGGTGTGCTGAACTCCGTGATCACCGCAGATCCGTCCGCATTATAGGTAAGATACTCCGGCCAGGTCGTCTCTTCCCCGTGGATCACGCTCTCGCAGAGTACCGGATGATACTCTGTTTCCTTGACGATCGTCTCGATTGTGGACTTTACCAGAAGGAATGCATACTTATGATCCTCATGCCACTCGTATTCCGATGTCGTAAATATACGGTCCGGGAGGTTCGCAAGGATATATTCATGCATATCTTCTGTAAGATCCCGACGGTTGTAGTAGGCATAGGAACCGCTGCGAAGGAACCGGTAATCAAACAGATTCTGTTCCGGTACACCATATGTCTGATAGTATCCGCTATGGGCACGGAACATCCCGTCCCAATTATCTGATTGCAGGATCGTCCCGAGCGTCAGATCTCCATATCCGAGGAAAGTAATATCTGATTTATCCACTCCGAGGAGCTCTAATGCGCGCACGCTTTCTTCGTATCGGACCGGTGTGAGATCTGATCCGAAATAATCCCCGTTCGTCAGGAAAAGCACTTTTACGATATTTCCTTCAGCGATCGTCTTTTGGATCGTGCCGGCAAATGCCAGGATCTCATCATCCTCGTGCGGCGCGACGATCAGGGTGACCTTCTTTTCCGACTTTACCGCGAAGACAGAAGAAACAGTGATATTTCCGTCTCCGGGGATATACTTGAACACGACCTGTGCTTTTCCCGCATCAAGATGAACCGTTTCCGTGATCGTCCCCTCCCCCTTCGGGAAGAATGCTTTCTTGATGAATCTGTTATTGATAAATAAGCCGTATGTCGCATCTTCGCCGTGGTTGCTATAAGAGATCGAAACATCATATTCCCCGGCCTTATCCGCCTCCACTTCGAAGCTCTGAAGCTCTTTCTCCGGAAGAAGATCCGCATCGTAGTTCTTCACCTCGATCGCGCGGAAAGATTCACCGTTATTCTCAAAAACTTCCAGTTCATCGAGATACTCGCCGATCATCCCCTTGCAGTAAGCTCTTCTGTCATCGTTCTCTTCAAAGAACGTGATCTTTCCATAGACGGAGTTTCCGGTCATCTTCCCCTTATAGGTCATCCCCTCGGGAGAAAACATATAAAGGCCGATCATGCCTCCGTTATGCGTGTACCCGTGTTCGGAAACATACCCGTCAATATCGATCGTACAGTTCACGATATCCGGGTAACCTGCGCCGCAGATCCCTCCCATGAACTGTTCATCCTTCGTAGTTCTGTCTGTATCGATGCAGACCAGTGTGACATCCGTCTGCACCCCGGTAAAAGAACCATACCCGTAGCCGACGACACCGCCGACACCGAACATCCGGTCATGGGCGCGAAGATAGACATCTCCGATCACATTGACATTTGTGATCTTCGAATCACTCATATAGCCGGCAAGAGTTCCCACGAAGCACGGTTCATCGGAAGTAATATCCACATGCGAATCACGGAACGTCAGATCCCTGATCTGTGCCTGATCCAGGGAATCGAACATGCCGGCAAGCGCAGTGGAATAAGACTTCAGGTTGCCATCGTAGGTATCTCTTCTGGCCTCTCCTGTCGAGGTGACCGTAAGGCCGAAGATCGTATAGCCATGTCCATCGAGTATTCCGCTGAAGGAAAACGGCTTCCATTCCATACCGTTCATGTCGATATCCGAAGTCAGCAGGAACTTGCCGTCGGGATCTTCTTTCAGTTTCTGAAGATCCTCTGTGCAGCTGATCTTCGTATAGCTCATATACTTAAGTTTCTCGCCCAGGCCGAAGAAGGCAAAGGCCATAAAAACAAGCAATCCCAGCGCGGCGATCAATACGCCGGCCAGGATCAGGATATTCTTCCTATTGCTTTTTTTTGAATCATCCATAATGTTTTCCATCCCTGATCGGATCAAAGTATCAAAAACATTATATCAGACTTTCGAACGTGCCACTTTCGCAAATACTTCCGGTGCACACTCCTCAAAAAGATGAACCATCTCTTCATCGGAGATCACGGTGATACGGCCCTCGTCATACTGCTTATCGATCCACTCTTTCATCTTCGAGATGAACGGGTCTTTCTTACTGACAGTATTCTCACCGGCCAGACGGTAGTAGTTATTGATCCAGCAGGCAATACCGGCAAGTCCGGATACATTGCTGACGGCAACGAGCGGCGGACGGTCCAGAAGAGCCTCTGTATCGAAGATGTTATAGATCTCCGGATCCTTCAGAAGTCCGTCTGCATGGATACCGGCCTTCGTTACGTTAAAGTTCTTTCCGACGAACGGAGTCATCGGCGGCAGCTCATAGTGTGTCTCACGGGAGATATAATCCGCGATCTCGGTGATCACGCGGGAATCCATACCATCGAGTGTGCCACGGAGCTGTGCATACTCAAATACCATTGCCTCAAGCGGTACGTTACCTGTTCTCTCACCGATACCCAGGAGCGAGCAGTTAACCGCCTGCGCACCGTAAAGCCATGCGGTGGAAGCATTGACGACGCCCTTATAGAAGTCGTTATGGCCGTGCCACTCGAGCATCTCGCACGGAACACCGGCATGGTGCTGCAGACCGTAGATGATACCGGATACGGATCTCGGCAGAGCAACACCCGCGAACGGAACACCATAGCCCATGGTATCGCAGGCACGGATCTTGACCGGAATACCGCTATCCTCGGACAGTCTCATAAGAGCGGTCGCGAACGGTACTACGAAGCCGTAGAAGTCGGCACGTGTGATATCTTCAAAATGGCATCTCGGACGAAGTCCTGCATCGATGGCATCCTTTACGATGCCGAGATACTTATCCATCGCCTGCTGACGGGTAAGACCCATCTTATTGAAGATGTGGTAGTCAGAGCAGGAAACTAGGATACCTGTTTCCTTGATGCCGATATTGCGAACGAGCGCGAAGTCAGACTTAGTCGCACGGATCCATGTCGTGATCTCCGGGAACTTATATCCGAGAGCCATGCACTGCTCGAGCGCTTCTCTGTCCTTATGGGAATAAACGAAGAACTCCGTCTGACGGATGATGCCCTTCGGACCGCCAAGGCGGTGCAGCATCTTATAGATCTCCACCATCTGCTGGGTGGTATAAGGTGCACGGGACTGCTGTCCGTCACGGAATGTGGTATCTGTGATATAGATCTTTTCCGGCATATTCATCGGAACTTTTCTATAGTTATAAGCGATCTTCGGGACTTCGGCATACGGGAACAGTTCACGGAAAAGCTCCGGCTTCTCGACATCCTGCAGTGTGTACTGGTACGGATCCTGTTCAAGAAGATTGCTCTTGTTACTCAGCGCGATATTTTTCATGTTTTGTTCCTCCTGCTTGCAAAATAGTAAGCTGCACGTCTTTGTGCGCATATATAGTAAAAAGGTTTCGGGAGCGCTTGTCAACGGCAAAAACGTTTTTTCTACTTTTTCATTTCAACCTTCGATTTTTGCAAGATGATTTTGTCCAAATTGCATGAATGGTTGTTCCGTTATCCGGCTTTACCCTCAGAAAAAGAGTCTTCCGCTTCCGGATTCCTTCAGAAGTGCCTGGATTCTCTTCGGCATGATCGGATGACTGCTCATAAGATTCAGAACGAAGACGAAAAAGCCGCGTGTCTCATGGCAGTGCGTGACATAGTCCTCGACATCGACCTTCTTATACAGGTGCTTGCCGACGATCAGTGCGAGCATCGGCTCGACTCCGCTGACTCCGACCAGATGCTGTGCCACACGGTCACAGCTGTATTCTCTGGCACGGGAAAGTGCAGAAGACATGATCGGTATATAGTTCGCAAAAAGAATACTCAGCTGATATAAGAATGTCGCGTGACGGAGGCGGATATGGCTCATCTCATGCGCGATGATGAACTTGATGCTCTCCAGATCGTGATGTTCCAGATATGCCACTTCAAAGAGGTCCGCCAGAAGGACCACATACTGTCTTCTCAGGATAAATGTCGAAAATGCATTTAAAAGACCGTTCTCCTGCGTCAGATAGACTTTCGGAGTCTTCTTCATGCCGAGGCGCCGGGAATACTCCTCGACGACCGCATAGATCTCCGGGAAATTCTTCTCCGTGATCCTTATGGAATTTGCCCGATACTGCGCATAGTACAGATATGCGGCTATCAGAAGAATGAACGGAAGGCCGATCAGCGTCACCAGAAGCTGCTGATGGATCTCGACGAAGCGATTGATCCCGAGGATCTCCTCTTTTACAAAATCACCGGCCGAGTTGGTCAGCGGTCCTTCATTACTGAATGCGAGGATGCAGACGATGATTCCGAACACGAACATCAGGATATTCAGAACGACCATAGTGATATAGATCGGCATTTCCGCTTTGTGACGGAAAGAGCGGATCTCTTTTACCGAAAACGGCGGGAGTCCTCCTTGCGGTGCTTTTGCCGTCGAAGCGGGAGAAGCACTATCTGTCATATTCAGAAGATTCACACGGTTGTCCATATCTTTATACCGCTCCTGTCTTTTAATTCAATTCCAGTATATTATGATATACTTAATGCGTTCTTTTCTCAAGGAAGGACAGTTCGCACTGAAAAGAGGTCAAATATGAGCAAATTTTCCATCGTAAAGAAGATCACACGACAGAACATACGCACACGTTTATTGATTGCACTGGTTATCTTTCTCATCGGAGTCGTCCTTGCTATCATCCAGATCCCGAAGACTACCAGGTATTTTCTGGCGAATAAGAATGTTTTTTCCACTTCCTGCGACAATTACAGGGAAGGAAAATTCTATCAGGGAAAACTTTACTATCTCTATGACTGTTTCGGAACCAATGACGACGGCGGTTTCTATCTCGCGCCGGCCGAAAACGATGATGGCGAAAGCTATTTTCTGATCGTTTTCATCCCGAACAAATACGAAGAAAAAGCAAATGCGATCATCGATCAGACATATGAGTATATGGAGTCAGGAGATGATTCTGTACTGACCGAATCCATTAACTGCAGAGGTTTCCTCGATGAGGTCGATTCCACCACTTACCGATTCTGCTACGAGTACATGGATTACGTCGGACTTCCGCAGTCCGCAAGAGATAAGGTATGCAGTACCGAGTTTGTCTTCTATCCTGTGGAGAAGATCCTTCTTAGCGAGACCGGAGCCTTCATCCTCATTATTCTCGTTATCTTCGGAGGCGCGATCGCGACCGCCGTTACCGCATTTACGAAAGGATATCTCAAGCCTCTGAAAAACCGTCTTGCCAAAGAAAACATGACACTGAAGGATCTGGACGAAGAATTTGCAAACCCTGTTTTCAATGTGTCCAATATCTACGTCAGCAACGATCATGTAGTCCAGGCGACCGGCACCCCGACCATTCTGAATATCAAAGATGTGATCTGGATGTATCCCAGTATTTCCGCTGTTTCAAGCGGCAGTCAGGCGATCTTCTACTCCTTCTTCTACACCAGAAACCACGATTGTGTGAAGTTCTCGCTCAAGGACGCGACTTCTGCCGAGGTCCTCTGCAAGTCTGTCCTCGCTTCTCAGTCAAAAGCACTGTATGGTTTTGTTCCGGAAAACCAGGATATGTATTATCACCACTTTAACGAACTTGTCGATCAGGTATATAATAAAGCAGAAGATGCTCAGGAAGAGAGTGTCTCTGAAGGATCAACGGCGATCCCTTCTGAACCGCAGGATGCTCCGGCAGTAGAAGATAACACACCGCCGGCAGCCGGCGATATTCTTACCCCATCCAGCGTATCGCAAAAAGAGGAGGATCAATTATGAAAGATGGTTTTTTACGAGTAGCAGCAGCCACACCGAAGATCCGAGTAGCAGACATTGACGCCAATGCAGAGGCGATCATCTCCTGTGTAAACAGTGCAGATAAAGATTGCGCCCTTCTGGTATTCCCGGAGCTGTGCGTCACCGGATGCACCTGCGGAGACCTGTTCCGTCAGGAAGCATTTGTAGAAAAAGCCTGGGAAGCACTGTACCGCATCGCAGAGGAGACATCCGATGCCGGATGCGTCTTTATCATCGGTCTTCCCGCTTATATTGAAGGAAAACTTCTGGATCTTGCAGTCGTGATCCACGAAGGTGTGATCCTCGGATGTAATGTCAAGCTCACCCTTACCGAAGAACAGTCCCGTTACTTCTCTCCTTACGAGATCAACGGCTCCTTCTACGACGAGCACTTCGACGACGAGATCTCCTTCGGGCAGCCTCTTTATTTCTGCGAGAACGACCTGTTCTCCTTCTCCGTAATGTTTGACGAGGATCTTCGCGCACCGATCTCTGACGATGTCGATGCCGCACTTTCCGGATGTCATATCATCGCGACACTTTCGAGTCGTCCTTATACCATCAGTTCTGATGAGAAAACAGCACAGCTCCTGTGTGCACAGAGCCGCAAGCTTCATGCCGCATATATCTATGCCAATGCCGGATTCGGTGAGTCCACCACAGACCTCGTCTTTGCAGGAACAAATTTCATCTTCGAAAACGGCAGAGAACTCTCAAGAAGCAGTGCTTTTAAAGAAGGCGCGATCTATACGGATATCGACCTTAAGCTCCTGGCTTCCGAGAGATTAAGAGACGACTCCTGGAGGACGGATTTTGCCAATTCCTCTTCCGAGTCTGACTTCGATTTCATCACCTTCCCGATGGATCTGAATGAAAATCTCGACCTGATCCGTAAAGTCGGCAAGAACCCGTTTGCACCGGAAGATAAGGAAGAGATCGCCCGCCGCTGCGAGCAGATCCTCACGATCCAGGCGATGGGACTTGTTACCCGTATGACCCATATCAACAGCAAGAAAGTCATCCTCGGTCTTTCCGGCGGACTTGACTCCACACTGGCCTTCCTGGTATGTGCCCGTGCTTTTGATATCATGGGCCTTCCGAAGACAGATATCCATGCCGTAACGATGCCCTGCTTCGGCACGACATCCAGAACGAAGAACAATTCCATCGAGCTGGCGAAGGCCTATGGTGCGAAGATCGACGAGATCTCCATTAAGGATTCCGTTCTCTCGCACTTCAAGGATATCGGACATGATCCGGAAAACCACAATGTTGCCTATGAGAATGCCCAGGCCAGAGAGAGGACCCAGCTTCTCATGGATCTTGGCAACGACGAAGGTTCCTTTGTCGTCGGAACCGGTGACCTCAGTGAGCTTGCACTCGGCTGGGCTACATATAACGGCGACCACATGTCCATGTATGCAGTAAACGGATCTGTTCCGAAGACCCTGATCCGCCACATCGTTGCATATGAGGCAGACCGTGTCAATGATACACAGCCGCAGCTCGCATCTGTCCTTCGCGACATTCTTGCGACCCCGGTATCTCCGGAGCTTCTGCCCCCGACAGCAGACGGCACCATCTCCCAGAAGACGGAGGATCTCGTAGGACCTTATGAGCTTCACGACTTCTTCCTGTACTACTTCGTACGTCTGGGATTTGCTCCTTCGAAGATCTACCGTCTGGCGAAGGTGGCTTTTGCCGGCGAATACGACGATGCCACGATCTATAAGTGGGAAGAAAACTTCTTAAAACGCTTTATCTCTCAGCAGTTCAAGCGTTCCTGCCTGCCGGACGGCCCGAAGGTCGGATCTGTCGATGTATCTCCGAGAGGCGATCTGAAGCTTCCTTCCGATGCCACTTCCAAGGTCTTCCTTGATGAACTGAAGACAGTCCTGGAGTAAGCATGAAGCAGGATAGAAATTTTCCCAAAGCTGTTGTGACCGAGAAAGCGGAGGCCGCCATTAAGCGCGGCCATCCGTGGGTCTATGATACCGAGATCACCTCCTTTTGCGAAAAGAAAGTAAAAGACGGCATCTTCCCGGAAGGAACCGATACACCAAACGGTGCTCTAACGGACGTTCTTTCAGCGAAAGGCCGTTATCTCGGCACGGGCTTTCTTAGCTTAAACAGCAAGATCCGCATCCGCATTCTTTCCGATAATGCGAATGAATCCTTCGGCGATAGTTTCTGGCAGCGCCGCGTCAAATATGCGCTGGATATGAGACGGACCGTCATGCAGGATGACTATGCCTGCTGCCGCCTGATCTTCGGCGAAGCAGACGGCATCCCGGGCCTTACTGTGGACCGCTACGAGGATATCCTCAGCACGGAAGTTCTATCCTTTGGCACCGAACAGGTCAAGGACATCATCTACCGCGCATTGGTTGAAGAGCTGAAAAAAGACGGAGTTACCGTCCGTGGCATCTTCGAAAGAAATGAAGCCGTCCTTCGGGAGAAGGAAGGTCTTCCACTTGAAAAGGGCTGGTACCGGGGAGATTTCATCGGCACCCCTTCTTCTCCCCGCGTGGAGATCACCGAAAACGGGATCAAATACACGGTGGATGTCGAAAACGGCCAGAAAACAGGTTTCTTCCTCGACCAGAAGTACAACCGTCTTGCGGTAAGCAAGCTTGCCCGCGGCATGAAGGTCTTAGACTGTTTTACCCATACAGGTTCTTTTGCCATGAATGCGGCGAAAGGCGGAGCAGCGCATGTTACCGCCGTAGATGTATCCCAGTTCGCCGTGGATACCGCTTCTGAGAACGCGAAGATCAACGGTCTTTCCGACCGGATGGACTTTATTTGCGCAGATGTCTTCGAACTCCTGCCGAAGCTCGAGAAAGAACACGCAGATTATAACTTCATCATTCTCGATCCGCCGGCCTTTACCAAGAGCCGCAAGACCACAGACAATGCCAAGCGCGGCTATAAGGAGATCAATTACAGAGCCATGAAGATGCTGCCTAGAGGCGGGTACCTCGCGACCTGCTCCTGCTCGCACTTCATGCCGAACGAGCTCTTTAGAAAGATGCTTCTCGAAGCAGCAAGAGATGCCGGCGTCACCCTTCGTCTGATCGAAGAAAGAAGAGCGGCCCCGGATCACCCTGTTGCCATGGCGATTCCCGAGACCGACTATCTCAAGTTCTATCTTCTGCAGATCGTATGATTGCTCCCACCTCTTTGGCATCTCTAGCGATAAACGAGGCACCGGCATCTACCAGTTCTTTTTCAGAACCGTAACCATAAAGAACACCAATGGAATCGATCTGATTCTTCACGGCTCCTTCGATGTCATATAGTCTGTCACCGACCATGACGCAGGAACTTCGGATCGCATCCGGATCCTCCGGAGAAATATCACACATCGCCTGCCGGATCAGTTCTTCCTTGGTGTAGTTTATATCCTTTAATTCCGGTCCGATGACCTTCACGAAGTATTTCAGGATATCGAAGTGCTCGACGATCCTCTGCGCAAAGAAGGTCGGCTTGGAGGTCACGACATAGAGCTTGGTCCCGTTTTCATGAAGTTCCCGGAGCATCTCTTCGATCCCTTCATAGAGCGGGGCATTATACATCTCTCCCCCGTTATAGTGCTCACGGTAGTAAGCTGTCGCCTGCTTGGCATCTTCTTCGGACATCCTGCAGAACTCCATAAAAGACTGTACCAGCGGCGGTCCGATAAAGCACTTGATACTCTCCTTATCCTCCACCTTATAGTTCATCTTCTGAAGCGCATAAAGGATCGAATTCATGATCCCGAACTCCGACTGCGTCAGTGTTCCGTCCAGATCGAAAAAGGCATATTTATACATTAAGTTTCTCTCTTCTTTCTTTACTGAATATCCCACATCAGAATGCTGTCTTTACGAGGAATCTGCCGTCGATATCACGGACATGAGCAAATCCCGTGCAGCTCATGATGAAACGGAGTTCATTATGGATACCGGTAAGGAACTTCGTCATCCCCTCGATCCCGCCTTCTTCCAGAGATGGAAGCATGGATCTTCCGACGGCTGCTGCATCTGCGCCTAGCGCCAGGCACTTATACACATCCGCGCCCGAGCTGATGCCGCAGTCCACGATGATCTTCACATCTCTTCCTTCGAGTGCCTCCTTGATCTCCGGAAGCACCATCATCGGCGGAACTGCATAAGGAAGCCGTCCATGGTGATGGCTGACGATGATCGCTTTCGCACCAAGGTCCGCACACTTTACCGCCTCTTCGGCACTCAGGACACCCTTGATAAAGAAAGGAAGTTTCGTAGATTCGATATATGAGCGGATCATATCCGATGTCTGCACTGCCATCTTCTCTCCGATAACAACATCCAGGCCCTCATTTCCGAAGATGTGGTCGATATCCATTCCTATTCCAAAAGCACCCGCCTCTTCGGCAAACTGCATCTGGTCTCTGACCTTACCGTTATCCGCATACGGTTTTACGATACGAACGGTCTTTGCTCCGGTATTAGCGATCTTTTGAAAAAGGTCATTTTCCATCATACCGACAAAATTCAGGATATTCATATTCTTTGCCGCGAGGGAGTACTCCTCGAGCCCGGTCAGTTCTCTTCCCTTAAACTGCATCAGATGCGAAAAAGCCGGCGTCATAACGGGACTTGCGAAGGTTTCTCCGAAGAGCTCCGTGGATGTATCCGTAACCACAGAATCGATCAGGCTTTCCTTGATCAGGATGCTGTCCATATAACGGGCCGTGATCTCATTTGCATCAGATATTCTACTATATGCCATAAGGTGCCTCCTTGAGGTGATTCATATATTGAGTATAGCATTTTCCATCCTTCCAAAAGAACTCAGATCTTGTGGAAAAATACTCTGATTTTGCAAAAAAGAGGACCACCGGCAGAAAACCGGCGGTCCTTCTATTACTTCAATCCAGAACTTCCATTATGCCCACGGATTTGCCGCATCCGGTACACGGATACCGACGAGGATGAACTGTTCCCACAGGAACCACTCACCGGTGGAAGGCTTTGTACGGAGCTTGATCTGTCTCGGGCTGTCCGCTCCTCCGGAATTAAGGTTCACGGTCAGATATCCTTCGTTGATATTATCTCTGCTGTGTGCCAGTTCATATACTGTTACAGAATACGGACGCTGCGGCATATAGTTATTTTGCGGTGTCGCACCATTGAGATAAGATCTCGGGATATAGTCCGAATCTCTGAAACGGTCCGCGATAAAAGAGAGTTCATAGGGGGACAGCGGCTGCGGTCCTTTCAGGAAGTTCAGCATACGGATGCTCTCATCCTTATTAAACGGATACACACAAAGAGCCGCGACCGTGAGCGCTGCGACATCGAGAGGATCCTTCATGGAAGCCTCCGGAAGTGCTTTCATCTGCTCAAGTGTTTCCGGCATCTCCTGGAAAACCACTGTTTTCTTCGGAAGCGCACCGGATGCATTAGCTGCTGCGCTCTGAGCTCCTGCAATACCATTCTGTAAACTGTCAAATAAACCCATAGTTATTCTCCTTTGGAATTCTTCGTTCAATACTATCAGCGATTGACCGGTCCTCTATTTACGATACCGCCATTATTCGTGCCTTCATCCTTCCAGGATTTTCTCGTAAACATATTCTCGAGGTCTGTCTTTGTCTCAGGCTGCGGAGCTGCTTCCGGAACCGACGCATCGGCGAATGGAGCTGCGTAAGAAGTGTCTCCCGAAACGGGCGTGGACGGTGTTCCATCGACCGGTACCGGTGCTGCCATAGGAGCCATATATTCCGCAGGAACATCTGCAACAGGTTCTGCAGGTACTCCCGCTACTTCCGAGGAACCCGGATTAAACGGCGGCGGTTCAGGAAATCTGTCTTCCATCGGAGCCACAGGCGCTTCCGGTACAGCGGGAACTTCCGGTACTGCTGGAACTTCCGGTACTGCTGGAACTTCTGGCATTGCAGGGACTTCCGGTACAGCCGGTACTTCAGCAACCGGGACTTCCGGTGCGATCGGGGCAACCGGAGCTTCCGGTGCGATCGGGGCAACCGGAGCTTCCGCCACTGGCGCTACAGGGATCTCTGGTGCAACAGATGCCTCCGCGATCGGAGCTTCCGGGATTGCATCGAGCTTATTCCCGCAGTTCATGCAGAAAAGGTCGCCATCACGGACAGGATTCCCACACTTTAAACAATTCATAAATAATCCTCCTTTATCTTATAAAGTTAACTGAACATACCATTCTTCATTAAGGCTTAGATCCATCTTCTCATGAGAATCAGCCTTGATCTCTATAGAGAGTTTCTCGTATCCACTCTCATAAATCTATATTAAATTTTATCTTTATACCCTGAAAAATACAAGCGCTGACCCTATTCGACATTTTATTCGACATTTGAGGTCCCTGTGTAAAACAAATTGTCGAATACGCGACAGAAAGGGGCTCCGCCAGGAGCCCCCTCTATTCTCAGCTTATTCAACTGCAAAAGCACTTACGAACGAAGTGTGATATCGTACTTCGCCTTCAGGTTCTCGAGGATCGTATTTACAAATCCATCGATGACCTCCGGCTTGAACTCCTCATCCTTCGGTGTGAAGACCACACTGAATGCCAGACTCTTTTTGTTTCCGAGCTGAGCACCCTCATAGATATCGAAGAGCTCGATCTTTGTGATGTACTCACAGGAAGCTTCGATCTCCTTTTCTACCATTGCACAGGTGATCTTCTTGTCCATGACGAAGCAGAAGTCACGCTTCTCTTCCTGGAACTTCGGAAGCGGGATGAACTTTCTGTCCTTTCCGTAGTACTTGCTAAGAGCCTTCAGGTCGATCTCGGCAACGTACGCCGGAACTCTCATATCCATATCGTCGCAGATCTCATAGAGCACCTGTCCGAGATATCCGACGCATTCCCCGTCACAGAGGACTTTCGCTGTTCTTCCCGGATGGAGGAATGTCTTCTCATCGCGCTCATAATCGAACTTCACATCCAGCGCATCCGCAATGACTGCCACGATGCCCTTAAGGGAGAAGAAGTCTTCCTTTTCGCCCCACATACCGATGCAGATCGTCTCGCGCTCATCCGGATACTCCGTGAGCGGCAGGCTCTTCGGCAGGAACTTGTTGCCCATCTCATAGACACATCCGGAAAGGATGCCTCTCTTCTGGTTTCTGGCAATGGCGGCCAGCATCTGCGGCGCCAGCGTCGTTCTCATGAGAGAAAGATCGATGTTGATCGGGTTTAAGATCTTGATTGCGGTACGCTCCGGAGCGTCCTCCGGAAGCTTCAGCAGATCCAGATCGGATGGCGAGAAGAAGGAATAATGTACTCCTTCAAAAGCACCCGCCGCACAGAGTGCTCGCTTGATCTTCAGTTCAGATCTCTGCTTGAGGTTATATCCGCCGGATGTAACTTCCGCAGTCGGGATGAAGGTCGGTGTGATGTGCTCATAGCCATACATACGGATGACTTCTTCCGCAACATCCTGATAGGACTCCATATCGACACGATAGCCCGGGATCTGGATCGTCAGCTCATCTCCTTCGAGTTTCGGTGCGAAGTTAAGGTTTGTAAGGATACGTACAATATCCTCGTCCGGTACTGTAATACCCAGCACACCATTGACCTGCTTGACGCTGACTTTCAGTTCCTTCGGCTCCACAGAGTTTCCGGTGTTGATATCGAACTTTGTAGCGCTGACTTTACCGCAGCCAAGTTCTTCGATCAGGTGCAGTGCACGCTTCATCGCCATTACAGTTGTATATTCATCGACGCCCTTTGAGAAGCGCATGCTGGAGTCGGAAACCTGACCCAGAGCCTTAGAGCTCTTACGGATGTTGTCATGAGCGAACTTCGCTGCCTCGAACATTACCGCGGATGTGGAATCCAGGATCTCGGAATTCAGACCGCCCATGATACCCGCAAGTGCGACCGGCTTCTTGCCGTCACAGATAACGAGGTTTTCTGTGGTCAGTGCGAACTCTTTCTCATCGAGGGTAACGATCTTTTCTCCTTCTTCTGCACGGCGGACGTGGATCTCGCCGCCTTCGAGATACGAGAAATCGAAAGCATGCATCGGCTGGCCGAGTTCCTTAAGGACATAGTTCGTAATATCGACGACATTGGAGATCGCCGAGCATCCGACGAGAGCCAGACGGCGCTTCATCCAGGCAGGAGATTCAGCGATCTTGACATCAGAAACATAGTGACCGATATATCTCGGGCACAGATCCGGAGCAGATACGCGGATATTGAACGGGATCTCCACATCGGACTCGGTATAGTCGAGTGCAGGCTCTTTGAGCGGCTGGCCGAGAACAGCAGCAACCTCACGTGCAATACCGAAGATGCTCTGGCAGTCCGGACGGTTTGCCGTGATAGAGATATCGAAGATATAGTCATCGAGACCCAGGATCGGCTTTACATCCGCACCCGGCTCAGCATCTTCCGGCAGGACCAGAAGTCCGTTATAACCGGCACCCGGGAACATATCCTCGGTGACACCGATCTCGACACCGGAGCAGAGCATACCATAGGAATCATATCCTCGAAGTTTACCCTGACCGATCGTCATTACGCCTTCGACGGTAACGTGGTCTTTTGCGGTCGCATACACCTGCGCGCCGATCAGAGCGAGCGGGTACTTGCCGCCGGCGGCAACATTATCCGCGCCGCAGCAGATCTGAAGTGTGCCGTGGGATCCTGCATCCACCTGACAAAGATGGAGGTGTGTTCCCTCGATCGCATCACAAGTCTTTACCAGTCCGACAACAACATTACTGATGTCGTGTCCGACCTCATACTTCTCCTCTACCTCGAAACCACAGGAAAAGAGCTTCTCCTCCAGTTCATCCGGGGTAACATTTATATCTACATAATCTTTTAACCAGCTAAGTGGTACTAACATATGCTCTCCTCCTTATCAGTCATCGATCTGATCCAGCACTCTGAGATCCGATTCGAACAGCAGCTTGATGTTGTTGATGCCGTACTTGAGCATCGCGATACGGTCGATACCGATACCGAAAGCAAGGCCGGAATATACATTACTGTCGATACCGCAGCCTTCGAGTACTTTCTTATTGACGACACCGGCTCCGAGGACCTCGATCCATCCTGTGCCCTTGCAGAGCTTGCAGCCCTTGCCGTGGCACTGGAAGCAGCTGACGTCAACTTCTACCGACGGCTCCGTGAACGGGAAGTACGAAGGACGGAGACGTGTTCTCGTCTCCTCATCGAAGATCTTCTTTACGAATTCATCGAGCATGCCCTGCAGGTCGCAGAGTGTGATGCCCTTATCCACAACGAGGCCTTCCATCTGTGTGAACATCGGAGAATGCGTCGCATCATCGTCGGAACGGAATACCTTACCGGGAGAGATGATCTTGATCGGCGGCTTCTGATTCTCCATAACATGGATCTGACCTGCAGACGTCTGCGTTCTTAAGAGGAACTCCGGGCTTAAATAGAACGTATCCTGCATATCTCGTGCAGGGTGATCCTGCGGGATATTCAGCGCGGTGAAGTTATAGTAGTCCGTCTCGATCTCGTTACCTTCGTAGATGGAGAAACCCATGGAACCGAAGATATCAACGATCTGATTTTTTACCTGTGTATTCGGATGGAGCTTGCCTTGTTTGTGCTTCTTCTCGGGAAGTGTAACATCGATGGTTTCCTTTTCGTAGCGCGCTTTTCTCTCCTGCGCCTTGAACTTCTCGTCCATCTCGTCAAATCTCCCCTGTGCCCAGTTCTTGATCTCATTGACCATCTTACCGTAATCGGCCTTGAGCTCCTTCGGGATCTTACCCATCTCTTTCATGAGAGATCCGATCTTTCCTTCTTTGGCATCCATGACACTCTTTTTGTACTCATAGACACCCTTTGAACTGGAAATACCCTGAAGATCGCTCTCGATCTTCGATCTGATTTCTGAAAGCTTCTCTTTCAATTCACCAAGTTCCGCCATGTTTTCCTCCTGTTCTTTTTGCCTTAGGCATACAAAAATCCCATGACAACGTTTCCATTGTCATGGGACGAATTCACGATTTCCGTGCACCTTCGCGGTACCACCCATGTTCAGTCTTCGTCGGCAAAAGCACTTGTCCTTCGAAGTCCTGCTCTCATTAGTGCGCCTTTAATGCTGCGCCTGCATCTGCTTACTTACGGTATTTCACGCCCTCGTCAGAAGCTCCGGTGTTGAAATTCATTCTGCGCTCTCTGTGATCGTGCTCTCAGCCGGTGACACGAATCTCTTCTCACAGGTTCTAAGCCAAAACTACTTACGCACCTTCATTGCATGGAGAAATTGTACGCTTGCCCCTTCTAAAAGTCAAGCAATGCGCGAATTTTCGACTATTCGTAGTAAACGACATCGATCAGCGGGATCGTAACCTTAGCACCCAATACTGTCTTATACGAATAAAGTCCACTACATCTTCCATACACCGTGATTTTATCATCCTCGAGGATCCTCGACTTCCCGTAGTTATCAATTAATACAAAGATAACTTTATCATATCCGTTCTTTGTTGCGATACGATACTCAGAGCAGTCATTCGCTCCGCTTGCTTCCGAGCAGACCTGGACAACAGTACCACTGAACTTGACATACTTTCCTTTATACATATCCGGGTCTCGTGAGATGGCATCGTAAAGACCGCTCTCGCAGTTTTTCTTCAGCCATTTCAGCCGTTCTTCCTCTGTAAGATCGTACTCTTCCGTCTCGACGACTTCTCCGCACTTCTTACACTTTCTGACTCGCACTCCGCTCTCCGAAAAAGCCGCTTCTTTCTCGACGGACCAATCCTGCAGATCATGCGGGATCTTCTCTACCGGTCGGGTCGTTTCCTGGCCGCATATCGTGCAGACCCCTTTCTCCTCTCCTTCTTCTGTACAAGTCGGTTCTTTTACAACATCCCAATGCTCAACATTATGCGGGATCTTATCCACCTTTCTGGTGACCGTCTCTCCGCATACCGAGCAGACACAGCTTTCTTCACCCTCTTCAGTACAGGTCGGCTCTTTTGTTTTCTGCCATGTCCCGGGGGTATGATCCGCCTTTTCTCCTTCTGTCGTGCCGCACACCTTACATCTCTTCGGACTCAGGCAGGTAGCATCTTCCCACTGATGCTGTCCCTCCGGACAGACTGCCTCTGCCGACACGTTTTTCTCCGTGATCTCGATATGATCCATATGCGATTTCAGTGAGCAGAATACCGAGCAGTCATTCTCTACATTAAAAACATACGAATTACAGTTGTCCTTATCTCCGTTCTTTTCAAACGTCAGTTCATGTTCACCTGATTTCACCTGAAAAGATCCGAAGTACTCTTTACCGTTACTAAGGGTCGCGACCTCGTCTCCATCGAGTCTTACAACTATAGAGTATTTGGCCAGAAGGATATTCGATTCATAGTTGACATTCACAAGTAAGAGGCAGTCACTCGCTTCTGATTCCGCTTTTGTTTCTTTTTCCTCTTTGCCCGGTTCTTTTTCTGTCTCTTCTTTATCCGTATCAGTGCTCTTTTCCACAGTTTCGCTTTCCGGCTTGCCGTTTTCACTTTTGTCAGATGTTTTTGTTTCGAGACATCCCTGAAGCAACAAGGCCGCCAGAAGAATGGAAACCAGTTTCACTATTCTTTTTTCCATAAAGATTCCCCCTTTATGTCTATTATCCTGATTCGAGTATAGTTTCATTTCTATTCCTCCCACAAACAAAACGGGACAGTTTATGTCCCGTTTTTATGATTCTCTGCGCAGATCGCCAATGGAGCAAACCCGTTTTCTATCAGCCTTCTGTTACATTCTTCGATCGAGAAGCTGCATATCTGTGAATTGTTTCTGATGAGGAGCTTCGAGATAACTCTGTCACGATCGACATCTTCGCCAGACAGTTTTCTGGGATCCTCGAGTTCCGGCATCCCATACAGCCTCAGCGCTTCAGATAGTTCTCCCGGAAACAGTTCCAGCAGGATCCCGATGGCGATGATAAGATCTCTTCTTTTGGTCGGACGTTCTCTATTCAGGATCTTGGGAAAAGAACTCTCATTGAGGCCGAGGATGATTGCCATCTTCCGAGTGGTCAGCTGTTCATGATGCAATTCATTGTACTCGCGCCTTTTCTCGCGTATAAAACTGGCAAATTCATTCTTCGCAATCATGTTCAACTCCTCAGGAATCGCTTGCCCGTCTTTTTCTCTCCCGTTTTTATCATTTTTGAAACACATAAAAATTCCTCCGCTCGTTATAGATTTCATAACGGCATCGGATTTTGACGCGAACCTTGTTCAGTATAAGAAAACTGATAATCGCGTGACAAACAAAGCGGGACAGTTTGTGTCCCGCTTTGCTTTCAATAGAACATGTATGTGATTGTGAATGATCGGACGTTCGCCCGGAAAATGAAGTGTTAACTCTCTTTCTTTTTCATAGCATGAAAGATGACGTTTCGTTTTTTCAGAGCTATGGCGAAGACCACTCCGATAATACCGATGGAGATGATCTCACCGCCAAGTACACCCAGCATGATCAGCGGAAACGCCATAGAATCGCCATACGCGAACTTGATCACAAAGGGCACGATCAGGGTATTGGATACGATTGGAGGGATCGCTCCGGCAAGCGGGTGCTTGTTCCGAAGAAGATAGGTAAAGACTGCGCCTATCAAAGTTGCCAGTGTGCCGAACACGATATCCAGCGGGATGCCGCCGCCAAGAAAGTTTCCAAGAAGGCACCCTATCGTAACACCGGGGATCGCAGCCGGGGTAAAGACCGGAAGGATCACGAGAGCTTCTGCCACACGGACCTGTACCGCACCGAAGGAGATCGGTGCGAATACATATAGAAGCGCAACATAAAGAGCTGCGATAATACCCGCCTGGCAGATATAAAGGATATACTTTCTTCTCTTGTCGTTTGCAGATTTAAGAGTTTCGGGCATTATAGATTCAGCCCCTTCGCTTCATCCAGACCAAGTCTGATATTCATGCACTGGATCGCTGCGCCGGATGCACCTTTTCCGAGGTTGTCGAACTGCGAAGATACGATGATGCGGTCTTCATTACCTGTAACATAGATCTTCAGGCCGTCCCATCCGGAGAGAGAGTTTCCTGCGAGAAAACCACTTGCCGCAGTTTCATCGTCATCTTCTGCCACCTTGATGAACTTCCGGCCCTTATAGAACTCTCTGAAGTAGGCAAGAAGTTCGGACGGGGTCATCTTCTTACTGAGCATATCTGTATAGAACTGGCAGGTTACGACCATGCCGCTGTAGTAATCGTCGATGATCGGAGAAAAGAGCGGCAGTCTGGTAAGACCGGTGATCGCCTTCATCTCCTTGAGATGCTTGTGCTGCTGGGCAAGTGCATATTCTCTTCCGGAAGAAAACTCGGAAGGACGCTCGGGATCCTCATATACAGCGATGGTCTTCTTGCCGGCGCCGCTGTAGCCGGAGATGGCAAAGCTGGATACCGGATAGTCTTTCGAAATGATGCCGCCTTCGACCATCGGATAGATCAGGGAGATAAATCCGCTCGCGTAACAGCCGGGGACTGCGATAAGACGGCCGTTTGCGATCGCTTCCCTGTGTTTTTCGGAAAGCTCCGGGAATCCGTATGCCCATCCCTCTTCTGTTCTATGTGCAGTTGATGTATCGATGATCACCGTATGGTCATTGTCCGGATCCAGAAGGCTTGCGGATTCTCTTGCCGCCACATCCGGAAGGCAAAGGAAAGTGATGTCCGATGCATTGATCAGTTTCTTTCTCTCGCTTGGGTCTTTTCTCAGTTCCGGATCGATCTTAAGAAGCTCGATATCGTCTCTTCCCTGGAATCTCTCAAAGATCCTAAGGCCGGTGGTTCCTTCACTTCCGTCAACAAATACTTTCGTTTTCATGTTTATTCCTCACTTTATATTCTTAAGATATGCCAGGATCGTCTCCACGGCTCCGTCCACGTCCACCAGATCCGAATGTACACACAGATGATATGTGGAACTGTTGCCCCACTTCTGGTTCGTGTAATGGTTATAGTAATTCGCTCTTGCGGTATTCATGTCATTGATGTACCGCTCCATCTGTTCGTCAGTATAATCTTTCTTCTCGACGGCTACCCGTCGCTTACGGGCGATCTTATACGGCATGCTTGCCGCGATGAAGATATTGATGCTTCCTTCATTTCGCAGGACAAAGTCCGCACAGCGGCCGACGATCACACAGGGTCCTTTTGCCGCGAGGTCTTTAATGACTTTACACTGCTGAAGATAGATCGCATCGGAGAAGTCCGGTGAATAAGACAGCGAGAAAAACGGCATGCGCGATCTTCCCTTTTCAGAGATGCGGTGCGCACCTTCTTCATTTCTTTCGATCAGTTTCGGATCGAGTCCGCCCTCTTCAGAGGAGATCGTGATCAGCTCTCTGTCGTAAAAAGGCACACCCAGGCGCTCGGCAAGTTTCATGCCGATCTCATGTCCGCCGGAACCGAATTCACGTCCGATTGTGATCACTCTGCTGTTCATAGAAAAGACCTCCAATCACCATTTTAACAGATTAACGGAAGAAGAACCACGCGGAAAGCGTCATTACAACCAGGAATATAATATTCATCAACGTGAAAAGTCCGATGTACTTCTTCGTGTGCCCCGGGCGGAGCGTCCGGAAGTGGCTGAATGTGATCAGGCTGGCCAGAGATGAGATAAGAGTTCCCGTTCCGCCGATATTCACACCGAGAAGGAGTTCTTTATAGTTACCGGTAAATCTCGAAAGCAGTATGGCCGACGGCACATTACTGATGACCTGACAGGATCCGATACTCACCAGAAGCGGAGATCTGCCGAGAAGACTTCCCACAAAGTCCTGGACCGCCGGGATCCTGGCCATATTCCCGGAGAATACGAAAAACAGTGCAAACGTCGCGAGAAGCCCGTAGTCCACCTCTGCGAATGCTTTTTTATCGGCAAAAAGAAGGACCAGCGGGATGATGACCAAGCCGACCCAGTACGGGATCAGGCGGAATACGATAAGGAGCGAAAACGCAAAAAGCAGCAGATACAGCGCTGTTCTTTTCTTATTCAGTCCCTGGCCGGAATCGTCCTTAATGACAAGAGGTGTTCTCGGCAGGAGGAAGCACGCCGCCGTCAGCATCGCGATCGCCAGAAGAAACGGCGGGAACATGATCTTCATGAACTCCCCTGTCGGGATCTTGAAGTATGAATACAGATAAAGATTCTGCGGATTGCCAAAGGGAGTAAGCATACCGCCCAGGTTGGCGGAGATATTCTGAAGGATGAAGATATATGCCATCTTCTCCTCATTTTTCGTGACGGAAAGAGCAAAATAACCGAGCGGCAGAAACGTGATCAGCGCCATGTCATTGGCGATCAGCATCGATCCGATAAAAGTGATATATACCAGCGCCAGACAAAGAAGCCGGAGATTTCCGGTCGTTACGACGATACGCTGCGCCACGATACCGAAGAAACGGATATCTTTCAGTGCGCAGATGACGGCGAGTGTAAGAAAAAGGCAGGTCAGTGTACGCAGGTCAAAATATTGGAGATATTCTTTATCCGGCGGCACGAAAAAAGAAGTAACGACGGCGAGCATCGCGGCGATACACACCACAGTGTTTTTCTTAAAGAATTCCACGATTGGATGTTTTCTTTTTTCTACTGTGGTATCCACATCTTTCTCCCTTCACATCTAAAGTCCGTCTGATGGCAGTTCCTGCGCGGAAAAGAAGCAATATCTTCACGCGCCCGCGCTATTATAGCACCACGGCCTTATATAAGAAATAGTGAAATCCAACAAAGAAAGAGGACCGCCTCATATTCTGAGACGGCCCGTCTTCCCTGCGGGTGATTACGGGAAACTCTCGTTTCCGCATCGGAGGTCCCGCAACTTATTGTGCTACAGACGTTGTCGGTTTTTCTTCGGGTGCCTGCTCCAGCGGGCTCAGGAACACCACTTTATACTCACTGTGCACCTTGGCAAGTGTCTTGATGATGATCTCTTTGAGATGTGCTTCTGCTTTCTCATAGATACCATTCTTTTCAGCAGACTCGAGCTGCTGTGCCTTGACCTCGGTAAGGCGGACATTCACCTCGTCAGCACGGATCGGGTTAAATACATTGTTATCCTGCATGATCGTGACTTTCTCCTGCGGGAGATTGTTATCTACGACACTTGGCTTGAGCGGGATGGTGATGTAGATCTCTTTCTTCTGATTATTGACTACAGTCTTCAGTTCATTGAGATCGTAGCCGACTTTGATTGTTCCGGCATATACGATCTGGATCTTATGCTGTGTGCCCCAGATATCGAAATCTGTATAGGGGATCTGAAGATTATCGACTACATTAGCTGTTCCCGCATAATCCTCGGAATAGGTCATCAGCTCTGCGATCTCCTGAAGCTGCTCCATAACATTATCTCTTGTCAGGATGATGCCGTGAAACTTCTCTTCCTCTGCGATGATCGCCTCTCTCGAACCGCCGTTCTTCACTTTGCTGGAAGAACGCCCCCATCCGAAGATAAATACTGCCACATAAAAGGCTCCGATAATGGCCATCAGTATGACGAGTCTGTGGCCCCATCTTGCGAAGAAGCCTCTCTCATGTACTCTTCTGCCATTTACATATTCATAATTTCTCATAGCTTTTCCTCCTTCATCATTCGCGGACCTTCTGTAGCACAATTTATAAGTTCTCGCGATTTCGTGAGTTGTTTTCTAATACCCTTTACTCTTTTTTCGAGCTTTTCCCTCTTACCAGCTCATGTTCTCTCATAGTAATGATAAATGATATCGGCGGATAAGTCCTCTTTATTTTTTAAACAATTTTAGAAATAAACGTGAATGGCTTATTCCTTTTGTTCTGACTATAGTTTATAATCAACGGTGTCAAACAAAAAACGGTCCGGGTTACGTTTTAGGGGCTGCTAATTTGTTTTGAACTTCAAAATAAAAATTGGAGCAGGAAAATGGGTAGAAAATCGACGAAAGAAAACAAGAACATTTATCAGATCAGCCGCGAAGCACAGAATCTTACACGTGACGCTGCTTCTGAGAAACTGCAGTACATCTCGGCAGACCGTATCGAGAAGATCGAGAACGAAAAGACACTCCCTCACCCGGAAGAGATCCTGGCCATGGCCGACTGCTACAAGAATCCTTCCCTTTGCAACTACTTCTGCTCTCATGAGTGCCCGATCGGTCAGGAATATGTTCCTGAAGTCGTTCCAAAAGAACTTTCCCAGATCACTCTGGAGATGATCGCGACCCTTAACTCCATCGACAGAAATAAGAACCGTCTCATCGAGATCACCGTAGATGGCAAGGTCAATGACGATGAGCTTCCCGACTTCATCGAGATCAAGAATGAACTGGATAAGATGGCACTGACCATCGACTCCCTGCGGCTCTGGATCGACAATGCGATTGCTGCAGGCGCACTGAATAAGGAAGATTTCGACAAGTAATTTTTAATTCACGCATAAAAGAATCGAGCCCGTATGTCTCACTCATACGGGCTCTTTTGTTGAAAGTGGAGGTGTTTTGTTTTCCTGGCATATCCTTCGTCCATGGAAGGTCGACTGATCTACCAGTCCGATCCGCCTGCTCAGCTGGGGGAACGTATTCATTGCCTCGCATAAGCGGATCATTTGAAGCCTTTTGTCTAAATCCATGAAGTCACATCCTTGCTTCAGTTTCTGATTTCCATTTCGTTTTGCTACCTTGAAGATATTCTATTACTCCTTCCTGAAAAGAAACACAGCCGCCGAAGGTAAAATAGCCCCTCCTATTTTATCCGGAACCGCATCTTAGAATGATATAATGAGGAAAACAGAAAATTGGAGTTTACCTTAGATCTTTCTTCATATACTTGACATAGGCGATGACGATACCTGCGATCATGAAGGCCATTCCGGGAAGCAGATATTTCAGTTCCAGATGTCCGCTCTCGATTATGTCTGCAGTCTCCGTATAGGAGAATGCGGAAATGTACTTCAGTGGTCTGGCCGAAGAAGATATATTTGCGACGATATTCAGGAAATACATCAGGCATGCCATGCCGATGCCGATGCCAAGTCCGCCGCGCGTCAGAAATGACGAGATACCGAAGCAGATCCCGGCGATCTCCAGCTGCATCAGAAGATACGCAAGGTGAAAATGCAGCAGCTCATGCCAGAAGACCTTCTCTCCGATCGCCGCGATCGAGATGACCGAAAGCCCAAGAACGATTGCATTAAGGATCAGGATGATCGCAAAAACACTTAAAAGCTTCGAAGTGATTACCTTTGTGCGGGATACCGGATGCGCAAAGAGAAATTCCGCAGTATGGTCGCGTTCCTCTTTCATGAGCGCGGATACGCCCACGATCGCAGCAAAGAAAGCGCCTCCGATCCCGATGATGTTTCCTCCCTCGACCGAATAGAACCCGATGATCGTACCGAAATCGAGGCGGTCCATGCCAAATGCCTCCGTGAAATTTCCCATCGAGGAGAACATCTCATTGACATCTCCCATCTGCGACTTCATCTCCGGGAACATCAGGACACAGGTGGCGATCAGAAGCCCGATCGAAAGGCTCCAGATCAGGAGCATCTTCTTCTGCATGCGTAATTCTTGCTTAAATATCGTCATTTTCTTCCCTCTTTTGTCTCGTAGTAGTGCATGAAGATCTCTTCCAGACTCGGCTCTGTGATCGTTATATCCCGGATCTTCTCCCCTGCCAGGATCGTAAGGAGCTGCTGGATATCGCCCTTATAGAGGAACTTCAGCTCATCCTCCCCGGCATCGTCCGTAAAGGTAATACCCGATAGACCCTGAAGCTTTTCTCTGGTGAGTGTGCCGATGACAGAGATCTTGCGGGTCCCGGTCTGCTCAAGGTCTGAAACTTTTCCGGAAAGAAGGATCTTCCCGTCCTTGATAAATGCGGCACTTCTGCAGTAGGCCTGTACTTCCGAGAGGATATGTGATGAGAAAAAGATCGTCGATCCTTTATTATTCTCTTCCATCAGGATCGAGAAGAACTCCCGCTGCATCAGCGGATCAAGTCCGGATGTAGGTTCATCCAGTATCAGCAGATCCGGGTGGTGCTGGACGGCGCAGATGATCCCGACCTTCTTTCTGTTTCCGAGGGAAAGGTCCTCCACCTTCTTCATCGGGTCGAGATCGAGGCGCCCGCAGAGCTCTTCTGCCCGTTTTCTGCAGTCCGCCCCGCGAAGATCCGCGGAGTATGCGATCGCATCTTTTACCCGCATCTTCGGATAAAAAAATATCTCCGACGGAAGATAGCCCACCTGACTCAAAATCTTTTCTTTTTCCGTTACGATATCATGTCCGAGAACAGACGCGCTTCCGGATGACAGATGGATAAGACCGAGAAGCGTCCTGATCGTTGTTGATTTTCCGGCGCCGTTCGGACCTATGAATCCGAAGAAATCTCCCTTTTCGGCCTGAAGATCCAGATCCGTGATGCCTCGGGATACGCCATAGGATTTCGTCAGTTTTCTGGTGTCGATGGCAAGTGCTTTTTCCATATTCAGATCCTCTTACTTCAAATACATTTTCTTCCAGAAATCGATCAGACCTCTGTAATCCGCGACGACCTTATCGATATCGATCGGCCCCTTGTGCTGCATCTGATAAAGATATCCCTCCGATGCGAGATAGATATCCTGATACATCATCTTCAGATCGATCCCTTCCTTAAATAAAGATGGGTCGAGCTTCGGAAGTGTCGTATTTGTCTGAAGTTTCGAGTAGGGTTCGATGATCTTTACGAGTTCGCCTTTGACCTCTTCGTCATCTTCGTAATAGGCCTTTAATGCAAAAGCACTCATATCCGGATATTTGCGCATCATTTCCGTCTTGGCAAGGAGGCCTTTATACATCATCTCGAAAATATCTTTCTCCTGATAGCATCCGGCGCGGGTGACATACTGACGTGTCAGTTTCTCTGCCGTTTCCATGAGAAAGAGATAAAGTTCCTTCTTATTCTTGAAATAGAAAAACAGCAGAGATTTACTAATGCCGGCTTCGGCTGCGATCTCATTCATCGGACTTTTCCGATAGGAATTATTCGCAAACACACGAAAGCCGGCATTTAGAATGCGGTTTTGTTTTTCTTCCGGGAGCTGGTAAAACTTCTCGTTCATGGTATCTTCCCTTTCTGTGATTTGTTGACCAAACCGGTTAATACCATTTTTACGCTATTGACCGTTTTTGAGAAGCCTCCTTTTAGATTTATACCTGCTTCGGATAGAAATATTTGGCAGATGGGAATACCGGATCGGTAGATTCGTAGATCAGAAGCGTAGTACGCTGATCGATCGTTCCAAATCCCGCGATGATCAGATGCCCCTCATCATTCTCACCATAGATCAGAAGGCAATTATTCTTATCCTGCAATGCTTTTACATGCATATCCGTATATGTGGAATCAGCACGCTGCACAGTTATCTTCGGATCAGTGGAAGATCCTTCGATGGTGATCTTTATGCCTTCGTGATTATCCACATATTCTCCGAGCCATGGTGCCAGATCAGCATCTTCTGTCTCTCTCGTTCCCGGAATCGCAGAATTAAGAACCATAAACGCGGTCTCCTCAGCCGGGTTATAGAGGATAAACGATCCCAGGCATCCGTTTCTGTTGATCTCCTGATAGGCCTCGATCCATTCGATTGCTTTATCCGGGATCTGCGAAACAGGTGTATTCGGCAGGTAAAGAATGATCTCCCCGGCACTGGTAAAACCGTAAGGATCACTATAGTTTACCTCGGCAGGGAGATCCATGTATCGGTCTGTCTTCTTATCGAATTTCTCTGTCTCCATCTTTGTAACATGTGTGGAGAAAGAATACTCATTGACTCTCGAAAAGCCATCGATCGTGCCGTGAAAAATGCACTCCAGCATATCATATCCATCGCCGTCTAAATTCATGATTGCACTTTCATACTTTCCATCAAAAGAATTCTGCTTCGTATCGATCGTCAAGTCGGTAGACCAGCTTGTCAAAGCCGTAAGATGGCAGATAAATGAATCCGGAATCTCATAAGTGTCATCTGCATAAAGAGAATACAGATCTTCATCCAGTTTACGGATGCGCGCTGAAGGCGTGTTCGGCGAAGGTGTCTGCGACGCTTTCGGATCTGCACTGCTGCTTATATCCGTATCGGGGGATGAAGTATCATCGCTCGTACCGGTATCCGAAAGGTCTGCTTTCTCCGTGGATCCACTTGTCTCAGATGATTCCGGGTCAGATGTCACGGATGTGATCTTCCCGGATCCTTTTGTACTTTTACATGCAGACATGGCAAGGCAGACTGCCATCACGCCAGCTAAAATGATTCTCTTTTTCATAATTACTTTTCCTGATTTCCTCTATTTTTTTCTTCCTGATTATAGCATCCCTTCCGGGAGAAACATGACGATTCTCTCATACAGAAGGATTCTCCTCTTCCAGTGAAATCGTCAGATCTTGATGCGCTGATAATAAAAGCATGCCAGCTGGGTACGGTCACGAAGGTCGAGTTTACTAAGAACGGAGCTGATCATATTCCGCACTGTCCCCTCTCCCAGGAACATCTTCTGCGCGATCTCCTTGTTGGAGAGACCTTCGGCAACAAGCTCGACGATCTCCTTCTCCTTGGGCGTGATATCATAGTCCTCCCAGCGGAAGGATTCACTTCTGTTCAGAAGATCCGGAAGCCTCTCCACGATCTTTCCGCCAAAGACCGTCTGTCCTCCATATACAGCCCGCACTGCATCCGACAGCGAGGCGCAGTCCTGCTTGAGAATATACCCCTTCGCGCCGACTTTCAGCGCCTGGTTGATATATTCGTCATCCAGAAATGTCGTAAGAAGGATCACCTTCGCATCGGGATCGATCTTCAATATCTCGGAGGTCGCCTGAAGGCCGTCCATATCTTCCATACGGATGTCCGACAGCACCAGATCCGGTTTTGCTTCGGCAAAAGCACTTACCGCTTCCCGTCCGCTTCCGCAGAGGCGTACGACCTCGATATCTCCGTCTTTTTCCAGAATGATCTTTAAGGACTCCTGTACGAGTGGATCATCGTCCACGATCATGATTCTCATGTATTCTTTCCTCCCTGCTTCGGAATCGTTACCGTGATGTGAAAGCCGTCCGGTCCGCTCTGGATGGACGTTCTTCCGCCCACTGAGACCGCACGGGAATTGATATTATATAGTCCGATGCCGTGTTCTCCCTCGAGCGCGGCAAAGTCTGAAGGCCGCGAATACTCAGCGACCTTACAATTACCGTCATCGGATACCAGTACACGCCAGAACGTCACATTCTCCACGACCTCCAGGCGTACCTTCTTACCATTACAGTGTTTCGATATATTCGTCACGCCCTCTTTGATGATGCCGAGGATCGCATTCTTGACATTATTCGGTACCGGGGACTCGATCGATGTACTGACCGTCACGTCGAAATGGTCTTTGATCGCGGAGGCGATCTCGTGGATACCGATCGAAAGGTCGATAGAATCGTCATGCAGTTCGTGCACCGACCTTCTGATATTCGTCATGGCTTCATTGACTGTGGAGCTTACTGACTCGAGATACGGCTTCGTCTTCTCATCCTGATTGATGACGTTGATCGCCTGCAGCTGAACAACCGCCCTCGTCAGCATATGCCCCACGTTATCGTGGATCTCCCGTGCGATACGGTTTCTCTCGGTAAGAGTGGCATTTCGGATCTGCATATCCACGTTATTCGCGATCTCGTTTTTTAGCCGCTGGGACTGCTGGGCATCGTATCGGACCGCATCAAATCTTTCTGTCAGGAGCGCTTCTTTTCTATGCATATAAACGGTCTTCAGCGCCATAAGCACCGCCACCGGGATCAGTAATATCAGATACGATCGGATTAAGACTGCACAGGCGCCAATTAGAAGAAGGATCTTGACCCACAGTGATTTCTCCGAAGTGACCGGCCAGTCGTTCTTCGATGCGTTTTTCTGGATGTGCCACTTCGTAAGAAATTCTTCCATTTTGTTATCGGAAAACAACCCATAGATACCGACAGGAAGTGCGATCGATGCTTCCGGAACCGGAAAAGACAGAGCGCCGGCAAGGATCAGCACCCCAGCACTGACATACTGGTTCCGGAATACCTCTGTAAACAAAGCCGCGATCACGACACCCAGAACACATGCCACCGTAAACTCGTTACTCTGGACGATCTTATACCGGCCCGTCCCTTCTCCGAACAGAAGAAACAGCGCCGCCACCGAAAGCCCGCACAATATGAACTTGTCGATCAATCTATAAACCATATCACCATTATAGCGCAAAAGTGACATACAAGCCTATGCGCTGGTCCTCAGGCCTGATGTCACTTACCACGGAAAATCAAAAGACATGTCGTACGGCTCCACCTGAAAGGAATCAACGACAGGCAACAGCACTTAATAAACAAACAGAAATATGCAAGCCGTAGCGCGATTCCGCAGACGTGAAACGTCGAGGACCAGCGCCTAGGCTTGCATATTTCATGTCGCTTTATGCTGCTTTCCCCTGTCTTGCCTTCTTGATAACAAAAGAGATCAAGATGAAGGCCAGTCCGAAGAGGATCTGTACACCGAGCGATGCGAAGATGTTTCCGACACTGAAGGTGTAATTCATGCCCGATCCGGCATAGATGGTGTTCAGAACTTTTCCCGACCAGAAGAACGGGAGGAAGTGTGCGAATGCCTGCACTCCACTGCTCATGAGGTAGAACGGTACGAAGATACCGCACAGGAAGCTCATGGAAAGACCTGCCGCGTTGCAGATAAGGCTGAGTGTTCCGGGTGTCAGGTTGAAGTTCGAGATCAGAAGAGCGAATCCGCTGATGTAGAAGGTGGTGGCGATCAGGTTCAGAACAACGACCCAGCCGTACTTGCTCATCATGTCGGTGTTACCTGCATAGATGAAGCTGAAGATAGTGTAGATCAGGACCAGGACTACTGCACAGGTCATAAGGCCGGCCATCTGAGCCCAGGTCTTCCTCCCGGGCTTTACCGGTGCCGCTTCGATCCTTGCGGAAACTACCTTCTTATTTGCGGCGATGATCGCGGAGGCGATGGACATGCCCATGATCCAGAGGCAGACGAAGCAGAAGTAATTGAGGATCATGTAGGTCGCATACTCATTTGCATTCGTGTGCTGCGCTTCCTTCTTCTCTGTCACGACACCGAAGGTGACCTCAGACACCGTCATGTCCAGTGCTTTTTCCGAAGCTTCATGAGCATCCATGCCCATCGCGCGGTAGCTTCTGTAGATGTTTACGAAAGAATCGATATCGTTGGCGAAGCTGAAGGTCTTACCGGACACCTGGCTGTGGGAGGAATAACTCAGAGAGATGTCCTCACCGGCGTCGATCTTCTCCTGGAAGTGCTCCGGTACTTCGATGAAGAAATCCGAGATGGAGAAATACAGGAGGTCATTGATGGACTCTTCCGAAGAAGTGTTGTCATCTTCGATGACGCCGTAATTGTCGATCAGTTTTCTGATCCCTGCGGAAAGTTCGCTATTATCATTATCACGGAAAAGCACTCCCAGGTTCTTGTAATCGACATTTTTTTCGCTCGCGCTTGCTTCATTCTTGTCGATGATATGCGGAGCCGAAAAGATCATAGAAGCGGCGTAAACGAACATGATAATCGATGAAATGATGACCGCTGCCTTATTTGCTTTTACCAGTTTGAAGAAATTCTTATAAAGCTGCATACTTTTCTCTCCTTAATTTCATGATTGAGACGGCCATGAAGACAACTGTCGCCAGGCTGATCTTAATCATATTCATCCAGAACCCGCTAAGTGTCGGATAATTTACCAGACGGAAGAACGCGAAGTTCATGATGGTGGCGGGATTGATCCGGTTCACGATCGGACAGTATTTCTCAAGAAGTCCCGGAAGCTGAACGATCATCTCACCGCTTAAGAAAACCGAGATCATGACAAGAGCAGTCGCCTTGTTATCCCGCTGGTTTTCGTCGCCCTTTGTGAAGAGGCCGATCACACAGCCGAGACTCATAGCAAAGAGATTTCCGAGCAGAACGAACAGGATGATATGCGGGAAGCGGTTGCCCAGCGGCACATCGAAGAAACGGTTCATGACGGTCAGGGCGAAGAAAGTGATCGCGCAGGACAGTACATATCTTGCCAGAAATGCTGAAAGAAGGATCTTCGATTTTTTCTTCGGCGATACACTCGTTCTCATACCGTAGCCGCTGAGGTTGCCCTGAATATCAAACACCGTATTGATACCGGCGGTGACATTGAAGAACATTCCCATGACGATCGTGCTGTAGAAGTACCACAGATACACATTCGCGGAGTTTTCGTTGTCACCGAGGTATGTGCTCTTCGGCTTCATCACCGAAACGGAGTTCGTAATGCTCTCCATTACAGCCTCGATCTTATCCGGTGCGGTCATCGCCGCATCCTTCATGATCGTGTAGTTCCTTCTATAAGATTCGGTGATACTTCTGGCAACCATGAGAGTGGTCATGTTTGCGCCGTCTCCGACCTTTACGCTGATCGTTTCTTCTTTTCCGTTCACCAGGAAAAGCACTTCCAGTTCTTTATCAAGGATCTTCTTTTCGGCTTCTTCCTGAGATGCGGTCTCTATAAGTTCGATGACCGCGTGGTCATATCCCATGCTGCTCTTTCTGACTTCATCCGCATCTGCAAGATTTTTAAGTACTCCCTCGAATTCTTCTGCAAAAGCACTCTCCCCGGAATCGATGCGGATCATGGTGCTCTTTACCGGCTTGAAGTCGACCTCGCCCTTCGCAGGCCCCATGAACGTGACACTAAAGCATGTCATGAGAAGGATCGGAAAGGCCAGTGACCAGAAGATGTAGGCCTTGTCGCGCAGTGTCTTGCGCAGATAATATGTAAACATCATTTTTCCTTCCTCCTAAGATCAATCATCACGCAGTTCTTTTCCCGTCAGTTCGAGGAAAACATCGTTTAATGTCGGCTGCTCGGAATATACATTCTTGATGCGGTAGCCCTTTTCCTGCAGGAGTGTGATGACCTTGACCACGTTGTTTCCGTTACCGGCCTCGATCCTCAGGATCTTTCCGTCATAATCCACACCGAAAACGTTATCCAGTTTTCTGATCTTCTCTACATCCTCATCGGAGATTCCTTTGGCTTCGATCCGGATGATCTCGCTCTTTTTGATCATGCTCTTCAGTTCATCCACCGTGCCCTGTGCGATCAGCTGGCCTTTATCTATGATGATGATCCGGTCTGCGATCTGCTCGACTTCTTCCATATAGTGGGAGGTGTAGATGACTGTTGCGCCTTCTTTTCTGAGCTGTTCGATACCCTCGAGGATCTTGTTTCTGCTCTGCGGATCGACTGCTACCGTCGGCTCGTCAAAGAAGATGATCTTCGGCTTATGGGCGATGCCGCAGGCGATGTTCAGTCTTCTCTTAAGACCGCCGGACAGTTTCTTCGGACGGAATTTCTTGAAGTCATTCAGTTCAACAAAATCGATCGCTTCCTGTACTCTCTTTTTTCTCTCCTCTTTATCTTCGATATAGAGGCCGCAGAAAAAGTCGATGTTCTCATATACTGTCAGTTCTTCGAAGACGGATACTTCCTGAGGAACAACACCGATCTGTCTTTTCAGATCGTATGCCTTCGGGGACATTTCTTTTCCACGGATCGTGATCGTGCCTTTATCGTATTCCAGAAGTGAAAGGATGCAGTTGATCGTGGTGGATTTGCCGGAGCCGTTAGGACCCAGAAGACCCAGGATCTCGCCTTCATTGACTGTCATGCTGAAGTTATCCACTGCGATCAGCTCTTTATAACGCTTCACCAGTCCATCTACTTTAATGATCTCACTCATTTTCCTGACCTCACTTTTTTCTTTTCTTGCCGCCCGGCGTTCTTGGAGGGCGGTGATCGTAAGTGTTTTTCCGAATCGGCGGTATCCCGCGCTCTTCATGGTTCCATTATTCCATAACCGCATTTTCACGGTAAGTGAGCGCTATCACTTCCCGACATGACAAATGTCATTTTTCACGAATGACACATAAAAAAGAAGAGAGTTTCTCCTTCTGCCGCCGGTATTATCATACCCTGGCAGAAAGTAAAACTCTCTTCTTCCCCCTCTCCAGACTTGCCCCGAGGTTACAAAAGGTCAGCCTGTGATATCTTCTACACGCACATTGGTGATATGGATGGTTGCCGTATCCTTATACTTACCCATGTTGAACTCCAGACGGCCGTTGTTATCGTCTTTCTCGTTCATCGCAAACTCGTATTCGAAGGTCTGCCACTCGGTCGTAAGCCGGATCGATGTATCCGGGAAGTAGCGGATCCAGCCGGCATTCGGTGCAGACACGCACACGATACACTTGCGGTCTTCGTCCGCACGGATATCAAAGGTCAGCTTATACTTATGTCCTTTTCTCATCGGAAGATCCGGATGAACGAGCTGGACAGAGTATTCCTCGGTACCGCAGTTGGTCGAGGAGATGATCATCTCGTTATTCTCGATCTTTGCCTGACCTTCGCCGCCGTTAAACAGCAGGAACTTCCAGTCGATATCGTCTTCGAGATTTTCCGCTTCTGCGAAGTTTCCGTTTCGGATGAAGTTTCCGTCCGGGAGTGCCTCACGGAAAGGCTTTTCCGGCTTCTTGACATTCGTGTCATAGGACGGCTTCTGATATACGCGGACATAGTCGATCAGGAATTCCGCCTTACTGAAATCCGTGGTCGCATCCGGGTTTCCCGGCCAGTTTCCACCGACCGCCAGATTCATCTGCACGAAGAACGGCTGATCAAACGGTGCCGGATATGGCTTATCATCTTCGCCCTCGACTGCGGTAAACCAGTCATTTACAGTCAGCACCAGCTCATTATCGGTATAAAACCGCATCTCGCCCGGTTCCCACTCCACAGAGTACTCATGGAATTTCGAAGAGAAGCTCTCCGCTCCTTTTTTCTCGATGGTCCCCTGCTGCTCGGCATGCGGCTCACCATAGTGGATCGTCGAATAGGAGATCGTCGTGTCATTTCCGAGAGACTCCATGATGTCGATTTCACCGCACTTCGGCCACTGTCCGTAATGCGATTCATCCTTCGGCATCATCCAGATAGCAGGCCACAGTCCCTGTCCTTCCGGGACCTTGGCAGAAACGACGACTTTTCCGTAAGTGAAATCCGTCTTATTTTGTCCGGTGACTTTGCCGGAAGTATAGTATTCTTTTCCGTCTTTCTCCGTCTTGATCGCCTTCAGGACCAGGTTTCCGTCACGAACGAAGACATTGTCTGTGGAAGTCGTATATTCCTGAAGCTCATTATTTGTCCAGCCCGGTTCATGCGGTTCATAGTTCCACTTGCTCTCATCCATCTTCTCGCCGTCAAACTCATCGTTCCACAGAAGATCATACCCCTCGATGGCCGGGATCTCTGACTTTACTTCCGTTTCAGAAGTATCTGAGGCTGATTCGCCGCTTTCTTTCTTCTTACTTGAGCACGACGTCACCGGCAGCACCATCACAAGCGCCAGAACGATGCTCAATAGTTTTGTTTTCTTCATGGTCCCCTCCTCATAAAGAAAGATTTGATTTCAACTTCAACATACCAAGAAAGCATGTTTCATTATTGCTTTTTCATATCTTTTTTTATGTTTTCTTGCTATAATCCATATTGAAAAGCACTTGTCCTTAGTGTTTTTTGATGATTCCCGATTCCATGGAGATATGTATATGTGCGCGAAGAAAAAGAAGATATCGTATCAGGAATTTCTGCATCGTGAATATGAATTCTTTCATGCCCCGCTGGCGCCCGAGATGGACTTCTACGAGACGATCCGGGCCGGGGATATGAAGAAACTTCAGAAGCTTCTGACAGAGCCTTTTCACGAGAAAAAAGGTCTCGGTGTCCTGTCCGGTGATCCTCTGTCCAATCTGAAATATCATCTGACGATCACGACCGCTCTGGTCGCCCGTTTCTGCATCTCCGGCGGATTAAGTCAGGCGGAATCTTACAGTCTCAGCGATTATTATATCCGTCTGACAGACGAAGCGCAGTCTCCGCAGGAGATCTCTGACATTCATAATGAGATGTGCCTTCACTATACGAAGCGCATGATCGCACTTCAGCGAAACTCCGTCACGTCCAAATCGGTAAGCACCTGCATCAACTACATCTATGAACATCTTCACACGCGTATCACACTCGAGACGCTCGCAAAAACATGTAATCTCTCTGCGCCCTATCTTTCACGGTTATTTAAGAAAGAGACCGGATTTCCTGTAAGCGAGTATATATTAATGAAAAAGCTCGAGACAGCAAAATCGATGCTCTCCTCCTCGGACTATTCGATCGCCGAGATCTCCGCATCGCTCGCCTTCCCGAGCCAGAGTTATTTCACGAATCTTCTGAAAAAGGACTGTGGCCTTACCCCGAAGCAGTACCGCGACAGGAGCACGGGAACGATCCCGAGAAATATCCGTCATCAGGTCTAAATGTTTGTATCTTCTACGCCTGTCGGATCACCGCCACGTTTTGTAGGCTTCTTCGTCGTTTCAGTAGGTTTACCGGAGTTCTTTGTCTCTTTTTCTCCGGAAACAGAGGGATTCGGGACATCCTCTTTTCCTTTAGCAGTTCCCTCGGATGGTTTATCCTTTGAACCTTGACCTAAATCAATATCCATATCATCCGGGTCAGCCGGATCGATCTCCGGTTCTTTCTTGTGATCAGGCGCAGACTTTGTCTCACCGGAAGAAGACTCGGATGATGTTTCATCTATCTGATATGAAACAGATGAGTCAGAAGATTCGGATGATCCTTCTCCGGCAGACATTCCCGAGATGGAAGAAGATACTTCAGTTTCCGTAGATATTTCTGTATCAGAAGTTGTATCCGAAGACGAAGCTGACGCAGTTTTTCCTTTTTTCCCTTTCCAGCAGGCTGACAAAAGCATTGTGCCTGCAACTAAAAGAATCAGAACTCTTTTCCTTCTGATCATGTCTGTTCTCCTTTATCCAGCAGAGATATAAGTGTCTCATAAAATGCAGGGCATTCCTTTTCCAGACGGATCGGGCGGCCTTCGAAATTTATGAAGCAGTGCTCGGATTTTGCTTCGCAGACGAGTTTTCCTTCCTCATTTTTCATATCATATCCGAGAGTTAGCCGGACTCCCTTGCAGGCAAGTATCTTCACTTCGATCGTGATTTCTTCCGGAAATGTCGTTGTCCCTTTGTAGTGCACATCGATCGAGACGACCGGAGAGGCAATTCCTGTCTCCTCCAGCTTATCGAAATCCCATCCGATCTTACTAAGATAATCGACTCTGGCTTCTTCCATCCAGCGCACATAGTTCGAGTGATGCGTAATACTCATCCTATCCGTCTCATAGTACTGGACCTTGTGCTTATATGGTTCGATATGCTGCATCTTCAATTCTCCGGTTTCTATTGCGGTTTCTTTCGTAAGTATAGCAAAAAGCCCATCTTTACAAAAGTCCAAATAAAAAAGACCGGATGCCGGCTTTCCGGCACCCGGTCCTGTTCTGTTAAAGAATGAAATTACACATTCACTTCATCGCCATAAGGACTTTCTGTGATCACATCTTCTGCATCAAAGGTAACAATCTCGATTTTTAATTCTTCATAGGGTTCCATATTCATATTTCTCCTCATTATTCCTTGTTTACCGATGCATATTACTGCTGTTTATTAAAGTAATTATCTGCGGCTTCTCCATAACAGTACAGTGCTTTGCCGAGATATCTGCCATGTTCAGACTCTGCAAACTGGGATGCAAGCAGAGCATATGACATCGAACTGGCCTTTACCGTAAAGCTCTCATCAGTTCCATTCCGCGACACTGTAAAAGTATGCTGCACACCAAGATCTTTGGCAATAATATTCTTTACATAGAGTGCATACTTGCCAGTTCCGATCTTAACCGCCTGCGCAGGCTGTCCATCCACAGTAAAGCTGTAATCACTGATCGGATGCGTGTCATCGATCTTAAACGTCAGTCTGAGCGTATTGATATACTGGAAATTCACATTCAGAGAAGCTCCCAGACAGCCCTCGACCTGCTTGTCGGTTTTTACTACACCATATTTATCAATTTTATCCTGCGAACACTCAAAATTTGCAATATCAGGATAACTCTCGAACTGAGAACCATCATCATAGACAAAGAACTTAGCAACTGCCTCACAGTAACCCAGCAAGTAAGTTGCAAGATATTTCATCTCATCAGACGCATCCGAAGTGATAACATTTCTGATATACATGGCAACTGAATACCAGCACTCATTATTGTCATACGCTGAAGTACCATTCGGATGCACCAGTAGGATCGGTTCGTTATTTTCATTTACCACTTTGACAGCTATATATTTCCTGTAATCAAAGAGATCTACTGGAACACGGAAATAGAGATTATCACCTTCCACAGCATCCGGAGAGGAGATCGGTGTTTCTTTTATGATCTCATTGGTGTTTGTATCCGTAAATACAACCTTCACATTCTGGCTATTCTCTTTGAGATAATCAGAGAATTCTATGCGGAACTGAAGTTCCAGACCTGCTCCGAATACAACATCACCTGCACAGATCGTCGCCTTGCCGACCGGCTCCCAAGCAGCAACGATGTAAATCTTACCTTCATGTACCGGTTCAGAAAAATCGAAGCGGCCGACTCTTTCTTTCGTATTGGTATCCGGATCGAAACTATACTCATCCCATCCAAGGAATATATAACCTTCCTGAACCGGATCAGCCGGACGTGCTATCCTATCGCCTGTAGCAACATACATCACGGGATCTGTAACACTGACACCATCACTGATCAGGACATACGTCAACAGCGCTTTGCAGTAATCACAGTGAGAATCTCCGTCCTCATCTTTATGTTCTTCACACGGAACGAGTTTCAGCCACTTATAATTCATGATCTCCTCATAATCCGTGCAAAGAGTCACACCGGTGGCACTTTCTCCGTAACCGTTCGACACGTATGCTCTGTGCTTCTCCGGCAAACCATATCCGCACGAATATGTCGCTTGGTTTTCGTCCATATCCGCCTGCATCAATGCTTTGGCATCAACAGAATTCTGGCCTGCCTGCGCGAATACCGTTCCGCCACTGATATCGATCAACACTGTATTAAGGTGTCTTGATTCGGAAAGCATTCCGCTTCCGATACCGGGACCTCCATCTCCACCGGTAGCAGTAACCTTTCCTCCGAGGATCTGAACCATATTACAAAGGCCGCCTCTTCCGCCGCCGATTCCTGCAGCGTAGTCGGCTCCGGTTGCCGTAACTGTTCCTCCGGAGATTCTTACTCCACATGCATTACTGCCATTACCTCCGCCGATTCCGGCTCCGCCGGCAGCTCTATAATAGGAATAACCAGAAACTGTACCACCTTTAATAATGACAGCATCCGGCTGTTGAGAAGGATCTACATTGGCACCTGTGCCGATACCTGCACCACCATTTCCTGCGGCTGTAATGGAGTCTCCGCCACAAATAGTAATAGCACCATTTGCTTGTCCTGCGTCTCCGCCAATACCTGCATTTCCCTGGCCAACATCAGTTACGATCAGGATGATGCCTATCGTGTTATAAATATCCGAGCCCCTGTATATCGTCAAAGAATTACCTTTATTGACCGATATACCCTTAAGTGGCTGCAGCGGCATAGTATTTGTCAGAACAAGTTTTACGTCGCCTTCCACCACGATACGGTCGGATATCGTTAGATATTCAGTATTATCTGCCACATACCATCCGCGGGTAGCACCGGTATCCGTCAATTTCGTAGATTCTTCGGTAATCACTTCGCATGTTTTGGTCTCCTTTGTACCGGATTTGCCTTCATGGAAGAAATTTACATCTTTCGTTTGAGATGAAGGATCAGCAAAAACCGAAGCCGGTATGATCCCAATCACTAAAGCAATGCACACAAGAAGTGCAAGGAAACTCTTTTTCCTCATCTTCAGAAACCTCCAAATTACCCAATACCAAAACTTCTCATAATGCTATTCTATTTCATTTATATCAGGAAGTCTATTAAAAACAAAAAACAATTGATTTAATCGCAGATTTCCCCGAAACAAAAAGAACAGGCTGGGAAAGCCTGTTCTTTTTGAAAAAGTTCATTTTTTGATTCTTTAACCGATCGGTTCGAAGTCGGCGGCACCGTGCTTACAAAGCGGGCATACGATGTCATCCGGGAGCTCGTCGCCTTCATAGACATATCCGCAGACCTTGCAGACCCAGCCCTTCTTCCCTTCCGTCTCCGGCTTCGGCTTGACGTTCTTCTGGTAGTAGGTGTATGTCATGGTCTCCTTGTCGCTTAAGACACGGGCTTCCGTTACAGAGCAGATGAACATGCCGTGAGTGTCGAGATCGACATAATCTTCCACCTTCAGGGACATGAAGGAATTGATGTACTTCGGCAGGAACACAAGACCGTTGTCCGAACGGAGGATATTCTCGCAGTCTGCAAACTTATCGACATTTCTTCCGCTCTGGAAACCGAAGTTCTCGAAGACTTTGAACGGGGCTTCGACGGACAGGCAGTTAACGTTCATGACACCGGTCTGCTTGATGACGTGGTGCGAATAGTTCTGCTTGTTGATCGTCACCGCGATACGGTTCGGCGTATTCGTCACCTGAGTGACCGTATTTACGATCAGTCCGTTGTCCTTCTTACCGTCATTGGAGGTAACGACATAAAGGCCATATCCGATATTAAAGAGAGCGGTCAGATCGTTCTTATTCGCAGTATCTTCCTTCTGTGCAAGGTAGTCCTGGCAGAGTTCTTTTGCCAGAGCATCGACCTGTGCCTTTGACTCGTCATTTAGAGCTGACATGATCTTGACGTTATTCTCTGTGTAGGTGATGTTCTTGCTCTTTTCAAGCATCGCCTTCATGGTGCGGATCGCCTGCGGCGCCCAGGAACCGTTCTCGATCATGGCGATGGTCTTATTCTGGAACTGGCGCTCCGTGAGGTGATGGATGAATTCTCTCATGAACGGGAATACATCCGCGTTATACGTTGTCGTCGCAAGAACGATTCTTCCGTAACGGAACGCATCCTCGACACACTCGGCCATATCTTCTCTGGCCAGGTCATTGACGACGACCTTCGGGCAGCCGTTCTCCTTAAGTTTGTTGGCAAGGAGCTCTACCGCAGCTTTTGTGTGGCCATATACGGACGTATAGAAGATCGCGATGCCTTCTGTCTCGACACCATAGGAAGACCATGTGTCATAGAGCTTCAGATACGGAGTGAGGTCTCCAGTCAGCACCGGTCCGTGCAGCGGGCAGATCGTCTTGATTTCAAGACCTGCGGCCTTCTTCAGGACAGCCTGTACCTGTGCGCCGTATTTGCCGACGATACCGATATAGTAGCGGCGGGCTTCACAGGCCCAGTCTTCTTCGACATCGAGAGCTCCGAACTTACCGAATCCGTCCGCACTGAAAAGCACTTTGTCGAAAGTATCGTACGTCATGAGAACTTCCGGCCAGTGCACCATCGGTGCACCGACAAACTTCAGGACGTGCTTGCCGAGAGGAAGCTCATCTCCCTCACCTACAACGATCCGCCGGTCTTCGAACTCCGTTCCGAAGAAATTCTTCATCATGGTGAAGGCCTTCTGGGAAGAAACGATCTCGGCATTCGGATAGTTCTTCATGAAGTTTACGATATTGGCGGAGTGGTCCGGCTCCATGTGCTGGACCACGAGGTAATCCGGAGCCTTGCCTTTAAGTGCTTTTTCCAGATTATCGAGCCATTCATGCGTGAAATTCTTATCGACCGTATCCATGACCGCGACCTTATAATCCGAGATCACATAGGAGTTATACGCCATACCGTTCGGCACCACATATTGTCCTTCGAAAAGATCGATGTTGTGGTCATTTACGCCTACATACTTGATATCGTTACTGATAAACATAGTGCTTCCCTTTCTTAACTAAAGAACTGGCGTCCGCATCTCTTCTGCGGACGCCCCTCATGCTTCTTTCTAGGTAGCGCCCTCTCCGGCGCCTTCTTCAGATCAGCCGAAGTATCTGTCGAGAAGTCCCTTCAGTGCTTTTCCGTGACGGGCTTCATCTCTGGCCATCTCATGTACAGTGTCATGGATCGCATCGAGGTTATTCTTCTTTGCACAGGTTGCGAGCTCTGTCTTACCTGCTGTCGCGCCGAACTCACAGTCCACACGCCACTTGAGGTTCTCCTTGGTGGATGCCTTCATGTTCGCTTCCAGATCAGATCCTAAAAGCTCAGCGAACTTCGCTGCATGCTCTGCCTCTTCAAATGCAGCCTTCTCCCAGTAAAGTCCGATCTCCGGATAGCCCTCGCGGTAAGCGATACGTGCCATGCAGAGGTACATGCCGACCTCGGAGCACTCACCGGTGAAGTTGGCCTTCAGCTGATCGAAGATGTACTTCTTATCCTCCTCGGAAATATCAGGATTATTCTTCACGGTCTCTGCATATACACCGAACTTATGCTCAGCTGCAAGACCCATGTCTTCTTCCATTTTCTTAAATGCAGCCTTCTTTGCCTTACATACCGGGCACTCATCCGGTGCATCAGGCCCTTCGTAAACGTAACCACATACAGAACATACAAACTTTGTCATACTCAATTTCTCCTTGTCTGATTTGATTTGAAAAGCACTCCCCGCGCCTTATGCGCCGCGCTCTTCATTTTCTTTACTGCACTTCGGGCACAGTCCGTCGAACTGGAGCGAATATCCTAAGATCGTATAACCGGAAGTATCAGAAAGCATATCGGCGAGGTCCTTGACCGGCATCACGACATCCGCGACGCGCCCGCATTCACTGCAGTGCACGTGATAGTGCGGGAAGGTCTGGTGGTCGAAGTGGTCGGCACCATTGTTGATACGGATGCGGAGCGCCTCACCGGAATCGGCAAGCTTGTTTAAAATACGATAGACGGTCGCGCGGGAGATCGACGGATAGGAGCTCTGCACTTCCGCGACGACTTCGTCGGCGGTGGGGTGATTGCACATCCGGATCAAGGTCTCGTGAACGATTCTTTTCTGAAGCGTATTTCTTTCCTGCATCCTGAAACTCCTGACATAGCGGTGTTATAGATCTTAGAACAGTCACCCGGGATCACTGTAAGTGTGTCCAAGTGCTTTTCTATTATTGATACTACATCCTAATAAGGATTATGTCAACATATTATTTCAAAATTGGAAAACTTTTTCAGATGCTGATTTCCTGATACTTGATTGCGGCATACATGCGGATCGCATCGGCGGCGCGGTGCCCGACCGACTGGAGCATCTCTTTTTCCGGTTTCGCCGTAAAATATCCCTGGATCAGGTCGGCACCGAGCATGATGACCGTCATCAGTTCATCTTCTGTCTCGACTCCCTCGGCAAGAGCGAGGATATCGTTGTCATGGGCAAAATCGATGATATCTTTCACGAAGTGCTGTTTCTGCGGACTGTCCTCGATCATGGCGATCAGTGAACGGTCGATCTTCACATAATCCGGCTGATAGCGAAGAAGGTTCGAGACATTCGAATACCCTGTTCCGTAGTCATCGACCGCCGTCTTGATGCCCATCTTCTCACAGATTTCTTTCAGTTTATCGAGCGCCTCATCCGAGATCTCGCTGTGCTCGGTCAGCTCGACAACAATGGATTCCGGATGATCTTCCAGATACTCATCCAGAACGCGGATATCCTCTTCTTCGAGCATACATCCCGGGATCGAGTTGATAAAGATCTTCTTGCCGTCAGAAAGCTTCGATATATTCTTCTTCATCTCGGAGATCACGTTATGGAATGTTGCCTTCTCCACATCGTAGAGGCGGTCATAGTATTCGGCATAGCGCAGGATCGACATCGGTGACATATATGGTGTGACATCCGCGCGCATCAGTGCCTCGTAGCCGTAGATCTTAACAGTGCGTACATCAATGATCGGCTGGAACTGATAGTAAAGCTTATTGTCATCGAGGATCTCGCTGACGAGGCGGGCCTCTTTCATCTCCTCCCCGCTCAGTTCGCGCTTGCCGAGGAGCTTCATATCATTTGCTTTATCCGTATTTTTCTTACTGATCGCAAGATTTACCAGGCGCTCGATCTCCTCGGATGTCTTCGGGCTTCCGCTCTGTATTCCATAGAAAAGATCGATATCATACGGTGCTTCGGAATCGCTCATACGCTCACGGATCATCCGCATGAGTTTGTCCTTTTCCGCGAGCATCTCGCTGTCGTCCGGACTTCTTGTGATGCGGAGTGCGACCATCTCATCATTTCCGACGCGGAAACACATGCAGTTCCTGCTCGAAAAGACGTTTTCAAGGACACTGGCCATCGTAAAGATCGCATTGTCGCCTTCCTTACGGCCATAGTTCCCGTTGATACTGGCCAGATTCTTGATATCGACCGCCAGCGCTCCCATATATCCGCCGTTATTCTTCATCAGATGCAGGAGAGTCTCCGCTCTTTCGAGGAATCCCAGATAGTTCGGAAGTCCGGTAAGGCTATCCGTCGTAATACCGGTCTTGGCGATCTTATTACTGCCGATCAGCTCATCCGAGCGCTTGTAGCACTCGATGCCGCGGCTGACAGAACGAAGCCAAGCACGGTATTCCTGCGTGATGATCTTCTCTTTATCTCCGTAGCTTACCACCGCATATCCAAAGGTGCTCTCCTGATAATACAGCGGCATAAAGCAGAACGCGGCCGGCTTTTCGCGCTTCTCATAAAGCTCCGGGAGCATCATCTTCTTATCAAAATATGTGTCCGCAAGGATCTTATCGTTTCCGTCCGAGCCACTCCGGATGACCTGCATGATCCGGTCCTCGAAGCCCTCTCCGGCTTCTCCAAGCTTCGGATTCAGGCACAGGCTGAAGCTCTCATATCCGCGGATATAATTCAGAGAGACGAAGATCGTGCTGATCAGTCCTGTAAAGGACGACTGCGCCAGAAGATCCTCATCCATCTGGTTCAATGGGGAGAACATCGATCTTAAGGACAGATCGGTGTCCCAGCTGTCTCTGGTATAGTATCCGGGTTTGGCACTGTCGCAGTCACATCCGCAGCTTCCGCCGATAAACATATCCATATCGGATTCGATCTTCGGATCGGTTTTCCCTGTGATCAGTTCATGCACCCGTAGTGCGGCATTCTGTCCGAGATTATAGGAATCAAGCGCCGTCGATGTCAGCGGCACCGGTGCATGTCTTCCCTCCTGGTTGCAGTCACATCCGACGACCGCAATATCCTCCGGGATCGAAAGACCCTTCTCGACCAGACGCTTCGCCAGTCCCAGTGCCATATAGTCATTCGCGCATGCGACCGCTTCCGGGAGCTTGCCATCTCCACTAGTGAGGCTGTCCGCGAGGCTCTCGCCGCTGGTGTACCAGAAATCGCCGAAGAAGATTCGGTCTTCGTTGACCTCGATCCCGTGTTCCCGGAGCGCATCCTTATACGCATTGACACGCTGGATGGAGTGCGGATGCCAGGATTTCCCGGCAAGAAATGCGATATCCCGCATGCCGTGCTTCTCAATTAGATGCGAGATGACGGCCTTCTCGGGAGCATAGTTATCGATATGGATCGAAGGATAATACTTGCTTTCTTTATCTACGAAAAGCACCGGTCCGGTATAGTTTGCGCGCAGATCCTGCTCGATACGGTCCACCGCTCCCTCGGTCTGGATGGTATCCGCCATCACGACCACGGCATCGAACTTATCGTAGGATACCAGACCGAAGATCGACGTCTCGCCGATACAGCGCGCCGGACTGTTCTGGTACTTGATATACATCGCAAACATGCATACGTCGTAATCCCTGGCAAAAGCCTCCTTCAGGAAACCCTTGAGGAACCGCTCGTGATAGTATTCTTCGGGCTGACCGAGCAGCACCGCGATCCTTTTTCTACACATGTTCGACATGATTATATTTTAATTCTTCTCTTATCAAATCGCAATTTTTTCAGACAACTATTCACAAATACTTTTCACTATTGACAAGTTTTTCTCGGAATGGCATAATCATCACGATGATATCAATTTGATATCAGTTTACATCAAGAAGATTAGTGGCGCGGCAAGTGCTTTTCGAAAGGGAGCGGCAAGTGCTTTTCGAAAGGGAGCGGAAAGATAAGCGTCACATGAAAGGATGAAAAGACTATGAAAAACATGAACATTCAAGAGAAAGAATTAAAAGGCAGAAAGATCGGCGGACTGGTCCTGTTCCTGACGATCGTCCTCACGGTCGCCGCTATTGTCGGCATGATCCTCTGTGGAGTGAACGGAGGCGAAGATGGCCCGACACCGCCATGGCTCTTCATCCTCTGCATCGTATATCTGTGCATCGGATGGATCCCGCTTCTGGGACTTAAGGTCTTAAAGCCGAACGAAGCACTCGTTCTTACCCTCTTCGGTAAATATGTCGGCACCCTGAAGGGCGACGGCTTCTTCTATGTAAACCCCTTCTGCACCGCATTTAACCCGGCAGCCGGCACCAAGCTCGGACAGAGCGGCGATGTTACACCGAAAAGCTCTTCCATCCTCGCTGCCGCAGCTGCAGCCAGCACAGGAACTTCTGCTGCTACCACCATGGAGATGGTCTCCCGTAAGATCTCTCTTAAGGTCATGACACTTTCCAACAGCAAGCAGAAAGTCAACGATGTTCTCGGCAACCCGGTAGAGATCGCTGTCGCGGTTATGTGGAAGGTCTCCGATACCGCAAAGGCTGTATTTAATGTAGATAACTTTAAGGAGTATCTGTCCCTGCAGTGCGATACCGCTGTAAGAAATGTCGTAAAGGTCTATCCTTACGATGTAACTGATAATGTTGATACCACCGGTGACGGCGAGGCAGATGACGGTTCCCTCAGAGGTTCCACCGAGATCGTTGCCAACCGTATCAAAGAAGAGATCCAGAGCAAGGTCACTGACGCAGGTCTTGAGATCGTCGATGCACGTATCACCTATCTCGCATATGCACCGGAGATCGCCGCTGCAATGCTTCAGAGACAGCAGGCTTCCGCAATCGTAGATGCCAGAAAGCTCATCGTCGATGGTGCTGTCGGCATGGTCGAAATGGCTCTCGAAAGATTGTCCGAGAAAAACACAGTCGAGCTGGACGAGGAGCGCAAGGCGGCAATGGTTTCTAACCTCCTGGTCGTACTGTGCGGCAATAAGGAAGCCCAGCCGGTAGTAAACTCCGGCAGCCTCTACTGATCCACGGGAGACAGGCGTTATGGCTGAGAAAAAACAGGTCCCGCTCCGGCTTTCGGCGCAGCTGTATGACGCCATCGCCGCGTGGGCCGAGGATGACTTCCGTTCCGTCAACGGACAGATCGAATATCTTCTGACCGAGTGCGTCAGGCAGAGAAAAAAGAATGGAAAATACGTGTCCGACGAGCTGGATAAGCCGCTCGATATCGACATCAAGTAATAAAACGCATACGAACAACAGCGCTTTTGAAGAAGCGAGCCCTGGCAGCAGGACTCGCTTCTCAATTATTTAAAGAAAACACTCGGATTTAAGAAAGCCGGCATGTTCCTTGCCTGTTTCTTTAGTCGCCGTACGCGATAGAATCGAAGACGTCGGTTTCCTTTATGCCTCCGATATCTCCCATAGGAACGGCAGTCTCTGTCTCCGGGGCATTGAGGATATACTCGACCCAGGCATAGTAGTCATTCTTTGGATCCTTCGCATTTGGCGGCGTGATCTTAAACAGCGCCTGGTTTCCATCCTTGTCGTATTCGACAAGTTCATACGTCGAGCCTTTCGGAATCTTCGTTTCTTCCCCTTTCGTCTTCGTTTCCATATCGAAAAGCACCGCCGGAAGCTCAACATTGCTCGTATTCCGGAAACTCTCGTCGCTGTAATAATCCGATGTCGCCCGAGGAATGCCATTACCACCAAGCACGGTCCAGTAACAGGTCATATGTCGAAGTCCTAAGAAATTGAGAGTTTCTGAATTGGTGAAGTGTGATGGATCCGTACCGGTCGGAATCTCCCAGGAATTCATTGGGAACGGTACATTTTCCCCGATGATCTCCATCGAAAGATCATCATTGATCCGCGCACAGTCAACACCATTATCTACCACAAGATACAGATATCTTCCGTCATCTGTCTGAATGAAAGAATACCCGAACCAGTTGTTTGTTTTATATGTCAGTTCCTTGTCGTTAATACTCAAGATGAAATCCTGCTCATTACCGGTATCCTCACCGGAAGCCGGAGTCTTTTGGACAATATCCAGTTTTCCGTCGCCGTTAACATCCCAGTAGACAGGCTCCTCCGGATCCGCCGTGATGGTGTAATACTCCGGGACATGCGAGAAAAGATCCAGATTGAACACTTCCGGATATCTATATACCGGAATAGAAAAGATGTCCGGATTTTCATAGTATTCACCGCCCTGTTTCATCCGTACCTCGATCCGATCGTAGAAGAGCCGGAATTCCAGCTTGTCGTTTTCGATCAGGTCATGACGTGTCTGCTCACAAGCCTTCTTCACATCATCCGTTACGTCCATATCCTCATCGTATCGGATCTCTTCAGAAAGGACTTTTTCAAAAAGGGCTTTATCCGTAACCACATCCGAAATAGTAAGTACCTTGCCGGTTTCAGCGGATATATTGACTACCTTGTCCGCTCCGCCGGAAAACGCAACGTCTTCCGTATCCGTCTCCGGACGAAGATAGTATCCGAAAGTGATTACCTTCGTATCCGCACGATGAAGCTCAATATTCAATTCATAATATTCGCCTTCTACATCCGGATAAGATGACTCATCTAATTTCTTCAGTTCATTGCATATCTGATCATAATCTTCGAGGATCTTATCGATCAATGGCTCCTGAAATGCGTCAAGCATTTCCTGGATCGTCGCATATTTTTCCCCTTCGATCTGAAGCTTATCAATAGTATAACCGGCACCTGGAACAATACTCACCAGGTCACCTTCCTCATCCCGCACAAAATCTTTATCGGTAAGTTCTCTCGGATAGAAATAGTCCTCCTCTGTCACCACTTCAACCGGAAGATAGGAAAGATCCCTTTCGATCTTCACCTCCACATCCGGGACCTCTGTAACAGTTTCTGACGCAGTCGTATCCTCACTTAAAGATGTCGGATCCTCTTTTACGGAATCAGATACTACCGCAGAGGAATCACTCCCCTGCGAACCGGACGGATCTTCAGATCCGTTTTTCTTGCAGCCAGCAGAAAAACAAATTGCCAGACAAAGCAGAACCGCTACTTTTCGTTTCATACTCATTTACCCAATACCTTCCTTGTTATTCATCCCTTATATTTATTCAAACACCTTTCGGATGGATTGACAATAACCTCAAATGAATTACTATCGTCCCGGGAAATTCTATACCAGCCGTTGAATGCACGATCATTCCATCATGCTATAATGATTCAAAAGCACTTTCAGGAGGCGCCTATGGATCCGTTCCGAGCTTCATTTCCGACTGTTTCGGAAAAGACAGAGATCACTCTTCCGAATTACGACAGCTGCCTTGTCAATCTGGCAAGTTCCATGCTCGTTCATTTCGGTGCAAAGGCCACGGCGCCGACGCTTCCTCTCGCCGATTCCTATCTGGCAAAAGGATATAAAAATGTCGTCGTACTCCTTCTGGATGCCCTGGGTGTTTCCATCTTAGAAAAGCACCTGTCCCCGGACGGTTTCTTCCGTTCGCATCTGGCAGGATCTTTCAGCTCGGTCTTCCCGCCGACGACCGTTGCGGCCACGACCTCTGTAACTTCCGGACTGTTCCCGGATGAACACGCCTGGCTCGGATGGGACTGCTATTTCCCGGAGCTTGGGAAGAACGTTACCGTCTATACGAACAGCGATCAGATGGCCGAGGCCGGCGGTCCTTTCAGTATCGAGAAGGAATCTCGTCCCGGTGACTATGACTGCCCTGCCGTCGAAGAAAGACGCCCCGCCGCGGATTTCCATGTCGGCTTTACCTACACGCCCTATGAAAACATCGTTTCGAAGATAGTAAATGCCGGCGGCAATGCATACTTCTCTTCCCCGTATGCCGAGCCGAATCCGCAGGATCTCGATGCGATCTTAAAGCGCGTCACCGATCTTTGCAGAGAGCCGAAAAAAAAGTTCATCTATGCCTACTGGAATGAACCAGACGGCACCATGCATAAGACCGGAACGGTAAGCCAAGAAACACACGAAGCCGTCACTTCCCTTGAAAAGCGGATCGAAGAGTTTTCCGAAACGCTTTCCGATACGCTGCTGTTCGTCATTGCGGATCACGGCCACATGGATAGCAAAAACCTCTGTATCCTCGATTATCCGGAGATCGTGAAGTGTCTCGTCCGTCTTCCGTCGATCGAGCCGAGAGCCCTGAATCTTTTCATCAAAGACGAGTACAAAAAAGAGTTCCCGGCGCTTTTCGAAAAGACATTCGGAGACAAATTCTGGCTCGTACCAAAAGAAGAAGTCATCGAAAGAAAACTGTTCGGCCCCGGCATGGAGCATCCGAAGTTCCGCGATAAGCTCGGAGATTTCCTGGCGATCGCCGTATCCGACACTTCTCTCTTTAACACCCATGTCGAGGCAAAACTCATGCCCGGCGGACACGCAGGCCTTTCTAAAGAGGAACTCGAGATACCCCTGATCGCGATCGAGAAGGAATAATAGTCCGCTCTGTCCTTGCTCTCGCATTAAGTTTCCTCTGATCCCGTCACATCATCCGCGAAGTTTGGTATACTTGTTTCATGCGAAGTGCTTTTCGCGAAGAAACAGGATAACTAAATGAGGTGGATCTTATGACAAAAGCTGACCGATATCTGGTAGACGACATTCATAACATTCTGGAAAACGGCTACAAGGACGAGAATCCGCGCCCGAAATACGAGGATGGCACACCGGCGCACACGATCAGCGTCAATCACGTCATGAGAAAATATGACTTAAGCAAGGGCGAATTCCCGATCAGCACCCTGAGAAAACAAGCTTGGAAAACGGGCATCCGTGAGATCTTTACGATCTACATTAAGCCGACCAATGTCCTTTCCGAAATGGCCGACATGAAGGTCACCTGGTGGGATCCGTGGGATATCGGAGATGGAACGATCGGACAGCGTTACGGCGCGACCGTCAA
>OCTX012288495.1_pt1 | contig 78524 bp, 86 predicted proteins | sample 1539691 | NCBI WGS metagenome assembly OCTX01 (sample SAMN02144231, study PRJEB22623) | gut metagenome | biome: sheep rumen | host: Ovis aries | place: New Zealand
TGATAAAGTATATAACAATATGAAAGACATTAATTTTACAGAAGTAATTATTTTAGGAGAGAAATATAATACTATTAAAGATTATTTACATAATGTTTATAAATCTTTTTATGATAAAGATGTTATTATTTATTATAATATATCTACTCATAATGAAGGTTATATCTCTTGGTGTAATGAAAAAGGTATATGTTGTAGTGCTAAGGTAAGTTATGTACCACCTAGAAAAATTTCAAGAGGAAAATTAAGTGACCCATTAGAGTGGATGTCTTATACAAAATATGATTATTAAAGGAGATGTTATTTATGATATTTAATATTTTGTTTGAAAATAATGATAGTCTAATAGATTTTTGTAGTAAAATAAATAATGATAATCCTCCTGAGGAATTTAAAGAAATTACTTCAATGTATTATATAGACAGTACAATTAATACTCTTGAAGAATTTGTAAAATATAAAATTAATAGTCGTTTAAATACTATTGAATATACATTTTATAAAGATGTGGGTATTGTTCATTGGTTAAATAATAAAAATACAATTTGTTGGGCAATGATAATTGTAAAAGATATTAATCAATTAGTTTCTGAAAAATTTCAAAAGGTTGGTTATGCAGAAGTTTTTCTTGAAAAAATAAGAGCATCAAAAGGTAAAAGTAATATATATATTATATAAAATAAAAAGAGGTGTTATTTATGATATTAAAGTTATATTTTCCAGAAGCGCTTGGATATAATGATTTTTTAATACAGTTAAAAAATGAAAAATATGAAACAATTATGTTTCAAAAGACCAATGACACGCACACTATATTTCTTTATTGTAATGATATTGTTACGTTTGGTAATAGTAGCCAAATATATGAACATTTTTCTTATTTAAATGATTTTATTATAAAAAATATTGGTGTATATCAAGATAAAAATGTAGAATATAATATTTCTTGGAAAAGTAGAAAAGGAATATTTATTTTTTATGCAATTATAACACAAATACCATGTTATATCCCTGCTCGTGGAAAAGGTAGTGAGTCATTACTTTATACATTGGCAGCAATTGATATATTAACAAAGCAACAAAAAGAACCTAAAATTAAAGATGTCAAATTCAATGACCCAGCAACAATTGTATTTTGGGAAGATGGTACAAAGACAGTTGTAAAAGCACAAGATGGAGAAAAATTTGACAAAGAAAAAGGATTGGCTATGGCTATTATCAAGAAATCTCAAGGAAATAATAGTAAATACTATGAAATATTTAAGAAGTATATAAAAGATTAATATATTTAATAGAAAGGTTGGTTATTATGGTAAAATTTGAAAGTGATTGTTTAGAGTGCGGGCTTCCTTGTAAAGGAAGAGCTTGTCCAAATTATGAAGTTGAAGTTCACTATTGTGATTGTTGTGGAAAAGAGTTAGAAACAATATATGATGACGGTCAAGAAGAATTGTGTGAAGATTGTCTATTGAGTAAATATATTGTAGAATAGGAAGGAGAAACAATGACTACATCAGAAGAATTGATAAGTTTAGCTGAAGATTTTAATAAATGACTCGAAGGTATGTCTGAAAAATATAATTGTGATAAAGATGATATACAGTTCTTGATAAAAGAACTTTTGAAGTGAGGTGGAATAAATGGAAATGACATTAGAACAAGCAATAGATGAAGAAGATTGTAAAGCAAATTTATGCTGCCAATTAGGAGATATAGAATGGATAAATAATAATTTTGAAGGAACAGTTAAGTTTATATGTAAAGAAAAATACCATAAACAAATTGCGGAGTGGTTGAAAGAACTACTACTTATAAAGCAAACTAGAGTAAAGTTAAATGGAAATAATCAAAATGATAATATAATTATATGTCCTAAATGCAGACAGTTTCGAATTTATGAAAATTATCATTATTTTTGTCCACACTGTGGAACTGATGACAAATATATTGGAGAGTGATTAATAATGGCATTACTTGAAATAGAAAGAAAAACACCAAGTCAAATTGTTCAATTAGCTATTGATAATAATTGTGTAAATGAAGTTTATAATTTGTTGCACAATGTAGTAATGGACAGGACTAAATTTCTTACAGGAGAGTCAATGGAGCTTAATGCTGAATTAAGACTTATCAAGAAATTCGCAGATATAGATAAATTAGATGTAATTAAAACTATTTTGGAAAATGATGAGGAGTGAAGTCAAACAATGAAAATTGCAATTGAAATACCTGATGAATTTATAAATGAATATAGAAAAGATAAGTTTGATGAGTCTTTAGTTAGAATAATAACTGATATGGAATTTAATGATTTAGTTGGTAGATATGAATTAGAAACATTAGAAATGTTAAAAAATTCATTGAGAGATAGTGTAGTAATTCAAGATTTAAATGAATATAAGCTTCTTACAGATGTTATTTCATATGATATATCTCATAGTATACCAATAGAAATTGTAAAATCATATAAGGAGGAAGAAAATGATGACAGATAATCAATTTATAACAATATGTAAAGATGAAGTTAGAAAATATGTTAAAGCACATTTAGATAGGTCAGATAGTAAAATAGATTTTGATGTGTATGTAGTATGGTATTGTAAGACTTTGCAAAATTGGAAAGCTTTAATTAGCACTACATTATATGACGGAATGTATTACGAGCTGACTTTAAACGGAGATAAGCAAGAGCTTTACTTAGATGCATACAAAAAGTTTGATAATAAGTACATATTATTATAGATAGGAGAATAGAAAAATGAAATACATAATTGATTTATCTGAAGAAGATATGAAAATGTATTCAACCGATGAATGGAATATTCCACTCGGGTTGGTTGACGCATTAGCGGAAGCAAAACCACTTCCAAAAAGCTATTGTAGAGAGTTATTTCCAGAAAATGATGAAGGAGAGCCAATTCCATTTATGTTTTGTCCGTGGTGTGGTTCAAAATATTGAAAGTGAGGAACAGCATGATAGATATAGAAGTACCACATGGAAAATGGATAAGAAATGGTAATAAAATTGGTTATACCGATACATATACTTGTTCAGTATGCAAGAGAAGTCTTATTTGGGAAGATAATGAACCAATTGCATTTGTATATTGTCCATGGTGTGGTGTAAAATTAAAAGATACGGAGAAAGAAAATGAAAATAAGAGTATGTGATGTGTGTGAAACCAACTATCCAACAACAAAAATAAAATATAAAGCAAAACAATTGGAACTAAGCAATGATAAACTTTTGAAAGCGTGGAGAAAAATAGAAATTTGCGATGATTGTTTAAATAAAATTATAAATAAAGAAATGTTATGTAATGGCAATGGCTATTGGATAGCAGGAACATTATATTTTAACAAACCTACATATATGTGTTCAAACTGTGGTTCTAATTCTGAAGAACCAACATTATTCTGTCCAAATTGCGGAGTCGATATGAGAGGAAGTGATATTGAAAATGAACCATAAAGTAAAAACTTATCTTAGACCAATTTCAACAATGGAGTTTAAATTTAAGAAAGAAGATAGCGACAATATTGGCGGGGTTGTTGTATTTCAACCAAATAAACTTTATGAAATTTTTGATGAAAATGTTAATAGCTATTTTATAGGGCGTGACTCTTTTTGCATTGTACTAGATAAAAATACTGTTTATGAAAATTTTATAGAAGAAAAGAGAATTTTACAATAGAAGCCCAAATGGAGGTTTACATAATTTATGAAATACTTTTTAGATACAAATATATTGCTAGATAATTATGATTGGTTTAAAGAATTATTCAATAATAAAAATACAGATATTGATTTATATATTCCAAGTGTAGTAATATTTGAACTTGACAATATAAAAATGTCAAAGTCAAAAGATGATAAAATCAAAAGTACTTGTAGAAAAGTGATACAATTAATTTCACAAAATATGAATAAGATTAATATTGTTTATCCAGAAGAGCGGACTTATGAATTATTGAGAAAACAAGAGAAAGTTTCAGAGAATAATGATGGTAAGATTTTGAGTTGTGCTTATTATGAATATCTACTTGGAAATGAAGTTACATTACTTACAAATGATATACTGCTTGCAACTCAGGCGGCGCCGCTCGGAATAAAGACAAAGAATATTAAACAAAAAACCAAAATCAATACAGGTGTTTTAACAGTAAAAATGAATGATGACCAAATAAATGAGTTCTATGGTAAAATACTTCCTAACAATAAAAATATTTATAATTTAAATGAAAATGAATATTTGACAATTATTCATAAGGGAGATTATATAGAAACTTATAAGTTTAAAAATAATAAATATCAAGCAATAAAATCTAAACCTATTATTTCAAATATGTTCGGTAAAATTAGTCCAAAAGACTATTATCAAACTTGTGCTATTGATAGTTTAAAATCAAATAAACTAACAGTTATAAAAGGTACTCCAGGTAGTGGTAAATCATTATTGTCAATGGCTTATTTATTTTATAAACTTGAAAGAAATGAGATAGATAAGATAATTATGTTTGTCAATCCAGTTGCAACAAAAGATAGCTGTAAGTTTGGTTTCTTGCCTGGTACTGCACTTGAAAAGATTTTAGGCTCTCAAATAGGTAACTTCTTATCTTCAAAAATAGGAGATATGGTTGAAGTTGAAAGACTTATCAGAGAAAATAAACTTGAACTTTTACCTATTGCTGATATACGAGGCGTTGATTTTTCCGAACAAAATATTGGAATTTATGTAACAGAGGCACAAAACACTACTGTTGATATGATGAAACTTATATTAACAAGAGTTGGTAAAAATAATATTTGTATTCTTGAAGGTGATGATAAAACCCAAGTAGACTATAAAAATTATGAAGGTGATAATAATGGACTTACAAGAGTTTCACAAGTATTTAAAGGTCAACCTTATTATGGAGAAGTAACATTGAAACAGTGCTATCGTTCAGAAATAGCGGAGCGTGCCGAACTATTGTAAATTATTTAAATAATTAACAATTAAAGGGGAAGATTTTATCTTTCCCTTTTTGTTATAATAATTTTGATTTTATAGATAAATAGTAAAGTAAAAAGAGGGTTTAATACCCTCTTTTTATATTGGTGCAAATAAAATTATTTTGGAATTCAGAGATTTTAGTATTGACAAATTCAAAAAAATATGGTATAATTATATTATAAGATAAAAAATAAACTATAATAAATCGACAGAAGGGAGTGTTAAAAATTAGTACAGACACAATTTTATTATATATAGTTTTATTTTTTTCTGCAATAATTTTTTCTATTTCAGATTTTTCAATTATAAGATTAACATCTGCTTTACTGATTTGCTTTTTAGCTTATAAATTCGGTAAATTAGATGCGGCTTATGAATTTTATAATCAATTAGAAGATGATGAAGATGATAGATAGAAAGGAAAATATTTATGAGTTATGGAATAGATAATATTACAAAGTTGAGTATTAGAGATGCCGTTCGTTTGAGAGTGCCAATGTATCTTGGTAGTGATGATACGAATGGTATTTATCAGGCATTTAAAGAAATAGTAAATAATGCAACAGATGAAGCAAACATTGGTTATGGAAATGAAATAAAAATCTTTGTAGATGAAAAAGAGAATTGTATTGAAGTAAGAGATTATGGACGCGGGGTTCCTTTCGGTATTAGAGAGAACGGAGAAAATGTTTTAGTGTCCATTTATACAGAAACACATACAGGTGGAAAGTTTGACAAAAAGTCATATAAAACTTCTAGTGGACTTAACGGTGTAGGTGGCTCCGCCACTTGTTTATCGTCTGAATACTTTATCGTTGAGAGTCACAGAGAAGGAAAGTATGCAATAGCAAAATTTAAAGAAGGACTTTTGGAAGAATATAAGGAAAATGTAAATGCGAACAAACATGAGAAAGACGGTACATATATTAAATTCAAGCCAGACAAAAAAGTCTTTAAGAATATGACAGAAAACTTTTCATATGCTAAAATTTGTGAGGATATTGAAAATATTTCTTATCTTAACAAGAAAATTAAATTTGTAGTACATAATGTAAACACAGGAGAGAAAGAAACTTATCTTTCAAAGCGTGGAATTATTGATTTTGTAGAGTCAAAAAGTACAAATGGTATTACAAAGCCTATTATTGGCAAAGCATCAGATGATATTGACAGTGTTGAGATTGCAATGATGTGGACAAATGACAAAGATATTAAGGAATATGTTTTTGTAAATGGATTATATTGTCCTGAAGGCGGAACTCCATTGACTGGTGCAAGAACAACTTTAACAACTCAAATGAAGAGTTTATCAAAGAAAAATCTTACACCTGAGTCAATTAGAAAAGGACTTGTTATTGCAATTAATTGTATTGTTGATGAACCTTCTTTTGCTAATCAGACAAAAACAAAAATATCAAATCGTTCATTGAGAACATTGGCTAATCAAATATTGAAATCAATGCTTATAGACTTTTCAAAAACATCTGATTTTAATAAAATGATTAAGATTATCGAGAAAACAGACAAAGCAGAGCAGGCTGCTGAAAACGCAAGAAAGCAAATTCTTGAAACAACAAAGAAAATTGAAAAAAGTCTAAAGAAAAAGGTTATAAATACAGACAAATTAAAAGACGCAGAGTATACAGGTAAAGACTCTATTCTATTGGTTGTCGAAGGAGATAGTGCTGCGGGCGGTATGGCGAACGCAAGAGACCATAAAAAGTATGGAATACTTGGTTTAAGAGGTAAGATGATTAATTGTCTTAGTAAATCAGAAGAACAGATTATGGACAACAATGAAATTCAATTATTGTTGCAAGCTCTTGGTATCGTGCCTGGCAAGTACAATCCAAACAAACTTCGTTATGGAAAACTTGCAATCTGTACAGATGCAGATAGTGATGGATACCATATTGGATTACTTGTAATGTCTGCATTAGCTTATTTCGCACCTGAGTTTATTACAGAGGAAAGACTTTGTTGGTTGAGGTCGCCGCTTTACATTGTAAAGAATGGTAAAAAAGAAAGCTATTACTTTTCAGATAGTGAGTTTGAAAAAGCAAAAGATAAGATAAAAGGAACAGTATCTCGTGCAAAGGGACTTGGTGCTTTGTCAGATGAACAAGCACATAATTCAATGTTTACAGATGAATATCAAAGAATGGATATATTAAAGCCTGATGATGAAACATTTGTTCTATTGAGAAGTCTTATGGGTGATGATATTGAATATAGAAAGAATTATATATTCAAAAATGTAGACTTTAAAGAGATTAAAGAATAAAATTTTAAATTTTATTAGATACACTATTGACATAATAAGAAAAATGTAATATAATATTAATATAATAAAAATGAATGGAGATATAGAAGAATGAATAATTTTACAGATATGAATAAAATTATAAAAGACTCTTTCATACAGTATTCTGGTGCTGTTCTTCAATCTAGAGCTTTAGTAGACTCAAGAGATTGTCTAAAACCTAGTACAAGACAGATTTTTTACTGTATGTATACAGACAAGTTTTTGTCTACAAAACCATTCAAAAAGACTAATAAAGCAATAGGTTCTGCATTTAGAATGTATATTCATGGAGATAGTAGTGCTACAGGTATTATGATGCGTAGCGGACAAGGATTTACAATGCGTTACCCTCTTACAGAAATAGAGGGTAACGGTGGAAACCTTATGACAAGCGGTAATTGGGCTTCACCAAGATACACCGCAGTAAGACTTTCTCCATATATTGAGAAGATGTTTGAGTCTATTGATTGTAACACAATAGATGAATGGTTAGATAATTATGATGATACAGAGAAGTATCCAATAGTATTGCCTTCAAAAGGATTTTATAATATTGTAAATGGAAGTATGGGAATTGGAATTGGTCTTGCATCAAACATTCCACAGTTTAATATTAAAGATGTAAATAATGCTTTAATAACTCTATTAAAAAATCCAAAATGTAGTTTTGAAGATATTTACTGTTGCCCAGACTTTGCAACTGGTGGATATTTGATTAATGAAGAGGAAGTAAAAAATAGTTTAAGATATGGTTCTAAAAGTGCGGCGGCTGTTGCAGGTAAGACAGGTGGTTCTTGTAAGCTTAGAGCTAAAATGGAATTTGATGAAAAAGATAATTGTTTCATAGTTACAGAAATGCCTTATGGTGTTTATACTAATACGGTATGTAAACAGTTGGAAAAAATAATCTCAACACCTGAAATCAATCCCGGAATTGACAGATTTAATGATTTGACAGGTAAAACTCCAAACCTTAAAATCTATTTGGAGCCAAACGCATCAAAGGATTATATTGAATATTATTTGTATAAGAATACATCTTTGCAGAGTCATTTTTCAATAAACTTAACAATGCTTGAAAATGGTAGATACCCAAAAGTGTTTACTTGGAAAAACGCTTTGCAGACACACATTGACCATGAAAAGCTTGTTTATACAAATGAGTTGAATTATAAGTTAGATAAGGCTTTAAAGAGAATTCATATTATTGATGGTATGCAAATGTGTACAAATAATATTGATGATGTAATAAAAATCATAAAGAGTTCGGCTTCACCTGCCGCCGCCAAGAGTAAATTAAAAGATAAATATGGTTTTTCTGATTTACAAGTAGATGCAATTCTAAAAATTACTTTGTCAAGACTTTCTAAACTTGAAGTAGATAAACTTGAAAAGGAAAGAAATGAGTTAGTAACTTACACAGAGGACATTGAGTCTATCTTGAATAATGAAAATAAGTTTAATCAACATCTTATCAATGAGTGGCAAAGAGTTATTGATACTCTTGGAGATGAAAGAAGAACAAAAGTAATTGAAGTTGGAACTAGTCAGTTTGATATGGAAGATGTTGATGTAGAGGAAAATGTTGTTGTTACTCTATACGACAATATGACTTTTACTGTTGAACCACAAGTTTCATATGAAAGAAAGAATAGTCCGAATATCAAGAGAGTGATTTCAACTACAAGTTTTGGGACAATCTTTGTATTCACTTCATATGGAAAATATTATGGTATTAGCCTTAAGAAATTGATAAAAGAAAATGGTATTTTGTCAATGTTCTCATATTTAAATCTTGATTATGATGAACAAATACTTGATATAGCGGCGTCTGTTGAAAGTAATGCAGTTACTTTTGTAACAAGAAATGCAAAGATAAAAGTTACACCATTCGATAAACTTATTAAGAGTAGATATCAGAAAAATGGTAAGCAACTTATTGTTTTAGATGATAATGATGTTGTAATTTCTGCAACAACAAATAAAAAGGGCGAAGATGATACTTTTGTTATTTCAAATAAAGGTTATGTATTGAGAAGAAAGTATTATAGACCAACTGGAATTGGAACAAAAGGTAACATAATGAAGAAGTTGACATCAAATGAGTACATTATGTTTGCAGGAGATACTAAAGATTATACAGATAAACAAATTGGAATTTATGAGGAAGATGCAGTTTTACCTATGATGCTTGATATATTTGACATTAAGCCTTCAATCACTCCAAGTGGTAAAGGTAAATGTATTACAAACAATGAAAGTACAATAGATAAAATAGCTATTTTTAATAAATAAAGTATTGACTTTTTTCAAATTGTATGATATAATATATTTATAAGATAGAAAAGTATGGCGGTTATTTTAGATGAGCGATAGACATAAAATAGCCGCCGCCTTGAAAGGAGAGTTAATACTATGAATATGTCTGAATTAGTAGATTGGTTAAATGAAATGACCGACTATTATAACAGAGGAGAAGCTAAAGTATCTGATGTTGAGTGGGATACAAAATATTTTGAGTTAGAAGCTCTTGAGCAAAGAACAGGAAAAAGACTTCCAAATTCTCCAACACAAAGAATAAGAAGTGAAGAAATAAACAAGAAAAGTAATGAAACTATTGAAGTTGCTCACAAGTTTCCAATGCTTTCATTAGCAAAGACAAGAACAATGGATAAAGTATTGAATATTGTTGGAAACAATGACTCAATAACAATGTTGAAACTTGATGGAATTTCTTGTAGACTTATTTATAAGAACGGACTTCTGTGTGATGCAGTATCTAGAGGTGACGGTGAGGTTGGTAAGTCAATAATTGAGAATGTTAAACATATTAAAAATATTCCAAAGAGAATTGAAAACAAAGATATTCTTTACATTGACGGAGAAATAGTTTGTAAGCAGTATGATTTCAAGAAATTGAATGAAGAGTTTACAGCTTTGAAGAATAGTAAAAAGCCATATAAAACAAATAGAAATGTTTCAACAATTGTTGTTACAAATAAGAGTGTTACAAACAGAAAATATATCTCCGCATATCTTAACTTTGTTGCTTGGGATATGAAAGTTGAGTTTATTGGCAAATCTCAATCAATAAGTAAAGCAAACTTGGCTTTGTTATCAAAGAAACTTTCTTTCTTGCATACTCTTGGTTTTGAAGTAGTTCCTTATAAGGTAAATTATTTGGAAGAGAATGGAGAAGAGTTTGTAAATGAAGAGAAAAATTTGGACTATCCTATTGATGGCTTGGTTTATAAAATAAACAATGTAAACATCTATGATAATAGAGGTGCAACAGAACATCACCCATTAGGTGGTATTGCATATAAGTTTAAAAATAGTATATTCCCAACGAAACTACTAGATATTGTATATAGTGTAAAGAATGACGGGGTTATTGTACCAACAGCAATTTATGACACTATTACAATAGAAGGTTCTGATTGTAGTAAAGCAGGATTGACAAATACATTAAATATGAAAAAGGTTTTGGGTGAGAAACCATATGTTGGAGAGATTGTTTATGTGAAGAAAGCTAATCAGATAGTCCCTTACATAGAGAAAGCAGACTATGAACCAAATGAAAATTCAAAGTTTATTGAGATACCAACACATTGTCCAAAATGCGGAGCTCCGCTTGATGTAGAGTCAAATCGTTTTGTTTGTAATAATAAACAGTGCGGCGGTAAAAGTATTATTGCATTAAAGAGATTTGCAGGTAATAAGGGATTGGATATTAAAGGTTGCGGAAATAAAATGATTTCATTCTTATTTGAATATGAGTTTATAAGAACAATAAAGGATTATTTTGCTCTTGCAAGTCAAGAGAAAGAAATAAAAGATGCTTACTTTGATGTATATGGAAAAAGTGGAGATAACGCAATAGAAAAGGTTTTAAATTCAATTAAAAGTATTAAAAACGTTGGATTAGAGCAATTTATTAATGCAATTTGTATACAAGGTGTTGGTCCCGCAGCTGCAAGAAAGATTAGCGATTATTATAAATCTTGGGAAGCTTTTAGATGCTTCAATTATGAAGAGCTAAAAGATAAAATTGGCTTGAGAGAGAATATTATTAAAAGTATCTTTGATTATGATTTTTCTGATGCAGATGAGATAGTAAAGAACTATATTACAGTTGATGAAATTGAACCAATTATTGATGGAACTCTTGACGGTTTAACATTTACATTGACTGGAAGATTTCCAGTCGCTAAAAAGATTATTGAAGATGAAATTCGAGCTAATGGTGGAATTGTTTCAGCAGGTGCTAGTGTAACAGCTGATAAGACAGATTATTTGATTTATGATAGCAAAAATAAGAGAACAACAAAGGTATCACAAGCAGAAAAATATGATGTTCCAATAATTAGCTATGAAGAATATAAAACATTAGTAAAAGGAGAAAAGATTAAACGATGAAAAGAAATGCGTACAATATTTTTAATTATGTAAAAAGACATGAAGAAGATTATATTACAGCTTCAGACATTGCAGAAGCACTCGGGCTTACTAGAAAATCTGTTGATTGTACTATCACAATGGCTTTTCAGAAAGTTGGTTTGATGAAAAGAGAGGCAGCGGAAATTGAAATCGAGCGTGAGGACGGAAAAATTGAAGTAAAACCTGTTAAGATTATTCAGCTTACTGACGAAGGTAGAGAGTATCCCATTGATGAACAGCCAATCGAGGACTAAATGATATACTTTATCCTTATTGCTATTCTCTTATTGGCTCTAGCTATTGTATCGTATAACAATTATAAAAATAAAGAAACATATGATACAAAACTAGAGTCTTTAAAAAGAGAATATGTAAACGAAAAAAATAAAGCACTATGTAACAAACAAATTGAAGAATTATCAAATGAATTAAAAGAGAAACGTAATGAACTTATTACAATCAATGAAAAGATACAAGAGAATAAAAACAATGTAGAGTTTTTTGAAAATTTTAAATCTACTTTAGATGCAAGTAAAAATAACTTTATAAGGACTTTGGAAAGTGCATATACAGATGCAGAGTTGGATTATGATAATAAATTGGGTAAGTTGAACGCTAAATATGAAGAGTATCAATCAGAACTTGAAACAATGAAGAAGTTGTATCATGGTTTACAAGAGTCAAATAGATTACAAGAGCTTGAAGAAAACAAAGTAAAGAGTCATATGATTGAAATTAGTGATAATGATTTAAATGATATTATCTTCTTGGAAGAAGTTAAGGATAAACTTACAAGTAACAAAAGAGTTTTATCAATGTTGATTTGGCAATCTTATTATCAAAAGCCCTTAAAACAAATGTCTACTGCACTTTTAGGCGGCGCCCCTGTAACTGGCATCTATAAAATTACAAATAAAAATAACAACAAATGTTATGTTGGACAAGCAAGAGATGTACAAAAAAGATGGGCGGAACACGTTAAAAAGGGATTAGGCATTGATACACCTGTCAACAATAAATTTTATAATGCAATGCTAAAAGATGGTGTACACAATTTCACTTTTGAACTCTTGACAGAATGTAAAGTAGATGAACTTAATGAACTTGAACGAAAGTACATTGATTTTTATGAAAGTACGATATATGGTTATAACACATTGAAAGGAAATAAGTAAAATGGGAACGATTAAAATTCAAGAAGAAACAACAAAAAACCCTATAGAACTTATGGGTAAAGAAGCAGGTATTTGTTGGGGAGCAGACACAGAGAATAAAGAGAAAAATATAAAGCGTGGTAAGGATTGCCTTGAAAATGGGCATATGAGAGTAGCAGAATATCCTCAAGTTTATCTTGTACTATCAGGTTATTCTGCTAGAGTAATACGAGAGCTTTATACACATATAGGTGGTATGCCGACAAGATTACAAGCTTCGACAAGATATATTGATTATGATAATTTTAAATTTGTTGTGCCAAATAGTGTTAGTAGCAATACCAATGGGAAACGAATTTACGAAAGTGTAATGAATAATATAATAACAGGTTATGAAAGTCTTTTAAAGGCTGGCGTGCCTATAGAGGACGCCGCAAACATTCTACCATTAGGAATGGAAACAAAAGTAGTATTAAGAACAAATTTGAGAAATCTTATTGATATGTCAAGACAACGTATGTGTATGAGAGCATATAGTGAGTTTAGACAATTAATGAATGATATTATTAATGCTCTTTGTTCTTACAGCGTTGAGTGGAAATACTTGACAGAGACTTATTTTTATCCAAAATGTGCATACTTGTCATATTGTCCAGAGAAAAAAAGTTGTAAACTCTATGGCTCAAAGCTTGACAAATAGAAAAAAATATGATATAATATTATTATAGTAAAAATTTAAATAAAGGAGAAAGAGATTATGAAACAGAAAATTATTAACAAAGTAAATGCAGAAGGTTATATTTTTGATGTTGAAGGAAATTTTAGAGAAGTTAATAACACAGAGAGTCCAAGAAATGGTCAGGAGTTTTTCAGTGGAAAAGTACAGTTGGCTTTGGACAAGGAAGGAACTAATGTAGTACCATTTAGTATTTTTGTTTTTGAAAAGACAAAGAATGGTTCAGCAAATAAAACATTTGAGCTTTTAAAGAAGTGTATAGAAAAGCAGTTGACAATGGTAAGTGGTTTAGAAACACCTATTATGGTATCAATTAGTGGTTCACTTAGCCTTAATGATTTTTATTCTGTTGCGAATGAAGAGATGATTTCTGCAAAAGAGATTAGAGCAACTTTTGTATCAGAAATTCGTTCTTTTGCAAAGAAGGAGCCTTTTGTTGATATTGAAGTAGATATGTTTATTAATAGCGTACAGACTGTTGAGGAGAATGAGGATAGAGGTATTCAGGAGCATACTCGTATCAATGGTGCAGTATTTAATGACTATTCAAAAGAGATTTATCCTTTTTCTTTCGATGTAGAGGTACCAGACGGAAGAAATTATTTCGAAAGTCTTGGAGTTTCAAATTCAGAACCAGTATTCATGAAAGTATTTGGAACATTTAAGAACAATGTAAAGAAGGTAGATGTTGAAGAGGAAACAGCATTTGGAACTCCTGTTGTAAGAACAGTAGAAAGAAAGACAAAGCAGTGGATTGTAAACTCTGCAACTCCTCCATATGATTTTGGTTTAGAAGAAGTTCTCACACTTGATGAAGTAAAGGAAGCAACACAGAAAAGAAACATTAAGCTTGAGAAGATTAAGCAGGAAGCAATTGAGTATGCAAACGCACCAAAAGCAAGTGCGAGTAACAATAGTGTAAATTCAGTTGCAGACGGAGAAATTCCACTCTTCTAATAAACTGTAAATCAGGCGGCGTCAGTTAAATAGGCGCCGCCACCTAATTTGAATAAATAAAAAGGAGAGAATAAAATGCAGAGAATAAATATATTAGATATTAAGCCACACGTAGTAAGTAAAAGTTTGAAGGGATATTCAGTATTTTTCTATGGTCCACCTAAATGTGGTAAAACAACAATTTCATCACAATTTCCTAAGGCATTGTTGTTAGCTTTCGAGAAAGGTTATAATGCATTGCCTGGAGTAATGGCGGCAGATATGACATCTTGGGCAGATTTTAAATATATTTTGACACAGTTAAAAAGCAAGGAAGCACATGAGCAGTATTCAACAATTGTTATTGATACAGCAGATATTGCTTATAAGCTTTGTGAAAAGTACGTTTGTAGCAATGCAGTCGTAAAGAAGAATGGTTCGGAACAAATTGGTGTAGATAATATTTCTGATATTCCATATGGTGGCGGTTATAGTATGGTAGAAAATGAGTTTGATAATGCACTACGTATGATTACACAACTAAACTATGGACTTGTTATTATTAGTCACGAGCAGACTAAAAAGCTTGTAGATGAGAACGGAGATGAGTATGGACAGCTTATTTGCCCAACACTTGATAAACGCTCCGCAAAAATTGTAAACAGACTTGTTGATTTGCTTGGATATGCAAAACCAGTAACAGATGCAGAGGGAAATACATCAACAAAATTGTTGTTGAGAGGTAATGAAAAGTATATTGCAGGTAGTCGTTTTAAACATACTCCGACTTATATTGATTTTAATTATAATGCTCTTGTAGATACTATTTCTAAAGCGGCTGAGGCTGCAGGCGATGAAGTTGGAAAAGAATATATCACGGAAGAATATATCGAAAATAGTGAACCTGTTAATGTTTCTTTAGATTTTGATAAACTTATGGAAACATTCAATACAATTGCAAACAAAAGACTTGAAAATGCAGAAAATAAAGAACATGAAGCTAGTATTATTACTGAAATTGTAGAGAAGTTTATTGGTCGTGGTAATAAAGTTAATGATATGTCAAGGCATCAGGTTGACACTTTAAGTCTGATTGTAGATGCTTTAAGTGAATAAATTTAATAAATAGTATACTTGAAAGGCGGGGCAAAATAAATTGCCCCGTTTTATTTTGATTTTTAAAAATAAAAATATTGACTTTTTTTTTAAAGTATGGTATAATATATATAGAAATAAAATTTTGGAGTGTGATTTTATGGTACAAGATATTAATGAACAATACACTGTTTTAATAAATTACATAACAAAACTATTAGGAGAAAGACCAACAGAAAAAGCAATAAGACAAATAAATAAATATGTTAGGGAATACGGTTATACTTATCAAGGAATAATGTATTCCTTAATATGGTATTATGAAATAGAAAAGAATTCTATTTCTATGGCTAATCACGGTATTGGTATAGTTCCATATGTTTATAATGACGCAAAAGATTATTATGAAAGAGTGTATAAAGCAAATAAAATAAACTCTGATATTGATAACTATAATTGTTTTTATGGAGAAGAAGATGTTGTTATAAGTAGACCTAAAAGCAAAACAAAAAATGAAAAAAAGTTTTTTAATTTAGACTAATAAGGAGATAATTTATGAAATACGTTGATACAACTTCTATCGTACAAGTTATTGGAAATATATATTTAAATAATAATTTGTTAGATAATCCACAATATAGTTTTAATGAGGAAGATTTTCCTACAGAGTTTCACAAAATAATTTTTGGTTCTATATATAATTTACATTTATCAGGGGTGAAAAAAGTAACCCCGCTCGCAATAGAAGATTATCTTGAGCAACGTCCGCAAGTATTTGCAAAATATAAAATGCACAAAGGTAGAGATTGGCTTAAAAAAATAGGTGATTGTGTTCAATCTTCTGCTTTTGATTATTATTACAAAAGATTAAAGAAATTTACATTATTGAGAATGTATGAGTCTGTTGGAGTTAATCTTGATTGGTTCTATGACCCTGATAATGTGTTTGACACAAAGAAGAAGCAAGAGCAAGAAGATATTTTTGATAATACATCTATTGATAAAATTGCAGAATTAATAGACGAAAAAGTTACTAAAATTCGTATGCGTTATGTTGATAATTATAATGAGAATTCTGTTAATGCATCAAAAGGTATTAGAGAACTCATTTATGGTTTTAAACAGTCACCAGAAGTTGGTGTTCCGCTTTATGGAAGTTTGTTTAATACTATTACAAAAGGTGCTAGATTAAATAAATTTTATCTTCGTTCTGCAAGTAGTGGAACAGGTAAGACTAGAGCTATGATTGCGGACGCTTGTGTTGTAGCATTTAGTTCATTTTATGATAAAACATTAAATAAATGGACACCATTATCAACAAAGGAAGATGTATTATATATTACAACAGAACAAGAGATAGATGAAATACAAACTATGATAGTTGCTTTCTTGTCAGGTGTAAATGAAGAACATATACTTTTGAATAAATATGAAAGCGGAGAATGGGAAAGAGTAGAGCGGGCTATGGAAATCATAGAAGAAGATAAGTTTCATATGCAGTTAATGCCAGATTTCTCATTGACAGACATAGAGAATACAATTAAACAAGGTATTAGTCAATATAAATGTAAATATATATTTTATGATTATTTACATACAAGCATGAAGATATTGAGTGAAGTAACAAGCAAAACAAGTGTAAAAGGTTTGAGAGAAGATAATATATTGTTTATGTTATCAATTAGATTAAAAGATTTATGTAATCAATATGGTGTATTTATAATGTCATCTACACAGTTGAATGGAGATTATAAAAATGCTAAAATATTCGACCAAAACTTGTTAAGAGGAGCAAAGTCAATAGCAGATAAAGTTGATTATGGCTCTATAATGCTTGATGTTACAGATGAAGATTTATCTTCTTTGAAGTCTGTATTAGAAGAAGGTAAATTTGTTAAACCTGATACAAAAGTATCAATTTATAAAAATAGAAGGGGACAATATAATAAAATAATTGTATGGTGTAAAACAGACAAAGGTTGTTGTAGGTTTGACCCTGTATTTGTAACAGATTATAATTATAAACTTATAGATATAAAAAGAATGAATATAAAAGTTAAATAAAGGACTTGATAACTTGAGAAACTTTATAAGTAAAGATGATATAAAAAATAATTTAGATATTAATCAAGTTGCAGATTTAATAGCCGAGTTAGGCGGCGACCCTATAATCAAAGGTGATACAATAGTTTCAAAGACAATTTGTCATAATGGTAAAGGACATGGTTCACATAAACTTTATTATTATGATAATACAAAACTATTTAAGTGTTACACAGATTGTAATGATACGTTTGATATATTTGATTTAGTATCTAAAGTATATTCAAAAGAAGATGGATTATATTCGAGTATTAAATATGTTTCAAACTTTTTTGGCTTTGATTATTGCGTAACCGAGGATTTTACTGAAAAGCTTGAGGATTGGAAAGTATTAGAGAAATATGATACAAAAGAAAAAAGTCAAAATAAATTTAAAAATAAATATTATGACTACAACGTGATAAAATTTTATCCAACAGTTCAGTTTGAAGATTGGCAAAAAGAAGGAATTGATTTTAACACAATTATAAATAATCATATACATTATAACCCAATTCATCATAGCATTTTAATTCCTCATTACAACATTGAAAATAAGTTAGTTGGAATTAGAGAGCGGACCCTTGTAAAAGAGAATGAGAAGTACGGTAAATATAAGCCCGCCATAATAGACGGTGTAATGTATAATCATGCTCTTGGTTTCAACTTATATAATATAAATAATAGTTTTAACAATATAAAAAGAACAAAGAAAGCTATAGTTTTTGAAGGAGAAAAATCTCCTTTACTCTTTCAATCATACTTCGGAAAAGATAATGATATATCTGTAGCTTGTTGTGGTAGTAATATAACCAACTATCAATTTGACATATTATATTCTTTAGGTATTGAAGAATTGATTGTTGCTTTTGATAAACAATTTGAAACTCCAACATCAGAAGAATATGCAAAATGGACAAAAAAATTGACTTTAATTTATGAAAAATTTTGTACTTTTGTAAATGTAAGTTTTATATTTGATAATGATGATGTTTTAGAATATAAAATGTCACCAATAGATAATGGGAAGAATAATTTTTTAAAATTATTTAAAAATAGAATAAATATAAATTAAAGGAGAAACGAATGAGATACAAATTATTAAACAGTCAAACTTATAATAGTTATAAGTATCCAATATCTTTTATACTAGGCAACAGAGGTATGAAAGAAGATGAGATACAACACTTAATGAATTTGTCAGAAGATGATATTAATGATTACAAACTACTAGGAGAAGAGAAATTACATACTGCATATATTTGTTTAAAAGATGCTATAACTAATGATAAAAATGTATTCCTATTAGTTGACTCAGATTGTGATGGCTATACATCGGCGGCAATTCTTTATAACTATTTGTATAAAGTAAATCAAGATTGGTGCGTGGATAAAATAACTTATCACTTACATGATGACAAATCACACGGCTTACAAAATTGTGTAAAAGAAGCAAAAGAATATGATGTTGTATTATGTCCTGATAGTGGTTCAAATGATATTGAAGAACATAAAAAGATATATAATTTAGGACATAAATGTATTTGTCTAGACCACCACATTGTAGAAAAAGAAAGTGATTATGCAATAGTAATCAATAATCAAAATAGTGACTATCCCAATAAGGATTTAAGCGGAGCTGGCATAGTATGGCAATTTTGTAGATATTTTGATGAACAAGAAGGCACTCATTATGCAGATGAGTTTTTAGATTTGTTAGCTCTTGGTAATTGTGCAGATATGATGAGTATGAAATCTTTTGAAACTAACTATTTAATAAATTTAGGTTTCAAAGAAAGTAATATTAAAAATCCTTTTATTAAGGGAGTAAGAGAGAAAAATGCCTATTCTATAGGAAATGTAGTAACACCGACAGGTGCATCTTGGTATATTTCACCTTTTGTAAATGCAATAACAAGAAGTGGTACATTAGAAGAAAAGAAACTTGTTTTTGAGTCAATGCTTTTATCAAAAGCGTATGAACTTATGCTTTCTGACAAACGAGGACATTACGCAGGAGAGAAAGAACCTTTGTATGAAAATGTCATGCGTTTGATAACAAGAGTTAAAACAAGACAAACAAAGGCGGAGTCTGAAAGTATCAGTATATTGGAGAAAAAGATTATTGAAGATAATATGATTGATGATAAAGCTTTTGTATTTTGTTTTTCAAGAGATGCAATAAACAAGAACATAGGCGGGCTTGCTGCGAACAAACTTGCTGCTAAATATAAGCGACCAGTTTGTATACTTTTATATGGAGAAGGTGATAAGGTTGCAAGTGGCTCCGCCCGAGGTTATGATGATGGTGGAATAAAGAATTTTAAACAGATATGTGATAATTTTGAATATACAACCTTCACAGGTGGACACAACTCCGCATTTGGTGTTGGTGTGTTTGTAAATAGAATTAATGAATTCAAAAAGTATTTGAATAAACAGTTAAAAGATTATGATTGTGAAGTATGCTATGATGTTGATTTTATTTTTACAAATGATAATCTCCATTCTAATGTAATACTTGAGATTGGTAAATTGAAACATCTGTGGGGTAAAAATCTTCCAGAGCCTATAATTGCAATAAATTGCGAAGCATATATGAATAATGTAAGAATATATAAGAAATCAAAAAACACAGTATGTATAAAAGTATGTAATAATAATTTTTCAGATGAAGTTGAATTAATAAAATTTAATGTGAAGAGCGAAGAATGTGAATGGTTAGAACAAATTGAAGGCAAAAAGATAAAAGTTACATCAATATGTACTTGTGATGTGAATGAATGGAATGGACAAATCCGTCCGCAATTAAAAGTAATTGATTGGGAATTTGAAGAAATTAAAGAAGATGTAATGAATAGAGTATTCTAATAAATTTTTTGAGAGTAAAATGAAGTAAAAATTTTAAAATTACTTTGTTTTACTCTTGACTTTTTTCGAAAAATATGATATAATATTTACAGAAAAGAAAAAATAAAGGAGTAAATAATTATGGGTTTAACAAAAAAGCAAGAAGAGTGTGTAAAAGTTTGTATAGAAAGATATAAAGAAGGAGAGCGTTTTAGCGTTATTGCAGGTTATGCGGGCACAGGTAAATCTTTTGTTGTTAGACATATTGTTGAAGCACTTTCTGTAAATTATGGAATTAATCCTGATGTAGATGTATGCTATTGTGCTTTTACAGGTAAGGCTTGTGATGTTTTAAAACGTAAAGGCAATAGTAACGTAAAAACATTGCACAAACTTCTTTATAACTGTATTAGAGATAAGAATGGTAAATGGAAAAGAATGGCAAAAAAGAAAATTGAATATAAGGTTCTTGTAGTTGACGAGGTTTCAATGGTACCAAAATATATGGTAGAACTTTTGGCATCATTTAATGTTTATATTATTTTCTTGGGTGACCCATTCCAGTTACCACCAATCAAAAAAGATAATGATAACTTGCTTCTATATAATCCTCATGTATTCCTAAATGAGATTGTAAGACAAGCAAAAGACTCTGAAATTATTCGATTGACAATGGATATTAGAGATGGTAAACCTATTGAAAATTATAAAGGAGAAGATGTTATTATTGGCGGGCAGGAATTATTTGTATCAGGTACTCTAAAATGGGCTGACCAAATAATAACTGCAACTAACAAAACAAGAGGACTTATAAATAGAACAATGCGTGAGTATAATAATTTTGACCCAACCAAGCCTGAGGAAGGGGATAAGATTATTTGTACAACAAATTATTGGGACGAGTTTTCCAACTTTGAAAATCCTCTTATAAATGGTACAATAGGAACATTGAAAAATATTATCAACAATTATCTACAGTTGCCAACTTGGGCGAGCGTTGGAAAACTACCAACAATGTTGTGTAGTGTTGAGCTTGAAGATGGTGAGCAGTTCAGTAGTGTATCAATTGATAAAAACTTTCTTCACAATGAGAAAAAGTTATTGAATTTTAAAGATGAGTACAGACTTGCAAAAAGTAAAAAGTATAAAAATGCACTTCCACTTAATTTTAATTATGGTTATGCTATTACTTGTCATAAAGCACAGGGTAGTCAGTGGGATAATGTGCTTGTATACGAGGAAAACTTCCCATTTGAAAAAGAAGAACATGCTCGATGGTTATACACCGCCGCAACTCGTTCTGCAAAAAAACTTGTATTAATAAAAAAATAATGATACTTATGTATAATTTTATTGACATAATTTTTAATATATGATATAATATTATTATAAAAAATAAAAGGAGAAATATTTTATATGAAAAGATTTGAAGTACACAGTCATACAGAAAGCAGTAATATAAGACTCCTTGATAGTATCAACAAAGTAGAAAAACTTATAGACAAAGCAATATCTATTGGACTAAAAGGTATTGCGATTACAGACCATGAGTTTTTGGGTAATATACCTAAAGCTTTTAGATATTATGAAAGTATAAAAAAAGATAATCCAGACTTTAAAGTTGGTTTCGGAAACGAGATTTATCTTGTTGAAGATAGACACAATGTACAAAAGTATTATCATTTTATACTTATCGCAAAGAATAAAAAGGGGTGGCGGGCTCTACGAGAACTTTCGTCAAGAGCTTGGTTACATAGTTATACTTCTAAAGGACAAACAAGAGTTCCAACAACTTATAATGAACTTGAAGAAATAGTAAATAAGTATCCTGATAGTTTGATTGCAACTACTGCTTGTATAGGTGGAGAATTAAGTCAATTGGTACTTCAATTGGACGCCGCTGAACAAGCAGAGTCATTAGACTTGATAAATGAATATAAGACAAGTATTCACTTATTTATAATGAGAATGAAAAAATGGTTCGGTGATGACTTTTATATTGAAGTTGCACCTAGTAAATATAAGGAACAGATACTTGTAAATAAAAGATTGTTTTCTATTGCAAAAGCATATGGGATAAAAAATGTTATTGGTTCTGATGCACATTATTTAAATAAAGAAGATAGATATGTACATTCTGCTTATCTCAATTCAAAAGGTGGAGAAAGAGAAACTGACGCATTTTATATGTATACTTATCTACAAGATGATGATGATATATATACAAATCTAAATCCTTCTTTTGATAAAGAAACAATAAATGAGATGTATTATAATAGCATTGAAATCTATTCAAAAATTGATATGTATTCTATTTGGCACAAGCAAACAATTCCTTCTGTTGATATAAAGAATTATCCTAAAAAGAGCGGAGATTGTGGAAATTATAAAACATTAAATAAAATGTTTGAATCAGATGATATATATAATAGATATTGGATAAATCAATGTGTAGATAAATTAAAAGAATTAGATAAGTTTAATGACACTTATTTGAGTCGTCTTGAGGAAGAAGCAGTAACAAAAGAAATTATTAGTAATGAACTTGAAACAAACATATTTAAGTATCCTATCACAATGCAAGCATATATTGATATTATTTGGGAAAGTGGTAGTACAATTGGAGCTGGCAGGGGTTCAAGTTGTGCAGGATTAAATCATTATTTGCTTGGTGTTACTCAATTAGACCCTATAGAGTGGAACCTACCATGGTTTAGATATTTGAATGAAAAAAGAGTTGAACTTCCTGATATTGATATTGATATATGTCCTTCAAAAAGACCTATAATTCTTGATAAGATTAAGAAGATGAGAGGGCAAAAATTTACTGATGATACTCTTACAGATGTTGAAAGAGATGAATTAGGTTGTACATTGATTGCAACTTTTGGTACTGAAACAATTAAATCTGCTATTCAAACAGCTTGTAGAGGTTATAGAGATGATTTAATCTCTGATGGTATTGATAATACAATAGCAGAATATCTTTCTTCTCTTGTTCCGAATGAACGTGATTTTACTTGGACAATGAAAGATATGTACTATGGTAATCCAGAAAAAGGGAAAAAGCCAGTTACAACATTTGTAAATGAAATAAAAAAATATGACGGTGGAGATAATTATGCAAGTTTAACAGAAATCATTTTTGCGATTGAAGGAATGATTAAGCAAAGAGGTAGTCACGCATCAGGAGTCATAATGAATGATGAAGACCCGTATGAGTTTTTAGCTTATATGAGAAGTCCAAAAGGAGATGTTACAACTCAATTTGATTTGCATGATTGCGAAGCAATGGGTGCAACAAAGTATGACTTCCTTGTAACAGAAGTTCAAGACAAGTTAGTAACTACAATAGACCTCTTGAAAAAAGATAAAGTAATACCTAATGATATGACTTTAAAAGATATTTACAATACATATTTTCACCCAAATGTCATTCCATATGATGATAAAGAAACTTGGGAGAAAATAAAAAATAATGAACTTCTTGATATGTTTCAGTTTGACTCACAGCAAGGTAGAATTGCAATAAAGAAAATTCAACCTTCAAACATACAAGAGTTAACTGACGCAAATGGTTTGTTACGTTTGATGCCTATGGAAAAAGGCGGAGAAGCACCAATGGATAAATATGTAAGATTTAAGAATAATATAGAGCTTTGGTACAGAGAAATGAAAATGCACGGAATTACAAAAGAACAAACAAAAGTTCTTGAGAGATATTTCTTAAAGTCTTATGGTGTTCCACCATCACAGGAACAGTTGATGCTTATGTTGATGGATAAAGATATTTGTAATTTTAGTATCGAAGAAGCAAACAAAGCAAGAAAGATTGTTGCAAAGAAAATTGAGAAAGATGTTGAAAAGCTCAAGCAGAAGATTTTTGAAAGAGCAGTTGATGAGAATATGGCTAACTATGTATGGAAGTTTGGAGTCGGTCCGCAGATGTCATATGCATTTAATGTAATCCATGCTATTGCATATAGTATTATTGGTTATCAAACTGCATATATTGCAACAAAGTTCAATCCGATTTATTGGAATACTGCTTGTATTATTGTAAACAGCGGCGGGCTTGAGGATAAATCAGCTGATTATGGTAAAATAGCAAAGGCACTTTGTACTTCATTGAAGAATGGTATAAATGTATCATTACTTGATGTAAATAAATCTAGTTTAACTTTCAAACCGAACATTGAAACGAATACTATTATGTATGGTTTTAAAGCTTTGAGTGGTTTGAATAATGAAACAATTCATCAAATTATTGAGAATAGACCTTATGTTGGAATTAAAGACTTTATGAATAAGAATTCTAATCTTAATAAAAGGCAGATGTTGTCATTGATAAAGTCAGGCGGTTTTGATTTTGATACACAACTTGATAATGATAGAAAAAAGATAATGGTATATTATCTCATATCGCAAGCAAAATTAAAGACAACATTGAATATGAGAAACTATCAGTTTCTTATAAAGAATAAACTGTTACCAAAGACACAAGAGTTTGATTTTTGTGAAAGATTGTTTTATATTAATAAAGACTTAAAGAAAAATAATATGACTTTTAATGATTATCTATTGAATTTTTATAATGAATTCTTTGATTATGAGTATCTTGATTTTGATGAGGACGGAAAAGCTTTTATAAATGACAAAGTTTGGAAAAAACTTTATGATACAGAAATGTTGTATGTAAAAGAATATATTAAAGAAAATCTTAATGAATTATTAGATAAAGTAAACTTTATACTTTTGAAAGAATTGTGGGATAAATATGGGAAAGGTTCATTATCTCATTGGGAAATGGACTCAATGTGTTTCTATTATCACGACCACGAATTAAAATATGTAAACAAAGAGAAATATGGAATTGTAGATTTTGATAGTTTATCTGAAGAGCCTGAAGTTGATAAAAGTTTTACACGAGGAAATATAACTTATAATACATACAATTTACATTCAATTATTGGTACTGTAATTGGGAAAAATGATACAAAGAGTATTGTTACATTGTTGACAGTTAATGGAGATGTTGTTTCTGTAAAATTTACTAGAGAATATTATGCAAGATATAATAAACAAATAAGTGAATTGAATATGGACGGAACAAAATCAATAGTTGAAAAATCTTGGTTTACAAGAGGTAGTTTAATAATGGTTACAGGATTTAGACGTGGAGACCAATTCATTTCAAAGACTTATAAGAAAACTTTGGTACATCAATTATATAAAATATTAAATGTTGATGAGAATGGAAATATTACTCTTAAACATAATAGATATGGAGAGATAAGTAATGAAGAATAATGATATTATAACTGTTGTTGCTATTATAGGAGCGGGCGGGTCTGGAAAGGACTCGCTCCTCAAAGAAATTTTGAGATATAATATTTTTAATTTTAATAAATTGACCGCAACAACAACGAGAAAGAAAAGAAAAAATGAACATGAAGGTGTAGAATATTATTTCAAAGATGAAATTGACAATGATGAATTTTTAATATATTCTCAATTTGAAATTAGTGACGGCTCTATAGTTAAATATGGTTATGAAAAAAGTATTTTTAAGAAAGAAGAAATGAATATTGGTATATTTGATAATATTCAATTGAAAAAACTAAAAGAGTTACATAACCAAAACAAGATTAATTTAATAAGTATTTTCTTGGAAGTTCCACCAGATATAAGATTAACAAGAATGATTAGAAGATTGGGTCCAACACCAACTCGAGAAGAGATTAATGAAGTATGCAGAAGAACAATTGATGACAATAAATCTTATTTTTCTACAGATTGTGATTATATTTTAGATAATGTAGGTAATATTAATGTAACCACAGAAAATTTTTATAAGCTTATCACGGAACAAATTTTGTAAAATAAAAAGTTAAAATAACTTTTAACTTTTTTTAATTATATATGAAGCCCTTAAAATAATTTAAATGATTAGGAGTGATAAAATGTATATTACAAAACGAGATGGCACGAAAGAACCATTCAATAAAGACAAAATCGTGTCAGCTATTAATAAGGCTTTTGAAAGTGTTGATGGAAAAGTTGATGAATATGCAATAACTAAATCTAATAATATAGCAAACTATATTTTAGAACACGCAAAAGAAGGAATTGAGATTGAAGAAATTCAAGACTTGGTTGAAAAAGGCTTGATGTCAACAAAAAGAAAAGATGTTGCAAAGGAATATATAAAATACAGAGAGAAAAGAAATATTAATAGAGAAAAGAATTCAAAATTAAGAAAACAGATTAATGAAAAATTAACCGCTGCAAATGTTCAAAACCAAAACGCAAATGTAGATGAACACAGTTTTGGTGGTAGAATTGGTGAAGCGAATTCTGTGCTTATGAAAGATATAGCTCTAAATGAAATTATGAGTGAGAAGAGTAGAAAAAATCATTTGAATAATGTGATTTATATTCATGATTTAGATAGTTATGCTGTGGGCTCTCATAACTGTTTAACAATACCTTTTGATGATTTATTAGCTAATGGTTTTAAAACAAGACAGACAGATATAAGACCTGCAAATTCAATAAATACTGCGTTCCAATTATTAGCAGTAATTTTTCAATTACAAAGCCTCAATCAATTTGGTGGCTGTGCCTCTTCTCACCTTGATTGGACTATGGTTCCATATGTAAGAAAATCTTTTATTAAACATTATAAAGATGGATATAAATATATTCATAATACTAATGATAAATATACAGAAGCAAATAATTGGATTGAATATAAAATAAATGAAGGTATCGAAGCAGATTGTTATAAACAAGATGAAAGGGTTTATAAGTATGCTCTTGATATGACAAAAAAAGAGTTAGAACAAGCTGTAGAGGGTATGTACCATAATCTCAACACACTCCAGAGTAGAAGTGGGAACCAACTGCCATTCACTTCAATTAACTTCGGAACTTGTACTCTTACAGAGGGACGAATGGTAATTAAAGCATTACTTGAAGGAAGTCTTAAAGGTGTTGGGAAGTTTCATAAAACACCAATATTCCCTTGTTCAATATTTAAATATAAAAAGGGTTGTAATGACAGACATGGCACTCCAAATTATGACTTATATAGATTGGCATTAAAATCTACGGCACAAAGGCTATATCCAAATTATGCGAACGTAAATTGGAGTGGAAATGAAGGATATGACAAGAATGACCCGAGAACTGAATTTAGTACCATGGGTAAGCGAAAACTATAGCCCATGTAAAACCTTTTGAACCACTACTCGTGGGTGTCACTTAAAAGTGGCTAACGGTTAGGTCTAGAACAGATGAGACCGTGGGAAGCTTAATCATAATATTCACGTAGAAAGGAAAATATGTGGATATATAAAATAACTAATATTCAAAATAATAAAATGTATATTGGTCAAACAATTAGACCAATAGAACAAAGATTTCGCAGGCATCTTAATGATGCTTTAAATAATATTATAGATACTCATTTTGCAAGAGCAATTAGAAAATATGGTAAAGAAAATTTCATTATAGAAATAATTGATACTGCTCAAACACAAGATGAATTAAATAAAAAAAAACAATATTGGATACATTATTATAATTCAGTTAATGAAGGATATAATGAAACAGACGCTATTTTTAAATGTGGTGGCAATACATACCAATCTAAAACTGAAGAAGAAATGGAAGTTATAAAAGACAAAATTCGACAATCTAAATTAGGAAATAAAAATCTTATGGCACGAAGTATAAAAAGAACAAATATTATTACTGGCGAAGTAGATATATTTGATACTATAATAAGTTGTGCAAAAGCTTGTGGAATTAACAAAGGAAAAACTTCTATTACAGAAAGATTAAATGGTAAAATAAAAAGCCCTTTTAAAAAGACTTGGATTTTTGAATATTATGATTAAGAACCTGTATCGACTATCCCTGATGAGTGTAAGGGAGTAGAGCTAGAGATGAGTACTAGTTCGAAGCGGAAGGCTATGGAGAAATCCTTTCTTGTACTGAATGAAACTAAATGAATTAACATTTAGGTAGATAATATAGTCAGTGCCTATGGGGACATAGGGTAAACACGTGTAGAACAGCAAATGGTTGGGATATAAATGGTTTCGGACAATTAAAAGATGGTAGAGGAAACATTTGTCCAGTAACAATCATCATGCCGACACTTGCAATGGAGGCCGCCCACTATTATGATGATAAACCTTGTGGTGATATAAAAGAAGATACTATTAATTTTTTCTTCCAACTTCTTGATGAAGCAATTTATGATGCAAAAGATATGCTAATTGAGAGATTTGATTACATCTGTTCTCAAAATCCTGCGTCTGCAAAATTTATGTATGAAAATAATGTGATGGCTGGATATATTCCTGAGGAAGGTATTAGGTCTGCACTTAAACATGGAACATTAGCAATAGGAAATTTAGGACTTGCAGAAACATTGCAGATTTTAATTGGTTGTGACCACACGACAGATGAAGGAATGAAGTTGGCAAAAAAAATTTACAAACTTTTTAGTGATAGATGTAAAGAGTTTAAAAATGAATATAAACTTAATTTTGGTGTATACAATACACCTGCTGAAAACTTGTGTTATACAGCAATGCAGAAATTCAAAAAGAAATATGGAGAAATTCCTAATGTTTCTGATAAAGAATTCTTCACAAACAGTATGCACGTTCCAGTATGGAAAGAAATATCCCCTTTCGAGAAGATTGATATAGAGTCTGAATTGACAGGATACAGCTCTGCAGGGTGCATAACCTATGTTGAGTTAGATGCAAGCTGTAAATATAATATTGACGCATTGGAAACAATAGTGAGCTATGCAATGGATAAAGATATACCATATTTTGCAATAAACGTACCTGTTGATATGTGCAATGATTGCGGTTATGAAGATGTTATAGATGATACTTGTCCTGAGTGCGGCGGACATAACATCACACACCTACGTCGTGTTACAGGCTACTTAAGCGGCGACTATAAAACTGCGTTCAACAAAGGAAAACAAGAAGAAGTGAAGTTAAGAGTCAAACACAATAAATTTCAAAAATAAAATAAAAAATTATTGACTTTTTTTGAAAAATATGTTATAATTATTATATAATAAAAATAAAAAAGGAGAAAGAAATGCACATTTATAAGATGAAAGATTGTAAAATAAGTGCTATGCTTTTGGAAAAGAATAAAGATAGTATAAAAGTCTTTGTAGAAAGCAATAACACTGACTTTTCTTCTAAAGAAAAAAAGGTTTTGTCAGAAGATGAACTCAATGACATTTATGAAAAATCCTTTTTTGAAGGTGGAATACTAATAAAGAACAATATTGTTGAAGGCTTTTTTGTTCCATTTAATCATTACTTCGTAATGACAGAAGAAGGTACCCCGCTTTCAATAGATAAGAAAACATTCGATACATTGTTTGAAGAAAGTGATGAGAATGTTAATATTGGAATAGCAAAGCTTTATGATGCAAATAAAGATGTTGTAGAGTCAACTGAAAAAGTTATGTCATCGAGTAGATTAAGACAAGAACTTAAAGAAATTAGAAAACATATTAATAATAAATATTCAATGCTTTTGTGTAGAGAGAAAGCAGACTACACACTATTTAATCTTGAAAAGTGCAAAGAAACTTTTGTAAAAGACTTGCACGAATGTCTGTTTAATCGTGGAGAAGTTTATAAAATCGAAAAAGGTAGCGGTGAAGGCTCCTATGAGATTTGGATAAAAACATTCGATGATAATAAAATGTATTGTTATATTTATTTTCCTTATGATATGGGGGTAATTGAATAATGAATACAATGGTTATAGTTGCACCTACTTTTGATTTGAATACTGAAATTGATATTAAACATGATGATATTATATTTCAAGTACATCAAGTTCCAAAAGATAGTAGTAAGATATTAAACTTGATTAAAGAATATGAAATTGATGATGTTTTTGTTTATTCTGATAGTAAAGTAGGAGAGAAATTTCTTAAAGAAATAAAAGAAAACACTTTTAAAAATTATAATAACAATGTAAATTTTACTTTTAGAGAAACAACTTTTAAAAAGAAAGGAATGTAATTATGGTATTTTTAACAAAGACAACAGAGCAGTATAGATGTAATACAGAGCATGAAGCAGAGGTTATCCTTCAGAAAGCAAAAAGCGATGGTATGTACACAATAGAAAAGTATTCTAGTACAGTAAAGACAAAGAAGGAAAAGGGAGAAATTGTTGATGAATGGGTTCTCCTTACAATTACAAAAAGATTTAATGAAGAGAAAGAGCCAAATCAGTATGTTGAAGTTGAGTATGATGTTGAAGATACTTTTTGGCAGGAGCTAGATGAGGAGGAGTAATTTTGAGAATAACAGTAAAGTCAAATGAATTTATTCCAAGTCGTGGCTCAAACGAGGCGGCGGGGTATGATTTGTACGCAGATATAGAAAATGAACTTGAGATAAGACCTCACGAAACAGTTAAAATTGGTACAGGTGTTTGTATTGAATTAGATAGTGGAAAATGTGGTTTGATATTTGCACGTTCTGGAATTGCTACAAAGCAAGGTTTAAGACCTGCCAATGCAGTTGGTTTGATTGACTCTGATTATCGTGGTGAGTTGATTGTAGCACTTCATAATGATACAAATATTAATCAAAAAATTCGTCCAAAGCAGAGAATTGCTCAACTTGTAATGGTAGACTGTTACACACCGCCGCTTGAAGTGGTAGACAGTTTGTCAGATACAACTAGAGGTGATAGAGGATTTGGTAGTACGGGGGTGTGTTAATTGTTTCCTATTGATTTAGTTGTAACCTATTGTGACGGTTATGATGTAGAGTGGCAACAAGATTTTTATAACTACCAAAAATATGAATTGGATTATGGGTTTGCTGATGCTGATAATCAGCAAGCCTTCAACCCTTGTAGAATAAGAGATTGGGGTATATTTAAACATTGGTTCAGATGTGTTGAACAAAATATTCCATGGATTAACAAAGTATTTTTAGTGATACAAAGAGAAAGTCAAGTTCCAAGTTGGTTAAATTTAAATAATCCAAAGATAGAAGTTGTTTATCATAAAGATTTTATGCCAGAAGAACTGTTGCCAACATTTAATTCGACCGCAATTTTATATTATTTATCTAATATAAAAAAGCTTTCTGAACATTTTATCTATTGTCCTGATGATTGTTTCTTTACAAAATATGTAGAACCAACAACATTCTTTACAAAAGAAGGTAAAATTATATTACCACATACAAAAGTACCATATAGAAAGTTACCAACTAATACTATTGATAAAGAATGGTGTTCTGTACTTAATAATGATTTAGATTGGGAGAAAGAGTATTTTGATAATGATAGTGTTAAGTATCAAATGATACATTTTCAAGTTCCAAGATTAAAGTCATTTGAGCAAGATTTTATTAAAGAACATAGTGAAGAAATATTAAAAAGATTTTCTATTTCAAGATTTAGAAATGCATATAATATAACTTTTGGAACTTTTGTTGATGGTGTTAGACTAAAAGGTTTAGCAGTAGATAAAGATAATTATAAGAATTCAAAATACATTGGACTTAATAATTTTGATAAATTTAAAACAACTAATTTTTCAGATTGTGATTTTATTTGTCTGAATGATACTGAATATACAAATTATGGTATTAAAGATGATGTAATTAAAAAAATGACTAGACACTATCCAGTTAAGTCTGATTTTGAATTAGAACCACAAGAAAAAAAAGAAGAAGAATATGATTATTTATTATCAATAATAATACCTGTTTACAATAGAAAGAAAGAATTGAGAAAATGTTTATCAACTGTTCCAATTCATAATAATATTGAAGTAATCGTTGTAGATGATTGCAGTACAGAAACAACAGTAGATGATAAATTAAGACAAGATTATTTAAATGTGAAGTTTATGAAAACACCTCGTAACATTGGAGCTGGCGGGGCTAGGAATTATGGACTTGAGCATTGTAAAGGTAAATACGTATTATTTTTAGATAGTGATGATTATATAATTTCTACAAAACAATTTTCTAAAGTATATAGTGCTTTAGCAAGTGATTATGATGTTGTCTTTTTTGGATTGGAAATAAATGATGGAAGTAAAATCACAATGAAAAGTAACAGAAATGCTTGTGGAACTTTAAAAATTGTAAAGAAAGACTTTATTGGTAAGTTACGTTATCCATTGATAAGGAAGAGTGAAGATAAGTATTTTCATGCATGGTTAATGGAAAACAAACCTAAAATAATGTATATAGATGAAATATTAATTCATTATGATTACCCAAAGAATGAAAGTATTACAGGCAAGTGGCATGATACAAATTATACAAATTCAATAGATAACAAAAAGCATTATATTGTAGAAGCAACAGATATGTATCAAAAACATAGAGTAGTTGATAGAGTTTTAGGTTATATTCCTTCTGAAGGCGAACGTTGGAATATCAGTGCAGATAGACTTGCCAAATTAACTTGGAATAATAATTTTGAATATCCTTTTGTATACATTATAAAAGAGTTATAAGGAGCGATGATTATGGACGATATGTATCTTCATAAGATGGCAAAAGCAAAAATAGATACTTTAAAGCTATTAGATAAATATATTAAACATTATGAAGAAATGGAAAAAGAAATTTGTATTTATAATGAATTTACACGGACTCTTAAAGATATAAAAGAGTCATTAGATAAATAGGTGGTGAGAAATTATGAATATACTTGCTATTGATGCGGCGACCAAAACTAGTGGATACGCATACTTTGAAAATACAGAATTAATAGAGTCAGGGACATTTAGTGCATACAGTAAAAATAGAGTTGCTAGAATAGACAAGATAATTAAAGATATTTTAAATTTTTTAGAGAACAATAAAGTCGATAAGATTGTACTTGAAGATGTTCTTGCAGATATTAAAAATGACAAGAGTAATGATGAAAAAAGACTTATTACTTATCAAACATTGACTTGGTTGCATGGTGTATTAAATGTCGAACTTTATAAGAAATTTCCTAACATTGAAGTTGTATACAAATTACCTTCAGAGTGGAGGTCTGAGATTGGTATAAAGACGGGTGCAGGAATAAAAAGACAAGAGTTAAAGTTAAGAGCTTTTGAGGTTGTCAAAGATAAGTTTGATTTAGATGTTGAGTCTGATGATGAGGCGGAGGCTATTTGCATTGGATACTCTGAAACAAAAAATATAAGATTATGGTAAAAAAATAAAGGCGGAGTCACATTAAAGTGACCCCGCCATTTTTTTATTTGTCTTACCATTGTATTAAGTTTGTAGAAGCTTGTGAAACTCCTAAATTATCATAAGCAGTTAATGTAAGCCTTCTTGAAGTTGCTTTTAGTACAAAATAATTACCGTCTGGACCATAAATATAAATATCATTTTCTTTTCCTATACCAAAGCCTGTCTTTCTATTTTGTTCGCTTGTTCCAATACCTACTTCAAACATAAAATCTCTTAATGCATTTCTACTGTTGTAAGCACCAATAACAACTCCATTTTGAACATTTGGCTGTACCAAACCTTCACCCAAAACAACACCTGTTTGAGTTATTGCATTGTTTTTACCAAAACATAATGTATTTTTTACATAGCCTTCATTTTCAACTGTGTTGTTATTTCCTACTATTAATGAATTTTCCAATGTTAAATTATTATAATGTGCATCATTTATTAAAGAATTATTATAACCAACTATTAAAGAATTTTTTGCCATTTTTGAATAACCTTGATACTCACCATCTTGGTCATTATCATATTCTATACGAGTATTCTCTCCAATTATTCCACAATTCTCTAATAATGGAACTGAATGAAACGTACTGTAGTTTGGTATTGCTGAATTACCTTTGTGAGTTGTTCTTACAATATTTCCATAACCAAATATAAAGGAATTTGTTAATCCCATAACAATATTGCTTGAAAAACCTCTTCCAAAAATTAAAGAATTTTTTAATCCACCTATACCAGCAGTTCCATTTATATATGTATTGACCATATCTGTAAAAAGCAATGATTGTAAATTGGTTCCATTTTCTACTGTTGTTTCATAACCTTTTGAAATAATACTTCCGTGATAGTCACCACCATAACCATCAAGATTTATATTGCAATTATTATCAGTTGTAATATATCTACTTAACATATTTGCTAACGTATTGTCATCATCAAGGTCATTACCTAAAAATACTCTGTTCGCAAATACACCAATATCGTAAAGTGTACCACTATTTGCAGGTTGCAATTGTGTTATAATATTATCTAAAGCCATATCATTTTATCTCCTTTCAAATTAAACTATATATTTATAAGTTATATATTCTATAAATTTCCAATCTCCAATACCAAGAAATTCTACAAATATATCATCTGTTGTTTCCAATCCTCTAGTTTCTATAAAACCACCATTTTTCCATTGTCTTGTTGTAGTTGTCTGTGATGGTGTCCATGATGTTAGTGTTTGTAAGGAATGTGTTTGTTTTATTGGGGTTTGATTTATCAATATATCATTATGCTCATAAAATCCACCAAAGTTATCATAAATTGAACCTTCTTCTAAATATTCTTTGTTTGAAAACTGTTTTATATTCGCAAAATCTTTATAAACTATTTCAAATCCAACTACTGTTCTGTTTTTAAATATATTTGTAACTCTTTCACAAACAATATTTGAAAAACCAATACTTTCCATTTTCTTATCAAGTTTTTGAGATATTCCTTCAAGTTCTATTCTTAAAGCTAAAAAGCTTTTACTACAGTAAAAACAAAAACTATATTCATTCTTTTCATTATATATACTCTGCTCAAAAGAAAAAACAGAACCAAATTGATTTCCTGCTGTATCACAAATACGAATTTTCCTTTGTGTAAACTCATTTTTATTTAAGAAATTAAAGCCAATATGATAACTAGTTCCATTAACAAAACCGCCAGTTGGACTAAATAATATTACTGTAGTGTTACCACTAGATGAATTAACTCTTGCATTTACATCAAGAGAAACATTTTTAACACTAGTATCAGATGGATAACATTCAGAACCTGGACTTGGCAAATCTGGACCAACTTTATAAATTGTTTCTTTTCTTACACCCAAATTTTATCACCTCTTTTACAATTTTTCTCTGATTTGTGTTGTTGTAATATTCATTTTACTATCAACACTAAAATCATAAGAATAATTTTTTATTAAAAATTTTCCATTTACTCCAATATTTTGATTATTTAATTTTACTATAGTATTTGGTTCTAAATACAATAGTGGAATACAATCTAATTTAACTTCTTCTTTATAATAAGAATTTTGGAACAATAACTCCATTACTTTATCATAAGCTGAGTTAAATAAATTTCCACTACCCCAAACACCATTACTCTTTTCCATTACACCATCAAGGTCGCATAATGTATAATTATTTACTGTTATATAAGCACTTGTAACTTTATCATCAGGATTTTTAAAAACAATGGGTGGTATAGTATCATCTGGACTAAATACACAATTTATATTTGAGTCAAGTACCACTTTTTGGCGGCGCCCTATATTGTCGATATTAAACTTTGAAATATCTGCATCCGCATCTATAAAATCTAAATAATATTTAATATCTTCAACATTGCTTTCTTCTGTTGTATTATAATAGAAATCTTTATTTTTTATATCGTATACAGAACCCCAATTTGCTATAAGTTCATTATAATAATATTGACTATGATTGCCAATATTGTACAATCTAGAACCATCTAACATCATCTTTGTTCTCCAATCTAATGTTTCATAGTTTCTATAAACAACAAAGTCATCTTCCGTAATGTTTGCGGCCCCGCTTTCTTTTACTTCGTCTGTCAATAATTTATATTGTTCTTCCACAGAATTCCAAACATATATACTTCTTTCTGTTGGTATGTAGTATATAATATCTTCTAAACCTTTCTCACTTTTTAGAACGGCGGAAGAAGTTTTTATGACAGGTATTCTATAACGCATTAAATCATAATAACCTAAATCTAATGAAGGCTTTGCTATTTTTATAACATAGTCAAATCTTGAATTTGCTATTGGCTTATTATCAATCGTTAAATGATAACATATGTCATAAACGTTTGAGTTTGTACTTTTTTGTGTTTCACTTTGACCACGAATGATAAAGTCATTCTTTATATTTAATACATCAAATGTATTGTCATAAGATGAAATTATTTCATCATCTTGTAAGTCATAAACATTTTCAACAGTTTTTAAATTATACATATAATTTAAATTGTTTTCTTTAGCGTTACTATTGTTTGACAAAGCTATTTCATAAGGTTTTTTGGCATCTCTTGTATTCAAATAATTTCTTTTTTCTCTGAAAATAAAGTTCCCATTAATATCATAGAAATATTCAAAATTATTGCCAAGATATGAATTGATTTTGTCTAGTATAGAAACAACACTATCTCCGCCGTTTGCTACAAGGTCTCCGCCAACATAGACAAAATCTTCTAAAACATATCCAAAATATTGATACTTTTTATCAATCTTTCTGTAATAACCTGTGAGTTTTTCTTCTTTGTCTACAACTCTATAAGAATATGTATTTCCATTTTTAAATATATAGATATTATAATTATCATCTGTTAAAAATATTGGTGAGCATATTTTTCTTGGAATATCAGATATTAAAATCTTACCTAAATCTTCAAAGCCAAAATGATTAACCATCTCTTGTATAATGTTGTAGATAAGCACATCTTTTTCATTACCAAAAGCATCAGTATATTTATTGAAATTAGTAGTGTCGGGGATTACTCCGCCAACACTACCATCTAATAAACACATTTTATCTTGAAAACTTATATTTAATTCAGTTTCATTTTCGCTTTCCTTTATTGAAAAACTTGTTATAACAAACAAACCAATAGGAAACCAAATTGTATCAAACTCACTATATTCAGGATATTTATCTTTCAATGTATTCTTATATCCTATTTCAATTTTTATTTTTTTGTTTATTCCCAAATCAGTAGAACTATCAACATCATTTATTAAACCATCTGTAACTATTGATAAACTACCTGTTCTCCTTGTTTTTGACTCACCATCAACATTTATATTTCCAGACTTAATCTTACCTTCTATATTTCTTATTGGAACTTCTGTGGCAAAACGTAAAGTAGTGATTTTTACATTTAGTATTGTAATATGCTCTTTAGAAATATCTTTTAAGAACTTCTCATTATCTAAATAAATATATTCCAAATCAATCACTCCTTTATTTGCTTTTCTTTCAAAAATACATTTGCCATAATTCCAACGTTTACAGGTACGTCAAAATATATATCACTCATAAAACTATTACTATCATATCTCTTACCATCATATGTCATACAATAATAGTCATTTGTAAATGTGTAAGGCGTATAGTTGAATGTATTACTTGTGTATTTACCTAAACTATTTGTAACATGAATAACCATATAAGTACCTTCTACAACTAATGTATTATTAAAAACGCTACCATTAATAATATGATTATTAGCATTTGCACTTATTTTATACACTTGATAATTAGCATATTTATATGTATCTATTGTATCAAGAGGTATACTAGTATCTGCATCAGTAACACTATTTTTGTTTGTAATACCTACTATTTCAATATCAACAATCTTATCATTATCATTCGAACTAACTTCTAAACAACTACTTCCTTCAAATATTGTATTTCCTTCACTTGTAAAACTATAAGACTGTTGTCCACTATCATAAGTTGTTTTTACAAGGAGTTTATTGTTTGAATAAGAAGGGGTTGGATTACCATAATTACGAAGTCTATGTGAAAGCATTGAAATCTTTGCACTATCAATATAATTAATAGTGGTTTCATAATCATAATTTCTATACTTTTGTATTATTTCATTTAATGAACTAATATTATCTGTTGCAGTATCATTAAATAAATATGAGAAAATATAAGGCTTATATTCTCCATATACATATTCTGTATTGTTACTTTCTTTTAATATAAGTTCCACGTCTGCAAGAAAATCAAATTTTACATTTGTGCTACCAGAAGTTGTTGTTGATTTAGGAAAAACCAAATATAAATCACTAATTGCATCTGCTTCTGTATTATTTACAAGACTTCCAATTTCAAATGGATTAACTTCTGTTTTATAATTCATATAACCTTTTGTCAAATAAGTTTCTCTTGCTACTGCAACACTGTCTGTAACAACAAAATAATCAATAGGTTTTATTGGATATGATAAAGTTCCACTACTTCTATTTATATTAAATGGTAAAGTTTTTAAATAATAAATGTTTATAGAAACATCATATAAATTCAAGTCAAGATTAGGATACTTTTGACTTAATTTACCATTTACAATTCTTTTTATTGCATCACCTATTTTAGCAATAGGTGCATTAGTATCACTATTATCAAACTCACTATTTGTAACACTTGTATGTGCAGTCAAAAGAACATCATCATCATCTAAATAATCTTCAAACTGACTTATTTTAAAACTTAATTGCTTTTTATTTATACTTTTATTGTATTCATATATTTCATAATCTTGCAGTTTATTTAATGTTACATCATCAATTTCTGTAAATGTGCCACTAAAGTCACTAACAAAATTACCTATTTCATTTTTAGGTGAAAATGATACTTTATTTAAAATTCCTAATACATTTCCTTCTGAAGGTGTCTTTAACAAAATAGCATTTCCAGAATACAAGAAATCATAAACTTTATTTCTATATTCTCTTTCTAATATAAACTCTTTATCAACTGTCGTATTTTCATCTACATTATCAATAGAAAAATTATATAATTCGTCTATTACATTACCATCATTGTCATATTTATGTAATAAATTATTCTCTGTTTCAAAAATACGTTCTCCGTCATTATCAAGAGTAGTTGATTGTATGTCTGAATTGTTATCTTCTCTATTTGTATCTATAACCCAATAATCATGAAATACATCAGACTTTTCTCCTATAGTACCTTCTAAATCTATAACCTTGTAATTATTCTTACTATTCTTTTTATAGAATGGATACTTCGAACCAATAGTAGTATAGAAATCATCTGTAATTTCTTGACTATAACTAGTTGCAAATCCACCATATTTTATTCTTAAAACTTTATTTTGACTTATTAAGAATGTATGTTCAAAATTACAAATTATATATTCATCTAAAGTGAGCGGCGCCCCTCTATACTCGACACCTTCACTATCAATAATGACCTTCAAAATTCTATATTTATAATAAGTACCACTTTCAACAGTATAATCAACAAAGTCTATATCATCATTTGGGAAATATTGTAAATCTTCCCACGTATAAAATTTATTTTTATTATCTGTTCTTTGTAAAAGTAATTTATTATAGCCACTCTTATCTTCTATATCAAGAGAAGAAGTAATGTTTATAGAACCTGTGTCACTATCAGCGGCGGCCGCCAAAGTGGACTCCGCACTAAAGTTCGTAACGGTTGCAGAACTTAAATATATAAAGTTCTCATAAATTCCTTTATAACCATTTTGTGTATAATAGTCAATAATTATTGTGAGATTTTGTTCTCTTGGTAAATCCACATTAATGTTGTAATCTATTGTGTTTAATTTATCAAATTTATCAGTATAAATATCACCTGAATTAACATATATTGTATTTTTATCTTTTATTGTGATATTATACCTACTCAAGTATTCTTGTTCAAATCCATTGTCAAATTCTTCATCTGATGGATAATACATATGTCCGTGTATATTGTATAAGTTATTTACATAAAATACCTGCTTTATTTGTAATGCAGGGTTCTTTGATAAAAAATTGTCAATACTTATATAAGGTTTTGCTATCGACTTTATTAACTGTACAGACGACCATTCAGAGAAATTGTCAATATTGTTATTTAACCATGTTGTGATTTGTGCGTCTGTTTCTGTATCATAATCTTCGTTAGTAACTGTTTGACATCTCAATTGAATTTTATAAACTGTGTTATTATTCATTTTACTATTGTAAAACCATTCTGGACTTAAATTAAAATAATAACAATACTTACCCAAACTTGGATTAGTATCTTTATAAAATGTTGTAAAGTGTATACCAGTTTGAGATTTTAATACATTCTGATTGTCTGACGCTCTAGTTATCATAACTTGTAACTGTCTAGATATATCATTTATATCAGCAAAATCTGAAAGAGCAAAATATATTCTAGCAGGTACATTACTTACGACAACTTTTGTAGAAAGCTTCACAACAGGTGGATAGATTGTATTAAAGTTTGACACTTAAATCCACACTCCTTTTCTCTCCAAAAAATTAATCTCTCGGTAAATTCCTTATTTCTTCCATAAGGTGCAAAATAAAAGAATTACCATTTTCTTTTTTATAGATTTCATAACGTTTTTCAAGACAGTCAAGAGAGTAATCATCAATACTCCCTTTTTCCATAAAATAATGGTGTTCTTTAGTTATAAAAGATTTTATTGACCTTTGGTCTGATATTAACAACATATCAAGTTTTTTAGATATATTGTCAACTTCCTTATGCAACTTTTTATCTTCTTCCTTCAATCTTTTTATTTCCTCTTGGTGTTTATTAAGCTCATCATTAAATTCAATTGAATTCTTTCTTAAAATGTAACTTTTATTAAAAATTTTTGCAACTCTACTCTTTGCCCAATCATACAATTCGACAAATTGCTTGAAAGCAAAAACAACTGCCAAGAAACAAATAATGATTTCGGAAACTGAAAAATTTTTTAATAATTCTGTCATAGTGTAATTCCTCCTCACTTATTATTAAAAAAAGATAAAAAGTATATAAACATTTTTGTGTAAAAATTTATAAATTAAGTCCTTTTAAAATTTCTTCTTCAGTAGCACGTTCAACAGACGCATCATTATTTGTAATATTATTATTTCGTTGTAAAATTAATTTTGTATTTGTAAAATCATTTTCAGGTATTAAAACATATACATTTTCTCCTATATTGACATCAATATTTGATTTTGCAACAAAAGTAATATCATTGTATAGTACTTTGTATAGTCCATTATCACTATCTACAACACCAATAACTTGTCCACCAATAGTTCTGTCAAACTTTGCATTACTTATTCTATTTTTGACAATAGTATCAATAACAGCAAACAAGTCATCTTGTATATTAGCGTTCATTTTATCTCCTCCTTTTTTATGTGCGGAGCCACTTTAAAGTGACCCCGCCATTCATAAAAAGTTTATTGTTTATTCACATATTGTAATGCTCTTAACTTCATTGTATCAAAAGCAGAAATAATATCTTCTTCGCTCGTTGCATTAGGGAAGTTTGCTTGTATATTTATGTTCTGAACTGTGCTTTGTGAACCGCCGCCCACGAATGATTTAATATCTTTTGTATACATTTCCCTTACTTTGTTTTGCATTTCAAGTATGTGTTTTGTTAGGTCTAATGCTTCTAAAAAGTTTTCTGTATCATCTTTATTTAATACAAGTTCTTTTTGATGTAATAATGCTAATCTTCCATTGTCACTACCAATTCCACCACTCCAAGTTCCAGTATATCCACCAGTATCAAATTTCTTTAAATATTTTATTAAATCGGCTTTGCTTACGTGTTTATCACTATCACTATAAGCTTTATACTCAGTGATTATTTTATCTCTGTTTTTTCCAAATAAAGCATCTTGTATTCTATAATAATATTTGTCTGACATATTGTTTTCAACAAATCTTAAAATATCATTTACAGGTGTTTCAGTTTGATAAAACGTACTATATTTTTTTATATCTGCAACATTCTTTGAGTCTTTATATGTACTACTCTTACTTGTAGAAGAAGATTTACTTATACTACCACTACCACTCTTACTACTTGAAGATGAACTACCACTACTATTCTTACCATTCGTAGAAGAATTGTTATTTGCTGTAGTTGTTGGTACTTTTACTACTTTAGTTTCTTTTGATGCCATATTTTCAGTTTTAATTCCCTTCAACTCATTTACTTTTGCAAGTATAGTGTCTGCTGCTGAAGATGCAACAGCTTTTAAAGCATTGAAGGCTCCGCCTAAACTATCAACAACATTCTTCATAGCCTTAAATTCATCGCCTATACTTAAAGTTACTTTTGAAAGACTTTCAAAATCCTTTTTAAGATTGCCGATGTAACCATTATCTGTATCGCCTAATGTTTTGTTTAAGTTGTCAATAGAACTCTGTAATCTTGATGCAGCCTCTTTTACACCGATAGATGCCTCAAGATTATTTACAAGTTGACTTGTTAATATTTTGTTTGTATCAATATTTTCATTAACAACCTCGCCATTTTCACCAATTAAATAAGCTAATTGAGGGAAATTATTTTTTAAATATTCTTCTAACTTTATACCATATTTACTTTCTATGCCATTTCTAAAAGCGTCATCTTTTAATAAATGTTTTACATATTCAGTTAAATCAAGTTGAGAAATTTCGGAACCTTGTTTAATAGCTTGAAATTGAGAAGTTAAAAATTCTTCTGTTTTATCAAGCTCCTTATTCTCTTCTTCTGATAGTTTATCTCTTTGAGCAGTTGAAACAATTTTTCCATTTTTTTCATCTACTACAAAACTACCATAACCATATGTATCATTAATCATTTGTGCAAAATCTTTTATTTTTTGGTTACTAGACAAGTAATTCTCATATTTCTGATTAATGGTATCTCTTTCGTGTGTATACAAATCAAGTTGTGCTTGCTCGACAGCTTTTTGTTGTTCTTCTAATGCTTTTTTATCAACAGTATATTGATAAGAATAGTTACCTTGACTATCTCTTCTCAACTGTAGCCCCATTGTCTTTGTTTTATCTTCTTCTAATTCCAATTGAGCTTTTAATAAGTTAACAAGTAGTTTTTGTCTTTGGACTTCGGCTTCAGAAAGTTTTGCAACAGTTCTCATATATTCAATATTATTTTTACGTTCTTTTTCTATCATAGCCAAAGCTTTTGGATTTGTTGAATAAGTTCTAGATAACTTATCATACTCTCCGCTCATTATGTTTGATTGAAACTCTTGTTGAATTTTGTCATAATGTCCTTCATCTACATTAGTACTCCAAGCTTTCCAAGCATTTATTATTGCTGTTGAGTCAGCACCAAACATTTCTTTGTCACTTGCTATTCTATTCAACTCCATTGTGTAATTAAGTTGTTCTTTTGCAATTTCAAGATTACTCTTATATAAGTCAACTTGTTGTTTACTAATATCTGCCTGTTTCTTATTATATTCATTTTCTGTAGCAAACATATTTTTATTTAATTCTGTTTGTTTGTGTAATTCATCAAGTTGTTCTAATGACAAGTCATTTTGTCTTTTTTGGTTATTTGTGTTTGATAATGCTTGTTCATAAAATTGTTTTGTTGACGAGCCATATAAAACAGAACCAACATTATTTAATTCTCTATAGTTCTCTGCAATCTGTGAATAGTAATCAATAATCTGATTATTGTATTCTTCTAATTTACCAAAAGCATTTTTCCATTCTTCATAAATAGAGTTTAACAATCCAACAATTTCATTGAATTCTGCAATACCTTCTTGACTATATTTCTTAACAAGTTTAACATATTCTTCTTGCGATACATTTCTTAGCTCATCTGTAGTGCTAAAACCATTGTCTTTTGCAAACTTCTTTATTTTACTATCTGAAAAGCCTAAACCTTTGAGATATTTACTAACATTTAATGTACCATCTTTATTAGTATATTTTGTTAATTCTCCAGTAGCTAATGCAGTATATTCATCAAATACTCTTCTTGATGCACCAATATTTTGCTCGTAACCTCTTACATTATCTTTGGCGGCGCCGCCATAAGATGCCATGCCCATATTAACAAAGTTCTGTCCAATCTCTCTAAAGCTATCGTTTAATGCTTTTATAAAATCTTTATATTCAATATAGACATTTAATTTAGCTTCAAGAGATGCAGAGAAGTTATCTTGTAAATTAAAGAAGATTTCAAGTAAATGTGACTTCGCATCTTCTGACTCTTCAAGGTCTTTTGTAATTTCATTTACATAATCATTTAAAGAGTCATAAATACCTTTTCTATACTTTGAATTATTTTCTGCTTTTTTCTTTGCTTTATTATAACTGTTTACAGATGATTTATTTTTTTTGTTTACATTCTTTCTTAATTTTTCTAAATGCTTTTCTTGCTGTTTTGTAAGTTTATCACTTTGTTCTGCATAAGTATCTAAAATTTCTTGACTGTTTGTAATATTACCTTCATCATCATATGTAAACAAGTTTTTAGGAAGATTTTTCATACCTGCATTACTTAAAAGACCTCTTATTATCTTTTCAGGTGATGTTTTTTTACTTCCATATTTAACATTAGTCTTATTCAAATATTTATTAAGACTATTTACATCTTTGTTATATTCTTTATTTGCTATCTTTAAATTCTTTGTATAGTTATCTTTTTGTTTTAATAATGCTTTATTCTCTTTATCAATTTGCTTTTCAAGACTTGTTCCACTTAATTTTTCTTTAATTTTAGCAATTCTACTTAATGTTTTCTCCATTAAAGAAATTTTATTATTTATATCTGCATATACATCAGCTTCTTTTTCAATATAAGTCAAATTAGCTTTTTCAAGAGATGCACGCTTTTCTGCATTTTTTGTTGACTTTTCTTCTTTGTCTGTCATATCCATATCAATCTTTTGTTTAACTTGTAATTTTTTTGTTATTTCTTCTATTGCTTTTTTAAGTTTATCTCTTTCTTTTAATGAATGTTTTGATGCTTTTAGCTCTTTAGCTGAAAGCTTAAAAGCTTTTTCTTTTGACTTTAATATTTCTTTATTTATATCACTGTCGTTTAATGCAGCTTCTCTACTAGCTTGTTGATATTCAGCATATGCTTTTGTATAAGTATATAATGCAACTTCTCTTTCATTTCTTTGCCCTGCAATTTCAGTTTGTAAAGCATCATATTGTGTCTGCAAAACTTTTAATTTATTTAAAAGTCTTTGTGTTTCTGCATTATTTTTCATTTGCTTACCAAGAGCAATAATGTTATCAAGATTTTGTTTTGTATGTTTCTGTGACAATAATTGCAACATCATACCTTTCTTTTCTTCTTGAGTAACCTTTATCTTCTTATCACGAATATCATTTATATATTGTGTTTGCTTTTGATATAACTTGTTAATTCTATTTGTATTATTGTATTGTTTTATTGTCCAACCTTCTAAACTATTTGCGGCGTCCTTTGCACTCTTATAAGCACTAGAATCATATATAAACTCGTCAGTTTGCTGTTCAAGTACATCTAATTTCTTTTTATCATCTTTTGTAAATGAACTATTTATCTTTTCCTTACCACGTTTACGTTCAAAAAGAATAGATGCAACTTCGTCACTGTTCGCAACACCTGCAGCCTCTAACTGTGCTTCCGTCCATTCTTTAGTTTTGCCAGTTAAAGTATCCAAATATGAAGATTGTGAAAAGTATGCAGATAATAAGTCATCTGCGGCTTTCTTAACTTCTTTATATGAACTTGCAGAGCTACCTGCTATATTAATAAAATTCGTATATTCCTTTCTAGCTTTTTTCATTTCGTCAGGAATATTTTTTAATTGCTTAGCATCAACTGCATTGTTAGGATTTTTTACTTTATTTGATAATATATTTCTTAATGGGTCAATATTATCTGCAAGGTTAGAAAACTTTTCAATTGCATTATCTTGAAAAGCTCTAGCAATAGCATAATAATCTTGTTGAGTTGCCATTTGTATTTGCTTAAATTCATCAGATTTCTCTATATCTTCCCGTCTTGCTCCAGAATTAAACATTTTTGCAAGTTTTTTCAAGTAATTTTTCATATCACCTGTCGCAGTTTTCTTTAATTCTTCAATGGTAGGAAAACTCTGATAGTATGCGTCTGACAGTGCTTGTGATAGTTCTTCAGGAGATGCACCACCTTTTACAGCTTCTTTAACTCTGTCTATAAGGTTATCAAATGTATCAATAGATAAATCTGAAATTTGTTTTATATCAATATCAGAATTATTAAGTACATCTTTAAATGTATTGGTTAAATCTTCTCCCTCTAAACCAAGAGTCTTACCAAATTGTTCTTGTAACTTTTGATAGCGGGATACAGTTTTTAATGCACTATCTCCTTCAGTAATGGCTTCAACACTTTCTAATTCTCCATTTTCATTAACAGTAATCTTTGCTCCCGGAAATGCAGCTGCCGCAATACTCTCCAATACTTCTGGAGGAGTACCTTGATGATTATTTACAAATCTTTCTGCTTCTTCTTGTATTCTTTCTTTCCATTCATCAACCGTTTCACCTGCTTGTAATTCCATTTGTTCTGCGGTTGAATTGTAATGTTCTCTTAAAGTGTCTAAATCTAGTTTATTTATTTTAAACCACTCTGTTAATTGATTAAAAGATGTTTCAGTTTGTTCTTTCGTTTTAGTTTTAAGATAAGCACTAGTTCCTACATCTGTTCCTTTTTCACTATCTATTTTTTCTTGTTTTAATAAATTTTTTGTTATTAAATCTTCTAGATTATTTTCTGTTAAACCATAATCTTTTAAATCTTTTTGTGAGTTTTCATTTAATGCAAAGTATTCACCAGCACCAAGTTCTGCAAATGCTTTATTTGACTTTTCTCGTGCTTTAAAGAATTCTCCATTTTCATCATTTTCTTTTTGAAGTCGTTGAACAATTTTAAATATATTGTTTTTATTTTCATCTGTATATAAATAACGTTCTGACTCTCCTCTTTTTTCTAATTCATCAAGTATTACGTTTTGTATAGCAGTATATTTATCACTACCATCTTTTTTAACTGCGGTATTAAAATCATATTTTTTTGCAACATCTCTTATTATATCAATTGTATTATAAGAAAAACCATATAAATCTGCAAATTTTTCATTTGTATAAGGGTTTTGATATTTAAGATTTTTATTAATTAATTGCTCTGCATAATTCGCAGTTTTTTCATATTGTTCTCCACCCTGTACATAAAGCTTATTATATTCTTCTTTATTTGCTTCTCTTATTTTATCAACAAGAGTATCCATATTAGTGATATTATCTAAAATGATATTACCTTGTTCGTCAAACGTTTCATTTATTTCTATACCAGTTTGTTTAATTTTACTGATAAATGCTTGATATTCTGTTTGTTGAGTTTCAGTCAGCATACCTTGATGAGCAAGAGTATTGAGTTCTTCATATTTGGAACCATTCTTTTCAATATCTTGAATAACAGAATTATTTTGAGCAATAGTAGCTTGTAAACTCTGTTTTGCTTCATCATAACCTTTCTTTGCTTCATCAAACTCTTTTTTCTCTTCCTCATTTGTTTTTACCATGATTGACTCAATGGCATCTTGTACAATAGGAATATTAGATGCGACCATGAGTAAAGAGCCTGCAACTTGGGCGGCGGGGTGTGGTATCATCATCAATGACATACCTACAGCTGACGTCGCACTTGTCATAGCACCGACTCTGTCTGCAGCAGTTGCTGACTCATCAGCTAAAGTTTTAAGACCATTTATTACGGCAGGTGCGTTTATTGCAATCATAGAAACACTTGTTGCAAAATTTTGAAACTTAGCACCCCAATCAATCTGATTTTGCCTATCTTGAGCACTTACGTTTGGTGCTCTGCTTGGTAATCTACCACTATTCTCTGCATATCTTTCAGTTGCACCAACAACTCTACCATCCCCAAAGTCATCAGCTTCTATGCCAAAATGATTGAGAGAACCTCTATTAACATTATAGAATTGCATAGGTTTTTCATTAGCTTCTTTATAAATACTACGTGCTTCTTTACCACTCATACCACTCTGAATAGATGCATTTACTTCTTTTAAATAAGCGACATATTCTCTTATATCTTTTAATTCTTTCTCTGTAAAATTATCTACTTTATGTTTTTCTACAAGTTCAAGTGCTTTCTCTATATCTTTTACAGCTGCATCAAACTCTCTAGCTTTAGCAGTATCTGCCTCTATACCATTTATAAAGTTTGCACTGAAAGTATTACTTAATCCCGTTTTATTTTCATTAACAATTCTATTTTTTGAAATAAAGTCATATGTTGCAGCTTGTGGATTTAAGTTTACTGTGCTTCTTGCAGTTTCTAAAGCACTATTTAAAATAATATTACCTTCTTTATATGTACCTGCCGAACGCACTTGCTTTTCTTTTTGAACAAGTATATCTCTTGATTGTTTTAATTTATTTATTTCATCTTCATCTGCTCCAACATTTATCATATGGTTTATTTGTTCTTCCAATGATATTATGAATTCTTGAAGTTGTTTTTCAGTAGCTTCAATTGCGGCTACGTCTTGAGCAATAGCTTCTTGATGTTGTGCAATTTGGTCTTGTGACATAAATTTAGTACGTTTTGATAAGGCTTTATATTGTTCTGCTTGATATGTTGTTGCTAAAGAACCATGTTGTCCTGCAATATTTCTGTTTCCTTTCTCGTCATACATTGGTTGAATAGGTATTGAACTCTTTGATGTAGAGTCATTTATAAAACTTTGAAGTCTTGACTCTTCAATCTTTTTGGCATATCGGTCTGATGCCATTCCACCAATTCTTTTTGCATTGACACCAATTAACAATCCACCAAGACCAGTTAACAAACCACCTGGGCCCGCAGCTTTAAATGTCGTCCCAATAGCATTTGTAATGTCTGTAAGCATATCAATAAATTGCTTTGCCCCATCTGTATCAAACATTGAGATATATAAATCTTCAAAAGCAGTGCTTAATTTTTGTAAGTGCTTTTCAAGACTATCCATTGCAATTTCATTTTGTTTTGCAATAGTACCTTCTGATAATTCAGATACTTGCTTTAATTGTTCATATACGTCCCAATTCTCAAACAATGCAAACAAGTTGTTATACTGTCTTTTACCTGCTACAGCAATAGCAACAGCATCTTTTTGAGCCTTTGTCCATGTTTGCCATTTAGCACCTATTTCATCAACAACAGTACCAACTTCTCTTAACTCGCCACGGTCATCTAATAAATTAATTCCGACTTCCTTTAATTTACTTGATACTTGTCCAAGATTTACTTTGCCAGCTTCAGTATTCAAATCTGCAATACGAGCATAAATAGTTTTAAATGCAGTACCTACAACATTTGCATCTTGTCTTGTTGTTTGTATAACGGTAGCTAATTGTCCTGTCAATTGGTCTGCGTTAACACCAAGAGTATTAGCAGTTGATGATACTTTTGACATACCTTCTGACAATTCTGACAGAGATGAAGCGGAGCTTGATGCAGTTGCCGCCAACTTGTCTACGTATTTTTCAGTATCTTGAGCATTAACTTTATAACCATTCCACAATGCAGTCAATTCATCTGCTGTCTGTGCAGTACTTTGACCTGTAATGTTTGAAACCTTCAATGTTGTATTTGTTCTTGCAGAAACTTGGTCATCTTTAAGACCTTGTTGATAGAAAATAAGGGCGGCGTCTGTATAAGCCGTAGTAGACTGTCCAAGTTCTTTCGCCATCTTATTTGCATTACGAGCCATTTTAGCCATTTCTGCATTGGACTTCTGCGTAATTACTTGAATATCTGTCAATGATTTATCAAGTTCTTTAGTAAAATTCCAAGCCTTTTGAATAGAACCAACAAATGAGTTAAATACTCTAGTAGAAATACCCCATCTAATGGTTTGCATCATTGTTGCTCCCATTTTGTCAAGTAATGTATTACTCTCTTTTAACTTGACGTTTGTGGCAACAATATTTCTTTGCATTTCTTCCCATACACGCCCGCCGCCATTTTGTATCATGGAGTTTCTAAAATCTTTCATTGTCATGTTGGCTGTACTAAGTTGTCTATTGAATTTACTAAGGTCTAGTTGTTGAAATTTATCACTCCAAGAACTTTCATACAAACTTTTTAGTTTTTGCAGTTCTGTGATTTGTTGTTTTATTCCAAATGCTTCTGGACTAAAATTTTCGCCTGCACTTTCTAAAAATTTGTTTCTGGCAGCAGTCATTTCATTTATAGTTTGGATAAATTGTTTTTTAGCTTGATTAAAACTTTGCGTATTTATCTTGGCACCTATTTCAAATGAATAAGAACCTATATTCGTTTTAACTGCCATTTTCCTTTTACCTCCCTTTGTAATTTTGCAAAATCAAAAATTTGCAAAAAAAATTATCCTTATTATATATTAATAATAAGGATAATAAATTTTCTCTACTTTGTATTAAAATTTTTTAAGAGTTTAGCATTTTATTAGCTTCGACAATTTCATTCAATTTACTAATGTCAACATTTTTAAGACCATCTGCGATATACTGAATTGCCTGTGGCAAAGAGTTTACAATTTGCTCAACTGCCATTGTTACACCATTTTGCTTATCAATAACTGTTTTCACATAAACATCAACCAAATCTTCAAGTTGTTTAATTTCTTTAGGGTCGAATACTGAAATTACCTTTTCAATAGTACCATTTTCATTCCACTCATCAAAGATTTTATAAGTATCTTTTTGACCATATTCACTATCAAGCTTTGAAGGAAGGTCAGTCATTTGAAAAATAATCAACAGTGGAAAATATACGCTTGGTGTAAGAGGATTATATAATCCGTTATTCATAACCTCTTGAACAGTATTATTTAAAATACTCATTTTATCAAATGTTGTAAATTTAGTTCTTACTGAAAAAACAATGCCATTATCTAATTTAATTTCTACAGTTTCGTTTGACATAGATTTTTCTCCTTTCTTTTTTGTTTCTATATTAATATTATAACATATTTTTCAAAATTTGTCAATAAAAATTTTGTTTAGTTTTTAAAATTTTTTATTACAATTTAAACTTTGAAGGCATAAAACTTGCAGATATTTTTAACTTTTGAAATTCTGTCAAAGAAAAAGCTACACCTGAAAATACATCAAGTCCTTTTCTCACTCCGCCAGTTTTACTATAAAATCCTTTGTATACTGGTAATGATAAAACAACAGGTGATTTGCTATTTTTCATATTAGTAGAACTTTCTCCTTCATAATTTTTTATCATTGAAAGGTATACTGCACTCAATGGATAAAATGTATCGTTTGCTCTTATAAATAAGGCAGATTGTCCCGTACTTGAATTACCACCATTTTTATTTATATGTATATTATTGGCGGCGGCTATCGTATAGAACTGATTTAATAAAATTGCCTTCTGTGCAATTGAAACTGCCTCCGCTCCGTTTTCACTTTTATTCAACGCATCTCTATTAATTATAATATTAAAGAAAGCTCTAGTTATCTTGTCATTGGCACCTGCACTAAATAAACTACTCGCAGTTTTGAGAATTGCTGTAGTTACATCACCACCACTTCCCAAATCATATTTTTCAACTTTCTTTTTATTTTTTCCTTTTGCACTAAAATTTGATGCATAATCTTTAACCGAAAAATCAAAAGTAAAATTATATGTTGTATTTTTTTCATTTATACCAAATTCTGATAAAACTTTACCAAAAGCTTTACCGAAATCTAATTCAACTTTTTGCTTTGAGTCTACTTTACCTGTTCTTTTGACTTGCTTTTCTACTGCAACACCATCATTAAATTTTATAACATCTTTATAGTCTGAATTCGTACCTACTGCTTTTGCAGGCTCAATGCTTTTTATAAATTTACCCAAAGCATTTTTAAATCCTCTATCTAATAAACTTTCATTGATTGGTGTAAGTAAATTTGACTGTATTCTAGATTGTGCAGACATTTCAATATTTTTTCCTTTTAATTCCTTTAAATTTTTATTTAAACCTTCTACCAAATTTTTATGATGCTCTAATACTTCATTAGCAACAACAGTTCCATTAACATTTTCTCTAATAAAACTTACAACTTCATTTATATTATTATCTAATTGACTTGCAACAGAACTATTCCACTTGCCTGTAGTTTTCAACTCATTTAACAACTTTATAACATTACTTTTATATTCCCCCATCAATTGATTATTTATTTCTTCTTTAATGTTTATATTATTTTCATTCACTAATCTTCTATTTTGTATATCTGTTAATTCTTGTGCAATCGCCGCCATAAAACTCTTTGAATAATTTTCTGCATTACTAACAGCAAACATTTCAGACAATTTATTTTTTATCTTTTGGGCATCATTCTCATTTATACTTCCATTCTTTCCTATTATTGATTTAAGAACTCTATTAGCATATATCATTTGTTGATTTTGAAAACCTTTTTGTGCATCAAGAGTACCTTCAGATAATCTAGCATTTAATGCTTGCCTTATTGTACTTTTCATTAAACTTATGTTTTCTTCAACATAATTCTGTGCATGATTTTTATTAGCTTTACCAATATTTAAAGATATGTATGGCATATTCATTCTGTCTATTACTCGCTTTTTATAGGCGGCGGCATTAAAAGCTATATTCTTCTTTTTATTACTCATAAACATCAACTCCAAACATTTATAAATAAGAAAAAGGGGAAGTATTTAATATACTCCCCCTATAATCTTTTAAACTAGATTATGAATTACACACTAGCTATGCTAGTAAAGTAGTTATCATATTCAGGTTCTTCATCATTGAATGGGTCTTCTGTAGCAGAATGACCAAATACTGTTTCTAATTCGCCATCAAGAGCTTCAGTATCATCAATAATCTGAATTGTCATAAGAACTTGTTTCTTCTTATTGAACATTGTGTAACCTGGCATAGCGTCCATTACGAATGAGAATGTAGATGGGTCACCAGATGCAGCCATGTTGAATGTGAAGTTAGATTGAATTTTTGCGTTAGGAATTGTCAAGATAGCAGGCATATCCTTACCATCAGCTTGCTTACGATAAAGTGTTTCTGCTTCTACATAGTAGTATCCTGCAAAATGCTTAGCATCAATCTGAAGTTCGTCAATGTTAGTACCCTTTTGAGTTACATAGTAGTCAACAAACACTACCTTTCCTTCATATCCAGTTGCACCCTTGAGTACGTGAGATACTCCGCCAAGACTGTCAACAGACTTTTCATATGCAAGGTTAGAATCAATCTTACCACCGATAGAACCATCTTCCTCTGTAACAAGAGCAAAGATAGGAGCAGTTGTACAAATCTCTTTTGAATATGTACCTGTAGAACTATTATAAGCTCCGCCGATTGCTTCAGAAAGGTCAATGTTACCATTCTCATCTACCAACTGTGTAGAAGTCATATGTACGTGTACCATTTCATCAATCTTATGAAGCAATCCTGCACCTGAAAGAATTGACAAACTGATAGGTGAAAGTAAAGCATCTTCAACAGTAAATGTAAGAGTCTTCTCACCTTCCCATGCGATAAGGTTTGTATTACCTCTACCACCAGTAGCATATACTGTTGTTGCGGCGCCTTCTACAGTAGAAGCCTTTGCTGTATCAATATAGAGTACAGGTTGTCCCTTTTCAAAAGTGATAGAACCAATCTTTTGGCGAACTTTTGCTTTAAATGTAACATTACAAATCTCGCGTGAACCAAATTTCATTGTTCTTTTTCCCCCTTTAAATTAAATATGTTGTGTAAATTTTTAATATTAAAAATTTAATATCTTTAACGAAGGTCGTCAATAAACCAATTTTTCATATCTTCATCGATTTTACCACCAAACATAGCACTTTTCTGTGCCATTTCATTTAATATTTTTACTTCAAATCTATGATATTGTTTAAATAACTGATATACTGTATATTCCTTATACACAGTATTAATATTTAGGTGTAAACCGATTGATACAACAGAAGCCCTAATTTCAATAATGGCTACTGAGCCTTCGTTTTTATTTCCTTTTCCTTGGAGTCTAGCCGCTTCTTCACGACCTTTTTTTAATTTTTTAGCAATCTCATCTGCTTTTTTATTCATAGGATTGTATTTATCTTTTTGGTCTGTTTCATCTTCCATACAGTTTATTATTTTAAAGTATTTAATAAACTCTTCAAAACATTTATCATCAAAGTTAAATACTAACTTATCATTATCTTTAAACTTAAACTGAATATTATTTGGATTTATAATAATATCGTATAATGGAAAATATAAATCAAAGACCTTTAAGAAGTTATCCTTTAAAGCTGAAACATTGCTATCATCATCAACATTTAATATTGCTACTAATATGTCATAGGATTTAAAATTATTTTGAAATCCTAGACTTTGTAAGTCACTGAATGTGTATATTGTAGTATAAAAAATATCTTCTTCAAAAAAACAATAAGCTATTTCATATAAAGTTGGTTGATGTAATATTATATTACTCCTTTTTAATGGAATATCTTGTCCTGCACTTATGCTAATGCTCATTCTGCTACCTCATCTTTTGAATAAGGAAAAGTCTGTCCATCAGGAATATAGTCATCTGAACCATGAACAGCTACATATTGTAAAGTATAACCAACTAAATCTTCATTATATACAGACTCATTTGCTTGGAAAAAGTGTAGAGTTCCCAAGCCTGATAATCTGTTTTCATTTAATAGACCATCAATATACCCCGCAATCTTAAGCGGGCGCAGTCTAAAGTCACCTAAGTCCCAAGAGTCAATATGACTAACTATACTTATATTCACAACACAATCTCTAAACTGTGGATTACCACTTGCTTGGAAATTATCAAAAGAAATCAAAATATGTGATTTCATATCTTCAAATTCTTGTTGTGTTAGCTTTGGAACTAATTTTACATAACCTTGTTCAATCAAATCATGTAATGATATTTTTCTTACTATCTCATCATACTTTGGATTGTTCAAACAATCCTTCGCATCAATGACTAACAACTTTTTTAAAATATTACAATATGGTTTGTTTTCTACAAACAATATTTTTAAAATCGTTTCAAAGTCTTTTTCACAACTTAAAAACGATGATTTTATTTTTTTAACTAAATTTTTAACGGGCATTATTAATATTTCACCCCTTTATAAAGATTTTACTTGTATATTTCTTGTAATTTCTAAATCATTGTTCTTATATTTTAATTCAAAAGTACAAGATTTGCTAACCAATATATCTAACTCTATATGTGTATCATCAATTTTGTTTATTTTTATATTTTTATTATTGACACTCCATTGTCCGCCACTATCTCCAACAATAGAATAACTAGCAGTATCATATGGATAACACGCGGCGCTGCCTTCAATGTATACAGTGTCAGTATTTTCTTCTTCTGTTTCTTCTTCCGCCTCATCAGTATACTTCGTTGTATAATATTCTTTGAGATATAAGATTATAATGCCGTCCGCATTATATATGTTTTTAGCTTGAATTTCCCAATTTTTATTGTCAAATTTAATTTTATTAAAACGTTTTATAAAATCCAATGTATTTTCATCTTTTGTAATAAACATCATACCATCATAATTCAAATCGTTAAAGATAACATTATTATCTGTGTTTGTATTCCAATCAATATTTTTAACACTTGGCCCCTTGAAATAAACATGATATTCTGTATCGTTTATTGTAACAGTATTTACATTACATTCAACAATCTCCGCCCTAAAATAAGCTTTCTCCTCTGGATACCTTAAATATATTAACCAATAAGTTTCATCTTCAATCCAGTAAATAACATCTCCGGGAGTCACATTTGTTGAAACTCTACCTTCTGTTGTTTTACCAATTCTTTCACTATTTAATTGTATATCTTCAAAAGGTATTGATAATATCTTGTGGTCGGCTTCTATTGACTTTACATCGGGATTTATTAAACATTTAAATTCTTGATTTGATTTATTTCTTATAGTTTCTGACTGATAAGAAGCAAACATTGCTTTTCTTAATGTATCAAGTTTTCTTTTATCCATTCGGTCAAGTTTCTTGCCACCGTTATAATTAATTCTTTTATTCAACATATCCAGACTCGACATAGTTCTTAACCTCCTCTATAAGCGTGATACATTCAAAAATAGTTCTTCTGAAAGCCAAAAAATCATTTTCTCCTATAAGAATAAACAGTCCCTCTAATTTACAAATTAAAGGAAACATTTTTGGAATAGACAATAATCTATCCATTCCTGATAATTCAATAATTATAGTTTCGAGGGGCTTTTCCCAATCAAGCCCCTCTTCTCTAAAAGGAAGTAACTTATAAATTTGATTAAGTATCCTCTTTAAGTTTTCTATAATTATTGTTTCTTCTACTTCTAAACAATATTTGGTTTCCATAATATCACTTCCTAATCAAATATAAGTGTTGATTGCATAACACCATTTGAGTTCTTCATTCTTCTTGAATAAAGTCTTTGCATATGAAAACCTTCTCGTTCATATTCTTTCTTTAAATTTATTAAAGCGTTCATATGTGCAGCTTGGGAAGTAAAAGAAAAATCTTTGCCTTGATACATTTGTTTTGCCAAGTCAACATTTGCAAGTTGTTGGCTTAACCACTCAACAACCATATAAATCGCAATAATATTAATTTCTTCTCTAGTCAACTGTACTGTGAAATAACCCCCACCATAAATAGTAAGCTCTGCATCTATATAATCACTTTCTACTCCATTATATGTAGCTAACTCTACGGGTTCAATTAAAACATATGTATCATGAATTGGTGTTCTAGGAAATTCAAATTTAAAAATAGCATTTACCAAAAGTTCTTGTAACATTCTATATGTATCTAACTCTGTTAGTTCCATATACATATCATCAGTAATTCTTGAGAAGAAACTGTCGTATATTTCAGAAAAATAAGTGTATGCCATTTCTTATTTCTCCTTTCCTTTATTAATCTTCTTTCTTAATTGTAACTCTCCTCTTTTTTTCTACAGGCTTTTCTTCTGTATTTTCATCAGAGGTTCCAACTCGTCTTATTTTTTCAATCTTTTCTTCTTTTGTTTCAGACTTGTTTTTAATGACATTTGTTATATTTAAGCCAGTCTTATCTTTAATAACTTTTCTTTTTTGAATATCGTTGATTTCTAATTCTACTGCATACTTCTTAACCAAATCAATAACACCATCAGGTGCAAAATCTAAGCAGTCCATCAATTCATCAAGAGTACCTTCTAACAGAAGTTTCTTTACATCTGCTGCTGTATAAAAATATTCTGGCTCTTGTTTTCCAATTAATTTTTCAATATAATCTTTTGATTGTCCATAAATAACGAAGTTGTTCATAAATAAATCATAACCGCCTCTCTCCATCAAGAGAGCTTTGATTTCGTCTGAAGGAATTTCCTTTCTTGCACCTGCATTAAAACTTCTTCTAACCTTCAAATCAGGTATTGAATAAACAACTGTAGAACTACTTCTATTTATAATTGTAATCTTATCTTCCATAATATTTTAACTCCTTTTTTCTCAAAATTTTGGTAGGCGGCGGCTGTTAAAATGGCGCCGCCCAACCATATATTAAATTGTCTTATATATTAGATAGATGTGTCAATATCAATCTCTTTCTTCAAGCTTGTATTCTGATATACACAGATATCGCTCTCTGCAATAACTGCAACACCGATTTTCTTGTATACCTGAACCTCTTTAGACCAATCTTCTCTCTCTACGTTACGTACGTGAGTATCGCCTTCGAAAGCAATCTTAACTACCTTCTCTTTACCACCCGGAATAATCCAAGCATAAGATGGGTCAATTTGCTTAACAGTGTTAGTTTCATCTTCATAACCATTTGGCAATACATGAATGTTATGGTTCTTATACTTGATGAAGTAACCATTCTCAAAATAAGTCTGCTTCATTGCATCTGACCAAGCTGCTGATGTAGCAGGTACTACAGTCTGTGCAAACTCTTCTGTACAGTATACTGAAGCGTTTGTTCCTGCAATACTAAGAAGTCTATCAAACTCTTGCTCATCAAAAGCATTACTAACAACTTTGTTTGCTCTTGGAAGGTCATTAATCATAGCGATGAGAGCCTTTGAAATCTCTTCATAAATCATCTCATCAATACCCTCAAGAAGAATGTCAAGAACCTCTGCGATTGTGCAGTTACCCTCAAGGAAGTCCTCAAAACTAACATAACCTGCACCACCGATTGCAGTTGTCTTTACATCGATTGTCTTACCATCAAGACGGAATACCTCGTATACACCTGCATCTCCGACTTTAGTAACAAATCTCTTTGCTCTTTTCTTTGAAGCATTTGTTACTCTATTAATAAAGCGAACTTTATCTCCATCATTAAACTGTCTTACTTCCGCAAACTGCCCATAAAGACTATCAACTCTAGCAGGGATATAATCATCAATATATGCTTCAACAAGTTCACAAAACTGTACTTCATTTGCTCTAAACAAATTAGGTGTTCCTGCAATCTCATTAATGCCCGCTCTAAGTGCTTTTTGGATAGTTTCGCAGTCAAAATTTTCTCCGTTGTAAGAATACTCAATCTCGCCTGGTCGTAAAGCAATCTTACCAAGCTTCTTTAAATCTTTAAGCTCCATTATATATTTTACCCCCTTTATTATTTTACTCGCATAACCTTAATTCCTGCTTGACCGTCAGGCATTGTATAAACTTCAACAACTTCGAAAGTAATCTCTGTCTTTGAACCTGTCTTGTCAAGGAAACCATTTGAATTGATACCAAGTGTATTACCAACTTCATAATCGCTTGAAGTTGTTGTAATACTGTCCTTTGAAGTAGCAGCTGACTCTAAAGTATTAGTTGTATAAATATCTCCAACATTAGTCTTTAAAAGCCTTGGAGTTGGATAATCAAAAGCATCTCTTGAAAGAACGAAATTCTTTGCACCAAAACCTTCATAATTCTTAACTTCATGAAGAACTAAAAACCACTCACTACCGCCGCTTAATCCTGCTTCACCATTTGCATAATCATACTTTAAGAACTGTCCATTCTCAACTTGGTTAATGCCATCTGCAAGAGGTAACTGTGCAAAAATCTGACCAGTACGTCTAGCAGATAAATGATTTGGCTCTACTTGTCCATAACCAATTCGTGTAATACTCATTGTATAAAATCCCCCTTTATTCAGATTTAAATTCTTTTAAAATCTCTGCAAGCTCATCAACTTGCTCACTTTTTGTATCTGTCAAACTAAAAGTAAAAGTTGTTTTTTCATCATTTTCTTTTTCTTCTACTGTTTTAGCAAATAGGTTAGACTTCTCTGCATAAGCAATAGAAAGTTTAGATTTTACATCATCAAGACTATAAGAGTCAATATTTTCAACAATATCTTTCTTCTCTTCATCTGTAAGAACTGTAAAATTGTTTACAACCTCTAATTTTTGTTCTCTTTCTGCATTAAGTTTAAATTCTTTTAATTCATTGTATGAAGTCTTTAGCTCTTCTAACTCATTTTTAAGTTTTTCATTTTCTTCAAGAGCAAGTTCATACTTTGCTTTGAAATCCTCAGTTTCAGTTTCTGTTGGTTCTTCCTCAACAACTACTTCATCTTCAGTTTCAGTTTCCACTTCTGCGGCGCCTGTTTCAGCCTCAAACTTTTCAGTTTCAGTTACATCTGCTCCACTAGCTTCATCTGTCGGAGTTTCTGTTTCAACTTCAACATTTTCTGTTTCAGTCTTTACTTCTTCTTCGACATCTTGTGGGTTGTTAGAATAATTGTCCTTTCCTTTATCCAATTTTTTTTCTCCCCCTTTCAAGATAGTTTGTAATTCATTCATCATAGATTTTAAAGTATTTACATAGTTAGACTCTAATGAGTAACTTGTACTTTCATTTTTATTTATATTAGCTCCTTCAAAACAAGGCTCAACATTGTCACCAAGTACGCAAAGAGCTGTTATTTCTGCATCATCAATCACATAGAATTCAATGCCTTCTTCATTCATTGCCCAATGAGCATCATCGATTTCAATTTCCATAGATTGATTTTTTGGTTTTTCCTTTATTGTTTCTGTACCTTCAATATTATCCCAAACATAACATTCTGTTAAGAGATAAGTTCTAGTAATTTCCTCATTAAAATCATTTGTTTCAACAAACTCTTGGAACCAAACTTTTGCGTCTGTTGGTACGAAACCAATAGGAATTGTTCTTTTTTCTTCTGTAACGCCATCATTATCAATAGTGATAACAATTCCATGGTCAGAAAAGTCATTATTTTCTTTCTTGAAGTATCCAACCACTTGGGCACCACGCAATCTAGCACCAAGTTTTTCTGCCTGTTCTTTAGAAATGTAAGTACCATTTCTATTACCTCCAGTATACATAACTTTTACAGTACACTTAAAAATATGAGAACTAACATCACTTGGTTGTAAGTCTAAAAATTGTGGAGAAGAATAATAAGAAAAATTTTTATTTTTCATTTTTAAAATTTCCCCCTTATTTTATATTTAAAAAAGTAAAATGAAGTTTATTTATTTTTGTTCAAAAATTTTTAAAATTTTTGGTAATTTTTTATTACGACATTGACTCAATATTTTTTATTGTCTTTTCACTTTTTTTGTCATCATCTAACTCTGGGCGTCCGCCGCCTTCTTTAAGTATGTCATTTGAATTCATAGTGTTAGAATTCATTAATGGTATAAAGTTTTTATATAATTCCAAAACATTATTTTCAAACTCCGCTGTCATTAGAATATCGCTTTGTGACAAACCAAGAGAAAGTTGTGGAAGCATTTTCCCGTATCCCATTTTTGCTTGACCTTCAAAAAGTTTAGACAAGTCTTTGTCATTATAAACTGTTGTTGGTAAAAAGAAAAATTTAAACTCAAAATCTTTTCTTTTTCTATTATATACTTCAAGAGTAGAACCAAACAGTATTTGAAATTGTAATACAATATTATATAACAATGCACCATCATTATTTATAGATTTTTCCAAAGCCAGATTTCCATCAGTATTGAATAGGTTTTGAGCAATGCCCGCCTCATTAAATACGGTCCGCTCATTGGTTTCTAAATTATCTCCTGTGTTTGTACGACTATCAAACATATCCTCTACAGACACGTCCGCAAGAGTAGAAAACAACTTAACACCAATAACTTCTTGTAACATACGCTTACCATTTTCATGTAAAGCTTTCATTTCAACGTCATCAAGTACTGGGTCACCATTTTTATCAATAGGAAACTTCTGTATCAATAACTTTATAAGCTCTTGTTCTTTCTTCAAATTATCTAACTCTTGAGCTTTTTCCAAGTCTAAAATATAAGGTATCATTGTAACAAAAGGTGGATAACCTAAACCATTTAGTGCTATTCTAAATGCGTTCTTTGTACTTAATAAATACCACCCCGCTGTATCTCCTTGAAATGAAGGTGGTAATTTACCTTTCTTATAAAGATTATAGCCCTTTTTAAACTCAGGTGGGAATATCTTAAATATAAAATTCCTTTCTACATCACTCTTGAAATTATCATCAAAATATGACATATTGAACTCCACAATATCTGCGGCGCCATCTTTAAACCTAGTACGACAATAATCTAAAGGTAATTCTTGAATTGTCAATCTATCTTTACTATCATTTTTATAACCGTAATATTCCCCATCAATTATAACATCTAAAGCAGTATCTTGACAAAATTTCTTTATACAAAAGTTATCCAACTTCTTTAGTGAAGTCCAAAACTCTTTTAACACAGCATCATTTTTCTTTTTTTTATATTTTTCTGTATATAAGTAAGGTGTTACATACCAATCGTAACGATAAAAATTTGCGACATATCTACATATACGTCCGTAAATACCACAAGTTCTAAAATAATATCTAGATAAAGAACGTAATGTTTTTATATCATTAGTTTCTATAGCTCTGATTATTCTTTTCTTATCTCCAAAAGTTCTATTTCCTTTTACAACACTTTCTATGGAAATAACAGGACTATTCATAACATTACCGTGGTCTTTTACATTAGCAAATTCTTCAAAACGATTATGTTGTTTATTAGTAATATTATATAGTGTTATCATTATCTCACCTCACTTTTACATACTATATAAAGCACTTAATATATACTCATAAGAAATCTTATTTTCGTCCCAAAATGGAATTTCAATAAGTGTATATCCATGTCTTTTACAGTATATTCTTTTCTTATCATCATTGGTTTTCTGTTTTACAAAACCTGCGTGACCGCCAAAATTTCTTTTTGGCTCATAATGTTGGGAACCTTGAAACTCAATTAAGTAATCAAGGTCGCCGCCATCATCAAATACTGCAAAATCAAAACGAAGAGGTCGTCCAGTAGAAGAAACCAAGTCAGGAAAACTATATTCTTCTTGGAATACAAGACCTTCTTCTTCTAAAATTTCATGTATTTTTATTTCTCCTCTACTTGCTTTCATAATTAAAAACTCCTTTTGAAAAAAATTATCCCTCTATTTTTTTATAAAAAAAGTAAAAATGATTTTATTCTTTTTTGTGTAAAAATTTTTTAATCAAAAAATGAAAGTTTTGATATGTCAATTCTTTTATTTCGTTTAGAGCCTTCTTTTTGTTTAATATAATATAAACCATAACCAAAAGCAGAAAACTTATCTTTTTCTATTGACTTCAAAAATCTATCCAATTGTATTTCATTAGTCATAGTTTGCTTTTGTACAAGGTTCATCATTTGTTCTTTTAAAATTGAAGTTTGTACATAAGGCATAAGATACTTTTCTCTTTCTTCTGGTGTCATATTGGCACCTTCTTTTTTCTCCATTAATGAAGATAATGCTTCTCTTTCGTCTGCAAGGAATTGAATTCTTTTATTCCTTATTTGTGTTTCTGTATAGGCATTTACTTCCGCATTTATGGCGGAGTTTGCTTTAACTAGATAAAGTGCATCTTTTTCAATACCGACTTTTTTATTTGCATTTTTATATTGTTCTTTAACTTTTTCATTAGTACCACCTTCGATACCAAAAGGGCAATACTCTTCTCCTGTGGCACTATCAATTTGAGTTGCGTTAAGAAAGTCAACAAGCCCCGCACCAACCCCATTTGCGTCAAGAACCATTGTTTCTGCACCATAATTATAATATATCTTCTTTAATTCAACACTTTGTTTTTCAAAATCCATACCTCTTAAACTAATTAAATTAACAAGTTGTATTATCAAATTATTATTTGCACTATGAGCAACTTTAAATATACAAACTTCTGTTGGACAATCAAATCTACCAACGTCAACAGACATAATATAATAGCTACCTCTTGTACCTCTAGAACGAGAAAGTTCCGCATTTTCAAGAATTCTACAAGCATCAAAAGCATCTGAATTGAAGTATGAACCTTCAGATACCCCGCTCCACTTACTTTCATATTCTCTTTCAAAAGAAGCTTCTGAAAAGGTGTCCGCCAATTTAAGTTGAGCAACAAAATTAGAAGGCAAAAGACCTTCTATAATTGGAACTCTATAAGTACCACCGATAACATAATAAAGTTCTGGATAAATAATTGAAAAACACAAGTACTCAATTAATTTTTCATATGGGAAGGTTCCTCGCCACCCCGCTGTTGTAATAAAATTCATACTCTTATTAACAATTTCTTCAGTAACACGTTCTCCATTTGGCAAAAGTCTATCAATATTAGTTGTAGGAATAAGAACATCGTTAAGTACGTTTCCATCAATAAGGATAGCTTCCTCAATGACGCCGCCTGTTCTTCTTTGTCCACGAGAATGGTCATTTGCAACCAATACGTCAATAGATGAATTATTCTTAAAAACATATTTCAAGTCTTGTTTATTTCTTTTGGTTTGTCCTTTTTCAAAGTTGAGTTCATCTTGCAATGGTGGTATCAATCTACATAATTCTTCTATCTTCGCAAGTGTGATACTTGCCGCCTGCTCTTTACCACCTGTTGATACAAATAACTGCGAGCCGGGATAGAAAATTGCTTTAAGCATAAGACTAAAAATTGTCATCATACTTTTTGAATAAGCTCTTGGGTAAGTAGCATAAGTAAAACGATAACGCATCTGTATTCTCAAGAGTACTCTCTGAAAGAGATAGAACTTGAATGTACTATTCGGACCTTTAATCTTATCAATATATAGGTCAGGATAATTTCTGTAAAATCCTATTAATTTTACAAGTTCGTCCATATCTCTTTCAACTCTTTCAAATGTAACTTTTTCTTTTACATCTGATACTTTATTATCTTTTTCATCATCAAAATAATCAAGAGCAATCTTCTCATAATCATAGTTTCTTATAATAGCATCAATGTTGCTGGCGCCAGCTGTCGAGCTTGAAGTCATCTAACCCCTCCTTGCTATCTTCGCTTTTTAACTTTTTAAAATAATTCTGTACATTTCTAGTAACGTCCGCAGACTTCGCATCTTTTTGGTCTTTTCTTTTAAGAGAGTCTGACTTTGCTGATGCTGTTAGAATAGCTTCATCATCTAATCTTTTTTCATTTTGTACAAGAACTTTATCTACTACATTAGAAACTTTTGTTTCCTTTTCCTCATTTAAACTATGCTCCGCCTTCTTTAAATACTGTTGGAACTTCTTTAAAATACTAGGGTCTTCTAATATAAGATTTTTTATATATCTATGATTATCTTCAATTATTTCATCAACTATATCTTGTGATGTTTTGTACTCAAATTGTATGGCGCCCCGCAACTTTTCACAATAGCTAACTAATTCACCAACAGAAGAAAAATCATCTTTTTCATCTTTTTCTCCGTCCTTTACCTGAGCTTTTGTAAATTTAGCAGTCTTTCTTGTATCATTAAATACTTTTGATAATTTTTGGAATGTTTCTATATCTCCAATATCAATAGCTTGGTTCATTTTTAAATTGGTTTTTGATAAGAAAATAAGAACTGATTTAGAGTCTGTATCATCTACACCAAAATCTTTGCACATATCTCTATAATATTTTTCAAGAGTAATCCATTCATCTGGTTTGTACATATCTCCCCATTTCATTGTCAACATTCTTCTATCATTATCTGTCAAAGCTAATATCGGGTCATTAGCATCAAGAGAAGTATCAACAATATTATCATATGGACTTGCATTACCCATTGGGTTATGTGGAATTGGAACTGCTGTTGAGGTCTTTGAAGGCGGCGCCACTACAATCGAGGCAGGGTCCGCAATTGAAACCATATACTCTTCCTTTGAAATCTGGCCCCGCTCATATTCAACTTTCTTTTCTTCACATATTTTCTTGTAGGCGGGGTTCTCTTCAAGGAACTTCTCGTAATTTTTTCTTTCAATTTCATTAATCATATCAGAGTCCGCATAACATTTATCTTTCAATGTTGTAAGACGACATCTTGAGATATAACTACCAAAAACAACAGTACCAATATCAGTTCTATTCGGATTTTTAAGATAGTACTTGTCACGGACGCCGCCCCACGCACTTTCTGAGTAAGGTAAATCTAATTCTTCCAAGAGAGGAAGAAAAGTATCTGGTTCAAATGGATTAACTCTAGCTGTAAAACACTTTTTACATTGTAATGTTTTTGAGCCGTCCTTATAAGTATAGAAATTTTTGTATCCTATTGTTTTTCTACATCTTGTGCAAAAATATTTTGGATTATCTTCGTCTTTTGGTGGTTGACCTTTGTATTGTATCATTTTTATTTTTTCCTCCCATCAAGCGGAGCCCGCCTACAGTCCTTGCATACTTTATGTAATTTGTCTACTGTTCTGCTATTTTTTGTAAAGAAGTATTTATGTTTTGGTTTTCTTTCTTTACATTTTGTGCAAGTTTTAAAACTTCTAGGTTTGAAGTTTGTGTAATACCATAAGATGTACTGTTTTCGAGCCGCCGCCGCCAAATAATTAGGTATCTTATGGTTCCAAATTTTTGATATGTAAGTATAAACATATGTTTTCCCAAATTCCTCTTGTATTAATTGAGAAATTCTTTCTGCGTCTATACCGTCAATTTTATAGATAAGAATTTTAAAATATATAGGTTTTTCAACTTTTAAAGTTGTATCAATTAAAGTTTCTAGGTCTTTAATTATGTAATAGCCATCACTTTCAAAGTTTGAATAAGTATCTTCTTTGAATTTGGCATAATTTTTCAATAGATGAAGAATGTGTTTAGGTTCGAAAAATGAAAGAGTGCCACAGTTTATAGGGTCGCCGCCTTCGTCAATATATATTGCGTCATCAAAAGCAATAGAAGTAAATGAATTAGTAACATTCATTAAATGAATAGGTTTTTTATAATGTTGGCGGAGTATATATTGCTGTTTCCTCATATCTTTTAATTGTACGAATAAGTTTCTTTTTATTGTACTATTAGAGAGGCGGGCTTCATTAAATTGCTTTTCTATTGCTTCGATAGCCGCCGCCAACTCTTTCATGCCTGGGATAGTTTTCATATCTTCTTCAGAAATTTTGTTAAGCGGGGTTGTCAAATATAGCTTTCTATTGATATTTATGTGATTATAGATAGCATCTTTATTACGTTCATATTTTTCTGAACAACCTTCAAAGGAAACTTCTCTTTCATTTATTGTAATGTTTCTGTTTGGAGTGATAATATTCAATTTTTTTCTTCTTTTTTTATTAGGGTCAAAGATTAAATAATTAGCGAGTTTTTCAAGGTAGGTAGGTTTTAGTTGAATTTTTTGGGCGGTCGCCTTTTCAACTATATCATTCACTATATTTAATCTTTCGTCTATATCTTTTATAGTATAATCTAATGTAGGTAATGTCATAATGTTAGACTCCTTTTAAATCTTTTATAATTATATTATATCATAATTTTACAAATTTGTCAATATTTTTTTTGATGAAAAATTAAAGATTATGGCAAGGTGGCGGGGTTGTGTAAATTGGTGTAGAGAGCGTATTTGTGGGATTGTAAATTTAAAAATATGGAGAAAAAAATTTTGAGTTTGGGTAAAATTGGATATGAGAGATGGAAAGGAAAACACAGTGTATTGAAATTGAAAATTATAGTAACATCGATGGAAGGGGGTGCCAACACTCCAAACACTCGTTCGATTTTTCATTTTCCCGATATTCTACCCCCGTAGAAAAAACGACAAAAAATTTTTTAAAAAAATTTAAAAAAGTTGTTGACAAACCTTTTTGAGTATGTTAATATATAATCAGAAAAGTTAATCAAAGCACCCCACTACGTGGGATTATGAAAGGTAGGTTTTTAAAATGACTGATATTGAAAAATTATATGCAAGGGCTGATGAAATTGAAAAAGCTTATGCAAGGGCTTGCAAGTCCTATGAGGAAATTAAAAAAGAGTATGGAAGTATTAAAGAGCTTGTTCAAATCGGAAAAAATTCTGAAAGGATTGATAAAGTTATTCAGGTACTTGATGAATATAACAAAAAACGTGAAGAGTATCACAAGTTAGTTTTTGGAGATTGATTGAGCAGAGTGTGCAAGGTTCACACCTTGCACACTAACTTAACAAAGAGAGGTAGGTATAAAGATTATGTACAATGAAGTTATTAGTAAAGGTTTTTATCTTGGAGATGTTATTAACAAGTTTACACACAAAGTAAACAAGATTTACATTTTTGGTACAGATATGTATCAAATTGAAGATAAAAGAATTATCAATGTATTTTAATAACAGAGTGTGCAAGGTTTACACCTTGCACACTAACTTAACAAAGAAAGGTAGGTATAAAGATATGATAAGATTATATAGTTTTTACAATGTTAACACATATGGTACAGAGTTAACAGATAATGAACACAAGAGTGATAATGTAAACCATGTTGCTATTTTAGATGAAAAATCAAATAATGTAAAAATGTGGTTTGATAACAAGTGGGTTGGCTGGATTAAGAAAATGGCAAGAGGTTTTATAATTTCAGTAGAATGTACAGAGATGAACACAAGCTGTATAACCTTTGGAAAGTTTAAAGATTTTAGACATATGAGTGAAATGTTAGGAAAGTTTGCAGATTTGAGTATATGTTAACTTTTTGAATGAGAGATACCGATTTACAGGGAAGCGGACATGCTTCCCTTGAAGTCGTGTCGTCTCTCGGTTTGCAAGGTAAACCGAGAGATTTACAGTTATTGTATATTGTTCAGGATATTTGTTGATTGTTGTTTATGTATATAAACTTTACATGACGTTCCCGGAATACAACTCTTTACATTTGATATAGAATGTAAAGAAAAAATTTTTATTTTTATTTCAAATATCTATTGACAACCAAATCAAAAATATGTTATACTATAACTATAGTAAGGAACACAAAAATTTTATTTTTTTTTCGAAAGGTAGGTTTTTACTATGAAGAAGTATAGAGTAAACAGTAGCGAGCATTTTAATCTTATGTCAATGTATGACCATTTGAAGTGTGTTGAAATTGACATGATGGAGGGTATTATTCCTTGTGACGATAAGGTCATGGACAGAATAGATGAACTCGAGGACTTACTTGATAAGGCTTATTGTGTAGGTGCTTTGGTTGATTGGGATACATTGAAGAGGATTAGGAAAATCAAGGACGAGCGTCAGCTGATGCGTTACAACAGATGTCTACAGAACGGAGCGTCTGAGAAGGACGCAAGTTTAGCTTTTCAAGTGTAAATGTACCACGACAGTTCAACTTCGGTTGAGCTGTCGGTTTTCGTGCGAAACCGACAGATTTTTATATATTTTATTAAGCCCGACCAATTTTGAACAAAGTAAACACATTGTAAACTTTATTAACACTTTCCTGAAAATGTAAATTAAATTGTTATTTTAAATTTTTTAAACAAATTTAAATTTTTGTATTGACTTTCTTTTTTTAATATGTTATAATTATATCATAGTTAAGATATTTATTATTTTTTTTCGAAAGGTAGGTTTTTATTATGATGACAGTAAAAGAAATTGAAGATAAAATCAAATGGAATGAAGATGTAATGGCAGACCTTGAATATAAACGTGTAGACCTTGAATGTGAACTTGCAGACCTTGAATGTAAAATTGAAAGCATTGAATATGAACTTGAAGAACTTGAATGTGAACTTGCAGACCTTGAATGTGAACTTGATTGAAAATTAGAAAACACAGAGCAGTCTTAATTTGACTGCTCGTTTCCTTTCAAAACGAGCAGTTTTTAATATTTTAATTTTGAGTGATGAAAAAATTTTTTTCAGAAATAAATAAAATTATTATTGACAAATATTCCCAAATGTGTTATAATTATATTATAGATAAGAAATACAATATTTTACTATGAAAGGTAGGTTTTTATTATGTTTAGTTTTGATATGAAAAAAGATGTATTAAGTAAAATTAGTGAGTATGCTCATGATATTTATGAAGAATGTTCTGAAAAATTTGGAGAAGGCGGAGAAATCTCTTTCGAACAATTGAAAGAAGTTATTACAAAGAATGATAATATCACAGGATTTGGCAGTATCTTTTATGATTATGGAGCAAGAGAAAGAGTTAAGGAAGATTTGGAAACTGTAGTAAAATATTATAATGATGTTGTAGGAGAAAACATTCAGTATGATTTGTATATTGGTAATTGGGATTTGATTGAAGTTACTGTACGTTGTGCAATAGTAGAAACATTAACGGAAGATGAATTGATTGGTGCTTTACGAATGTTAGAATATATTGAGTGAGCGGCGCCACTCAAAACAGACTTGGGCAGTGTTTCAGCTGCCCGCTTCCTTTTGAAACGGGCAGTTTTGCAATTTTCAATTTCTATTGACTAAAAAATTTTTTGAATTATTTTTGATTTATTCCTTGACATTCAGTCCTTAAAGTAGTATAATATAAGTATAGATAAGAAATAAACACATTTTAAGGAGAGTGAAGAAGAATGATAGAAAATATCGACTTGTATCAAGTATGCAGAAGAATACGTGGTGGGAATATAGACCCTATTGGAGAAACACACGTAGATAGTAAAAGACTTGATATGCAACGCGAAACAGAAGCACTCATAGAAAAACTTATACAAGATATAATAGAGATTGCAGAACTTGAGAGCTTCGCAGGAAGTATAGAAGAAGCTAGAGATGAAGCTATCACGTGCTTAACAAATATTAAGGATTGGATAGAAGAAGTTATAGAGGAGAGTGATGAAGAATGACAAGAGAACAAGAGCAGTCTTAATTCGACTGCTCGACTTCTTACGAGTCGAGCAGATTTTGACAGAAATGTTATATTCAATCAAAAAATTTTTTCAAATATTTTCAAAAAAGTGGTTGACAAATAATCCCGCAAATGTTATAATATATTTGTAAGTAAGAGATAGATATTTTTAGAAAGGTAGGTAGTAATTATGATTTTAAAAGGTTTTTGTATAGGTTTCAATAAAGTTGATTTGTGGTTGAATACAGAAATAGGTTGGTATTCATATCAAAATGAAGAAGGTATAACTATTGAAGGAAGAACAGATGATAATGATGCATTATTTCATCTAATTAAAGAAGATTTTATTCTTAACATCAATAATGCTCTTTACAGTGAATTTGATGAAAATAATCAATTTACAGTTGTGATTAACTCTAATAAGGTACTTGAACAGAAAAAAATTGAACATCTAAAGAGAATGAACAAAATGATTTATGATACAGGAGATGAAAGTATTTTTGAAATTTGGTGGATTGGCGGAGTTCCTGACGGAACGGTTACTGACTCAGATTATGCAGAATGTCTAATTGAGTATGATGAAATCTGTGAATTATTTAATAGGATTATGCTTTAATATTTGATATAAAAACTTGCCTTAGGACAGCCATTGATTTGGCTGTCCGACCTCCTTCGGGTCGGACAGTTTTTAAGAAAATTAATTTATCTATTCAAAAAATTTTTTCAGGAATATTTGATTTATCTATTGACAAGCAGTCCCAAAAGTAGTATAATATAATTGTAAATAAAAGTTACACATTTTCTAGAAAGGTAGGTTTTATTATGGTTAAAGATATTGAATTTAATGAACAGTTTGGTGCTTATGCAGACAGATTGTGGGAGTTAGCTTATAATAGAGGTAAAGAAGATGGTTACAATGATGCTTATGAAGAGTTTAAAATTCAAGAAGAAGTAAATGAAGAAACAGCAACATTTAAACTTAATCAGATTAAAGAGCAGATAGAAGATTTAGAACTTTATAGGTCTTTACCGTCATCAACAAATACTTTGTCTGTTGGAGAAGTTGTTAATAAAGATGATATTATTAAATATTATACTATTGAAGAAATAATTGATTATGTCTTTAGAACAAAAACTCTTATCGAAGAGATTGGAGTGTGATAGTTATGACAGATATAGAATGGGCTTATGTATCATTTAAAGGCTTTTTAATATTCTTTATAACTTTAGCAACTATAGGTTATCTTATAGGAACAATAGAAAATCGTACATTTGATTTTAAAGATACTTTAAAATTTTTTATATGTATTATTGTTATTAGAGCAATTGCTTGTTTAGTACAACTGCAATAATAACAAAGAGCAGTCCTAATTCGACTGCTCGTTTCCTTCCAAAACGAGCAGTTTTCAAGATTTCAATTTTGAGTGATGAAAAAATTTTTTCAAATATTTTTAAAAAAACTATTGACATTTCTTCCTGTAAATGCTATAATATAATTGTAAATAAGAGATACACTTTTTATGAAAGGTAGGTAATAATTATGAAAAAAGTGGTTTATATTTGTAAAACAGAAGATGGTAGAACATTTAGGACATCAAGTTATGAAAAAGCTTGTAAAGCAAAAGAAAGAAAAGTTACTTATGTAAATGTAAATGAAAAAAGTCTTAAGTATCTTGATGATATGAAAAAACTTGCAAACAAAAGATTAGAATTTTTGGGGGTGTGTTAATATGATTACAAAACATATAAATGAATATAAGTTGTTTCCAATACACTCAATTCCAGACGGTGCAATGTTTATTCCAAAAACTGATTTAGGAATTGATGAGAATATATATCTGTATTCTAAAATATCTGATTACTCCGTAGAAATGTACATGGGATATGCTGTTGATGAAGATGACCTTGAACATTCTGTATATGCATTGAGTTCTGATGGAGAAATTGAGTGTTTTAAATCTGATACTATGGTTTATTGCGTTGGAGAGTATGATTACAAGCTTTGTTTATAATAAACCTACCTAGGCGGGCAGACCTTTGATTGGACTGCTCGCTTTCTCCTAAAGCGAGCAGATTTACAATTTCAAATTTGTGTCAACCAAAAATTTTTTTCAGATATTTTCAAAAAAAGTATTGACAATCTATCCCATATTTGCTATAATATAATTGTAAATAAGAAATACACTTTTTATGAAAGGTAGGTAATGTATTATGATTACAAGAAAAGAATTTTTAAATATTGTGCAATCACTTGCACAAAGTGCTCATGATTTAGATGTATTGGAGTATATTGAACATCAGAATGATTTAGAGCAAGAAAAAAGAGCTGAGTTTTTGAAAGAAAAAAAGAAATTAGATGATGCAGTTTTTAATTTCTTTAAAAAACGTAAAAACAAAGGTTATGTCCTTAAAGACGTTGCTTATGAAGTTACAAAAGAATTGAAACCATTTGTACCATTTAATTCACAAGATATTTTTGCTTCCGTCAATAGAATTAATGAGTATATCACTGAATTTAGAATTGATAGAGTATATAATTTTAGACAGGGAAGAGTTTTCTATTATGTAAGTGACGTAGAAGAAAATAAAATTGAAATTGTAATACCTTAAAAAACAAGAGCAGTTCACAATTTGGACTGCTCGACTTCTTGCGAGTTGAGCAGATTTGAAGAAATTAAAATCAGTTGATGAAAAAATTTTTTCAAAAATATTTAATTTTTCTATTGACATTTATTCCCAAAAATGATATAATTATATTGTAAGTAAGAGATAGATACTTTTAGAAAGGTAGGTTTTATATGAAAAATAAGATTTTAATTAGTTTAATTTATGTTGCGATTATTGTTATAATTATTGCAATAGGTAGTGTTGAATACTTTCCTGTTCAAAGTATAATAGCCGCCGCCTTGTCATGTGGTTATTTGCTACTATTGTCAAAAGCAAATGTAAAGGAGAATGATTGATATGAGTAAAAATAAGAATAAAAAGAGAATTAAGGTAGGTGTTTAATATGAAAAAAGCTAGACTTTATTGGGACGGTGCAAAATGGGTTTTAGAACTATTTAAAGATGATAGTTGGCATTTTTCAAAAGCTTGGAATGTAGAACAAAAAGAAAAAGAGTGTTATTCTATTGATATTGTAAATGATAGTATTGTATGTGAAATAGCAAATTTACAAGAACTTGGTTATGATGTTAGAGTTTCTGTTTGTACACCAAAAGATTATGACTAAATCTACCTTAAGCGGGCAGTCTACAAGTTGGACTGCTCGTTCCCTTCTGAAACGAGCAGTTTTAAAGAAAAATATTGTATTCAATCAAAAATTTTTTTCAAAAATATTTGATTTTTCTATTGACAATCTATCCCATATTTGTTATAATATAATTGTAAATAAAAGTTATACATTATTAGAAAGGTAGGTAGATGAATATGGACAAACCAAGGTATGTTTTAACTAGTGATGATGTTATTCATTGTATGCGATATTCACTTACAGAACTTTTAGATGAAAAAATTGTAGATGTTATAATGCGTGCAATAGATGACGAATCACTAGAAATAACAATGAGTGAAAAATTTAAAGAGTATAATGAAAATGACAAAAAATTTAAAGAAGGAGAATATGCTGTATCTAGCCATGATGTTCGTCATTGCATTGATTATGTAATTGAGCAAGATATTATCACTAACAAAGATTTTATAAATATCATTACAAATATTATTAAGAGTAAATTTGATACAAAAATAATTGAACACTATCTAGACAATAGTTGTGAAAGTTTATGGGGGTGTATGAAAAATGATAATGACAATATTTAAATATTTGTGGTTAATTGCTATTCTTTTGTTCGATTTATATTGGTTAATAAAACTAATTAAATTCAAATATGATGTTAATTATAATGATAATATGACTTGGAGAGATTTATTAAAAGAAGATGCAACAAAAGGTTTTATAGTATATAATATTATTTTTGTAATATTCCTTCCTAGTTTTATATATTTTATTAATAATTAAAAAAAACAAGAGCAGTCATTAGTTTGACTGCTCGATTTCTTGCTAATCGAGCAGTTTTACATTTTCAGATTTGAGTCGTTCAAAAAATTTTTTGAATTATTTTTAAAAAAAGTATTGACAAATAATCCCACAAGTAGTATAATATAATTGTAAATAAGAAATAAACCAAACGAAAGGTAGGTAGTAACTATGAAATTTTTAATTATTTTTATCATTTTATCATTTGTCAATGTAACTTTTTCAACTATAAGAAGTATTCTTACAATTAAAGGTGGAAAAGTTATCGCAAGTCTAACAAGTGGTGGATATTTTGCATTTTATAACATTATGTTAATTTACACTGTTGCAGATTTTCCTATGTGGGAAAAATGTATTATTACTTTTGTTTGTAATGTTGTTAGTGTGTATCTTGTAAAACACTTTGAAGAAAAAATGCGTAAAGACAAGTTGTGGAAAATTGAAACGTCAGTACCTGTTGAAAAACAAGAAGATATGATTAAACTACTTGACGCAAAAGATATTTCATACAACTATGTGGAAGGTGTTGGAGATTATACAGTATTTAATATTTTTAGCAAAACTCAAGAAGATAGTCACAACGCAAGAGAAATAATTGAGAGATTTGATGTAAAGTATTTTGTAACTGAAAGTAAAATATTGTAAAAAGTTTCGGGCGGTTCACAATTTGGACTGCTCGACTTCTTGCGAGTCGAGCAGATTTTAGAATTTTGAAATAGAGTAACTAAAAATTTTTTTGAATTATTTTCAATTTTTCTATTGACAAATAATCCTATAAATGATATAATATAATTGTAAATAAGATAAATCAAACAAATGAAAGGTAGGTAATTATTATGATTAATGAAGAAACACTTGTAAGACTTGATAAATTGTCAGAAATGTGCGAAAATTTAAGTAAAATATTAGAGGAACATTATAGAGATTTATTAGAAGAATTAGATTATATTTATGCCGAAATTAATGAGGTACTTCACAATAAAGAATTTAACAATGACAGAAAAAAAGCAGAAATTGTTTTTACCGGAGAAGATTGGAGAATAAACATATATGATAGAAGAGATGAACTAGTAGAAACTGCAGCTTACAATACTCTTATTGGTTATCCCGTAGACTATGTTGATGATGCTATTATTGGTATGATAGAAGTTTTGACATCACAGAATTATGAAATCAGCTATGAATATAAACTTAAAAATGAATAAAAAATTTAAAACGAACAGCCATTAACTTGGCTGTTCGATTTCTCCAAAATCGAACAGTTTTTGCTTTTTTAAACTTATTCGGCAAAATTTTGTACATTCCGGAGCGTATGTAAACCTTTTTAATATTTTCCCTAAAATGTATAAATTGAATTTTTTTCAAAAAATGGTTGACAAGTATAAGTATATTTGATATAATTATATTGTAAGTTAGAGATAAGCAAAACATACAAAAAACTTTTAAAAAGTTTAAAAAAATGCTTGACTTTAACAACACAATATGATATAATAATTATAGAGTTAAGGAAAACACCAACAGAAATAATAATTAAGGTTTTTACCTACAAAGTGGTTTGATTTTCCATAACCTATAAAAAACAAAAATTTAATAAAAGGAGTTGTTGTATTATGACACGTATCGAATTTTTTAGAGCTATCGCAAAGGAAAACACAATTGACAGTGCTTTGGTGGACTATGCAAAAGGTCAGGTTGAATTGTATGACTTGAATAATGCAAAAAAGAAGAGCAAACAGTCTGATACAGACAAAAAGGTTTATAACTTCTTTAAGGAAAAAGGACTAGGGGAGAAAATGCGAATTAAGCAAGTTGCAGAAATCCTTGATGTTTCTAACAGTGCAATTGTTGCCGCTATTAAGCGTATTAATGCTGATGGAGTTAAAATTGAACGTCAGTATGAAGAGAAGATTGCTTACTATATGCTTGTAGATGATACAGAATAATAGTAAGTAAAAAGTGTAATAGTGTGGGAGTTATTACACAAAAAGCAAAAAGGAGATACTTATTTATGATTGACAAAAGAAAAAAATATATGATTGTAATTGACGTAGAAACTTGTGGAAGTTTTAGTAATCCTATTGTATATGATATAGGTTATGCAATATGTGATAAAAAGGGAAATATTTACGAAAAAAATTCAATTGTTATATCCGAATTATTTTTCGATAGATACGACTTGTTAAGAAGTGCATATTATGCAGAAAAATTACCTTATTATTACAATAACATAGGGAAAGAATTTACACTTTTGACTTTTGAAAATGCAAAGCAAGAAATCAATGATATAATGAAAATATACGGAGTGACAGAAGTTTGGGCTTATAATTGTAATTTTGATAAAAATGCACTTGATAATACAAATAAATTTTTGACAAATACAGAAAACTTTTTTGAAACTTATGTAACATATCATTGTATATGGAGATATGCAGTAAATACAATACTACAACAAAAAATGTGCTTCAGTTTTGCAAAAGATTACCCTTCTATTGCAATTAGCGATAAGGGAAATATGAAAACAAGTGCAGAATTTTGTTACTCGTATATGATTAACAAACCTTTTGAAGAAAAACATACAGGTTTACAAGATGTGCTTATAGAGTGTGCAATTCTTGCAAGGTGTATAAGACAACATAAAAGTGTTGACACAACACCAAAAAGAAACTGTTGGAGAGTGCCACAAGAAAAATTTAGAAATTATATGGGAATGTGAAAACATTCCCATTTTTATTTGGCTGGCGGGCTTCTACGAAGCTCGCCAGATTTCAAGATTTATTCTACATTCAACAAAAAATTTTTTTCAAATATCTTTGAAAAAAGTATTGACATTTTTTCCTAAAAGTGATATAATATAATTGTAAATAAGAAATAGATGAAAGGTAGGTAATAACTATGGAAAATACTTTTTATGTTATAAATGAAATTTATAACGATTTAGTAATTATTGACTTTTACACACAAAACAAAGATGATTTTATCCATTATGTAAAAGAAGTATTAAAATTAAATATTGAAAATGATTATAATGGTAGTTATAGATATATTAATGGATATGAAATGTTTAAAACAGATAAAAATGAATTACTTGAATATATTTATGAATATCCAATTAATTTTACAGATAAAATTAGAGATAAACTAAAAATAAAAGAAGATAAAACTTATGACTTAACAATAGCTAATTATTTTTGTTTGCTTAGAGATAAAATTCAATATATTACACCTATAAAATATGGCGAAAATTATGATATAATAGATGTTAATAATAATATTGTTATTGAAGCAGAACAAGGATATTTTCTTCATTATTTAATTCATATTATTCAGAAAGCTTTTGATGAAAAAAACCTTTATTTTATTAATAATTCAATTATAGAAAGTTATACGAAATAATATAAAAAAAGGACGGTTGACAACTGTAAGGGTTGACCGTCCTTTTTAAATTCGTCTGCATGTTTTCTGTGAAAACATGCAGCTTCCCTCATACGCGACCCATTCCCAGTTATTTCGAACCCTCATTTACAAAAAATATCCAATCCACAATTTTCCCGTAAATATCGACGCTTTGACAAGTAAATTTACAAAAATTTCTACATTTTACACAAAAATTCTTCCATTATTCAATAAATTTTGTATAATTTTCACATAAAATTCCTTATTATCCAATTTTTTTGTATAAAATTCATAAAAATTTACCAATATTCTTCAAAAAATTTTGTTTAAAATTTTATTAGAAAAAAAATTAACAAAAATAAACAAAAGTTTATTTGGAATTTTTATATACATATGAGGGGGTAAAAAAAAAAAAAAAAAAAAAAAAAA
>OCTX012288445.1_pt1 | contig 78364 bp, 58 predicted proteins | sample 1539691 | NCBI WGS metagenome assembly OCTX01 (sample SAMN02144231, study PRJEB22623) | gut metagenome | biome: sheep rumen | host: Ovis aries | place: New Zealand
CAATTCGTACCCAGAGCCGGGGTCGAACCGGCACGGGTTGCCCCACTGGTGTTTGAGACCAGCGCGTCTACCGATTCCGCCATCTGGGCATTTGTTGCGCAACTGTGTTCTCAACTGAAAGCGGGTGCAAAGGTAATATAAAAAATTGAAATACCAAAGGTTTCTGATAAAAAACTTAAAAATACTTGTCTATATCAAGGATTATTCTTAACTTCGCAGGCGAAAAAATGAAAATTAGCCAAGAATCATGGAAATAACAGAACGAAATAACTTCTGCGTAATACTGGCAGGTGGGCGCGGCAGGAGATTATGGCCCACCAGCAGAAATGAGCATCCTAAGCAGTTCCTCGACTTCTTCGGTACAGGAAAGACGATGCTGCAGTCTACGTTTGACAGGTTTGCTAAGATCCTTCCTAAGGAGAATATATATATATGTACGTGTAAGGAGTATCTGCACCTGGTGCAGGAGCAGTTGCCTGAGGTGCAGATGTCAAACATCCTCCTGGAGCCTATTCATCGGAACACGGCTCCCAGTGTGGCTTGGGCAAATATGCGTATCCTGCGCCGTGCCCCCAATGCCAATGTCGTTATCACCCCTTCTGATACGCTTGTCATCAACGAGGCTTCGTTCTACCGCAGCGTTGAGGTGGGCTTCGGCTACGTGACCGAGAACGATGTGCTGCTGGCGATGGGTGTGAAGCCTACACGTCCGGAACCAGGCTATGGCTATATCCAGCTGGGTGACCAGAGTTGCAAGCCTGATGTGTATAAGGTGAAATCATTCACGGAGAAGCCAGAGCGCGAGTTCGCCAAGATGTTCATGGAGAGTGGTGAGTTTTATTGGAATACGGGTATATTTATCTCTAACGCGCGTTTCCTGATTGCCACTTTCGAGCATATATTCCCCTCCGTGCTGCGTAATCTGAAGGTAGAACATCCTGACTACTCCTACGAGAAGGAGCTGGAATATGTGGAGGAGAACTACCCCCGTTATCCGAACCTCTCGCTCGACTATGCCGTTCTTGAACAGAATAAAGACGTCTATGTGATGAAGTGCGACTTCGGCTGGGCAGACATGGGAACGTGGCATGCCATCTACGAGGCGATGAGCAAGGTGAAGGATGACAATGTGGTCGTTAACTCCCAGGTAGAGATGGAGGACTGCCATAACAATATCATCAAGTTGCCGAAGGACCGTCTGGGTGTGTTCAGTGGTCTTGAGGGCTATATTGTCGTTGAGCAAGACAATGTGCTGATGATCTGTAAGAAGGGTGATTCCTCATCGTTGGTCAAGAAATACGCCAACGAGGTGCAGATGAAATACGGCGATAATTTCGTTTAAGGTCAAATAAAAAAAGCAGTAACATGAGTTACTGCTTTTTAAATGCTGTGTATATCTTGTCGGCAATCTCCTTGAACTCTGCTTCGGAGAGCTTCAGTTTCTCACGACGGAAGTCTACGTCCCCCTCCGACTGCATCGGGATGAGATGGATATGGGCATGGGGCACCTCGAGACCCAGCACCACCTGGGCAACCTTCTTACAGGGGAAGGCGGTCTTCACGGCCTTGGCCACCTGCTTGGCAAACACCTGGTAACGGGCAATCTCGTCGTCGTCCATGTCGAAGATGTAGTCTACTTCGCGGCGGGGAATCACGAGGGTGTGACCCTTCACCAGCGGATTGATGTCGAGGAATGCATAGAACTCCTCATTCTCTGCACACTTGTAGCTGGGAATCTCACCAGCAGCAATCTTACTGAAAATATCCATATTATCCTACTGTAATATTGTCGATACGCAGTTTGATCGTGCCACGGGGGATGCTTACCTCTACTTCGTCGCCCACCTTGTGGTTCAGCAGTCCCTGAGCAATGGGTGTCTTGATGGAGATCTTGCCCTCACGCAGGTTGGCCTCACTCTCGCTAACGATGGTGTAGGTCATCTTCGCCTTGTTGGTGAGGTTCGTCATCTCTACCTTTGAGAGAATCTGCACCGAATCAGTGCTGAGACGACTGGTGTCAACGACCTTCGCTTCGGCGATGGTCATCTTCAGACGATTGATCTTGTCCTCCAGGTTTGCCTGTGCTTCCTTGGCGGCATCATACTCGGAATTTTCGCTGAGGTCGCCCTTCTCACGGGCCTCGGCGATGGCAGCAGAGGCCTTCGGGCGCTCAATGCTTTCCAACTGTTTCAGTTCGGCTACCAGTTTGTCGTAGCCTTCTTGTGACATATAAGCCATAGTTATTCTTTTTATTGTTTATAATCTCAAAATCTGATAGACAAAAAACAAAGAATTCCGACAAAGTTGTCGTGTCGGAATCCTTGCTTCTAATATGTCGTATCCTTACTTATCTGAGTGCAAAGGTAGGACTTTTTTTCGAATCAAACAAATTTTCGGGCGAAAAAATGCAAAACGGTATAAATCGTGATGGCAGAAATCCATCCTGCGATGATGTCGATGACGTAATGAGCCCTCAGGTAGACGGTGGCGAAGTTGATGAGCAACAGGAATACCAGCGCCATGATGATGAGCGGCTTGTTGCGGGTGCGCCAGGCCAACAATGACAGGATGACTGTGATGCCGACATGACTGCTAGGGAAGGCCGCTGTGGGGCGTTCGCCTTTCTCGTGGGCTGCCTCCAGGAATTGGTGGAAGAACCCATTGGGATCACCGGGGATTGGCAATTTGTCCTGATGGGTGGTGAAATAATTGCCGATGTCAGGGAAGACGCCTTTCGCGATGTTGTCAAGTCCTGCCGCATGGTAATAATACTGAGGCCCTGTCACGGGCAGCAGATCGAAGATCAGATAATAGATAAAGAACGAGGCGAGGATGATGAACGTGGCGCGCTCGAATTCCTTGTAGCGGCAGAAGAGATAAAAGAGGGATACGGCAGCTATCAGTGGGAAGTAGCAGGAGTAGCCCATCAGCAACAGCTCACTGACGAAGGTGTTTGGCACTGCCTCATAGAAGAGTAGGGCAGGCTGACAGCCGAAAAGTTGTTGCTCCCACGAGGCAAAGAGATGGTCCAGATTGGGGAATATACGGTTTATCTCATAGGTGTCGGGGTACCACCAGGGTAGCAGGCACAGGTGTAAGGCGATGCGGCAGAAGAAAGTAAGTCGGCAGGGCCACATCCGATACACCCCCCATAGGGCCAGCATCGTTATCAGGATCTGGAATCTGCCCCAGAGCATCGATTCCGGATTGACGGCCTTCGTATAGGTAAACAGTATCACCAGTGTGGTCACCAGCATGTAGCCCAGCACTACCCAGTCTATGGGCAACAGTCCTTTACGTGGCTTCTTGTCTGTTTCAAATATTCTTATTTTCAATTTTGTGATGTCTGTTATGAATTGTCGATTGTTGATTTACAGCCAGCCATGATCCTTGTACCATTTGATGGTGGTCTTCACACCCTCCTGGAGCTGAATCTTTGGCTCGAAGCCGAGTTCTTTTCGGGCAGGGGTGATGTCGCATCGCCAGTTGCGCTGCTTCAGGATGTTGTATTTGTCGTTGTTCAGGGCTGTCACCTTACCCGTCATGCGACCTGCATACTCCCCAAAGAAGGTGACGATACGCAGTACCCAGACAGGGGCTGTGATGCGCAGCCACCAGGGACGGCCCAGTTCCTCGTGGATAAGGTCGCTGAACGTGGTGCTCTGGTACACCTCTCCGTCGGAGAGGAAATACTTACGCCCCGTCTGTCCCTTCTCAAGGGCAAGGAACACGGCCTGTACCACATCCTGTACATAGACGAACGTGATGTCCTGCCGCTGATAGCCCACGGCGAAGTCGATGTGCTGCTTGATGCTCTTGGCCATGATGTAATAGTCCTTCTCTCGCGGACCGTAGACACCAGTGGGGCGCAATATAATATAAGGTATGCACGAGCCCAGTGAGTCGAGATACTGTTCTGCAGCCAGTTTGCTACGGCCGTATTCGGTATTGGGCTGGGGCATGTCGTCTTCTCGGATCTCATCGTAGGGAAGCTGCTCCTTGATGGCGCCGAAGATGCTGAGGCTGCTCACGAACACGAAGCGCTTCAGGGGCATCCCCGTCTCTATCAGGGCATCCACGAGGTTTTTCGTACCCTCGGTATTGATACGGCGGAAATCCTGTTTGTTCAGGCACTTTGTCACACCGGCAGCATGTACCACATAGTCGAAGTCCTGCCCACGTAACTGTTCCACCAGTTGTTCCTTCGACGAGAGGTTCAGTTCGATGAACTTGATACGCGCATCCTGCAGGTATTCCTTTGAACTACTCTTGCGCACTGCCGCCCACGTCTCGAAACCTCTTTTCAAGGCATCCTCTACGATAAATGAGCCGATAAACCCGCTCGCACCAGTGATTAATATCTTCATTTTGTTAAGATTTGGGTGCAAAGGTACGTTTTTTTTGAGACAAAAGAACAAAAGAAACATAAAAAAATAGGTTCTTATGTGCTTATGTCAAAAAAATATCGTATCTTTGCCCAAAACTTAAAATTATCAAGTCTATGGGAAAGAAGAAAGGTGGAAAACGAATAGGGAAGAAGCAGGTCATCGAACTGCTGGAGGACCTCTTCCAGCGTCATCCGAACGCGACATTATCGTTCAGGCAGATATTCAAGGCGCTTAAGTTCGATACTTATCCGTTGAAGATGCTTACCGTCAATACGTTGGAAGAGATGGCGTGGGACGATTTCCTCTTGAAGGTCAGCGAAAACTCCTACCGTCTTAATCTGAAGACACAGATCCAGGAGGGTGTGTTCCGGCGCAAATCAAACGGTCGTAACTCGTTCCTGCCCGATGATGGGGGCACCCCTGTGTTCGTGGCTGAGCGCAATTCGATGTCGGCGATGGATGGTGACCGTGTGAAAGTATCTTATATGGCTCGTCGCGACAAGCATATCAAGGAGGCGCTGGTCATTGAGATTGTACGTCGTGCTCGTGATCAGATAGTCGGTCGTCTGCGTGTGGAGAAGGACATGGCCTTCCTTGTTCCGCAGGATTCGACCTTCGTCCACGATATCATTATCCCCAAGCGTAAGCTCAAGGGTGGTAAGACGGACGACAAGGCAGTGGTAAAGGTGTCGCAGTGGCCTGATAGTGAGCATAAGAACATTATCGGCTCTGTCGTTGATATCCTCGGAAAGACAGGCGAGAACAATGCCGAGATGCATGCCATCCTGGCTCAGTACAACCTGCCCTACAAGTATCCGAAGAACGTGGAGGAGGCGGCAGAGAAGATCGATGCCACCATCACCCAGGAGGAAATTGATCGTCGTGAGGATATGCGCGACGTGTTTACCTGCACCATCGACCCCAAGGATGCCAAGGACTTCGACGATGCCCTCTCTATCCGTAAACTCGACAATGGGCTTTGGGAGGTAGGTGTCCATATCGCCGATGTCTCGCATTATGTGAAGGAAGGCTCTGTCATCGACAAGGAAGCCTATGCCCGTGCAACGAGTATCTACCTTGTCGACCGTACCATCCCCATGCTGCCAGAGCGTCTCTGCAATTTCATCTGCTCGCTGCGTCCTGACGAGGAGAAACTCTGTTATAGTGTCATCTTCCAGATGGACGACGAAGCGAACGTCAAGAAGTGGCATCTGGCTCATACGGTGATTAAGAGTAATCGTCGCTATGCCTATGAGGAGGTGCAGCAGATTCTGGAGGATAATGGCGTGAAGGATGGCACAGGCGAACCAGCGCCCCCTGCAACGAAGAATCATCCCTATAAGGGAGAATATGCCGACGAGCTGATCAAATTTGATGCCCTTGCCAAGAAACTGCGTGCTGCCCGTTTCAAGAATGGCTCCGTGAAGTTTGATCGCGAAGAACTCCACTTCGATGTCGACGAGACGGGCAAACCCGTCAAGGCTTACTTCAAGGTGTCGAAAGATGCCAACAAACTCATCGAGGAGTTCATGCTGTTGGCTAATAAGACTGTGGCAGAGTCCATCGGACGTGTGAAGAAGGGGCAGAAGGCAAAGACGCTGCCTTATCGTGTCCACGACCAGCCCGATCCTCAGAAACTCGAGAACCTGCGTCAGTTCGTGTCTAAATTCGGCTATAAGGTGAAGACGAGTGGCACGAAGGGAGCCATCACCAAGTCGCTCAATGCCCTGATGAGTGCTGCTGAGGGCACACGTGAGCAGAATGCCATCGAGACAGTGGCTCTGCGGGCGATGATGAAGGCTCAGTACAGTGTGCATAATATCGGACACTATGGACTCGCCTTCGACTACTACACCCATTTCACCTCGCCCATCCGTCGTTATCCAGATATGATGGTGCATCGTCTGTTGACGAAATATCAGAATGGCGGCCGTTCTGCCAACAAGGACAAGTATGAGGAGTACTGTGAGCACTGCTCCGACATGGAACAGATCTCGCAGAATGCCGAGCGCGACTCGATCAAATACAAGATGGTGGAGTTTATGGCCGATAAGATAGGCAATACTTACGATGCCCATATCTCTGGCCTGACGTCCTATGGCGTCTATGCCCAGATTGATGAGAACCACTGCGAAGGCATGATTCCCATCCGCGACTTGGGCGATGACTACTACGACTTCGACGAAAAGAACTTTGTCATCTACGGTCGCCGTCACCACACGAAATACCAGTTGGGCGACCCCATCCGCATTCAGGTGGCCCGTGCTAACGTTGAGCGCAAGCAACTCGACTTCATCATTGCAGATTGATGCGCGCGAACCTATTACTATTTCGCACGTGAGGAAGTGTTAAAAATCATACTTATGCATCAAAAATTCCGATTTTCTCTTGGAGGGAATCGGAATTTTTTCTTATCTTTGCACCCGCAAACAAATTAATCCATGACAATCAAGTAACAGTTATCACAAAACTCACGTAGGCATTTTTTGCACCAGCCGTAAAAAGGCTGGCGGGATCGTTTGCTCTTTGACATGTTGTTACAATGGTGTTTTGTGATAGAGATTTTGAATAAGTCTCTGTGAATCTAACTGGGCAGTAGCCGCAAGGCGTTGCCCAAATGCCTTTTGCGCCCTTAACAAAAAGGGCATATTCAAAACATTCATTTCAAAACCATTTTATTTTTTTGTTATTTATGGCAAAGAAAAACATCGAAGATGAAGAGTTTGAAAAATTATTCCGGGAGTTCATTGATCCAGAGAAAGAATCTGACGAGGCCCCGGAAGACGAAAGCACTGACAACCTGAATGATCCGACCGACGAGACACTCCCATTTCCCAGGGAGATCAGCGACAAGGTCGCAGATGCCATGATGAACAAAGATCGCCCCGAAAGATACTTTAAGGACGATGTAGCCTCAGTATCATTGGAGATGGTAGCCCCAAACTTCACGAAAGGTTCTTTCTGGAATAGTTCCGTGGAGGTGACCTTCCGTCCGAAGCCGAAAATCCGTTTCCGGCAGCACCGCTTTGCTTGTTTTATCTACGATGAGAATTACTTCCCCATTTGTTCTGGGGCTAAGGAGTGCGAGCCGAAACGTCCCAAGAGTAGAGCCATGACGTTGAGGATGACCACCAGTCACATCTGGATACCAGGCAATTACATCCTGATGGTACACGACACTTGGTCCACTGATGTTGTCCAAATCGATTTTACAATCGACGAGGAACTGAACACCAAGTTAGGCGCACCCCGCCTCTGTCAGTATGGTGAACCCCAGCAAGTGCTGGTCACCTGTATGGAGGGCGACTCTGATGATTGGGATTTCGTGTCTCATCGGCCTGGTGTGGCCCAGTTCCGCCGCAAGGCGATGGAAGCCTGCCGACTGCTGTTATACAACGAAATCCGTAAGGAAAAAGGTATCGGCGAGATGGACGCCAGCGAGAGTCTGCTCATCTGCACACGCAACGATGATATCGACGAAGAGTTTCTGAAGCATTTCATGAAACTGATGTTCCCCGGCTGTCATTCCGTCTACGCCGATTGCGCTACGCTCTACAATCCTGGTTGCGCTAATCCCTACGAACCGCTGAACGATCTGCTCAACGTGAACATGCGGGCACTCTGTCTCACCAATCTGAAAGAGCTTCTTGGCCCTAACGGCAAGGTGATGATGCGGTCGGTCATCGACAAGGTACGCGACTCACGAGGCAGCCTCTCCCTCTGGCTCTGTGGCACCCGACTGGAGATCGACGAACTGATGGGACTCTATCCCTCGCTCCGCCAGTTCTTCTTTGCCGGGAGTTATGTCGAACAGCAGCCTTACACCCCCTTCGAACTTGTTGATGCATTCTTAGCCGGTGTAGTCAACGAGTATATGAAACCTGGTTTTCCAGTCAAGGACCGTCTTACGCGAACAGTTCTCCAAGGCTACAGACAGGGCACACTCACCAGCTGTTCACTGGCCGATGTCCATCGTTTCGTGATTGAGGAGATCCGTCCCCGCTATCTCCATCGTGTCATGGCCGACATGCTCGATGATTCGGCGAAGTACCTCCAGGAAGAAGATGTTCCTTTCGAGAAACTCGTCAGTGGCTCGTCAGCCTTCGACGAGAGCATCCGTGAACTGAACGAGATGATCGGTCTCGACACCGTGAAGCAGGGCATCATGACCATGGCCAATCAAGCACGCCTTTTCTCAGAGCGTCAGCGCAGAGGTCTCCATACCAGCAACAAGATGATCTTCCACTCCATCTTTACGGGCAATCCCGGTACGGGTAAGACCACCGTAGCCCGTAAGTTGGGTAAGATATATCGTTCGCTGGGTCTGCTGTCCAAGGGCGAGGTTATCTCAGTCGATCGTACCCGTCTGGTAGGGCAGTATCTCGGACAGACGGAGGACAATATGAAGGTCGTCCTCGAGGAAGCCAAGGGCAACGTGCTCTTCATCGACGAGGCCTACGATCTCAGCACAGGTAGTGATGACCGCAAGGACTTCGGCTATCGGGTGCTCGAGTCGCTGCTCACCGTCCTGACGCAGCCCAATCCCGACATGCTGATCATCTTTGCAGGCTACGAGAAGGAGATGAATGCCATGCTCAACTCCAACCCCGGCCTTCAGGGACGCTTCCCTTACCACTATCGGTTCGATGATTATTCCGCCGATCAGCTCATGGAGATTGCCCTCAAGCTCTTCGAACGCGATGAGTACATCCTCACCGACGAGGCAGCAGCTGAGATGCAGGATGACATCACGCAGGTGCTGAACCAGAAACTCCCCAATTTCGGCAATGCCCGTTGGGTGGAGCAGTTCGTCAACAATGGCATCATCCCCGCCATGGCCGATCGCATCTACTCCTCAGGCAGCAACGACCTCCAGCACATTGAAGCCGCTGATGTCATGAAGGCCTATGAGAAGTTCAAACCCACCCCCATCGATCTGAAGTCCACCCGTCATCGGGTCAAGGGCTTCAGAGCCTGAGGGCTCCTTTTCAGAATCAAACACATTACAGATAGCTTATGTATACAGAATTATTCAAGAAAAACAACACAAACATTCTCAAGTATCTCCAGAAATTGGGAGAAAACAAAAAAATCTATTCAGAGCGTCGTATAGGTATTGGCCCGCTGTTTCCTGAAACAGCCTGCTATATCTATGCGACTGAACACGAAATAGCCATCGTTCTTATCGATACTGGCTCCAACAAACGTTACGCAGGGAAGGACGATATGGCTTGGGACTTGGCACTTACCTGTGAACTGTTCCGCAATCGATTCATGCGGCTCAGTAAACATGTCCCCCACATCTTTGGCGTTCTGCTGACGTCAGACCACGTGGCGGATCAAGAAGAGATGAAGTCAGTATGGGAAACACTCAACATCGCAGTCGTTGACAATGTGGATAACTTGAGTGATCTCTCCCTCCCTGTCAACACCGATGAAACGCTATCAATATCCTTCCCGTTGATATTCCTCTATCAGGCAGAATTCACCGAGGGCGACTATGCCTGTGCCGAGTATTGCCTGATTTCTCTTGTTGATCCCGACATCACCGCCGAAGAGCGTAACGAGGAACTGAACTACCTTTACGAAGAATTTGGTTTGGAACAGTTCTGAAACATCACTATATTATAAAAAGGGAAACCGACTACGTACAAAAAGGCTTACTCTACAATCGCTCCATCCTGTGGGACAGGAAAACATCGCTGAGAGATGCTCATTTTTCAAAATATATATTCACTTAGCATACTCGACAGTTCTCTTCTGGTTCATAGCCAGGATGGCTTGCGCAGTCTTTTGCCGGCCAATGGCAATTAGTTTCTCAGACTTGTCGAAATCAAAGGTGCCATAGCGGTTCATTTGGATATCGATTAGCATCTCTGGTTTCATGAGCTTGGCCATCAAAATGGAGTTCTGACGTATCATCAGTGAACTGGTGCGGGAAAGCACCGTGTAATAGTTGAATTCAATATTGTCGGGAATCAGCTTGTCGAGAATCTTTGCTTTCAGTGAATTGTCGTTCTTTTGCCATCCAGTCAGTCGATGCATCTCATCCCACTGAGATTTGTAATCGTGACCACTCACATCAACCCCTACTAAGATATCCCCGGTATTTCTTTTTACGCGATTCAGGGGTATGGGATTGATAACGCCCCCGTCTATTAAGATCATATCGTCCCGTTGGATCGGTTCGTAAAAAGACGGCAGAGAAATGCTGGCTCTTATGGCCTCAAACAGACTTCCCTTGTCAATAACGACCTCGCGACCAGCCTTCAGATCGGTGGCAACTGCACAATAGGGAATGGGCAGTTCTTCAATAGCAATATCGGGTACAAAATCCATGATGGCTTCGATGATGCGATTCCCTTTTACCAGGTGATTGATTGAGAACGAGAAATCAGTCAGTTCCAGCATCTTTTTCCTGTCAATGGTCTTCATCCACTCGCGGAACTCATTCAGCTTGCCTGCAGCATAGACCCCACCGATGAGTGCGCCCATCGAGCATCCTGCAATCGAAGTGATGTGAAAGCCGTGAGATTCCAACTCCTCTATAGCACCAATATGTGCTAATCCCCTGGCACCGCCACTTGACAATGCCAAAGCCACGTCTTTTGTATTCATCAGGTTGTCCATGGTCAAAATAACGTCTAATTGTTTGCAAAGATACGAAAAAGTTTTGATTACACAAAATGTGTAACACAAAATGTATAATCAGGTAACTTTTTCTTCAGTTGGGCGTAACTCAGCTCAAAACCTCAAAGTTGGGTAATGATACCATAATATCGCCTTTCACGGCGAGTGTGCCGAGGAGCTGAACAACCTTTTAATACAAATCCCAAGGGTAGCCATCCTCCTCGTCTTCAAAGAGGAGGATGGCAAATTTGGCTGTCTTCAACTGATGAGTAATAACATACAGATAGAATGTTACGCTCAGAGGGCGCATCGTGAAGAAACACATGATCATTGAAAGTGATAGCACCATTGTCTGTCTTCATTAAGTAATTAGACACTGAAGCCCGCCACCACCTTGTGGAGAGGCTTCTGCTCTACGGGCTTTGGAGTCAGCTTTTCGTAGGCTGTGCGGATATCCGAAGCCTCAATGTGTTGAAAATCATCACTGCCATTGGCAAATACGCGATCAGCAAGAGCAGGGATGACGCCATTCTTCACGATCTGCTCTATCCAACGGGCATTGCTGAAGTTCTTGGGGTGTTCCATGAGCGTCTTCTCAATGATTTCTTCCAACACAATGGCAGCTTCATTGGTAAGGATGTACTCATCGCGTTCGAAGAGCTTGAGAGCAATCTGCATAAGTTCCTTGGCATTGTAGTCAGGGAACAGGAAGTGATAGGGGAATCTGCCCGACAACCCAGGGTTGGAGGAAAGCATGTATTCCATCTCTCGAGGATAGCCGGCAAACACGATTAGCATATCAGGATTAGGTTGGGTGAGAACGGTCATCAGACATTCGATTACCCGCGCTCCGTAATCCCTCTTGTCTTCTCGATCTGTGTAGAGGGTGTAGGCCTCATCGATGAATAAGACATTGCCACGGGCCTCTTCCAGAATCATTTTCATGTTATCTTCGGTCTGGCCGATGTACTGGCCCACCAAGCGGGTACGATCCACTGTGATGACCTCGCCTTTGCTGAGTAAGCCTAAGGAATGGTATATCTTGCCCAGCATACGGGCCACAGTCGTTTTGCCCGTACCAGGGTTGCCCGTAAAGATGCAGTGAAAGACCATGCTGTCTGTAGTCTTAAGTCCTCGGCGACGGCGCTCGATATAAAGACGGGCATTGTTGGCCATGGTACGAATACCTTCCTTAATACTGTCAAGACCAATCATCTCGTTGAGTTCGCGCATACTCTCCTCAAAAGAAGAGCTATTCTTCATCAACAGATTCAGGCAGAGATCCTCCAATGCCAGCGGCGGCAGTTCCTCTGAGAGAACATCCGACAATGCATGTTTTATGTAACATGGTCGAATCTTCTCAACGATGAAACGACGGATACTCTTTAACGACCAGTAGTTCATGAACCCCTGTTGATGACCCAGATAAAGGGCTCGCGCCAAGGCATCCATCACCTCTGGCGTAACCTCCATCGACTCCTCCCTCAATAGGCTATAGAAAGCCTGCACCAAATCGAAGGCATTGTAGGGCTCTTGTTCCAACGACTTCTCCCCCAGAAAGATTTCTCCTAGAGAGGGATACAGGTCGAGCAGGGTATCAATTTCCCGTCGAGAGCCACATATCCACAGTAGGTTCTCGCGCTCCTTGTCGCGTACCATATCTATCACTCTCCTGATAATGATCTTTCCACCCGGAGATAGTAACGCACCGATGCCAGTCAGGCAGATGACACACTTCCTGTACGCCGAGAAATGGTCATTCAGATTCTCATAAGGATTGGGACGTGTAGTATCGTAGAGGCCGGAACAGTCGGTATAGGCAAGATGACGGCTTTCAAAGGTCGAGAATTGGCAGAGGCACTTGAAGAAATGATTGTCAAGATCGCCATTACATGTATAGATCAAAAGGTTCTTATTAGAACCGATAGGCTTTCCTTTGAGAGAAGTCCGATAGGTGTTATAGACATTGAGCTGACGGTTTTTGATGGCGTAATGACGCAATTGGGTTGTACCTGGATATATAGCCAGTTGCGACCAGTCTTCATTGCATCCCTCCATGCAGGAAGTAAGGACATCCTCCTCACTATACGGGGGACAATACATCAGTTCTCCCATTGATATGTTCAGGCGATCATCAAGCGTGAGATTGTAGCGGCCAACGATTTCAACCCTGTCCCTCACCAATAAGATATAATCACCAGGGAGCCAGATTTTGTCACAGGGCAGTTCTATGGTCAGTACACCATCCGTGGAACTATGCATACGTCCATCTTCCACACTATTGCACACAGGATAATAATCCTTCGTATAGATAAAGCATTGGAAACGGTCTTTGGGCAGATAATAGCCCTTCTCAGGCGAAAGCACAATGGTAGCAGCTACATTGGCATAAAGAGAAGTCGCGCTACTATTAGCCAGACTCATGGATATCGTGGCTACATGTATCATCAGCGTGTCCTCGCTATACAGCTCTTTCCAGCATGCATCAATGAGATGGGTCTTACTCTCGTCAGGAAGCGATGAGTCATCGCGCACGGCATCATTCCAGTCGTCTTCCTCGTCTGAGGCGTCATTATCCAAAGACTCAAACTCGAAGTCGCTGATGCTGGGAACGAATGTGTAGTTTGTACCTATCCGCTTGCCGAGTTCCCTCTCCGCATCCTTGATGTTATCCTCACAAAATCCCACCGAACAAGCGAACGCTAATGGTATATTTTTCACATCACGCCCCGATGGGCAATTCACCTCAAAAGATAATCCCTGAAGGCCGGCCATCCTGTCAATCACACTGACCCTCATGTTTTCCCAGGTTTCGACCATGTCTTCATAATTGATAATCTCGCTTTCAGTCAAGAGCATGGACCATATGCGGGGAGCGTGCTTATAACTGAGACGTTCCAATCGGTTATTCATCATCTCGCAGGTGATACCAAGTTTCCACACAGGGCTCACTCGATGACTATTTTCTGTGAAATAGAGAGGATGCTCTCCATTGAATTCTTCTTCATCAGCTAATTCGGCTTTGCGGGAGAAACAAGGATCGATAGCCACAATCATAGCCTCGTTTACGTCTGAATCTGCAAAGAGATACGTTTCCCATTCAGGCATAAGCGGGCCTAGCCCCTTTTGGTAAATGGAATAAAAACCGGCATCTTTGCACCGTTTTTTCAGGTATTCCAGCACAGTCTCTTTTGACTGTTTCTTCATTTCGTCAATCATAGTCATGGCTCTACACTTTTCTTCTGTTAATGATGGTGCAAATATACGATTAAAACGTTATAACTCAAAATATAGTTCGGGACATAATATATAAATAATGTCACGTGAAAGGAATCGTAAAATCCAATCACGTGACACCCCTTTAGCTAATGTAATATGTTTTTATTCCTTGTAGAGCTTATACATATTATCAACAGCCTCTCTGATTTGCTGTTGGAACGTTCCATTGCCCACCACATAAAGTCCGGGGCCATACCCAAGCAGTTTGGTTTGTAGCTCAATATTAGGTATAACCTGAATGGTAAATTCGCCCATCTGAGTCTTTTCGTCAAAATCTGCTGTCATTTGCTGAGACGGATGGATAGGCTTGGATTTCAACAGATGGTGAACCTTGTAATCCACCGTACGGATGGTGATCGTTTCGATTTGTTTATCCTCAAACTTCGTCACGCCAACGATATCCTTGAAGTAGTCACGATAGAAATGTCGCTTGGCCCTCTCGAATTCTTCTTGATGAAGGGCAACAATGGTTTTGGGGTCAATTCTGTCGATGGCAAAGTTTACTACCTTTAGAAAACCACTCTCATCCATCACATAGCCAAAGAGGAACCAGCGTGAATTGTATTCCTTCAGCAGATGGGGATGCATCTTGATGTCCATGTCATTCTGAAAGCCTTGATGGTATTTGAAGGAAATAACCTTTTTACCAACATGTTTCGATAATTCCTTGACGACGCTGATATTCTGTAGCCCTTGCACAAAGTCAAGCTCAACAAGGTGATCCAGTTCCGTCTGACCCTCAAACAGATTAGGCAGACCTCCCGTCCTCAGCAGCCAATAGGCATCGCCACTCAACCTGCCAAGCTTCTTCTCCTCATCCATCACCTTGTGCATTTCCTCATATCCCAACTTATAGCGGAAACCACCGGAAAGGTTTTCTCCGTTTTTATAATCGACACCCCATTTATGCCTGTTCAACCATTGTTTGACAGCCTCATACTCTGTCGCCTTCGAATGCTTCGACATCTCTTTCCCGTAGTAAGCACTGATTACTTCCTCCAATGTAACGTATTCCACACCAGAGGCCATCTCGTCGAGTATTTCCCAAATGCTCCTTTTCATTATTCCCCACCTTATTATTATATATACAACATTTGCCTGCAAATATATGAAAAGTTTTGGAAAGATACAACATTCATATAAAAAAAGTGAAAAAGTAATCGCAAGTTTCTTTGGTATGAAAGAAATCCATTATCTTTGCAAGAGTAACTAAAAACTGAGATTATTCTATTTATGCCTAAGATTAAATCCTTAGTATTGCAATTTGCAAATGATTTGTCTATTTTAGAAATACCGAAATTTCGCGGTGCAGTAGTTGCATCGCTTGAGCAGAATAATATCCTGTATCACAATCATAACGATAAGGGTGTCATCTACAGATACCCCCGTATTCAATACAAGCGTCTTCATCAAAAGGCCGCTATCGTGGCAATTAATGAAGGCGTGGAGGCCATTCACGAGTTATTTACTTCAGGCAACTTTCTATTCAAAATAGGAAACAGAGAAGAAGAGATGCAGATGCAGTCTGTTAATATCTATGAGACTAGCTTGGATTTCTGCGATGACATGAAGGGCTATCGTCTTCGCAATTGGCTTCCTCTGAATTCAGAGAATTACAATGAATTCCAATCAATGGAAAAGCTGGCTGATAAGGTCCTCTTTCTTGAAGAGAAACTTATTGGCAATATCTTGTCTTTTTTTACTTCCATTGGATTTAGGGCAGAAGAAAAGATAAAGTTAAATATCACCGATATTTTAGATCAACGGCTGGCCAGATACAAGAATGTCAAATTGATGGCTTTCGATGTGGAGTTCAGGTGTAACCTTATCCTCCCATCCTATATCGGCCTTGGCAAAAGTGCCAGCGTTGGCTTTGGAACTTTAACGAAAATCAATAGTAATAAACAATAGTATCTATGAGTAAGTATCTTTATGGTGCTGCCGTACAAGGCATCCAGGACTTCATCTTCAAGACCAATGAGCTGAAACATATTGTTGGCGCCAGCGAGTTGGTTGAGCAAATCTGTACATCGGCTTTCGATGAATTTGCTAAGAATGGTGAGTCTGTAGTACGTGCAGCAGGAAACATTAAGTTTATTTTTTATAAAGAAGAGGATTGTGCAAAAGCTGTCCGTGAGTTTCCTAAGAAAGTAATGACAACGGCGCCAGGCATCACTATCAGTCAGGCGGTAGTTTTATTAGATGATTCCGAAGAGGAAATAGTTGAGAAAGGAAAACCTTCTAAATTTGAAATCGCAGTCAATAAGTTGGAGGCTCGTTTAAAAACTCAGCGCAACAAAGTTCCTCAAAGCGTATTAGCAGGGCTTATAGGTATTAAACGTGCCAATAACACTGGGCTCCCAGTCACAAAGGTGATTAAGGACAAGAATGGCAAACTTGTATATCTTGATGATGCCACCAAAGCAAAACTGGGTAAGGCAGTAGATGCCCAAAACAATCCCCAAGCTAGAGTATGGGATCTTTGTGAGAAAAGCTTTGGAATAAATATCTTTAGGAAAAACATTGCTTTTGACATTTCCGACATTACAGGCAAGAATGATTGGATAGCCATTATACATGCTGATGGTAATGGACTTGGAAAAATAGTTCAGAAAGTTGGAGCGAAGAAAGATGTATTCAAATCATTCTCGCAGAATCTGGACAAAGCCACGACAACAGCTGCGCAAAAAACATTTGCCAAGATATCCGAGAAACACCATATTGATAAAGAAGGTTTTATCCCCATCCGTCCAGTTGTCCTTGACGGTGATGATATGACAGTTATAATCCGTGGTGACTTGGCTATTGATTATGCAGAAACTTTTATCACAGAATTTCAGAATGCGACAAGAAGTGAGATCGGAGAGATCCTGAAAAGCTACAAAGTGTTTGATAGTGGAGAAGATTATCTGTCAGCTTGCGCTGGTATTGCATTTATAAAATCATCTTACCCTTTCTATTATGGCTATCAATTGGCAAAAGAACTTTGTGGTCAGGCCAAGAAAGATACCAAAGCGATGATTGGTGAAAACGACCTGCCTAAGTCCTGTCTCATGTTCCACAAAGTTCAGGACAGTTTCATCACCCGTTATGAGGATATCGTCATTCGCGAGCTGACGGCAGATGACGGGCTCTCATTCAAAGCAGGTCCTTACTATTTGACGGAAACCGCCAACAGATACACTGTCGAAGAATTGAAGGAGTTAAGTACACTATTAGACAACGAGCATGGCGATGGTATTAAGTCTGGTGTCAGACAGTGGATCTCTGCTCGTCTTAGAGATGCGAGTTACGCTAACCAGCGGATGGAACGTATGTTGCAAGTGTTCAAGTCAGATGACGACATTGTTAGGCAACTGACGGCAGTTGGAGGAGATAATGCATGTATTGCATACGATGTTCTCGCTTATCATACAATTATGAATCAACAAACTAACGAAGAATGAATATGGACTACAATATAAAATTTTACTCCAACTGGCACTGCGGATCAGGTTTGGCAGCAGGAGCCGATGTGGATGCATTAGTTGTTAAAGATAGCGATGGCCTGCCCTATGTACCCGGACGTACTATCAAAGGATTACTCCGTGATGCTGCCACAGAATTAGGATATGATGTAAGCAGTATCAACAAGGTGTTTGGTAAAGCTGGTGAGCAAAAGAACCAAACAGGATGTGCTTTTTTCAGTAATGTGGTACTGCCTGAACAAGAAGCTAAGGAGATTGTTAAAGGACAATTAGCATCTCATCTCTATCAGACATTCTCTTTTACAGCCATTGATGAGAACGGTATTGCGAGGGATAATAGTCTCAGAAAAATCGAAACTGTTGTACCATGTTCTCTAGAGGGTACTATCAGTGGTATTGATAGTAATGATGAAGCCATGCTAAAGGAGGCAATGAAGTTTATCAAGCGTATGGGAACAGGCCGTAACCGAGGTTATGGACGTTGTAAGATTTCAATAGGAAAGGAGGATTGATAATGAAACGGATGAAATTCAAATGTACCCTGCTCTCAGACATCGTACTGAGCCAGAGTTCAAGCAGTGAGGGTAATCAGAAGAGTCTCGACTTTATTCCTGGCAATAACTTCCTTGGCATAGTTGCAGGCAGTCTTTATAAGGACAAGTCAGAAGAGTCGCTTCTGATCTTCCATTCGGGCAAGGTGCGCTTTGGTGATGCACACCCCGCTTTGGGTGGCATGAGAGGGCTGAAAGTACCTGCAGCCATGTATTATCCTAAACTGAAGAAACCCAGTGAAGAGTTATACATCCACCATTGTATCGAAAATCAGGATGTACTACAAGACCTTCAACTTAAACAATGCCGTGAAGGTTTCTATGCTTTTATCGACAATGTGGGTAAGCCCATTGATACTCATAAAGGTTTTGTCATCAAATCGGCCTACAACTCAGAAAAACGCCGTAGCAAAGACGGTTGTATGTTTGGCTATGAATATCTGGCCAAAGGTTTGACCCTCTATTTTGTGGTAGAGTCAGACATAGATGATGACAACATCAATAAGCAAATCTCAGATGCATTAATAGGCGAGAAGCATATTGGCCATTCAAGGACTGCACAATTCGGACAGGTTAAAATTGAAGTTGATGACACATTCCAGGAGTCTGTTTCTTCTGGTCAGTTTATCACTGTTGATAAAGATAAGTATGTAGCTGTTTATGCTGATGCTCGCCTGATTTTCATTAATGAGAACGGAGAATCAACATATCAACCCATACCATCCGACTTGGGAATAGATGGAACTATTGTCTGGGAAAAGAGCCAAATTCGAACCTTCCAATATTCCCCATGGAATGGCATCCGCCAGAGTTATGATACGGATCGTTGTGGTATAGAAAAGGGCAGTGTGATTGTGGTTAAACTAAATGAGGGTGCCAGTTGCCCATCTGAAAGCCTGTATGTGGGTTGTTACAAAAACGAAGGCTTTGGGAAAGTCATTTATAATCCTTCGTTTTTAGAATGTGAAGCTGGACAGAATGGCAAGGCGAAGTTCAGGTTGGAAGATATGCCAAAACCAAAGAGGACTACACCCGAAGATATTAATCCGAATACATCATTGCTGAAATATCTCAAAGCCCAACAAAAGACTTCGGCAGCAAGAAAAGATGCGTATAAGATTGTTGAAGATGAAATCAAGATATTGGAGCCACTCTTTAGCAAAGGTCTGTTTGCTTCCCAATGGGGGTCTATTCGTAGTTTGGCTATGATTACCCCAAACGGTTCTTTATTGAGGGACGTCATAGACGTATTCCTTTCACATGGAGTGGCAGAAGCGAAATGGGGAGAGATGAACAGAAAGAAGAAATTGGATGAATTTATGGATGATCTTGTAAATAATCATAAGGATAATATGCAGGACATCATGATTAACCTGGCTTCAGAAATGGCCAAAAGATGTAAGGAGGATTAAATATGGCAGAAATGAATAATAAGTTCCGTTTTTTAGCACGTGTAGTGATAGAAGCAAAGTCCCCGCTAAATATTGGTAGCGGCAACAAGAGCATCAAAACAGATTCGCTGGTGTTGAGGGATGTCAATGGCTTACCCTTTATCCCAGGCACCACTATTGCAGGGCTGCTCCGTCATTCGCTTGACAAAAACGAGCAAGACATTTTGATGGGAAACCAGAAAGAAGGCTCTCGCCTCATCATTACCGAGGCACGAATGGCGAATGAAAATGGTGATGTGTTGGACGGATTGCTTCCCGAAGAGAAACTAAGTACAGATTTCCTTTCTCACTTCCGCAAACAAATGACCATCCGTCAACATGCCAAAATCGACCATAAAGGTACTGCTGTAAAATATGGCAAGTTCGACGAGGAAATTGTCTTGAAAGGTACCCGTTTTTGCTTCGAGATGGAGATGATTTCAAATGATGCTGACGACAGTAAATTCAAAAACTTGATAAATGTGTTTGCGTCCGACACATTCCGCTTGGGATCTGGTAGCCGTTCTGGTTTTGGCGAAATAGAGGTTGTCGGTAAAGGGGAGATTGTTGACAATAAGGAAGTTGACGGGAAATGTCTCTATAAAATAGTTGATTTCTCTAAACCAAAACAAAAAGAATGGTATCTTAATAAGACATCGTCTCTCAACGGGAAATGGGAAGATTGTGAAGAATATTATCTCACAAAACCAGAGTCGAAAGGTTGGACAGAATACAAGATTGAAGGATTGCAACCCGTAGATTTTATGCTGTTTGGCTCTGGTTTCGGTAATGATCAAGGTGATATGACATTTGTGAGGGAGTCGTTTGTGAAATGGGAAAACGGTAAATCCAAAATCATTCATGGATCAGAAAAAGATTCTGAAGGAAGAGAGAAAGTAAATGTTGTGCTTATACCTGCATCGTCTGTAAAAGGTGCATTATCTCATAGAGTGGCTTTCCACTATAACAAGAAAGTTGGTAATGTGATTATGTCTGACGGTTCAATTGGTAACGGAAAAACTGCAGAGTCGGTCACTGGCAAAAACAATCCTGCTGTCAGAGCCATTTTTGGATCAGAAGGAAAAAAGAATGACGAGACAAAGAAGATGGAAGATAAAAAGCGTGGTTGTTTTTTGATGTCCGATATGATTAAGTCTGATGATCTATCGACAAAACCGAAGATCCTCAATCATGTGTCAATAGACCGCTTTACTGGAGGTGCCATTGACGGCGCTTTGTTCAGTGAGGAAACGCTCTATGCCCATAACGAGACTTTTGAATTCACCATGATGGTGAATAATCAGGCTTTTAAGGACATTGTTGATGCAGAAGAGAAGGGGAAAGGGGTAAATGTCCAGGCTGCATTTGAATCTGCATTGATTGACATCTGTTCGGGAATGTTGCCACTTGGCGGTGGCGTAAACCGCGGCAATGGGTGTTTTGAAAACGGTAAATTATATAGAAACGGAGAACTGATATATGGAAAGGATTAATATAAAATTTATTGAAACTGCTGACATTAAGTATGAAGGCTATCTGTGGCTGAGTAACAGCAGTAAACCAAAGGTCTATGATAACCAAGTTATAGACATTGATTTGGGGGATAAAATGATGCCTTTTGTCGTAGAAGGCCAGCTCTATGATCGCAAAAGGAAGGTTTCATATAACATCAAATATGTTGATGGTGAACATATTGTCAACAAATACAAAGGCATAGATGATGACACCACTGATGCAAATATAGAGCATAAGACTTACCTTCCCAATCGAATGGAAGAAATCGGAGATAGACAACTTCACTTCTTGCGCTACTGGGAGCTAAAAGAGGACGAGAATTGTGAAGGCATGCCTGTGCTCGTCATTACCAAGAATGTATTTGTAGGATTTAAAAAGTAAGGAGGATATATTATGCCAACAATTAAAGCACCATATAACTTCGTGCCGTTATCAGAGAAGGTGTTTTTCCCTTCATGGGCAGATCAGATTTCACAAGATATCCCGTTCTCTGATGGTGAGGATGGAATCATTGAATTGTCTATCCAAAATCTTTCTCCGTTATTCGTTAGAGACGGCCATGTGAAAGAAGAGTCAACTGAATGGTCCAGCCATATCAGACTGAATAACCAAAAGAAATATTTCATCCCGGCAACCACATTGAAAGGGTGTTTCAGAAGTGTCTTGGAGATATTGTCTTTTTCTAAAATGAGTAGGTATAACGATGATTTCTTCGGTTATCGTTCATTTACGACACAGGTGTCAGGAGAGTATGGAAGAAAGATGAGAAATGCGAACTGCTTCGGATGCGGATGGTTATTTATCAGTAATGGAAAATATTATATTGAAGAATGTAAAAAGGGTATCGCAAAGATTTCACATAACAAGTTGAAGGAATTCTTTCCAGATTTCATTGTAGGTGAAGACCACAAAACTGCCGAAATGAAGCAGTTGAGTATCGGTACGCCAGACAATCCGTATCCCGATATTGACACAAGTCACAATCCTGTAAAATATGTAAAAGATGGCAAATACAAGGTTGTATGCACAGGCTTCATGAATGGCAAAAAGGTGGAATACCTATTCTCGCATGAGATTTTACCGGCAGCAGAAATAGCAGAGGATGTCATAAGAAAATTCCAGACCATCCACAAATATACTCCATATTATGCCGGTGAAAAAGGCAGAGTTGGTTTCCTGAAACAGCGGCTCTCTTCAGGAGAAAAGATTCCCGTCTTTTTTGAGAAAGCAGGAGGTGGGATAAGCAATATTGGAATCACGAGGATGTTCCGCTATCCATATAATTTCTCGGTTAAGAATGAAGTTGAAAGAGCTCAAGAAAAGAGTTCAGACAACAGAAAGGATCTGCCTGAAGCCATATTTGGTTACACTAATTCTGATGATCAATTAAGAGGGCGGGTTCAATTCAGCCACGCTTTCTGCCGTAACACAATTCAGGACGGCGAATGTTCGTTGCTCAAAGGGGTATTTGGACAACCAAGAGCATCATATTTCCCGTTGTATCTTAATCAAACAGGTGGAAGTATTATGACCTACGATTCTAACATTCCTATTGCAGGTTGGAAAAGATACAGAAATGTTGAAGGACAGAAGTTGTTAAAGTTAAGTGAAGGTAATGGAAATGAAAAAACGATGACGTCTTTTCGTCCTATCCCCGCCTACAAGACTTTTACAGGTAACATAAAGGTACATAACTTGCGTAAAGCGGAGATTGGTGCATTGCTCTCGGCTATTACATTCCATGGGAACTCAACTCGAAAGGTGTTTCACAACATAGGACTGGCCAAATCGTATGGATATGGTTGCATTAACTGTCAGATAACGGCACTAAAAGGATTAAAGTATTCTATAGAAGATTATCTTAAAGCCTTTGAAGATGAAATCGTATCATATATCAGACAAGAATATCAAGATGAGGACTTCTCTATGCAGAACGACGAGAGCATCCGGATGCTTGTTAAGATTGCAGAGTCAACTCACAAGACAGGAGATATGCAACACATGCAGTTAGGTGAGTTTGAGCAATTTAAAGAAAGCAGAAATTTCTCTCAATTGACAGAACCAAGTCAAATAGAACTCCTTGACATGAATGATGTAGAGGTAAATCTTAACAGACAAAGAGCAGAAGCCCTATATGATGAATTCAGGAAGGCGGACATACCAAAGAATGTAACAGATTCAGAAGTTATTAAGGAGCAGATAGCCAAATTGGAATTTGTAAAAGAGCAGTTTGATAAATGCGGTTCGCCAAAAGCAGAGATTGATTCGCATCTGTCTCAACTCAAAGGCAGACTATTTGTATTGGAGAACCCAACACAGTTGTCTGTCGGCGAGACAAAGAACGCCCTATGTACTGCAAACAAAAAAGTGCGTATAGATGGCTATGACTATGACATTCAACTAACTGTCCCTAAAGGTTATGATGCTGACAGCATCGTTTCTAAGAATATAGAAGTAAAGATCAAGCAGATTTCTAAAATTGGCAAGATTGTGCAGGTGGAATTTGTTAAGGAGATGTAATTATGGCAAGGAAAGTTTTTATAGCAGTTTTAGGCACAGGAAACTACGGAGCATGCCAGTATAAAAAAGGAAATTTTGAATCATCAAAAACCAGATTCATACAGCAAGCCACATTAGAATACCTCAAGGAACAGAATTGTTGGGCAGAAGTTGAGAGAAAAGAAGACGGTAAAGAAGAGAAGTTTGAACGGCATGCCCTGATATTGCTTACAGAAGCAGCAAAGATCAAGAACTGGAATGCCCAAGACGAAAACCGTGATTATGATGGATTGGAAAAAGTATTGGAGGATATGAATTTAAATTTCCCAATACAAACAATAGATATCAAGAATGGAAGAAATGAAGAGGAGATGTGGGATATATTTAATGCTTTATACGAAGAATTGAAGCCTGGCGACCATCTCTTTTTTGATCTAACACACGGATTTCGGTATCTACCAATGTTGGTACTTGTCCTTGGTAACTATGCCAAATTCCTAAAGGGGGTAACCGTAAGACATATATCATACGGTAATTATGAGGCTATGGACAGAGCCACGAATATGGCACCACTCATGGACATCCTGCCACTAACCATCTTGCAGGACTGGACGTTTGCTGCTGCGGATCTTATTAAAAACGGTAATATACAGAGATTGCAAGAGTTGACAAAGAGTACAGCCCTAATGCCTGTTTTACGTGCAAAAGGAAAGTCTAATCTCGAAAAGAAAGCCGCCGAACAACCTTTGACAGAATACATTAAGTCGCTTCTAGAATTCCTTATGGACATGAAATTGTGTTTGGCTCCAAGGATTATTAAAGGAGATTCTATTAATACAGTAAATAATTATTATATATTGGTGAAAGATCAGGATAAAGAGTACATCGCTCCTCTTCCTCCTATTATAGATCAAATACAAGGTACACTAAGTGATTTTAAAGTCGCCGATATTGATAATCCTATTAGACATCATAATGGTTATCAGGCTGCCTTATGGTGCTTTGATCATCAATTGTATCAACAAGCTTTCACCATTCTGGACGAGAGTATTACTACCCACTTCTGTGACTATTTGGGAATGGACAAACACGTTTATGGTCAACGTAAGGCGGCTGGTGCTTTCTTACGTCATGGTGGATATAGAGAAGATGATTGGAAAGATGATGAACTCAATAATGTGAGACAAAAAGCTAAAGATGCATCTTTAAACTCAGGAGTCGGACTTTTTATCTATAATCTACGAAGCATCTCCGATTGGATTCATGGAAGACGAAATACATATAATCATGCTTCTATGGGAAGAAATGACTCATTAACACAGGAAGATATAGATGAATTGAAGAAAAAGATAGATAGTGTTATCAACCTAACCATAAATTTTTAGCATGTTTATCAATTTATCTAATCATCCAAGTGAGGGATGGAGCGAGGAACAACTTGCTGCAGCGCATGAATACGGGGAAATCGTCGATATACATTTCCCCAATATCGAACCGTCTTTTACTTCTTCCATGGTGAACAGTCTGGCTGATGCCACCATTGATACAATTACTGCATTAGGTAAAGATATTGTTGTCCATATCATGGGCGAAATGACCTTCACCTATGCAGTAGTATCAAGGTTAAAGGCTATGCACATCAAGTGTGTAGCCTCTACCACTGAGCGCAACACCATCATCACTCCAGATGGCAAGAAAGTCTCAGAGTTCAAATTCGTACAGTTCAGGGAATACTAAGCCATTCCTTTTCATAGATCTTTGACATATTACCACATTCGTCCCCTAGAATATTCTATGAGAACAGGGAATATTTCGTGACAGAGAATCGAGACGATTGTCACGGGACAAATTGGGGGAGAATCTGTAATGTTAAAAGTTTGGAGACTGAGAGAGTTCGTCGTATCTTTGCACCAGAAAAACATGTCGAACAATAATCTGCAAAGATATGAGAAGCATGACAACAACAACAATCTCAAACCTCCAGTTGGCTTGCCACTACTGGGAGTTGGCAAGAAGGCTGGACAGCAGGCAGGCCGCTGCTGTCTATTACAACAAGGCCTACACCATCCTCCGTAAGGAGATGGGCGAGGATAACTCCTCCACCCTCGAACTCCGTAAGGAGATGACTATCTGTAAATACGAACTATCGTTCTGTTAGCAGATATTTCGTGCCGGCATTGGTATGCTTGCTCTCGAATCGGAAGTCGTTGCGGCTGAGGGTGTTGCCGATTTTCTCGGGGGTGACGTTCTTCAGCGTCGACTTGCCATATTTGCGCTGCAGCAGATCCAATATGTCGGTAGTTGACCACCACTTGCCCTTCTCGTCGGATTCGGGCTTGCGGAAAAGGTCCGACAGCATCTCTGCCAGCGAGTCGATGCGCTGGAATCGTTCGTTCTCCTCAATCAGTTGGGCTATCTCCTCGTCGTTCAGATAGTATCTGGCACCGTTGGCTATCTCCTGTTTCAGCTGGGCATAGAGCTGACGATGGTCGATGGTGTCGCTGAAGTCGATCATGTCCGTGATTTCCACACAGACGAAACGGCGGCTTCCCGTCGGGTCTGTCAGCGGCTTGGGCTGATTGGTGGTGCCGATGAACGAGGCATAGCGGCGATACTGCTTGTAGGCCTTGCCGTATGGTGGGCGGAACTTCACGTCGGCTGTCGAGAGCAGATATTTCAACAGCACCTGCTGACGGGCTGTCGTCTTGTCGAACTCATCGATGTTGATGAGCGCAAACGAGGTGAGGCCCAGGTTCAGATCCGTCTCGTTCTTGAAGTTGATGCGGTCGTTGTAGTAGTCGCGCAGATCCTTTGGCATCAGGATACGGCAGAACGATGACTTGCCGCAACCCTGACGGCCAATAAGCAGCGGAACGAGCGCATTACCCGTCAGCGACTGCTTTCCCTGCCAGTGGGCCACCATTCCAAGGAGCCACGTGTGGAAATACGCCTCCCAGTGGGGCTGGTTCGTGGGCACCCTGGCGGCAAGCTCTGCCACACGATCCTTACCGTCCCATTGCGGCAGATGGTCGAGCCAGTCGTTCACGGGGTCGTATTTCTCGATGCGCGGACTCTCGATGAATCGCTGGATATCCCTGTCCCATGACTTCAAGCCCAGTTCCTTCGCCTTCATCGTCATCTCGTTTCGGGCCTCGTCGTCGAGATCCTGAAATTCATCATCCTCACCATTGTTCAGCCTGTACTGGGCCACACCGGTCATCACGTTCTTCCGCATCTCGTAGTGGGTATGCAGGAAGATGTCGGTCTTCATCATCAGCAGCGTGTCCTCGGGCACGCTCTTCAGCGGTTTTACCTTGTTGCGCTTGGCCCAGTTCTCCATGTTCTTTATGGCGTAGACATTCTGGAAGGTCAGTTCCACCAGCTGCTCATCGTGGTTAAGTGCAGGGTGGAGTAGGGTGTACTTCAGACCAATCTCCTGGGGGATACCTTCCGTCAGGCAGAGGTTGGCCACCTGCATGATGAGCTCTGCCTCTCGACCCTCATCGGGCAGATCCATATAGTGGCCCAACACTCTGTTCAGCACGAACTGGTAGTTGAGTGCCCAAGTGCGCTTCAGCGTCCGTCCAGGCATCAGATAATAGTCGAGTTCCGCTTTTTCAGGACTCACAGGCTTGGGGGGCTCCTCCTCCTTGAGGTCGATATAGAACGGAACTGCACTCTTACGATAGGTCATGTCAGGATCGCCGCTGATGTATACCGTTCTGTAAATCAGTGGTTTGAGTGCGTCGAGCGTGATGTCGAGCTGGGCGTTGTAGGCTTGGCGGGCCGTACGATATAATAATAGGTGGAAACGCTCGATGTCGGCTTCTTCCTTGGGCACCCCGCCGCCATTGTCTGGCAGCAGTTCCCCTCGGCAGACGATCTTCACCGAGTAGCCCGAGGCTCCGAGGAATGCCAGCATCGTCTGCGGAAGCCTTGCTGCCTTGTTGCGCAGGCTGATAGCCTCGTCGTAGCTGGATAAGTTGTTGACCTCCAACACGATAAGACCGTTGTAGACCTTCATGACCTGCTCCTCGCTCTGCTTCTGCCATTCGGCTGCGAAGCAGATACGCGGAAGGGTGAGCTTGTAATTGAAGTTCGTCTCGCATCGCCCATCCTCCAGTCTCGTTGGATGCATCAGGTGCCAGTAATTACGCAGCCCTTTGACCTCGCCGAAATACTCGCCCTCTGCCATCTGTTGTACGATTGCGTCGAGCTCTTCCCTTACCAAGGTTTCCTTGTTTCCCTTGCGTTTGAATATCGTTACCTTCATATTTCAATGACTTTTTGCCTGCAAAGATACGAATAATTTTTCAATTCTCCAAATTATTTTCAACTTTTATCCGTCATCTGTCACCTTTTTCTTTAACATGCTGAAAATAAGCGTCATAATTAACTGAAAATACGAATCAATCTGTCACTATCCGTCACTATTTTCCACCATTTTGCTCGATTTTCGGCTAAAAACTGCCACTTTGCAGGCACTATCCTCCAAATCACATACCGACAAAAGGGTGTTCACTCGTAAGCAAACTACCCTTCGCCTACCGACAAACTATCAGAAAAGTACCTTCAAACCCAAAATCGCCCAAAAGTGACAGAAAGTGACAGATGAAATACATATCTGTCACTTGTAATTCAAATAATATCAGCTAATTATGCAAAAAAGTGACAGATGACGGATAGTTTTCTAATTACGTTTCGAAAATTGTATGTGCGAAACCGCAAACATGCCGCGATATTCTCTAAGACGAACAGCACAAAAAAGCCCCGCATTGTCTGCAACAGAGACAATGCGGGGCTTTTTTGCTATAATTATGTTATATTCCCAATCGGTTTAGTTTATTGACGGCATCCTTCACATTGTCCTCACTAAATCCCCACGAGCAGGCGAAAGCCACAGGGGGGATATACAGCGGGAGGTCCTCCGGATCCTTCATGCGAAAAGAAAGGCCCTGAAGACCTGACAGGCCGTCAATCACGCTTACATGCAGTTTGTCCCAGGTTTCAGCCATTTCACTTTGATTGGCGATGGTACTTTCAGTCAGAAGCATCCCCCACACACGAGGTGTATGTTTGTATTTCATACAGAGACGGCCGAGACGATTTTCCATCATGTTGCACGTCATTGCGAGTTTCCACAGAGGACTCTCACGGACATCGTCCCCGCTGAAGTTGAGTACCCCAGGGGCAATCGCCACAATCACAACCTCCCGAAACTCTGCAAGCAGATACGTATCCCATTCAGGCATTAGCGGCTCCAATCCTTTCTGATAAACGACATAAGACTGGGGATCCGCACACCTTTTTTTCAGGTATTTCAAAATCGTATCTTTTGACTGTTTCTTTATTTCTTCAATAATTTCTTCAGACTTCGTATTTTTACACTTCAAATTCAAAAGGCTCCGAATACTGAACGCCTTGCCTATTTGACGGGCTCCCTCCAATATCAGAATCTTGTCATTAACGGACTTCAGATAATCCACGATGTATGATGTAATCTTCCTGTACAGTATAGCCATTTACACTTTTCAACAACTTTTGGCAGACAAAAACTACACTTTTCAATAAAATATCGTGCCGCAAAATTACACTTTTCAATCGAAACAACCAAACAAATCGGCAAAAAAAACAAAAGTGAACCAACAATAAACGGATGGATAAATTCAAACGCATAGTGGAACACACATCTTAATCCTTGTTGTAATGGAATGAAGATAGAATTATCAGCACCTTCGAGAAGCCTGAAGCCTCAATTGTCTTAATCCTTGTTGTAATGGAATGAAGATAGAATCACAGTATCGTCCCATTAACTGGGGTGTTGGCTTGTCTTAATCCTTGTTGTAATGGAATGAAGATAGAATTAGTGCTTCTGAGGATATCAAAATGACTCAGGCTGGTCTTAATCCTTGTTCTAATGGAATGACAATAGAATACAATAACGAGTCCACTGGTGCTGCTCAGTTTAGCATCGTCTTAATCCTTGTTCTAATGGAATGACAATAGAATGACTGTGAAGTCATTTGCCTTCGATCATTGTGAGTCTTAATCCTTGTTCTAATGGAATGACAATAGAATTCACCGTGACGACTTATGTCAACGGCGAGATTGAGGGGTCTTAATCCTTGTTCTAATGGAATGACAATAGAATAGTTCACCACCAATACTGCAATGGTGATGTTGTGTCTTAATCCTTGTTCTAATGGAATGACAATAGAATTTGTCAGGGATACGCAAGTATTCATCCGGAGCTGTCTTAATCCTTGTTCTAATGGAATGACGATAGAATGAAAATTTCACCAAGGAATGGCGTAGCGAAAAGGGTCTTAATCCTTGTTCTAATGGAATGACGATAGAATTTAAAGCTGTTCAGCTATCCCATTAGGACTAACGCGTCTTAATCCTTGTTCTAATGGAATGACGATAGAATGCCATTGGGGTGTGTCGGCTCGCGCCTATGTGTTGTCTTAATCCTTGTTCTAATGGAATGACGATAGAATCAGCAGGTGACTGCAGTGACCAAGACCGACACCATGTCTTAATCCTTGTTCTAATGGAATGACGATAGAATGAAATCGTCGAAATCGACGGTAACGACGTCTACTGTGTCTTAATCCTTGTTCTAATGGAATGACGATAGAATTCTTCTGAAGGTAACGATCTTAACCCTGTGTTTGTCTTAATCCTTGTTCTAATGGAATGACGATAGAATGGACTACACCTGTAAGGACACAATTGAAGTAGACTGTCTTAATCCTTGTTCTAATGGAATGACGATAGAATAACATGGAAGCACTGGGGACTTGGCGGAATGTTTGTCTTAATCCTTGTTCTAATGGAATGACGATAGAATCCGCTACCAGCCACATGTGGCATGGGGTTCAGGTTTGTCTTAATCCTTGTTCTAATGGAATGACGATAGAATAGGTCGCAGAGGCCGAGCAGAAGAGACAGGCAGCTGTCTTAATCCTTGTTCTAATGGAATGACGATAGAATAAAGTCGTTGAGGCGCTACGCCGCGGCGAGAACGGTGTCTTAATCCTTGTTCTAATGGAATGACGATAGAATACTCCTATTTACTAGTGGTTCAGGAATTGTTCATTTTTTCAGCATTTCTTATACCTCATATTTTCAACCACTTATACTCTTTAGACCATTTTTTCGCAAATGCCTGTTATTTCTAATCGCAAATGCAGGATTTCTGAGTCACACAATTTTGTAACTAACTATTATTCAGTATTTTAGCAGTCCTCAAAATTTCGCAAATGATTAGCGGCAGCTTACAGCAAATGGACTCTTGCGAAAATCGCGCTCGATTTTCCCTGATTTCATCGGGTGCAAAGATACTCATTTTTCGCAAATGTCGCAAGCATTTTGGCAAAAATCTTGATTTGCGAAGAATATTTCACATCCGATTTTGTCAGCAATTACTCAAAACCCTCAAAATGAGGCTTTTAGCGAAATCGCATTTTTCGCAAATGATTTTGCCGTTTTTTGAGTGTTACAATAAGTCAAAGACCGCTACTTCCTGCACTACACTACGGCAATTTTTACCGGTTCCTTCTTCTTAACAGGAGGTATATACGCTATGCGTGCATAACATTCTACGACTGATAGCAAACTGATCGAATGAATGCAAATATAAGTTTGCCATTAGTGGGGAGAGAACTGCTCCTTGAGGCGTTCCCAACATCGTGTCTATCCATTCTCGGTTCTTCTGTTTTACCTTCCCCATCTGCATACAAAGCATGATGAGTCTCACTATTTCCTCCTCCGTCCCTGTTGCTACAAGTTTTCTACGCAACAAGAAATGGTCGATGGAGTCAAAGAAATTATCGATATCGAGCCTTAGCACATATTTGTATTTCTTGTTTTTACATTCTTGCAGTACGCGGCGAATTGCTTTAGTCGCTTCCTTTCCCGGGCGATAGCCATAACTGTTTCCAACGAAGATACGGTCATATCGAGGTTCGATGATAGTCTTAATGGCAAGTTGCACAATCTTGTCGCGTATAGCTGTCATGCCCAACTTGCGTTTCTCTTCCGGACTCTTGTCTTTAGCAATCTCTATTTCCAGATAGGGATATGGTTTCCAGGTCTTGTTTGCCAGTTCATCGACAAGTTTTGATATCTGCTTCCGCTTGTCTTTCTCAAACTCCATAATGGTTATTCCGTCTATGCCTCCAGCAGCCCCCTTCTCCTTTACAATGTTCCATGCATTGTAAAGCGTAATTTCAGAGCATAATATGTCTATTTGATTAGCCATAGGCCGTATTGGAATCTGTCTGTTATTGTGACCGCAAATATAGTAAAAATATTCGAATTGACAAACAAAAGACGGAATATTTTTATTTCTTATTGAAAATCTTACTAATCCTTGTTCTAATGGAATGAAGATAGAATTGACAAGAAAGCGTTCCTCAAGGGGGAGAAAGAGATGTCTTAATCCTTGTTCTAATGGAATGAAGATAGAATATCCTATCATCGATGATCTATATCCAAATCTTGGTCTTAATCCTTGTTCTAATGGAATGAAGATAGAATACCTCTGAACATCTTCAAAAACATGAAGACAAAGTGTCTTAATCCTTGTTCTAATGGAATGAAGATAGAATATCATCGAAATGGCTGTCGCAGAGCAGGGAATGGTCTTAATCCTTGTTCTAATGGAATGAAGATAGAATCTGGGTATCGGTTATCGCTTCGATTGCCCGTTGTTGTCTTAATCCTTGTTCTAATGGAATGAAGATGGAATGTCCAACGGAGACTCCTATCAGTTGGAGTATCAGGTATTAATCCTTATTCTAATAGAATGAAGATAGAATACAGCGACGGCACTCTGATGGGCTTCAACGACGGGTCTTAATCTTTGTTTTAATGGAATGATGAATGAATTCGAGGACATCACTTTTCAGTTCAACAACATTGAGTCTTAATCCTTGTTGTAATGGAATGAAGATAGAATTGAGCGAGAAGGACTAAGAAGTCGTATATGATAGTCTTTATGGAGAAGAACAGAAGGTGTCTCTGTGAGGTTCTCCCTGAAAGAGCTTGTTTTTATAGTTCTTGAGGAAGAACTTCGATGACTTGAGCAGCCAATGTGTCGGCTGTATGAATAATTGGCACAAGAGGGCTGGACTTGCAGGCCTGGCGATAGTCCATGTCAGCTTCCTTGCAGTGCAAAGGCAGGCGGAAAGCACCCATATGATACTCTATTGCAAGTATTTCTTCATCAGTCAGTTGATACCCAAGGCGCAGCAACATAATGGCACTCTTCTCACCATGCCCTGCCGGGAAAAAACTATAATCCTTCTGATAACTATTATCAGGCTTTTTCACATAACGGCGAACCTTGCTTATGTCATGAAGTAATGATGAAACTATAATACTGTCGCTGCTGGGCATATCTTTACGGAAGAGACGCAGGTCGTTGACCAAAAGAGTGGCCATCCGATAAGTATTCATAGAATGGACTAACAAGCCGCCATTACAGCAAAGGTGGTCACTGGAACTGGCAGGGCTCGTGAAGAATCCTAATTGTTCAAGCTCTGATATAACATCCTCGGTATGAGGACGATTAACAGACCTCAACAAATTGCAAAAAGAGTCTTTCAACTCTGAAATCATAATGTCTGTAATCATATAAAAATAAGTTAGGTGTAAATACAATCATTGTCATTGAAAAGTCTCAGGCGCCAAATCCGATTCAGCGCCTGGGCTAAATGACCTTTATTCTCAACCACTTAGAGTCCTATCAGCCGATTTGTAGCAAATGTTTTTGCGTATTAGCTGTATCAATAAGTCAAAGATCAAGATGTCGCAGGTGCTAAACCACTGCTATTTTCTATTTGTTTGGCCATAGGCGTTATTGGAAACATGCTGTTATTGCTTGCAAATATAGCAAAATATTTCCAACTAACAAACAAAAAACAGGAAAAATGTTAATCACCGTTCAATTAGAATGAAGATAGAATACCACCGAGAAGGAGATAGAGTATGTATTTAAGTCTTAATCCTTGTTGTAATGGAATGAAGATAGAATGCCAACTACAGCACGATTACAAAGGTTCACCCAAAGTCTTAATCCTTGTTATAATGGAATAGAGATAGAATTAAACGACGATGGACTAAGATGTCGTATATGATTGTTTTAAAATATTCACAAACTCCAATAGTTTGACCACCAAAAGCCTTGGATATTCTATCTCCTTTAATGGGGCAAAATGCCTGTCATCAGAAACAATGTATGTTGCATTGGCTGCTATAGCACAATCAACGAACTTGTTATCGTCAGGATCAGCAGAAATCAGATTAAAATAGTAATAGGTGCTAATGAGTTCAACATTCTCGCTGTTAATCAGGTATTGTATAACGTTCTCTGCAATATCTGGTGTTGTCTTTTCTGCAATTTTCTCCTGATACTCTTCTAATATTGAATTAGAAACACAAAGTACATATCGGCCTTCGTAGAGTCCCTTCCATACATCATAACTTTCACTCTTCTTTGAAAGAGATGATATCAAGCAGTTCGTGTCAAGAACTATTCTTTGTTTCATTTGTGGATATAGGGCGTGCGTAGGTGTTCTTTCATAATGGCCTCATTCTTCTCCTGAGACCATTCCCCAGCCTCCCACAAGGCATCCATTCCTTCCTCAACTCTTTTGAAGAAATAGTCGCTTAGCACTTTTTTTATTTCTGCCAGCTGAGCGTCAGATTTCACAAAAGAGAACATCTTCAATAGCTGCAGTTGCATTGGGTTAAAAACAGTCGCTTCCATACCTTATAAACATTAATTTGCTGCAAAGATAATTATTATTTCTGAATTCACAAAACTTTCGGCATAATTTTCCAATGGAATGATGATAGAATACAAGGAGTCCTTTGAGGTTGAGGTAGAGGTGAAGTCGTCTTAATCCTTGTTATAATGGAATGAAGATAGAATGGGACTGGTCTGATGGCCAGCACTCAGAATCTCTGTCTTAATCCTTGTTGTAATGGAATGAAGATAGAATACTGTTCTCTCAGATGACGGATCAGAATTGCGTGTCTTAATCCTTGTTGTAATGAAATGAAGATAGAATATGTTCCAACACCGAAAAGAAAAAACTCGGCGAGTCTTAATCCTTGTTGTAATGGAATGAAGATGGAATAACCCCGAGTTGGCGAAGAAAATTCGCCTCCAGATGTCTTAATCCTTGTTGTAATGGAATGAAGATAGAATGCTCAGCACCGGTGTTAACCTGATTGAAAAAAATCAGTCTTAATCCTTGTTCTAATGGAATGACAATAGAATTTCTCTCTCACGATTGCACGTCATTATCTGCTCGTGTCTTAATCCTTGTTCTAATGGAATGACAATAGAATTAACTTAATATTTTCAAAAATGAAAGCAATTTCCAGTCTTAATCCTTGTTCTAATGGAATGACAATAGAATAAACCGGTCGTCAGGCCGTGCAGGTTCCTGTTATTTGTCTTAATCCTTGTTCTAATGGAATGAAGATAGAATTGTCCCCGGAACTGGCAAAGTTTTGTCAAGATAGTCTTAATCCTTGTTCTAATGGAATGAAGATAGAATAAAAAGGAGATCGTTTCCCTCCGCGAGGAGGAGTTGTCTTAATCCTTGTTCTAATGGAATGAAGATAGAATGGCAAGCGCCGTATGCTTCGCCGCTCTTACGAGTCTTAATCCTTGTTCTAATGGAATGAAGATAGAATAAAGTATTACCGTGTGTATGTCAAGGCCGCTCCGGGTCTTAATCCTTGTTCTAATGGAATGAAGATAGAATAGTCCTATAATCTATAGATTTGGAACATTGTTCAAATTTTATTTTTTCGCTTATACCTCATATTCTCAACTACTTACGTCTGCTCTACCCAATTTTTCGCAAATGTCTTGTTTTTTCCAAGTCAAATCCCGGATTTGGGGATATGCCCAAAATACAAAGTATTGATAATCAGCGATATGCAAGTTTCGAAAATTTCGCAAATCATTTGCTGCAATTCCCATCTAATGGACTCTTGCGAAAAACACGCTCGTTTTTCCCTGATTTCATCGGGTGCAAAGATACTCATTTTTCGCAAATGTCGCAAGCATTTTCATATTTTTCTTCATTTGCGAAAAAAATAAGCAGAGTTATTTTGTCGCATTTTCGTCAAACTCCTCAAAATCAGGCTTTTTCAAAATCCTCATTTTTCGCAAATGATTTTGCGATGATTGTTACAATAAGTCAAAGATCACAATGCTACGACCTGTTAAACCACGGCTATTTTCACAGGCTCCTTTTTCTTGACGGGTGGAATATATTCAATGCGAGCATAACATTCATTATAATATTCTAGCAGATAGATTCAAGTGATGGCACATAGTTACGCTGAATCATCTCTGCAAACTTCACGGAAATCTCCTTTTCCGAGAAGCCGATATTCTTTCCAAAAGAATAGATGAGCCCGATCTCGTCATCGGAAATATCTTTATCTGACATCACAAGGCCAATCATATAGCTCAAGATGGCATCGCGCATGCCTGGGTCTTTATTCAGAATCCGATTAACGGATTCGTTAACCCACATTGCAGGCTTATCCAATGCAACTGACTGATTTTCAGCGATGGCTTTTTTCAGGAGGAATCTTTGGAGGCCCTACAAACTTTCTGGTTCCCATAGGGTGATGAGAGATGTCCAGCAGATTGTAGATTTTGGCAAGTTCCTGTTCTTCTTCCGTTGCCTGCCTGATTTCAATGGTCTCTCCCTTGACGGTTTCCATGCGGGTAGTGACCATCACCTGTGCTCCCGCAATTCTCCTTATCTCCTCCCACCTGACGCTGGGGTATCCCTTCTTCTTCAGGCGGTACATGGTGACGGAGACTATCCAGTAGGCCAGCACGGCCAGATTCAGGTGCGCCTTAATGCCGTCATCTCCCTTGTGGTAGACAGGCCGCATGTCAAGGTCGCTCTTCAGGGTGTGGAAGGTCTCTTCCACAGTCCTTATCACGTTGTAGAATTTCCAGACGTTCACCTCGTCATTCTCGTCCAGGCAGGTAAGCAATACGTACTTGCCTTGGAACTTCTTCTTCTTCTCGGCGATGTACCCGTCCTTGCGTTTCCACTGCATCGAGACGGCCTTCTCCTTCTTTCCGCTCCCCTCATAGGTGAACGTGACCTCATACTCCTTGCGGATGGCACCATACTGCCTGTCGAGCCGTCCCAGACGGTTGTTCACGGCATCGCGGCTTTTCGTGCCGTTCTTCTTTGACAGGCCCGACTTGATGGCCTCCAGTCCCTGCTCATAGCGACTGCATGCCTGATCGTGCATCGACTGCTCCTTCAGAGCCTTGGCGTCGCTGTCCACCAGCAGGGCCTTGTGCAGCCCGCCCTCTATTTCCACCTTGCCCATCTGCAGGCGTATCTCATGGTGGCGGCAGTCCTCGTGGCGCACTATCCTATCGCTGTCGGCGGTAAATTTGGTACTACCCGACGGCAGCACGGTGATGTAGTCGAAGTGGTTGTCCGTGAGCCACCTCACGTTGTCGGCGGAGTAGAAGCCTGCGTCCATGACGACGATCTTGCGCGCTTCCTGCGACGTGGTGGAGGCCAGCGTGCCTACCACTTCCTGCAGCGTGGTCACGTCCTGGCGGTTACCCTCGTATATCATGGTGCGCACTATCAGGCCCTCGGTGTTCACCACTGCGGCCATCACCACCAACTTGCAGTCAGAGCGCTTCTCCTTCGAGCGTCCGAAGAAGCACAGACTGGAATCTTCCATACGTCCCTCCATATACGTATTGGTGATGTCCAGAAGCAGAATCTTCTCCTCCAGGTGGAACATCGACGTGACGCGCTCGTGCAGCCAGTCCTCCATCCCACGGTGGACGTCCCACAGGCGCCGGGCACTCTTGTAGAGGGCATCCCTTGGTCAGCTTTTCCTTGGGGATGTGGAACATCTCGGCCAGGGCGGTGTTCTCCCTGAGGTACTTCACCGTCCTGTATTCCGAGTATGGGTATATGGCGCGGGCGATAATCTGCATCACGGCCAGCTCTGCCTCCTGGCGATCGAAGCCGTTGGAGAGCAGGAACTCCATCAGGCCCAGGCGGTTGGCCGTCGAGCGGCAGATGACCTCCGGGCCGATGACACGCGGCTCGTGGTTGGTCACCTTGCCCAGGCAGATGGTCACGATGTCGCGGCGCTGCGACTCTAGGGCCTGCTCCAGACTGCTGTCAGGCAGCACGCCGGAGGCGGACTTCTCTATCGTCCCGTCTGACCGTTGTCTGTATTTCGGTATCTTGCTGATGAACACGGCGGCAAAGGTAGCAACTATTTCCCAGACTGCCAAACGCCCGGAGGCCCTACAGGAGGGGGTAAATGCGGTAAAAGCCCCCAAGTGTTAGCAATTTTTAGCGAAAATGGTGGCTAAAAGGGTACTTGAAGGCTGCATACAAATGGATTTTAGCATTTTTTCAGAAGTGTATTTGGACACTCGCTGCAATGTGGGTTAATGAACGATGTATTTCGGCAGAGTGCGGCCAGAGCCATCAGACATCGCCAAGACTTGTGATCATGGTGAGGCTGTTGATAATGATAGCGGCTCTGTTCATTGATCCGTGATGTCAGGCTGGGCGTTGTAGATTTTTTTAGTTAATGGGTTCAATTGTAACAAATGCTGTCATGCCAGGCATCAGGTGCTGGTGTTGCGGCAGTGTTGCCTCAACATGTGCCATGCCATTTTCGTCGATGAGCGGCCTGACTGCCGAGATCGTTGCCGAATGTCGTTCAGCAGGAAAGGCAACGGTAGTGACGAAGACTTTGGCTCCCTCCTCGTATTTCGCCAGTTCATTTTCGAGCACGTCGAAAGTTACCTTCAGATGGTCAACATCCACAATGTAGAAGAGGGCCTCGCCTGGCAGGGCAGCACCATAGAGCGTGTTCTGAATCTTTAAGACATATCCGGAGACGGGAGCCGTGATAGTACAATAGGACAGCTGGTGCTCCAACTCTTGTAACTCGGCCTTTGCTTCGTTATAGCCGCTGTTGATACGTGCCAGTTTCTGGATGTTCTCCGGTGCCGCATCAAGATGGTCGCGCTTGTAGCCTTGTCCCATCAGGATAGCCTGATATTGGTATTCCGCTTTCTCCAGTTTGGCGCGACAATGGAAAATCTTATCTCGCAGTGCAGCGTCGCTTAGTCGTGCTACGACCTGGCCCTTCTTGACATACTGTCCCATATTCTCTATGCCGAACATGACGATCTGTTCTGCGATACGGCTATAAACAGGGATCTCACGCACTGTTTCTATCCTGCCTTTATTGGCCGTTGAAAAACTCTGAGCCTGCTGGCGTGAAGGGGCTTTGGCCGGTTTCACAGCTAGCGTGTCAGTCTGCTGTGAGGCTGGCTTTACTTCTGTTTTCGGCTGGCAGGCGATGAGAAACGAAAAGGAAAAGACGGAAAGTGAAAAAAATATATACTTATTCATAATCAACGAGTGTTTGCAGATGATAGTAGGTTGTCCAGAATTCTTCAACGGTAGTCAGGTAGTTGGTATAAGCCGAAACCCATCGGCTCTGTGACAGGGTGAAAGTATTGATGTCACAGAGGCCATTGGCATAGTTCTCAGCCGTCTCATTGAACACCTCTTCAGCCAGGTTGACGGTCTGTTGGGTGTTTGCAAGCCTCAACCAGCTGGAGTGCAGTTTCTGCAGGGTCATCGTGGCATCTTCAGCCAGCAGTCGCTCTACTTCATGGAGTGCTGACTCCTGGCGCTCTGCCCATGCCGTTGCTGCGGCATGTTTCTTCTTGGCTGCACCATGATCCATCAGCGGTATTGTGACTTGTATGGCACCTAGAGCATATAATTGCTGGTTCTTATAAGCACTGCCCAGTGTCGTATTGACTTGCTGTAGTCCTAGATTGATGTCAAGTCCGACATTGATGCCGCGCTCCTTATACGTCTTTTCTTCCTGATGGCGGGCTTCGGTGAGTTCTGCCAACTGCTGCTGGTAAGCCGGACTATTGCACATGGCAAGCTTCGCAACCTCTTCTGGTGTATAGTTGGGTGGAGTAGGTGTTTCTGGTATGGTTAGCAGCGGCATGTCTGTAGGAATTTGTTTCATGCGTAACAGCGATGCGAGCTCTAGCCTTGCCGTTTGTTCTTCCTGACGTGTCACTTCCAGCTGGTTGGCGGCATTTTGCAGCTGTACCTCCATTGAACGCACTTCCGCCAGCGGGACGATGGCGATGCTGGCTTTCTCGCGGGCTATGTCTAAAAGAGTGTCATTCATCTGCAGCTCCTGCAAGCGCATCTGCAACAACCGTTGCTGGCGTGCTAAACGGAAATAGCGTACGGCAGCCTCTTCAGCCAGACATCGCAGATGGTACTCGTGCTGTTGACGCGCAGCCTTCAGCCGCTGGTCCTCCACCTGTTTCTCCCAGCGGAATGGATTGTAGCCTAGCAGGGTATGGCTATAGCCTACCAACAGCGGACTGGCAACGAACTGGCGCGGATGTCCTGAGGCCTCCTCGCGAAAGAACTCACTCCAAATAGCCTGCGTGCCTATGAAGGCTTCACCACCAAAGGGCAGTACCTTCTGACTGAGCCTCATCTGTGCCGAAGTGGAGAGAATGTCGAAGTTGCGAAGGTAGACGTAGTCACGGCTGGGGTCGCTGACAATGCGTGAATAATTAGGTACGACCTTCAGCGAGAGTTGTGGTTTACGCAATGCCTCGAAAGCCTCGTATGATGCCTGCCGACTTCGGTATTCCTGCTGGCTTTGAAAAGCGGTGATGGCACTGTCCTGAGAAAGTCGAATCACCTCATCCAAAGTCAGCGGTGCCTGTCCCAGACTGACTAGGGGAAGCATGCAGAGAAATGCCATGCCCATTAGGAGACGGGTGTCAATTCTATTTTTCATATTCTTCCATTCCATTTGCGTTCGAAAAGTAGCCGAGCTTCTGTAGTTCCTCGTAATTGCCGTCGGCTGCTACGCGTCCCTCCTTCAGTACGATGATGCGGTTGCAGTGCTGAATGGTGCTCAGTCGATGGGCTATGACGACGCGCGTGCACTTCAGTTGGGCCAGATTCTCGGTTACGATGTGTTGGCTGATGTTATCGAGTGCCGACGTGGCCTCATCGAGGAAGAGAACCTTCGGCTTCCTTACCAGTGCACGTGCTATCAGTATTCGTTGCCGCTGTCCGCCAGACACACCCTTGCCGTCGACGCTGATAGGGGTGTCCATGCCTAAAGGCATCTGGTGGATGTCACCGTCGAGTGCCGCGAGGCGGGCGGCCTCCCAGGCATCGTCGTCAGTCAGCAGCGGGTTGTTGAAGATGATGTTGTCGCGGATAGTGCCCTCGACGAGCTGGCCGTCTTGCAGGCAGATGCCTATGCAGTACTGCCGCAGACTGCGCAGATTGATGTCACTGATATCGTATTGGTCGTAGAAGACGGAGCCTGCCAACGGGTGCTCCAGTCCCAGCATCAGTCGCATCAGCGTACTCTTGCCGCAGCCCGACGCTCCGACCAGAGCCACGTAGTCGCCGCTGTTGATGCTTAGGTTGAGACCGTCGAAGAGCAGAGGCATGTCATTGGCATAGCGGAACTTCAGACCGCGTATCTCCACTCTGCCAGTGATGTTTCTGACCACATGGGCATCCTTCTTGGTCTCTGTCTGGGCAGCAATGATCGGACGGCAGAGTCGCATCTCCGGCAACAGACGTGCCACCATCTTTGTGATACCCTGCAACTGAAGGACAGCATTGCAGACGAGCCCAAGGACGGCACAATAGGCGATATAGTCGGAAAGCGATAGCCTGTAATGCCAGGCAGCCCCCATCGTCACGATCATGGGCAGGAACTTGAGGCAATAGCTAACGCTGGTCACGTAGAAACTGGCCAACGGTTGGCGACTGCTGTATTGCTCAGTAGGAGCGTATGCCTTAGCCCATTGGTGGAAGGCGCGGAACTCTGCGCCGCTGGTCTTGATTTTCTGAATGCCAGAAAACAAGGAGAACAGGATACCTATGAGGTGTGAGCTGCTGTCATTCACGTTCAGCTGTACTTTCTTGGTATAGTAATACTCCATAAAGATGGCCGCCAACTGTAATGTGATAACGATGACGCCTGTGTAGAGCAGTGCGCCTCCATAGATGAAAAACTGTACGAACATGATGGCAGAGAACAGGAAGGTCAGCAGGGTCGACAGGAAACTGGCCGTCAGGTTAGAACTGACGCGCGACAGTGACAGCAGGCGGTTGGAGAGGTCGCCTGGCGTGAAGTTCTTGGCAAATGTGGCAGGCAGTAGCAGCAGGCGTGACATCATGGCCGTCTGAAGCGCATATTCCACCTTGTCCTTGATACGTATCACCACCAGGTTACGGGCTATCTGCACCATCGTCAATCCGACGCCTGCGCTGAAGAGCAGCGTTGCAATGGGAACAATCTGGCCGGCGTCGCCCGATGGAATAACCTCTGAGAAGATCAGCTTGCACACGTATGGTGTGAACATCGTTAACAGACTGACGGCCACGCAGGCCATCAGGCTGTAGAACAAGTCATACTTGCAGAGGCAGCTCGCCACATAATGCATGAGTTTCTTGATAGTCAGATTATCTTCCGAAAGCGGCCGGCAGGTTATCTCCGCCTCCTTCTTCAGCAGGTCGGCGCTTTTGCTTGCCGACATGCTCTTGCCAGTCTTGGGGTGGGTGAAGGTATAGTCCGTGAAGCCAGGCACGAGTATAACGGGGGAGTTGTCTTCAGCCAAATATCCAATCATATAGCCCGTGCAGCGAGTCCACCAGCCGTCTGATAGTGTGATTTTGCGGAAAAAGACATTATAGCGTTCCAGCAAGTCTTCCAATTGCACAGCATCTGATGGCAAATTCATGTCTGTCTGCATCTGCTTCCATTGTTGTCTGTCGATCATGGCGCGCAGGATGTTCTGTGCTTGGCTCATAGCCTTGCGGTCACCGTCCATGCGTTGGGCTAACTGTCGAAGGAACAAATTCGTTTGCATCGTGTCAGGCGTATTTTAAGAGGTTGCTATAAAGACCGTCCATCTTCCGTAATTGGTCGTGATTGCCATGCTGGGTGACGTGTCCGTGTTCTATTACATATATCTGGTCGCAGTCGGCAATGGTCTCTAGACGGTGGGCTATCATGATGAGCGTTATGCCCATATCATAGAGGTGTTTCATAACCTTGGCTTCCGTCTGAGGATCCAGTGCCGAGGTCCCCTCGTCCATCAGCAGGATGGTGGGTTCCTTGGCCAGCGCGGTGGCTATTTCGATACGCTGCCGCTGTCCGCCACTGAAATTCTTGCCGCGCTCAGCAACGACTCCTTGGTAAGCCCCCGGGCGCTCCATGATTTCGTGGTGTATCTGTGCATCGTTGCAGGCCAGCACCATGGCAAAGTCTTCTATCGACTCGTCCCACATTTTCAGGTTATCGCTAATGGTGCCCTCGAAGAGTGTTGCATCCTGGTTGATTACTGAGACTGAGTTGACGAAGCTCAGGTGGTCGAAAGCCTTGCGGGGTTTACCGTCGAACAGTACCTCGCCCTCCCAAGGTTCGTACAGACCAGACACAAGACTCAGTATTGTACTCTTGCCGCAGCCAGAGGGACCTACCAGGGCGATGCGTTCCCCAGCCTTGATCTTCAGCGAGAAGTGGTTGAGGATGGGTGGCAGATTACGGTCGTAGCCGAAGGTGATGTCGCGCAGCTCTATCTCGCCTGTCAGTTTGGCCTCGTCGGGCAGTTCGTCGTTGTCCGGCAGGTGCAAGTCTGCTGCTTCATGGCTATAGTCGGTCACATCCTTGATGCGCAGTATCGACGAGTTAAGCCGCAAGATAGTCTGAAAATTGTCGATACCCCTGTTGATGCTATAGATGGTTTCATTGATGAGTCCCTGTGAGGCCAGGATCATACCAGGAGTCAGTTCGCCTTGCAGGATATACCATGCACCCAGACATAGTATGGCCGCATTGGTAAGTTGCAATACGATTAGTGGCAGGGCACTTAGGAATATGGAGTTGGTGGTGGTCTTAACACGGGCATTCATGGCCTGTGCGTAGGCTTTCTCCCACTGCGCAAAAAAGTACCGCTCGCCACCGAGGGCCTTGATGGTCTCCAGATTGCTCATGCCTGTCATCGTGACGTTCTGCAGTCGTGCATCCGTCACTTCCATGTCCATCGCTATTTTCTTCTGCACGTTGGCTGTGGAACGCATTACATAGATGAGTATCATGATGGCGAAGAGTTCCAATAGGCCCAGTTTCCAGTTGTAGAGTATGACAATATAACAGCAGACAGCAGGTAAGAATAGGCAACAGATGATCGGCAGTGCGTAATCAATCAGCCTGATAGTCTTTGAAATAGTCGTATAGCGGGCTACTAGTTCGCCTGGCGTGAACTGGCTGAGGCGGGTCATCGGAAGGCGCAGCACCGTCCACAAATAGTTCGATGCAGTGGAGATACTGATCTTTACCTGGCTCTTCCGTCGTAGTATGGAGAAGGCCACCCAGGTTATCAGTTCGATCAAGAACAGCATGATATAGAGCACCAACAGCGGGGAAAACCATTCTGGATTCTTATGTGTGATGACATTGTCGGTGTATACCTGCTGAAACAGGGGTGGAAATATATTGGATATGGCATCGATGCTGGCAATCACGATGCCATTGATGGCAAATATTAGATTGCCCTTCAGGAAATAACTGAGGGCAGACAGTAGCGACAGCTTTCGTTTCTGACCTTGTGGTTTTCCTGTCATCATTCAAACTTCAGTTTAAGGCTACGCACTTGTGTGCGCGATGCTTCGAACAAATATTGGAACATGCTACGGTGGCGAGTCTCGGTGAGCACTGAGCAGTAGGTGCCGATGTCCATGCTCACATCATCCGGCTCCCCGAATGACCAGTCGTAACGCGTGGAGTCAGTGGGGGAGGTCAGCAGGTCGATACGTACTTCATAGAGTGCGTCCTGGCCTTCACCCAAAAGGTGTCGGGCCATGATGTCTGACTTCAGTGCCTGACGCACATCTACGGTATTGGCTGGATAGCGCACCACCTGTGAGATGCGTCCTCTGACATAGCCTATCTCGTCACGCTTTTCATTGGCAGGCCACACCTGCGCCTCCATGCCTATCTGCAAATGGCGCTGCGCATCATTGTCGGCATAGGCGATGAGCTGCGTCCGCTGTGACTGCCCACTGGCCTGGTCGTCCACCACACTGACGATAGGGTCGAAGGCTTCAAAAGGCTCGTTGTCAGACTTTGTGCTAATGACAAGCCCGCTGATCGTACTGGTAAGGAAACTATGGCTGTCGCCGATGGACACCATGGCTATCGTCTGTCCTCGATGCACGCTGTCGCCATTGTGGACAAGCATGGTGCGCACGATGCCCTTGTTGGGCAATGTGACATCGGTCGTTCCCTGCACAGGAAATACTACGCCCGAATAGTAGGCTTTGTCGCTCACACTGCCTAATACTCCCCATACAATAAATGCCGCCAGTAGCACAATTGCTGCCGTCGCCAATAGATAGGTGGGAACAAACGTCACACGTAGATGGTCGGCTATCTGTTCAGGCGATTGGAGCTTGTTCTCGGAATCTTCCTTCATAATTCTGCAAAGATATGAGTTTTTATGAGAGATACAATTTTAACACTGTGCAAAGATAAGCATAATATTTGAATTAACAAATAAAAACGAGATAAAAAGCGTAAATGATACGAAGACCTGTTGATATCCTCCGTTCGCTGAAGAGCCTCGTGTCAGGATACCAGCATCGCTCTACCAGTCTAAGCAGGGCTGCATCAAGCGGATAGAAGGTCTGGGCTTTACGGACGGAGTACTAGTACAGCCTTTTGACACACCTTCCTATCAGCAGGTAGCAGATGCGCCATACGTAGAATATGATCTTGACTTGCTGCCGTGCGACTCTACGATCGAGATACGTACTTTGCCCACCTTGCATATATATGATGGTCGTGATGCCCGTTATGCCGTGCAGGTAGGTCATGAAGAGCCAGAAGTGTTCTCCATCCATGCCAACGACTTCACTGCCGAATGGCGCTGGAATGTTCTCCGTGGCTACGCCTCGCGCAGCATAAGCGTTCCTGCTACACATCTAGGCAGACAGACACTGCGAATATATCTCCTCGACCCAGGCATCGTCTTACAGTAAATTGTCATTAAATGATCTTCTTGTTACTCAAGCATCAACATCCAGGAGATTGACGGACAGCAATGTCATGGTGCAGATATGACGGTATTCCGTCATATCTTTCACAAAGTCCTAGAACGTCGGGGTGATTGTGAAGCGGATGCCGTGTTTGGTGGCGGTGGGGAGGTCGAGGTAGTTGAGGCGGCGGACGTACTCAATCTGGATGAGACTGAGGATATTCTGCACACCGATGGCATACTCGAAATAGGGCTTCTTGCCGTCCATGATGTAGCTGTTCGTCGGGAAGTTCATCAGCAGCGTGCTCGACTGATTCTGCTGCAGATAGGGATTATTGCGTTCGGAGAGACTGCCCCAAAGAGCCTTGAACTCCAGAATCTCGCGCAGCTTCAGCTTGCGCAGCAGGGGGATGCGGTTGAAGATCTTGCCGCCCATCTCCCAGGTGAGCATCAGCGAGGCGAAACGGTCGTTGAGGAACTCGATATTGTTGATCATGTTGAACAGCTGTGGATGTACGATGTAGGAGAGGTTGGCCTGTGGCATCGGCAATAGGGGCCAGGGCACCTGGTTCCATTGCTTGCCTAGGCGCAGGCGGGTGTCGATCTTACCCCAACTCATGGGAAGCCATGTGCGGCGGAACCACTCCAGTTCGGTATAGTTGTAGGCATACTCGCCTCCGAGCAGTCCATGATAGCCGATGGTATGCTGCAGCTGCACGTACCAGGCATCTTTGTTGGTGGTGCGGCGGCGCTGCTTGGTGTTGATGAACTTCTCATCGGGGGCATAGCGGATGCCGAAGGTGGACTCCGTGTAGCGCATCTTCGACAGCGGGGCGGCATCGAGTGCCACGGGCTTCAGTTCTAACGAACCGATGGGATCGATGCGCTCAGTCTTCAGGTCGCCGGAGAAACGCCAGTGGGTAGAGGTCTCAAACTCGTAGGCCAGACGCTGGGTGTTATATAGGAACATCTTGTCGATGTCATGTACCTTAAACGAGGCGAAGACATTGTCTTTATCGTTGATGCCGTACTTGTCGCTGGGGAGGGCCACGTCGCGCTTCGAGGAGAAGATGATGTTGTTGACGGGGAACTCCTGCGGCAGATACTGCTTGGGGGCGATGGCGTAGGTGAGCTCGGCGTTGTAATACTTCTCGTGGTGCCTCGTGCCGTAGGCCATGTAGCCCTTGGCGAAGAGGTGAGGATTGAGGTTGGCCGTGGTCTGGCCACCCATACGGAAACGCAGGCCGTCGTAGAAGTTCTGCGAGATGAAGGTGTTGATAGGGCCTACGTCGAACTTGCTGGGCTTTTCACGGGTTCCCGTCTCAAGGTAGTTCTCGATGAGGGCCTTGAGTCCGAAGATGACATATTTGAAGCCCTTGAGCTGTTCGAGGTGGGTGAGGAAGCCAGACATGCCTGCCTCGCTCTTGGTGAACTCCACTTGCCGGTGCTCCTGCCAGAAAGCCTCGCTGCGGCTGTCGGAGCCAGGCTCTATCTGTAGCGGATTCTTCTTCTTGAAGCGCGAGTCGGGAAGCGGGTCAAACGAGAAATCGGTCTTACGTGTCGTTCGTGTCACCACACCTTTCTGGATAAAGTCGGTGAGCATCAGCTCCACAATCATATCGTCGATGGTGAGCAGCCACTCGCCGTTCTCCTGTTTCGAGAACTCCTGCATACACTGCATCGACTCCACCCAGTTCACGTCGCTGGAGCGGGGGATATAGAGCTCGCAGCGCTTCACCTGATAGCTGGAGTCGGCAATGATATAGATCTGTCCGCGGAAGCCGTAGTCCTGCTGGTTGTTGGGCAGGAAGTCGAGCTGGATACAACGGTCGGCTCCTACATAGACGGTATCCGTGATGTAATAGCGGTAGAACTGGATGGCATCGCGGCCGATGGGCGAACTGAACTTGTGGCGCATCAGCAGGATGTAGTCATCGTAGATGTCGACATCGGCAAAGGTCTCGCGCATCACCGTCGTCAGGATCTCACCCGTCTGGAACAGGTCGTTGACACCGCTCGACTTCGTACCCTTCACGATGGTGCGTTCGGCCTTCGGATCCTTGCGCCAGAGCTGTTCGGTCACCATCTCGTCGACGGTGAGCGGCAGTGTCAGCTTGTCGGTGTACTGGCTGGTCTCCACCTGTTCGCGCAGCCAGGGATAGCGCTTGAAGATACCCTTCTCGAGTGTCTCGGGCTTCAGGTCGTTGAGGCTGAGGCCTATCTTCTGGTAACTCTGGTAACGGTAATAGTCGTGGCTCTTCAGGTCGGACTTCTTCTTATTGGCTATCACCTTGCGCATCAGTTCTACGGCAGGGTTGTCCTTACGGCTATAGCGCGATTTCTTCTTCGACTTGACGGTCACCTCGCTGAGTGTGCGGTTCTCGGAAGAGAGGCGGACGGTGAACTGGGCAGGTGTCTTGGGATTGACGTTGACCACCTGTTCGCGATAGCCTACGGAACTGATGGTGAGTCGCCAGCCATTGTGACGCTCAATGCGGAAACGACCATTGCCGTCGGCGACTGCCGATATGCGGTTGCCTTTATATTGCACGGTGGCGTAGGGCACAGGACCTCCGTCCTCGGCATCTACCACCACACCGGAGATCTGAGCCAGCATCCAGAGGGGCATCGTCAGCAGGACCGACAATACCAGCGCTCTGAGGCGCATCGCCGTGGAAGTTTTCTGTTTCATGGCTGCAAAGGTACGATTTTTTTAGATAAAGCACGCAGTTTTGTTTGTAATTCAGAAAAAATGTCTACCTTTGCAGCTGAATAAATAGTAAAACTTATAAAAATACTTATAATATGAAACGATTATTTCTGTTGATATTACCTTTCGCCTTCCTGTCGTGCGACAGTGGCAGTACACCCAAAGGAACGCCTGATGTGCCTGGTGACACCCCCAAAGAAGAAGAGGAGATCACCGGTGGCCCCGATGCTTTCCTGGACGGGGTGCTGAGTCGTAACTTCAGCGGCATTGTCGATGTGAAAAAGGACGGCAAGACCTATACCCACCTGCTTGCGATGGCCGAAGAGGCCGTGGCCCAGACCAAGGGCACGAGTAAGGCGGGGCTGCCTTTGCTCTATCAGCAAGAGAATTTCCCGACGGCCTATAATTACTTCATGGGGTGGGATGTGGACACGGCTGCCGTCTATAAGACCATGATCGGCTGGCTAAGTGCCATGCAACTGTCAGAGCTCTGTCCGGCGAAGCGTAATGCGCTCTATAAGGCAGGCTATGAGGCTGGTGGCTACACGATGAACAGCAATATCTACGGCTATCATTTCAAGAATGACCCCAACGTGGCCCGTCTGGTGGCCAGTGCTGTCTATGCTGCGATGCATACCACGGCCAAGCCTGACATTGCAGCCATGAGAACGGAGGTGGGGGGCAGCCAGTTTGGCAAGACACTGGCAGCACTCTATGACGACGAGCCGCGCAACCACGTTACCGACGATGCGTTCTATGTCGATCTGCGTAAGTTCATGGCTAGTGCTCCTGGCCCTTACGCTCCGGGTTACACGGATCGCAGTTCCCTCAATCCGACATTTCCCGATGATAAGTCGTCAAACGGCTGTCTGACAATGGACATGAGCATCTATTTCACGGTGACGGGCAGATATGTGCTGCCTGAAGAACGGACTGTGCAAGCGATTGCCGACGAGGATGGTGACGTGCACCATCTCTTTGGTACAGATAAGGTGAACATTGACGGTCAGTATGACATCAAGGCCGTGTTTGGCGCAAAGACCATCGGTGAGAGCATTGATCCCGAAGGGAAGCTTCCTCAGATGATTGACCTCATGTTCAAGACCGGCAGTTCGGCTAGAGGTATCCTGCAGCATGCCGATGCATCGCTTGGCGGGATAGAATACGGCAGGTTAAGGCCTGGCTGCTCCGAAGAGAAGGAAGGTCAGCGTAAGTCGTACTATGATGACCGTCTCAATGTATTGACGTGTTTTGCCATTGAAGATAACGACGGTCACAAGACGACCTACGATGATGGCGATATGGAGAAGTACTATTATGACGAGAACGGTGAGTGGACGAATGCCTGGGTGCAGTCGGAGGAAGATTACGAGGAAATGGCCAAGGATCTGCTCTATGCCAACTCCTATCCCAGTGGTCATGCTGCAGGCATCTGGTCTGCCGCGATGTCAATGATAGAACTCTATCCCCAGAAAGCGGACCTGATTATGAAGGCTGCCAACGATTTCGCCACATCCCGCGTCATCTCGCGCTATCACTGGAACAGCGATATCATCCAAGGCAGGGTTATCGGCAGTATCATGAATCCCGTCTGCCATGCTGCATCCGACTACATCAGCCTGCTGGATGCCGCCAGAACTGAGGTCAAATAACTTCAGTAGGTGGCAATCTTCCTCACATTGTCCTCAAAGGCATCCTTGTTGATGGCCTTTGCCTTCAGTTTCGACCTGTAGGTATAGATGGTCGTGATGCTGGAACGGAGGATATCGGCAATTTCCTGATTGTCTGTGATGCCCAGGCGGATGAGGGCCAGTACGCGCAGTTCCGTAGTAAGACGTTTGGCTGGGCTGCCGTCTTCCTCGATTGTAAACTGGTTGTCGGGGGTAAGGAGTTTGTTTACCTCGCTGATAAAATTGGGATAGATGTTGAGGAAAGCGGTATCGAAATGACTATGGAAGGTACGTATGCCCGTGTTGACCGGTTCCATCGTCTTGAGTTCCGCATAGAGTTCCTCCAGCTTCCGTTCTCTTGCCAGACGGTTGAGTTGCTTTAGTCGTTGTTCGCCGCTAGAGAGAAGCATACTGCTCAGTTCGAGAAATCGTCCGATGTATTCCTCCTTGATGCGATTGGCTTCTTTCATCTGCGTGTTGGCGTTTTCAATCTCTTCATTGTGCCGGGCCATCACTTTGTTCATCTCGATGATCTGAAGACCAGCGGCATGTTTCTTCCGGTAGAGGATGAGTGTGTAGACAATGATGCCTGCCAGCACCAGTGAGATGATGGAGATGACGGTCAGGAAGATGTTGGTGCGCTGTTGTGTCTGGGTGCGCCCGGCATCGTAAAGCTGTAATATCTGGGGGGCCATGCGACCAACCTGCATCATCCTGATGCGACTGCCATAGAAGCGGGCCTCGCTGATGGCCTGGAACAGATAGCGATAGGCATTGTCGTTATCGCCACGTGCCATCAGTATCTCCGACAGGGAGCGCAGTGAATTGTTCTCGCGGATGGCTCCACGCTCATCGCTGATGGCGCTCAGCAGCAGATAGCGCTCCTGCTGCTCAGGCATCTGTTTCTTTTGGTAGAAATAGGCTAATGTGCTGGTGACGATACTATAGGTACGCGAGCCTTCCTCGAGTTTCAGCAGATAGTGCTCCAGTAACTGGATTGCCTGGTCTGTCTCATCAGCCTCACAAATATAGGTAGCTTGGTTGAAGACATAGTCATAACTGTCTTTAGGGGCTATCTGGATGACGAGTTGACGGTAATACTGGGCGCGCTTGATGTAATCGTAGAAGAATTTGGTGAACTGCGCCATCTCTGACCGATACAGGTTCAGTTCGCTCTGCTGATTGTAATAGGCAATCTTCTGCCGGTCACTCAGCGAGTCGGGGTTCACTTCGTCGAGCAGGCGTCGGGCCCTGTCGAAGAGTCCTGTCACTGCGAGGATGTGAGCCATGCGGACAGCACTGGCTGCAAAGCGCTCCTGGTCGTCTGATCCACGGAGTGCCGTCACGTTCCTGTCTATATAATAGAAGGCGGAGTCGAACTTGTAGGCCACATATTCATCGTAGAGCCGTTGGTTCAGGTCATACTGCTGCTCAGGCGTCAGTCTGATTCCCTTGACACCGTCCTTGATGGCTGCCACCCGTCGTTCCTTCTCGGCAGTCAACTGATCGTATTGTGATATCAGACTGTCGAGGGTATGGTATAGCCGTATGTTCATGTCGAGGTTCCTGTCTCCTGGAGACGTGTGATGGTCAGCCGCTATCAGCGTCACTTGTATGAGCAGAACGATGATTATTGAAATCCGTTTCATAAGCCTAAATCCTGTCGTTGGTAATTTCATCGGCAAAGATACGCATTCTTTTTTAAACCACCAAATGTTAAAGGGCGTTTCAGCCGAAAAACGGGTTGATAAAGTTTTGATTTTTTGAAAGACGGAATTTTGTAATTATCTTATAATCAATGATCTGCGTTTTTGGGCATCTAGATATTTGTTTGTTGCGCTTGCAATCGCTCAGATTAGTGCTTACCTTTGCATCCGTCAAACGACAATCAGTGTATTCATGCTCAAAATAAACTTATAAACGATGAAAAAGTTAATTGTTAGTTTAGTAATATTGATTAGTAATTGGTGTTTAGGCGTGACGGATTGTGACGCCAAAAACGAAATGGTTGCTTCACCCGACGGAGCCGTGATGGTGACCGTCGGTGTGAAGGATCATCGTCCTTTCTACACAGTCGATTATCAAGGACGTACACTCGTCGCTCCCTCGCATCTTGGTTTTCGTCTTGATCATGAGGAACTGGGTGCCAACATGACCATGGGTAAGGTCAGCCGTTCATCGAAGGACGAGACATGGACTCAGCCCTGGGGCGAGAATGAGACAGCCCGTAACCATTATAACGAACTGACAGTCGACTATCGGGAGCATACAGGTCGCTTGATGCAGGTGGTATTCCGTGTGTTCAACGATGGTTTCGGTTTCAGATATAACCTGCCAAGTCAGGATAAGCGTAAAGAGTATTGTATTCAGGACGAATTGACCGAGATTACCTTGGCACACGATGCCAAGGCTTGGTCGATTCAGTCGAACCACACTGCGTATTTCGAGGGTATCTATACCGCTGATCTGCTGAGCAAGAAAGATACGGTATGTACCCCTCTGACCATAGAATATGAAAAAGACCTGTTTCTGGCCATCCATGAGGCAGCCCTCGAGGATTACGCCAGCATCAACCTGACGCCACGCACCGGAGACGACGGGTCAGTGCGTCTGCTTACAGCCCTCACCCCTTGGCGCAATGGCGTGAAGGTCTATGCCAAAGGTGAGTTGAAGAGTCCGTGGCGAACGATGATTATCAGTAAGACGGCAGGCGGCCTGCTGACCTCGGATCTGATGCTGAACCTGAACGAGCCCTCGCGTATCGAAGATACATCATGGATAGAGCCAGGCCGATACATCGGTATCTGGTGGAGCATCCACAAGAAGCAGAACACCTGGGAGATGGGACCCACACATGGTGCCACGACAGAAAACGTGAAACGCTATATGGACTTTGCCGCCCGCCATGGCTTCAGCGGTGTGCTGGCTGAAGGCTGGAATCCAGGATGGGGACAGGGTGAGAAGATCAGCTATCTGGAGTCGTATTCTGATTTCGATATAGAGGAAGTGTGTCGCTACGGACAGTCGAAAGGTGTGCGCTTTATCGGCCATACCGAGACCTGGGGTAACGCCACCTTGCTTGAGAACCAGATGGAAGAGGCATTCAGCTGGTTTGAGAAACTGGGCATCCGTGCCGTGAAGACCGGTTATGTAGGCCATTATTTCGACGGCAAGGAACTGGCAAAATCGCAGTATGGCATCCGTCATTACCGTCGTGTGATAGAATGTGCTGCCAAGCATCACATCATGATCGATAACCACGAGCCGGCCATGCCTACAGGCATCCAGCGTACATGGCCCAACTTGATGACACAGGAAGGAGTCCGTGGACAGGAGTATAATGCTTGGGACCGCAGAGGCGGTAACTCGCCTGCCCACACTGTTACTTTGCCTTTTACACGTGGACTTGCAGGACCTACCGACTTCACACCAGCTATCTTCAACTTCTCGGAAATTGTAAAAGGTACGCATCCTCATTCCACATTGGCCAAGCAGTTGGGTGAGTTCGTGGTGATCTACAGTCCGCTGCAGATGGCTGCCGATGCGATAGAGAACTATGAAGGACAACCCGCCCTCTCGTTCATTGAGAATTGTCCGACCACTTGGAATAAGACACTGGTGCCCAATGGAGAGATCGGCAAATACATCACCATTGCCAGAAAGGCGCGTCATGGCGATAGCTGGTTTATCGGCAGCATTACCAACGAAGAAGCCCGAAACATAGACGTCGCACTTGACTTCCTTGACGAAGGTGCCGCTTACCGTGCCATGATCTACGAAGACGGCCCAGAGGCCGACTACGAGCAAAATCCCTACGAGATGACCATCCGTCAGATAAACGTCGTCAAGGGCGACACACTCCATCTGCGACTGGCTCGTAGCGGTGGTGCTGCCATCAAGATCGAAAAGAACTGAAACCAATACAAATTTTTTCTATAACTCTAATTTTAACAAAACCAATGAAGATGAAAAGACAGAAAAATCTTTGTTCTCGCCTGCTCATGATGCTGGCGGTCATGTTTTTTGCCTTGGATGTTTCTGCACAGGCCACAATCAATGGTCATGTGAAAGACGAAACGGGTGAGGGCGTTATCGGCGCCTCCGTCATGGTCAAAGGAACATCTAATGGTACAGTGACAGACTTCGACGGAAACTTCAGTCTGAAATGCAAGACTGGAGCTACGTTGGTAATCACCTACATCGGCTATAATCCCCAGGAGCTGCCCGCCAAGGACGGTATGGAGGTGACGCTGAAGGAGGATGTGGCTCAACTCAACGAAGTCGTCGTAGTAGGTTACGGCTCGATGGCCAAGAAAGAGATCTCGAGCTCTGTGGTCCAGATCAGCAAGGACCAGTTTAACCAGGGAGCCGCCAGCGACCCCATGGCACTGATAGCCGGTAAGGTAGCTGGTCTGAATGTTGCCTCAACGGCTGATGCCAACCCCAACGCCATGACTGATATCCAGGTGCGTGGTGCAGGCTCGCTCACAGCCAGCAATGGTCCGCTGGTCGTGATCGACGGTATTGCCGGTGGTGACCTGCGTAACATTGCCACTCAGGATGTCGAGTCGATTACCGTACTGAAGGATGCCGGTTCCGCAGCCATTTACGGTACCCGTGGTGCCAATGGTGTGATTCTGGTAACCACGAAGAAAGGTTCAGGCACGGCAGGCGTCACAAATGTGACCTACGACAGCTATGTCGCCCTGAACATCCAGAAGCCACGGGTAGACATTCTCACAACCGATGAGTTCCGTCGTTCACGTCGTGGTCAGGACTATGGCGCAGACACAGACTGGTGGGATGAGATTACCCGCCCTGCCAGCTATAGTCTGAACCAGTATATCTCGCTTGACTCCTCTACCAAGAACGGCTACTTCGGCCTGTCAGTCAATTATAAGAAAGGTAATGGTCTGGACATCGTCTCTGACCGTGAGGAATACGGTGGCCGATTTGTCGGCGAGCAGCGCGTGCTCAACGGACGTGTGCAGTTCAACTCCTCACTGTCTGCTCGTAAGGTACATGAGAAGTGGGGTAACGACGGTCTGTTTGATACAGCCCTGACCATGAACCCGACAATCCCCGTCAAGAATCCCGATGGCAGCTACTATCAGCCCAACTCTCCTACAGATATCCACAACCCAGTCAACGATTTGAAGGAAAATGTCAGCGAGGGTGATCGCGTCTATATCTTAGGAAATGCTGATGTCAAACTGAACATCCTGCAGATGGAGCAGCACAATCTGAATACCTCGCTGAGCTATGCTTTGCAGTATAACGATCTAAAAGAAAACTTCTATACACCTTCTACCTCCAGCGAGTCGTTCTGGAATGGCTATGATGGTCGTGCCCGTATCAATTATCAGAAGTGGTGGACCAATCGCCTGGAGTGGCTCGTCAACTATACGATGACGCTGAATGAACACCAGCTGAAAGCAGTGCTCGGCTATTCGTGGGAACGCACCAAGTGGGAACAGAGCGGCAATGAGAACATGGGCTTTGTCTACGATGCCCTCTCTTATCACGGCATTGGCAGTGGTAGCTATCTGCGCGATGGTAAGGCCAACCTCTGGGCTGGTTCTTCAGAATCCACACTGATCGGTTTCTTCGGTCGTTTGAATTACAACTACAATGATATGATCTTCGCTTCAGCCTCCATGCGTCGTGAGGGTAGTACAAAGTTCGGTGCCAACAAGAAGTGGGGTAGTTTCCCCTCAGGTTCATTGGCATGGGAAATCACCAAGACACCGTTTGCACAGGGCCTGGCACAGACCTTCCAGAGCTTGAAGCCCCGTGTGAGCTATGGTGTGACAGGACGTTCCGACTTCAATGCCTACCAGAGTATTGCCACCTACAGTACCCGTGGTGCCTATCTGATCGACAACCAGTGGATCAACGGTTATGCCCCCTCACTGAATGCCAATCCTGATCTGGCTTGGGAGAAGTCAACAGCTTTCAATATCGGTCTCGACTTCGTGGCCGTGAACAGCCGCCTGCGTGGTAGTGTGGAGTATTTCGACCGTCGTTCGCAGGATCTGCTCTATAACTATACGGCCCCACAGCCACCATTCATCTATAACACCATCCTGGTGAATGTAGGTACCACCAAGAACACTGGTGTTGAGGTGTCACTCGACTATGATGTGCTGGCCAAGAAAGCCTTGAAGTGGACCACCGGCATCAACTGGAGTATGGGATCTACCAAACTGACGAAACTGTCGAGCGATGCCTACCAGATGGCATACCTTGACCTCTATCAGAAGCCAGGTCCTGGTACCAGTGAGTATTTCTTCCGTGTGGAGGAAGGCGGTAAGATCGGCCAGTTCTATGGTTACGAGCATGCCGGTATCGATGAGAACGGTTTCCTGCTCATCTACGACAACGATGGCAATGCAGTCCCTGCTGCTCAGGCCGATCCTTCATACAAGCGTAATATCGGCAACGGTGCGCCCAAACACTTCCTCTCGTGGAGCAACTCGCTGAGCTATAAGAACTGGGATCTCAGCATGCTCTTCCGCAGTGCCCTTGGCTATGAGATCTTCAACATGCGCAAATATGGTATGGGCCTGAAGGGCGCAGGTACTGACAACGTGCTGCGTACTGCCTATACCAAATATGCTGATGTCAATTCGAGCGGTGGTATCATCTCGAGCTATTTTCTGGAGAACGGAAACTACTTCAAGCTTGACAATGTCACCATCGGCTACAACTATGCGCCTAAGAACCGTCAGCTCATTGAGAGCCTGCGTGTCTATCTGACGGCAAAGAACGTCTTCACGCTGACAGCCTATGAAGGCAACGATCCCTCGATCGTCACCTCTACAGGCATCACTCCGGGTATCGATTCCAACAGTGCCTATCCACAGGCTACTCAGGTCAGTCTGGGTGTAACACTGCGATTCCACTAATATTGAAAAAATGAAGAATTGAAAAATTGAAGTTATTTATGAAAACAATCAAATATAGCATCATAGCGATTGCACTGGGACTGGGGCTTTCGGCTTGTACCGACCTCGACGAGAAGGTGTACGACCGTATCGACGCCGGTGTCTATTACCAGAATGAGTCCAGTGTAAAAGGTGCTGTGGCTGCCATCTACGGACAGACCTCACAGACCTTGGCTGGTGAGAATTTCTTCCACCTCTCTGAATATCCTTCCGACCAAATTACCTGGCGTGTATGGAATGGCGGACTCTGGGGATGGGATGAGGCCATGAAGACAGTGCTCTCCTGGCATAACTGGACATCAGAGTCGACCATCATCAATAATGCCTGGAATGGTGCCTGGACTGCCATCGGACTGGCCAATCTGCTGCTTAGCGACCTGGAGGGCCTGAGTGCAGAAAACCTGGGCATGAGTGAGGCACAACTGGCACAGTATGTGGCCGAGGTGCGCACCATCCGTGCCTGGAACTACTATTGTATCTTTGAGCTCTGGGGCGGTGCTCTGCCTCTGAACACTTCCGCCAGCAGTGAGGTGCCTGGCACAGCCGATCCCGACTGGAACACATCGTGCAAGAAGATCTATGATTTCATTGCAACCGAACTTGACGAGACCGTTAATGCCTTGGCAAAGGACGATGCCAACCACACGATGGTGAATCGTGCAAATCAGGCCATGAACCGTCTGCTCAAGGCCCGTCTGCTGCTCAATGCCGAAGTGTTTGTCGGTGAGGCTCATTTCGACGAATGCGAGGCCCTCTCGAAGGAAATCATCAACGGCACATACGGCAGCTATGCAATCGATAGTAACTACCGCAACCTCTATTCGATAGACAACGTCAAGAGTCCGGAGGTAATCTTTGCCCTTGCAGCCGAAAATGGCCAGGGTGCTGCCAATGCTATTTCCAATGTACGTACGATGGTAGGCATGTGGTATGGCTATGCCGACTATTTCGGACAGAGCTATGATGGTATCGGTGCCTGGAACTGCGTATGTCTGGTTCCTTCGTTCGATAACGCTGGTACGGTTCAACCTACTGGTGGCACCGTGGGTGCCAAGTGCTTCCTCGACTATGGCGATAAATTGGGAGCACCCTATGAACGTTTCGACGACCGTGATATCCGCAAGCAGAACTATACCTACGACGCAGCAACCAAGACCCATGGCCCGGGTATGTTCTTGAAGGGCGTGATGCGTGCTAATTTCGGCACGGGCGATGTGCTGAAGGCTGATGCCGATCGCGATGGTCAGGATCTGGTCTATGTGGATCAGTTGGGTACATTCCTGAATCAGGGGCGTGAACTGGAGACCGTGATGAGTCCCCGTTGGGGTGAGACCAACTCTGGCGTTCGTCTGGTGAAGTATCCGCTCTATCCAAACGACGAGCAGGGTGGCTTCAAGAGCATCGATGATGTACAGTTCCGTCTGGCAGAGGCTTACTATAATGTGGCAGAATGTGAGATGCGTAAGGGCAACAGTAACGAGGCAAAGAATTATGTAGATGCCGTGCGTCAGCGCTATTATAAGGATTCTGACCGTGCTTCAGCCCTCAGTGTACCCGGACCTGGCTTCACACAGTTCGATATGGACTGGATGCTCTCTGAGTGGGGTAAGGAATATCTGGGCGAAGGCAACCGCCGCCGTACTGACCTGCGCCGTTTCGATAAGTTCACACAGGGCCAGTGGTGGTTCTGGGGTCGTGCTACTGAGGATGGCATCAGTCTGCCTGCCCAGCGTGATCGCAAGTACGAGTGGTATCCGCTGCCTCAGACTGCTATCTCCGTGAATCCCGGACTGATTCAGAATCCCAATTATTGATTATTGAACATTAAATATTGAAAATTGAAGCTTATGAAAAAGATATATAGTCTGATGCTGACACTGCTGGCTTTTACGGGTTTGTTGAGCAGTTGTTCGAGCAAAGAGGATATCGTGTTTGACCACGAGCGTCAGCAGTTTGAGACACGGGCAGACCGTATCCTGCTGGAGTTCATCGCGCCCTTCGGTACCACAGCCGATGAGGAGATCTACATTACCGGTGCCTTCAACGGTGACGATGAGGCTATTGGCGATGCCCAGTACCTGTTGACCAAGGCTCCTAACAGCAATGTGAAGTGGGGCATCTATCTCGATCCCAACACTTTCGTCGGTGGTAAATCACTGGCCGATGGCTTCCGCTTCTATTCAAGGAATCAGGGCAAGGAGTTCACTACTGCCGGTGAGGAGGCTACCCATACAGACAATCCCGGTGTAGGTTCCTTTACCAATATCTGGGGACAGCGTTGGGAGAGCTATTACTGGAGTGGTGGTGAGCAACCCGAACCAGAGCACGATGGTTTTGCCGTCTATGTAGACGACCAGACAGGCTGGGATGCCCTGACCCTCTATATGTGGGGCGACATCAACAACCTGAACGGTGACTGGCCTGGCATGAACGTGACCGGAACCTGGAACCACGATGGTATCACCTGGAAATACTTTGATATGGGTGCTGCCAATACAGGACTGGTGGAGAACCTGATCTTCAACAATGCTGGTAACGGCGTGCAGCTGCCCGACTTCAACTTCACCATCGATCGCGACCTCTATCTGCGCATCACTGCTGATGGCGTGGAGGAGATTGGCGCCGAACCTCAAGTCAAGCACGATGGCTATGCTGTATTCGTTTACGACGAGACGGGTTGGGAAGCCCTCAATCTCTATATGTGGGGCGACGAGAACAACCTGAATGGCGAGTGGCCAGGTATGGAGGTAACAGGTGAGCAGACCGTCAATGGTGTTACTTACAAGTATTTTGATATGGGTGAAGGTAATACCGGTCTGGGTGAAAACCTCATCTTCAGCAATGCAGGTTCGAGCCAGTTGGCAGACTTTGCCTATACCATCGATCATGATGTCTATCTGCACATCACCACCTCAGGTGTCACAGAGATCGATCCTGCCACCTTCCAGCCTGGTGGTGAAACACCAGAGCCAGAGCCGGAGCCAGAACCTCAGCCTGCAGGAGAGACCGTGATCATCGCTGTGAAGAATAGTGCAGGCTATGCCGATCCTCATCTCTACGTATGGGGTGACAGTGAAGCCTGTGGTGGATGGCCTGGTGCTGCTCCTGTCAAGACAACGGATAATGGCTGGTGCCTCTTCGAACTGCCTGCCGACGGCACGTTCAACCTGATTCTCAATGATAACGGCAGTCCTCAGGTAGACGGTCCGGAGGTGTTTACCAGCGGCAGTCACTTCTTCGATGTGAATGCAGAGTGGACAGAGTCTGCCAACACCGTAACCATCCAGAACGAGGCGGGCTATAACGATCCGCGTCTCTATGCCTGGGGCGATGGTGAGATCTACGGTGGCTGGCGTGGCATCAAGCCTAGCAGCAACGAGAATGGTACGCTGGTGTTCCCGCTTCCCAACGATGGCGGTACCTACAACCTCATCCTCAATGGCGAGGGCGACGGTGTACAGCAGGATATTGATACCGTGATAGCTGATCAGAGTTATTCGTTTACTGCGAAATAAACTGTTGGTATGAAACACAAAACTTTATCTATATGGGTCCTAACTGCAGCGCTGCTATTGGCAGCCTGCGGCGGGACTTCCTCCAGTCTCTCTGTCGATAACACGCAACCAGTCGGTGATGGCAATCGTGTCATCTATCAGATGAATGTTGGTGCCTTCACAGCCGAAGGAACGTTTCAGGCAGCCATGCAGCAGCTCGGCCGTCTTGATACCCTGGGTGTCGATATTATCTGGCTGATGCCTATCTATCCGCGTGGTGCCAAGATGAACAGCCCTTATGCTGCGATGGATTACAAGGCGGTGAATCCTGCCTATGGAACAGTCGATGACCTGAAAGCCTTTGTGGCCCGTGCCCACGAACTGGGCATCAAGGTGTGGCTTGACTGGGTGCCCAATCATGTAGCCCAGGAGAATCCTTGGGTGGAGACCCATCCTGCCTATTTCAACAAAGATGCAAAGGGACAGATGATTCATCCTCATGGCTGGGGTGATGTACTTGAACTGAACTATCAGAACCCGGAACTGGTCAACGAGGTAAACTCTGCCTTGAAATTCTGGATAGAGACGTGTGATGTCGACGGTTATCGTTGCGACTATGTATCGAGCCCGACCATTCCTGTATCTTATTGGCAGGACATTATCGCCCAACTGAAGACCTTGGTTCCTGGCAAGAAGATTGAGATGATGAGTGAGACGGATATTACCGATCGTGCGAATCAGCGTATTGACTCCTGTGGTTTCGACTACGACTATGCCTGGAATCTGCAGGGCTCTATTGCCCGTCTGTGCAGAAGAGACTTTAATGCCGATAGTCTGAAACAGATCTATGTACGTTTCCTCGACAAGTCGTCAAAGGTGAAGAACCGTCGCATGGTGTATCTCACTAACCATGACCAGAACTATAATGACGGCGGACATACGTTGCGGAAGTTCTATGGTGAACATCGTTATGGTCTCACGGTGATGGAGTTCACCTTCTACGGTATGCCACTCATCTATAACGGACAAGAGATCGGTGATCCTGATACGCTGAACTACTTCACCGATGCCAAGGTCAAGTGGCAGCGAGTGGACCGTAAGATGCTCAACACCGTCCGTACGCTCATCGCTCTTCATCACCAGCAGCCCTCGTTGGCAGACAATGCGCCAGTGGAGTTCCTCACCACCAGTGATGACAATGTGCTGGCATGGCGACGTGGAAATGTGGTGGCTGTCGTCAACTTTGGCGGCTATGATGCAGTGACGACCATCGAAGGACTCGAGGCTGGCAGCTACCAGCAATGGCTTAACAGTCAGAATGTGCTCAATGGCCCGAGTATGACAACACGCTCTCTTGATGCTTCGTCCTCTATCTCCCTTGAGGCGAATGGCTATGCAGTTTATGTTAAACAGTAAAAACCTGCTTCATCATAAGGTTTTACTGATATTTGAGTACTCACGGGGCTGGCTACTCTGCGAAGAATAGTCGCCCCATTTATAAATATAGAAAGGTTATGAAACAATTGCTTGTTACACTCCTATTAACCCTGATAGGAACAGCGGGTTTTGCCGCTGATTATGTCGATGAGATCAACAACTCAACGGAGAAACGTGAAGAAGGCCATCGTGTCATCTATGAGATGAATGTTGGCTCATTCACTCCTGCAGGCACTTTTGCTGCCGCACAAGACAGACTACAGGACCTGAAAACTCTGGGTGTCGACATCGTCTGGCTGATGCCCGTCTATCCGCGTGGTGGAGGCATAAACAGTCCCTATGCCGCTATCAACTTCCAGCAGACCAATCCCCAGTATGGTACCATCGCAGACCTGAAGGCATTCGTTGGCCGTGCCCACGAACTGCAGATGGAGGTGTGGCTCGACTGGGTACCTAATCACACGGCTACAGATGCAGACTGGGTTACAACGCATCCGGAATACTATGCCATAAAAAACGGCAAGATGATTCATCCCAACAACTATGGCGATGTGTGGCAGCTCGACTATAACAATGCTGATCTCGTGAATGCCATGAACGCCTGTCTGAAGTTCTGGATTGACGAAACCGACATCGATGGCTATCGTTGCGACTACATCAGCAGTCCACAGATTCCCGCCAGTTATTGGCAGACCACCATACCTATGATCAAATCGTATCAGGAAGGTAAGACGATCACCTTCCTGGGTGAAGCGGATATCGCCTCTGATGCGACTCGTCTGAAGACCGTAGGCTTCGATTACGATTATGCCTGGCAGTTCCAGTCGAGTCTGGCCAATTATGGCAATGGTGATGCTGCTGCACGACTCAGAGCCTTCATCAATACGCTGCTCGACAAATCCTCAGGACTATCGTTTGACCGTATGCTCTATGTCACCAACCACGATCAGAACTACAACGAGTCTAAAAAGACGTTGACCCAGAAATATGGCGAAAACCGCTATGCGCTCACGGTGCTGGCCTATACCGTTTATGGCATGCCACTCATTTATAATGGTCAGGAGACAGGAGGTAATCAGGTACTCGACTATTTCAAGGATACGAAGATTGACTGGACTGCGAACGATGATAAGATGCGCAACACGCTGCGCACACTCTTTGCCTTGAAACACGCGGTGCCGGCACTTTACGACTCAAGTGCTGCCAACATGCTCTCCGTCGACAATACCAGTGTTTTGGCCTATACACGCACAATGGGCGATAGTGAGGTCTTGGTAGTGCTGAATATGGGAACATCAGCAAGTGCTGCCACCGTTGAAGGAATCACAGCAGGCGATTGGAGCCTATGGCTTAACAGCGAGACCATCGCCCAGGGCACCAGTCGCAAACAAGAGACGCTGGATGCCACTCATACTTTCGCCCTCGATGCCAAGGGCTATCGTGTTTATGTACGCGGCATGTTTCCAGAACAGGATGATCATACCGCTATTCAATGCATCCGCTCTACAGATGCAGTCGTAGCAGACGGTTGGTTCGATTTACGGGGTAATCGTATTGATGCTCCGCGTAAAGGCCTCAATATCCATAACGGCAGGAAATATTGGGTTAAGTAAGCGGCTCTCTTCGAAACTATACAAGCAAAAACATAAAAAATGTCGAAATAGTTTAGATGTTTTAGAAAAAAAGTTCTTACCTTTGCAGCACCATAAACTGTTATAGCTGCAGACGATGATAAAATATACCAGACGTGAAGAGATCTGGAATGCCGCGTCGCATGGCGGAGGTATTGTGCTGGGGGTGGTGTTCGGCATCATCTTCCTGGTATGGTGCTTCCAGAGCGACAACAACTGGGCAAGGGTAGGGGTGATCCTCTATCTCTTTGGGATGCTGGGCTCGTATGTGGCATCGACGCTCTATCACTCGATGAAGCACCACTCGAAGTGGAAGGAACGGCTGCGTCGCTGGGATCATGCCGCCATCTACTGGCATATCGCAGGATCGTATTCGCCACTGACGCTGGTAGCCCTGCGCGACCAAGGGTACTGGGGATGGAGTCTGTTTATCTTTGTCTGGGCCTGTGCTGTCGCAGGAACGATTACCAGTTTCATCCATCTGAAAGAGCATTCCAACCTGGAGACCTTCTGTTTCATAGGTATGGGTCTGAGTGTGCTGGTGGCATTTAAACCGTTGATGGACAGTGTGTCGGAGGCCGCCATCATCTGGCTCATTGCAGAGGGCGTCAGCTATATCACGGGTGCCGTGTTCTACAGTCTGAACAAGAAGAAATACATGCATTCCGTCTTCCATTTCTTCGTCCTAGCCGGCTCCGTATGCCATATCATCGCCGTCTGGGATGTGCTGATGGCGTACCTTTGAAAAGTAAAAAGTTGAGGTTTTATTTGGCAGTTTGGGCGAATTATGCTAACTTTGCAGGCAAATTTGCAAATTTAACAAGATTATGGCTTATACACGTATGACTGCTGCAGAGGCTGCAGCACTGATTAAGAATGGCGACCATATCGCCATGAGTGGTTTTACGCCTGCCGGTGTGGCTAAGGCAACAACGAAGGAACTAGCAAAGATTGCCGTGGCTGAGCATGAGGCTGGCCGTGAGTTTAAGGTAGCTATCTTTACGGGTGCTTCTACAGGACAGAGTACGGACGGTGACCTGGCTAATGCACAGGCAATCCTCTATCGTGCTCCCTACACGACGAATCCAGACTTCCGTAAGCATGTGAACCTGGGAGAAATCCCCTACAACGACCTGCACCTGAGCCACATGGCACAGGAGCTGCGCTATGGTTTCTATGGTCCATTGGACTGGGCTATCCTCGAGGTGTGTGACATCGAGGAGGTGGGTAACGACTATCATGTCTTCCTGACTGCCGCAGGTGGTATCTCGCCTACGGCTGCCCGTCTGGCCAAGCACGTGATCCTGGAGCTCAACTCGTTCCACAACCCCAATGCGAAGTTCATCCACGATGTGTATGAGCCGCTGGATCCTCCTTACCGCAAGGCTATCCCCATTGAGCATGTAGGCGACCGCATCGGTAAGCCATACGTGTCGATTCCGAAGGATAAGGTGGTGGGTGTCGTGGAGTGTAACATCCCCGACGAGGCCCGTGCCTTCAAGGACAGCGACCCTGTGACGGAGAAGATTGGCTATCTGACAGCTGAGTTCCTTGTTGACGAGATGCACAAGGGCCGTATCCCCAAGGAGTTTCTGCCGCTGCAGAGTGGTGTGGGCTCTACGGCTAATGCTATCCTCGGTGCCCTGGGTGCCGACAAGCATGTGCCCGACTTCAACATCTATACGGAGGTGATTCAGAACTCTGTGATTGAGATGATGCTTAACGGTCGTGTGAAGGATGCCTCGGCTTGTTCTCTGACCGTTTCCAACGAGTGTCTGATGGATGTCTATGACAACATGGACTATATGAAGAACCACCTGACACTCCGCCAGAGCGAGATATCCAACTCGCCTGAGATTATCCGCCGCTTAGGTGTGATTGCCATTAATACGGCAATCGAGGCTGACCTCTATGGTAACGTGAACTCTACGCATATCAGTGGCGTGAAGATGATGAATGGTATCGGTGGTTCGGGTGACTTCATCCGCAATGCCTACCTCTCAATCTTTACCTGTCCTTCCGTGGCTAAGGGCGGCGTGATTTCTTCAATCGTGCCTTTCGTAAGCCATCAGGACAGCTCGGAGCACGACGTGAATATCATCGTGACAGAGCAGGGTATAGCTGACCTGCGTGGCAAGAGTCCCGCACAGCGTGCTGAGTGCATCATTGAGAACTGTGCTCATCCCGACTACAAACAGCTGCTCTGGGACTACCTGAAGATCTCGAAGATGGGCCAGACCCGTCACAACCTGACAGCTGCTTTCGCCATGCACGACACGCTGGCTCGGAAGGGCGACATGAAACTTACGGACTTCGCAGAGTATGTGAAATGATTGCATGAGAACCAGATTCTTGGCTGTTATATTGTCGGCATCAATCGCCATGGCTGCGGAAGCTCAGACCGCAGCCAGCGATACGACAATGGTTAGAATCGGCTATTCGAAAGGAGGGTTAAACACCGTGGCAGGTGCTATCGATCAGGTGACGGAGGAGCGTATGAATAAAGGCTTGGTCATCTCCTCGCTTGATGCCCTCAGCGGACAGTCTGCCGGTGTCCAGGTGACATCGGATGGTAATCAGGAAGCTATGGTGTCGGCAGTACGTGTTCGTGGCACCACCTCATTGACGGGTAATAATAACCCACTGGTAATCATTGATGGTGTTACAGCCGATCTCGACATCCTCTCAACCATCTACCCTGCCGACATTGAGAGCTTTACCATCCTGAAAGATGCTTCTGAAACGGCACAATATGGCAGCCGTGGTGCAGCAGGCGTTATCGAGGTCGCCACGAAAAGGGGCAAGAACCAGAAATTCCAGATATCCTACGACGGAAGTGTTGGTTTCGAGAAAGTCTTCAAGCGGACGGAAATGATGAGTGCCGATGATTACCGTCGGGCTTCGGATCGTATGGGGATACCCTATATCGATTTGGGCTATGATACAGATTTCCGTAAGGCGATTGAACGGACAGGCTTCGTTCAGCACCACCACATCGCCTTTGGCGGTGGCAATGAGACTGCCAACTACCGTGCCTCTGTAGGTGCAATGGAGCACAATACAGTTATAAAGCAGCAGGGCAACAAGAACTATATTGCAAAGCTGGACATTACCCAGCAGGCTTTCGACAATCGTCTGACGGTGGATCTTGGCATGGTTGGTTCGCTGCAGCGTATCTACTACCTGCCTTTCAAACAGAAATTGTTCTTTTCGGCTGCTACCTTCAACCCCACGTTTCCTGGCATTGCGAACAGTAAAGGCGAATATGACGAAGTGACTGAAGCATCGTGGAATAGTAACCCTCTCTCGATGTTGGACATGAAACAAGATGAGGATAACGGTCACTTCAACTTTCACATGAAGGCGAAGGTAATCCTTGGCAAGAATCTGACACTTCGTGCCTTCGGTTCTTACTCGTACAATAACATTGGCAATGCCCACTACTATCCTACTAGTGTCTGGTCTAATGGCGAAGCTTACCGTCAGAGCGAAAAGAACGAGGATATGTTGGGTAATGCCTCGTTGACCTACATTCTCGACACCAAGCATTCAACACTCAACCTGATGGCTCTGGCAGAAGTGGAAACCAAGAAGGTAAACGGTTTTTATACCACCTCGACAGGATTCACCACTGATGCCTTTGGATATAATAAGCTCTCGGCAGGTTCAGCACGTCCTTGGGATGGTACTGACTCCTATTATTCAGACGCTCATATGGAATCGTTCCTGATGCGTGCCCAATATACCCTTCTCGACAGATACACATTGACCGTAAATGCCCGTGGCGATGCATCCTCGAAGTTTGGTAAGAACCATCGCTGGGGCTTCTTCCCGTCTGCTAGTGCGGCATGGGTCATCAGTAAGGAGCCCTGGATGAAGCGCCTGACATTCATCAGCAATGCCAAACTGCGTGTCGGCTATGGGCGTTCAGGAAGTCAGGGTGGTATTGACTCCTATAACTCGCTGCAGCTCATGCAGCCTAATGGCATTGTGCCGTTTGAGGACTCCCCTACCGTAACCCTCGGCATCGTGAGGAATGCCAATCCTGACTTGAAATGGGAAATCAAGCGTTCATTCAATGTCGGATTAGACGTGAATCTCTGGAGTAACCGTATGGCCATCAGCGTGGACTGGTACAGTTCGAAGACCACCGACATGCTCTATGTCTACGACGTGCCCGTGCCACCATTTACCTATGACAAACTGTTGGCAAATCTGGGCTCAATGAAGAACTACGGACTGGAGATCGGTTTTGGCATCACTCCTCTGCGCAGCAAGGAAATGGAGCTCGCAGTCAATATGAACTGGACGTTTGAAGGCAATGAACTCATCTCGCTCAACGGCTATCACAACGGCCAGTATCTGACAGCACCCAGCGTGAAAGGAATCTCTTCCATTTACGGGCCAGGCTTCCACGGTTCCAGTGATGTGTGCTTTCAGATTGTAGGCCAGCCTCTTGGCGTGTTCTCACTGCGCCACTGCAAGGGAATCGCGACTGATGCTGACGGGGCAAGATACTACGACATCGATGACGAAAACCATATCTGCGGTCAGGCGATGCCAAAGGCGATGATGGGATCGAACATCGCATTCCGCTATAAGCAGTGGGACCTGACGATGCAGATGAACGGTGCTTTCGGGCATAAGATATTCAACGGCGATGCGCTCACCTATAAAGACATCCTGTCACTACCGAACTACAATGTAGCGAAAGGTGCCGACATCGAGAATATCCAAGACAAGGTGATTAGCGACTACTGGCTGGAGTCGGGCGACTATGTAAACATCGATTATGTTACCTTGGGATGGAACGTACCCGTTCGCTCGAAGTACATACAGACTATCAGAGTCTCGGCTTCCGTGAATAACCTTGTCACGTTTACAGGCTACAGCGGCTTGACGCCGATGATCAACTCCAGTGTCATCAACGGCACACTCGGTCTCGATGACAAGAACGTTATGCCTGTCTATCGCTCATACACAATGGGACTCAGCATTAAATTCTAGACATATGCGGAAAATCATTTCTATAGCCCTCTGTCTGCTGACAGCCAGTTGCTCGCTGGATGAAGACCCGCGTGACCATATCGATGAGCAGGAGGCCTATGATGCTGACGATGCCCTCTTCCGCAATACCGTTTCCTCCTTATATAATTATATAGGCGGATCAGTTGACGGGCAAGGGCTGCAAGGCACCTGCAGGGGTATCTACGACCTGCAGACCTTTGGCTCAGATGAAGCCATGATACCTACTCGCGGCAACGACTGGTACGATGGCGGTATCTGGCAGGATCTGTATCGCCATTCATGGTCGCCAGGGCACAATATGGTAAAGAACTCCTGGTTGTACTTATACAAAGTAATCACCCTCTGTAATCGCTCCATCAATCAGTTAGAGACCCATTACAGTTTGCTCTCAGAATACGAGTTGGATGCCTGTATAGCCGAGGTGCGAAGCATACGTGCCATCTGTTACTGGTATCTGCTTGACCTCTTTGCCCGTGTCCCCATCATCACCAAGAGCGATGTCGTGATGAATAATGAAATGAGACAGGCAGAACGTAGCGAGCTCTTTGCCTTTGTCATCCATGAGCTGCAGGATGCCTTGCCTTTTCTCTCTGATGCAAACAGTGTGCATAGAGGTGACTATTATGGTCGTGTGACGAAGCCCGTGGCTTGTTTCGTGTTAGCCAAGCTGATGCTTAATGCAGAGGTATATGCCGATGACGACTGGACAGACGGCAAAAGACCCGATGGCCGCGACATGGTATTCAACATCGACGGCATGACCATGAATGCCTGGGAGGCAGTCGTCTACTATTGCGACCAGCTGAAGAACGATGGCTTCAGACTGGCCGATAACTATAGTGATAATTTCGCCGTTCGCAATGAGAACTCGCCAGAGAATATCTGGGTCATCTTTATGGACAGGGATCTCTACTACAACGAACAGCAGAACATGTTCCGATCCTGGCACTACCGGCATGCTGCAGCCTATGGGTTCACTGGAGAGAACGGCTCGTGTGCTACGCTGAAGGCGGTCGAAGTGTTTGGCTATGGCACAGACGTGGAAGACAGCCGCTTCGACTTGAACTACTGGGCTGGAGAGGTGACTGATTACGATGACATTCCAGTGGAAGACCGTTTGGGAAATATTCTCTGCTATTACCCATTGGAGGTGGAACTCGATCTCAGCGGCAGTCCTTATGTTGAGACGGCTGGTGCGCGCATGAAGAAATACGAGGTAGACAAGAATGCGACGAAGGAGGGCAAGTTGATGGATAACGATATTGTGCTCTTCCGCTTTGCTGATGTGCTGCTGATGCGAGCCGAGGCAAAGTTCCGTAATGGAGAAAACGGGCAGGATGACTATAATGCCGTCCGCAATCGCGTCTCGATGCCTCTGCGTGAAATCAGTCTCGAGAACCTGCTCGACGAACGTCTGTTGGAACTCTGCTGGGAGGGCTGGCGGCGTCAGGATCTCATCCGCTTCGGGCAATACGAGAGTCTCTTTGAGGGTGACGAGTGGGATGCCAAAGTGGATGAGAGCGATGGTCATACAACCGTATTCCCGATACCTGCTGATATCTTGACTCTCAATCCCAATCTCACTCAAAACAAAGGCTATTGATGAGACGTGGCGTTTGGATTCTGGCTGTTGTGTTACTGGTGGGAGGGTGTGCCCGTCAGGTTCCCAAGCACTTTACGCACGAAGTGCTCAACCGTATGACACCCATCAAAGATCAAGGGGATAGTGAGACCTGCTGGATCTATGCCATGCTGGCTGCCATTGAGACAGAACACCTCTCATGGGGCGACTCCGTGAACCTCTCTCCTTACTATGTTGAAAAGATGTTAGAGCAGGAACCCGATGTGCCAAAGAACCAGCGTGGAATGGGTGCCACCCTGATACGACTGATAGAGAAATACGGTATCTGCAGTTATGATGCGATGCGGAAGGTGGACAGACCTGCTCCCAAGTGGGTGTTTATGCTCGGCGCCACCTATACCCCTCAGGAGTTTGCTCGTAGTGTGTGTAAGCCTGGCGAGTATCTCCAACTCACCAGTGATGACGATGAACCCTATTATCAGGAGCATGAAATTGATTTCTCCGACAATTGGTTGCACGATCGTTTCCTGAATATCCCGATGGATTCATTGCTGACGAAGACCGAACGCGCGGTGCGGCAGCATCATGGTGTCTGCTGGGAGAGCGAGAACCACGCGATGGCCATCGTGGGGATTGCTCATGATGATCATGGGGAGCAGTATTTTATCATGAAGAATTCCTGGGGCACAGATGACCCCTATAAGGGGTTGGCTTATCTCTCCTTTGAGGATTTCAAGGAAAAGACCCTCGCCGTTGAGATGACAAAAGAAGCCTACGGTCTCCCGTAGGCTTTATAGTTTCGACAAGGTTGTCGCCGGATTACTTGTTCAGTTTCCAAGTAACACCGTCTTTCGTGTCTTTCACCTCGAAGCCGGCTGCAGCCAGTTCGTCGCGAATCTTATCGCTGGTAGCCCAGTCTTTATCGGCTTTGGCCTTGGCACGAAGTTCCAACACCATATCAACCACCTTGCCGAAGGCTTCCTCACGACTGTCGTTAGATCCGCTCTTCTCTGCCTTCAATCCGAGGATATCAAAAGCGAAGAGGCGCATGGTCTCAGCAAGTTCCTTCAGGCAGTCGGCACAGATTGTAGCCTTATGGTCGGTGAGTTTGTTAACGACAGTGCAAGCCTCGAAGAGGTTGCTGATCACCTGCGGTGTGGCAAAGTCGTCATTCATGGCGTCGTAGCACTTCTGACGTAGTGCCTTGACAACTTTTTCCGTTTCGGCATCGCACTTGTCGGATGCCTGAATGCGGTCGAGGTCGGCGATACCGTTCAGCAGCTTCTCCAGTCCCTTCTCTGCAGCTTGCAGAGCTTCGTTTGAGAAATCCACGGTGCCACGATAGTGGGCCGAAAGGATGAAGAAACGGATGGTCATGGGCGAGTAGGCCTTCTCGAGTTTCTCGTGGTTGCCCGTGAAGAACTGCTCGAGGGTAATGAAATTGCCCAGCGACTTACCCATCTTCTGGCCGTTGATGGTAATCATATTGTTGTGCATCCAATACTTCACGGCCTGATGTCCCATTGAAGCCTGGGCCTGTGCGATCTCGCACTCATGGTGGGGGAACACGAGGTCCATGCCGCCACCGTGGATATCGAACTCCTCGCCGAGATACTTACGCCCCATCGCGGTGCACTCACAGTGCCACCCCGGGAAACCGTCGCTCCAGGGTGAGGGCCAACGCATGATATGCTCCGGCTGTGCCTTCTTCCACAGAGCGAAATCAGCCTGATGATGCTTTTCGCCTACACCGTCGAGGTTGTCACGGCTGGCATCCTTGATATTCTCCAACGAACGTCCGCTCAGTATGCCATACTGGAACTTCTTGTTATAGGCCTCAATGTCGAAATAGATCGAACCGTTGCTCTCGTAGGCAAAGCCGTTGTCGATTATCTGCTGTACGAGTTGCTGCTGTTCGATGATGTGTCCGGTAGCATGGGGCTCAATTGAAGGGCGCAGCACACCTAGTGCATCCATCGCCTGATGGTAGCGGTTGGTATAGTACTGGGCAATCTCCATAGGCTCCAGTTGTTCCAGACGTGCTTTCTTGGCAATCTTGTCTTCGCCCTCGTCGGCATCGTGCTCCAGATGGCCAACATCAGTAATGTTACGCACGTACCTTACTTTATAGCCCAGGTGTTTCAGATAACGGAACACCAAGTCGAATGTAATCGCAGGGCGCGCGTGTCCCAGATGGGGATCGCCATAGACGGTGGGACCGCAGACATACATGCCTACATTGGGTGCGTGGAGCGGCTCAAAACGCTCCTTCTGACGCGTCAGCGTATTGTAAATAACCAGTTTTGATTCCATATTCTCTTAGTTTTCGACTGCAAAGGTAGTGTAAATCGAGCGAAATGCAAAATAAATCGCGCTTAATTTTTAAATATTAATGCCATAGTTCTGCTTTACTTCACTCATGACAAAGGTACTCTCGATAGAGGCTAGACTCTCAATCTCACCCAGTTTGTTTAGAACAAACTCTTGATATTGTTTCATGTCGCGGGCGCGTACTTTTAATAGATAGTCGTATGCACCGGAGGTGTTATAGCACTCTGTCACCTCGGGGATGCGCTGTATTCTGCGTACGAAGGCATCGGCTATCTCATGGTTGATCTGCTTCAGTTTTACCTTGCAGAACACGAGCAGGCCTTGGTCAAGTTTCTCTGGGTCGAGGATAGCCACATACTTTTTGATATAACCCTTCTTTTCCAGCCGTTTCTGGCGCTCAAACACGGGGGTAGGGGTCAAATGAACGGCATCGGCCAGCTCTTTGGTGGTCAATTTGGCGTTTTTTTGCAGCGTTTTAAGAATCTGCAAGTCGGTTTCGTCGAGGATTTCTGCCATATTTTAGAGTTTTATTCTGTTAGCGGGCTTAAAAAGTGCCTTAAACGGAAAGTTATTCTTTATCGGCTGCAAATTTAGTGGTATTTTCTGAATTGTGCAAGAAATTTGGATAATATTTCCAAACATCGTACCTTTGCATTCGAAAACAAGTTTCGACAGCGAGTAACTGTACTTGCACCCGAAAAAAGAGAATTACATTATTAACAAATAAAAAGAAAGGATAAGATTATGAGTACAAAGAAAAATTATCGTTTTGAGACACTGCAACTTCATGTAGGCCAGGAACAGGCAGACCCCGCAACTGATGCACGTGCCGTGCCCATCTACCAGACCACATCGTATGTGTTCCACAACTCTCAGCACGCTGCCGATCGTTTCGGTCTCCGCGATGCAGGCAATATCTATGGTCGTCTGACTAACTCCACTCAGGGTGTATTTGAGGATCGCGTGGCAGCCCTCGAGGGTGGTGTGGCAGGTCTTGCCGTCGCTTCCGGTGCTGCCGCCGTCACCTATGCCCTACAGAATATCGCACAGGCAGGCGACCATATCGTGGCTGCTGACAACCTCTATGGTGGAAGTTACAATCTGATTACCCACACACTGGCTACACAGGGCATCACCAATACCATCATCAATGTGAACGACCTTGAAGCTCTCGAGGCAGCCATCCAGCCCAACACAAAAGTAGTATATGCTGAGACATTCGGCAATCCTAACAGTGATGTGCTCGACCTCGAGGGTGTGGCCGCAGTGGCCCATAAGCATGGCATCCCCTTCATTGTCGACAATACCTTCGGCACACCTTATCTGATTCGTCCGTTGGAGCATGGCGCAGATATCGTGGTGCATTCGGCTACGAAGTTCCTCGGTGGTCATGGCAGCTCACTGGGTGGTGTCATCGTCGACGGTGGCAAGTTCGACTGGAAACAGAACGACAAGTTCCCCACACTCTCCAAGCCCGATCCTTCTTATCATGGCATCGTATTCGCCGATGCAGTAGGAGCCGCCGCTTATGTGACTCGCATCCGTGCCGTCATCCTGCGTGATACAGGTGCAGCCATCTCACCCTTCAATGCTTTCATCCTCCTGCAGGGTGTTGAGACGCTGAGCCTCCGTGTAGAGCGTCATGTAGAGAATGCGCTGAAGGTAGTCGATTTCCTGAAGAATCACCCGAAGGTGGCAGCCGTCCATCATCCGGCTCTCGAGAGTCATCCCGACCATCAGCTCTACAAGAAGTACTTCCCCAACGGCGGTGGCTCGATCTTCACCTTCGAGATCAAGGGTGGACAGGAAGAGGCTTGGAAATTTATCGATGCCCTGCAGATATTCTCACTGCTGGCTAACGTGGCCGATGTGAAGAGCCTGGTGATCCATCCTTACACCACCACGCACTCACAGCTCTCGCCCGAGGAACTGGCCGAACAGCATATCACGCCATCGACCATCCGTCTGAGCATTGGCACAGAGCATATCGACGACATCATCGACGATTTGTCGCAGGCATTTGATAAGATTTGATGTTCTATTTCCAATTTCCAATTCCAAATTCTGAATTCCGAAAATACTTTTTCGGAGTTCGGGATTCGGAATTATTTCGTAACTTTGCACCCAAGAACCAATTAATATGGGAAAATTCATCTTAGCAGACAATCAGGAATTGACTCGTTTCGCCCTTGAGAGCTTGATTCGTCAGAAAGGCGAACATGATATCTATAGAGCCAGCGATAAGGCTGGACTTGTGGAGTTGTTAAAGGAACACGAGAATGCTGTTGTGTTACTTGATTACACTTTGTTCGACTTTGCCGATGAGGATCAGCTGCTGATTGTTGCTGAGCGTTTCGCGCTGTCGCAGTGGATTCTTATCAGCGATGAGTTGACCCCTCAGTTCTTGCGCCGTGTCGTATATGCCTCCCATCAGTTCAGCATCGTCTTCAAAGACGGTTCTTTGAAAGATCTGCGCGATGCCTTTGAAGCTGTGAGCCGTCATACGCGCCACATCAGTCAGCGGGCGCTGGAGGTGATTATCAACCATCAACAGGAAGAAGAGAGCCAGCCCAGTATCCTGACTGAGACAGAGACTGAGATTGTAAAGGCTATCGCTCAGGGTAAGACTACGAAAGAGATTGCCAACGAGCGCTTCTCCAGTGTTCATACCATTACCACGCACCGTAAGAACATCTTCAGGAAGCTGGGTGTGAATACGGCTCATGAAGTCATCAAATATGCCCTGCGAGCGGGACTGGTGGATTCCTCAGAATTCTATATCTAAAAAAGGTGTGAGATTTCTCTCACGCCTTTTTATGTTAGGCTTTGCTTGATATCCTCCAACAAATCCTCACCGGCTTCAAGGCCGATGCTGAGGCGTACTGTCGTGTCGAAGACAGACATCTCTGCACACTGTTCGGCTGTAAACAGACCGAAGATCGTTGAGGCAGGATGGATGGCCAGCGACTTGCGATCAAACAGGTTCGTGGCGCGACGTATCGTCTGCAGCTTGTCGATGAATGCCCATGCGGCTTCCTTCGATTCAAGATCAATGGTGAAGACCGCACCTGGCAGTGGACCGAATTGTTCCTTCGATAATTCGTAGAAAGGATTATCCTCCAAGCCTGTATAGTTCACACGTTTGATTTCAGGCAGCTGCTGGCACTGACGGGCGAGCCATAGTGTGGTCTCTGCCTGACGACGGAACCGGATGTCGAGCGTATCGAGGCCGAGGGTCTCCATGTAGGCTACCTGAGGCGTCATCAGTCCACCGAGATTAGTCACGAGTTCTGTCTTTACACGTGCTGTAAAGGCCAGCTTCTTGCCTACGCGCTTGGTTCGTGCCTGCAAGGCAGGGGAGGGTGAATGGCTCCAGTCAAAGCGTCCGTAGTCGATGAGCAGTCCGCCGAGTCCTGTTCCACCGCCAGAGATATACTTCGTGCTCGACACCACTTCGATATCAACGCCGAAGTCGGCGGCACGGAATGTGGAGAAGGGTACGATAGTCGTATCGGCAATCAGGGGTACACCTGCCTTATGGGCGATGTCGGCTAACTTCCGGATGTCAGCAACGAAGAGTTGCGGATTGGTGATGATCTCGAAAAACAGCGCACAGGTCTTGTCATCGATCTGCGCCTCCACCTCATCAGGTTTCGTGAAATCGACAAAGCGCGGCTCTACACCGAAATTGCCCAAGGTGTCGCGAATCAGCGAGACACTGTTGCCAAACAGATGTTTTGAGGCCACGATGTTCAGGCCTGCGGCACTGACAGCCGTCAAGGCATAATGAATGGCAGTCATGCCCGTGTTGAGTGCAGTCACACTCGTCGCACCCGTAAATTGCCGCACCCGTTCCTCCAGATAGGTGGTCGTGGGATTGGCAATACGGGCATACGACGGGGCCATGGAACGACCGCAAAATGCGTCGCCCATGGCCTTGGCAGACTCAAACTCAAACGCCGCCGTATAGTAGACGGGCATCGACAGTGCCCCGTAAGCATCAGGTTTCTGATACTTCGTTGTCAGTATTTTCGTTTCGTACTGCATTATCGTCCTATGATTTTCTTAACTGCGATGACGAGTTTGTCTACATCCTCGCGGGTATTATAGAGCGCAAAGGTCGGGCGTACACTCATCTCATAGCCTAGGGCGCGCAAGGCAGGCTGGGCGCAGTGATGACCGGCACGTACGGCGATACCTTCTTTATCGAGCAATGTACCGACTTCTGGCACAGGGATGCCATCGAGCACGAAACTCACGACAGACACGCGGTTCTTGGGGTTGCCGATGAGCGTCAGGCCAGGAATCTGGGCGAGTTGTTCGCGGGCATATTCCGTCAGTTTGTGCTCATGTGCCTCGATGTTGCGAATGCCAAGACGGCTTACGTAGTCGAGGGCAGCACCTAGTCCGATGGCATCGGCCACGTTGGGTGTACCGGCTTCGAAACGTGCGGGCGGCACATTATACTCCGTGCGCTCGATGGTCACATCCTTGATCATGTTACCGCCACCCTGCCAAGGCTGCATCTTGTCGAGCAGGTCCTTGCGTCCATATACCACACCGATACCGTTTGGTCCATAGATCTTATGACCACTGAACACAAAGAAATCGGCACCGAGTTGTTGCACATCCACAGGCGTATGGGCGATGCTCTGAGCACCATCGATGAGCACAGGGATGTTGTGTGAGTGGGCGATATCGATGATACGTCGCACATCGTTGATAGTACCGAAGGTGTTGTTGACATGCCCCACACTGACGAAACGTGTGCGAGGTGTGATGAGTCGCTCGAACTCAGAGAGTACCAAGTCACCGTTCTTATCCGTCGGGATAGCCTTCAGTGTGCAACCCTTCTCCTGGCAGACGCGCTGCCAGGGAACGATGTTGGCATGGTGATCCAGTTCGCTGACGATGACCTCGTCACCAGGTGTCAGGAACTGCCTACCGTATGTCTGTGCCACGAGGTTGATGCCCTCAGTGGTGCCGCGCACGAAGATGATTTCCTCGCTGGTGGCGGCATTGATGAACCGCTGCACTTTTTCGCGTGCCTCCTCGTAGGCATCTGTCGCACGGGCAGCCAGCGTGTGGGCACCACGATGGATGTTCGAGTTGTACGTGCGATAGTAGTCTGAGATCTTGTCGATGACTTGATTCGGCTTCTGCGTCGTTGCACCGTTATCCAGCCACACGAGGTCGTGGCCGTTTACCTTCTGATTCAGCACGGGGAAGTCTTTCTTGATCTGCTCAGAGTTCAGCGTGTCCGCCTCCTCGTAGTGCAGGTCGCGCAGCTTCTGTGTCTCAGGGATGCCGATGCCGAAGCCGTCTTCATGAGGAATGGTCTTCGTCTGAGCATCTGTATCTCCGAGGTAAGGAAGTTCGCCGTAGCCACTGCCTCCAGCCAGAAGCTGTCTGAATCCTGCTTCCAGCTCGCTGAGGTTCAGTTGCTCGTCATGCAGTATTGTCTTCCGCATTCCCGAGCTATGCTCGCCTACCCGTAGCCTTTCAGCCTGCAGTTCCTCAGGGCAGTATTTTTGTGCGATTTCCTTCAGCATAGCCAGCGATCCGCCGTCCTGTGCAGGGAAACTATTTAGTTCTGATATATTG
>OCTX014541609.1_pt1 | contig 77836 bp, 61 predicted proteins | sample 1539691 | NCBI WGS metagenome assembly OCTX01 (sample SAMN02144231, study PRJEB22623) | gut metagenome | biome: sheep rumen | host: Ovis aries | place: New Zealand
CGGAGAGACGGGGATTCGAACCCCGGAAACCCTTTTGGAGTTTACACGCTTTCCAGGCGTGCCTCTTCAACCACTCGAGCATCTCTCCTTTGTGCGCTCATTGGCGCTTTCTCACTAATCGGCTACAAAATTACTGCTTTTTTGCGACATACGCAAGAGTTTAGACATTTTTTTACAAAAAAATGGTCATTTTAACCCAAAAAGCAGCCTTGCGTTTGCATTTGTCTTGGCGATAATTTTATCCATAGAACACTCATAGACCATCGCCAAGCGCTCTACAACATAGCGCATCAGACGACTTTCGTTGCGTTCACCACGATGAGGAACAGGGGCCATATACGGGGCATCGGTCTCTAACAAGAGGCGGTCCGGAATCTCCATCTCAGGATGAAGAATCTGCAATTCCTTTAAGGTTTCCGCTAATTTGCAATTCTTGAATGTCAACACACCGCCTATCCCCAAATAAAATCCCATATCCAGTATCTGCTGCGCTGTCTCTTTGCTCCCATTAAAACAATGGAACACTCCGCGAAGCGGATTACCGAAGTGAGTATCGCGAATTACAGATTGCAATACCGCCAATATATCTTCTGTTGCTTCGCGATTATGCAAAATCACCGGCAGATTTAGTTCTTGCGCCAATATCAACTGCCGGCGGAGCACTTCTTTTTGTTTTTCCTTATACGTTTTATCCCAATAATAATCAAGTCCGATCTCTCCGACAGCCACCAATTCCTCTTTATGTGTCCGGATAGCTTGCTCAATGACTGCCAGTTGTTTCTCCCAATCGGATTTGACATCTTCAGGATGAAGGCCCAAGGCCGGATAGCAGTAATTCGGATGTGCGTGACAGACTTCCAATACCGTTTGGATAGATGCCGCGTTGACGCCCGGCACTATCATGGCTTCCACCCCACTCTCCCGCTGCCGTGCTATCACTTCCTCGCGGTCCGGCGCAAAAGCCTCTTCATCTATATGGCAATGGGTATCTATCATTTGCGTGTTAATATGGAACTGTCGCCATAACTCAGAAAACGAAAATCATGAGAGAGAGCGTAATCATATATAGTACGCCAATCGCCCCCGACGAAGGCGCTAACAAGTAGCAGTAATGTGGACTGAGGTTGATGGAAATTGGTAATTAACTGGTCCACCACATGAAACTGATATCCGGGTTTAATCATAATCTGGGTCTCGGCGTGCAACGTTTCCTGCCCCGTAGCTTCCATCCAATCGATTAAAGAAAGCAGCGCTTCCCGCGTGGACATCGTATATTCTTTTTCGTATGGCTCAAACTGCGACACCTTGGCTGTCCGGTTGCAGCCCATAAAATAAAGACTCTCCAACGTACGCATGGACGTAGTACCCACTGCCACTATTTTGCCCAGATTGGCAACAATATGCTTGATTGCAGACTTCGGCACAGCAATAATCTCCGTATGCATAGTATGCTCGTTTGCATCGGCAGTTTTAACCGGTAAGAAAGTTCCCGCTCCCACATGGAGCGTCACTTCATCCGTCTCTATGCCTCGCGAGCGCAAGTCGTCCAACACGCGTTCCGTAAAATGCAGGCCTGCCGTAGGTGCTGCTACAGAACCCTTAATACGCGAATAAACGGTCTGGTACGTCGTCTTGTCACTCTCTTCGGTCTTGCGGTTCAAATACGGAGGGATGGGCAGTTCGCCCGCAGCATCCAGTATCTCCGCAAAGGAAACATTTTCCTCATCCCATTCAAAACGAACGGCATACGTATTGCCCAATACTTGCTCTTTATACGCCCGGAGAGTAAATTCTCCGGCCTTCAGTTCGATCGGCTCATTATGCCATTTCTTGGCGTTGCCCACCATACATTTCCATACACAACCGGTGGTGGATGACAACGAGAGTTGGTAGTCATGCGGCTCCAATGGTTCCAGACAAAACACCTCTATTCTGGCTCCGGTCGATTTATAAAACTCCAGCCGGGCTTGAATCACGCGCGTGTTATTATATATAAGGAGTGCATCCGGAGCGATATAGTCGCCCACATTATAGAAATGGTCTTCACGCACTTGCCCGTCACGATAGACCAGTAACTTGCTATGGTCACGCTCCGGAAGCGGGTACTTGGCAATCCGCTCGTCCGGAAGAGGATAATTATAATCAGCTATGTAAATGGGAGTCATTTCGTTTTCCTTGAAATAGTTCATATTGGTTGAACTGACAGTCCAACTCGCCATTCAGCAGATGGTACTTCCTGGATGGTTTAAGACCGATACATTTCATGGCCGCTGCATTGGAAGAGATGATCCATGCCGTTGCGCCGGTAAACTGATGTTTGAGAGTCGAACCGATTGCGCCATATAAATCTTCCATCTCTTTATTGCTCTTCAGGCGTTCGCCGTACGGAGGGTTCAGCATCACCAGGGCATTGACATTCTGGTCATTTTTTATCTCCTCCATGCGAATCTGCTTGAGTTCAATATCTTTCTGTACGCCGGCCGATTTGATGTTTTTTTCAGCTTGTCGGATGGCATAGAAGGAGGCGTCAGAACCATATATCCGATGGTTAAACTCGCGTTCTGCGGAATCATCATTGTAAATATCACTCCATAACTCCGCGTCAAAGTCCTGCCATTTCTCGAATGCGAACGATTTGCGGAACACTCCCGGTGCTATATTGCGGGCGATGAGCGCCGCCTCAATCAGCAATGTTCCGGACCCGCACATGGGGTCATAGAAATCGCTTTGGCCCTTCCAGCCGGCCATGAGTAACATTCCTGCCGCGAGCACTTCACTTATCGGAGCTTCGGTTGTTGCAACGCGATAGCCGCGTTTGTGCAGACTCTCGCCGCTGCTGTCCAGAGAAACCGTCACCTGTTCGTTCGCCACGTGCACATTGATGATCATATCCGGCTCCTGGGTACTGACGCTCGGTCGTTTGTTCGCCTTCTCCATCCAGAAATCCGCTATAGCATCCTTTGCACGGTAGGTGACAAAACGGCTATTACGGAAGGTCTCGCTATATACCGTTGCGTCCACAACAAACGTGGTGTCTGCCGTCATATACCGGTTCCAATCAAGCGATTTCACTTGCTTGTACAGCGCGTCTGTGTCTTTTGCTTTGAACGATGCGATGGGCACTAATATCCGGATAGCGGTACGCAGGCACAAGTTAGCGCGATAAAGCAGAGCCTTGTCTCCTTTAAAAGAAACGGCTCGTCTTTCGATGAGCACGTCATTGGCGCCTAACTCTATCAGTTCTTGCGCTAATACTTCCTCCAAGCCCTTGAATGTCTTGGCAAGCATTGAAAAGTTTTTCATGCGGAAAGAGAGGGATTCGAACCCCCGGTACCTTTCAGTACTTCGGTTTTCAAGACCGACGCAATAGACCACTCTGCCATCTTTCCCCAAAAGCGGGTGCAAAGGTACTGCTTTTTTTTAGATTGTGCAAGTTTTTACGAAAAAAAATTACTTCCTTGACCTCTTCTAACCATTTTTCTGCCACTCAATTGGGGTTTGATAGGGGTTATGTAGGGGTTATATAGGGGTTTTGTCACCTGCTTTTTATTTTTTCAATTGAAACGGGAAGGACCCGATCAGGTTGCCTTCGCAGAAGAAATCAACCGTATAGAAACCGGACTCCACCTTATACTCCTCATCCAAAAGGCAATAACATATGCCGCTATACGCTTCGCCGCTATACTCGATTTGTTGCGACATCGTGTAGGGAACTTCGCCGCTTTCGAAAGCAAACACTTTGTTCTCTTCCTCTCCGATTAACTCACCGGCCGGTGTGATAACACGGGCATATAACTCCTTCAGACCGGGGGTACAGGTGATGTTTTTCGCTATCACAAAATCAAATTGCAGCTTACGGGCATGGCTTGCCATGCGCGTTTTCTTGTCTTTTTTGTTCAGCATCGTGATTGAACACGAAGTGATCTCCAGCATCGCCGCTCTTGTCACGGTCTCTGTCAGCGCTGTATTGGCCTGGGTCAGTTCCTCATTACGTGTACGAACCTGTTGATTCTCTTCGCGTACCTGTTGGTTCTCAACGGTAAGCCGGGCGTTGGTGGCATTCAGGCTGTCAATCTGACGCACGTAGTCCTTCATCACGGCGCGAACCGTCGCCAGCTCTTTCTTCAGTTCGGCGATACGGCGGGCGTTGGAGGCCTTGGTGGTACGCAGTTCTTCCAGCAAATCCTGTACCCGCTGTTGCTCGCGGCTCAACAGGTCCTGCAGGCTGTCATTGCGGATGTCCATCTGCTGATAGCCGTCGAACTGAATGGCCAGATCCTCATACTCATCCTCCAATTCTTCTTTCTCGATTGTCATCTGCTCCACCATCTCGTTCATCTCCTGACGCTGGCTCAAGAAGAGATATGCCAGCACTGCCACCAAAACGAGCAGAAGCGCAAAAATAGTATAAACAACTGATTTTTTCACTGTTTGATTCCTTTGATTTTAATTCTATAAATAGGGTATCACTTTCTCCAACTGGTTGCTGCGACTTCCCTTAAGCAGAACCGTGTATCCGCTCAGCGGCTCGCGCTGCAGGTATTCGCATAGCGTCTCCACATTGGCAAAGACGGGATACGGAGCCGTCGTTTCTTGATACTCCTCGCCTACCAGCAGCACCTTTTCTGCCTTGCGTTCCAGCAGCATGTTCACGATATTCTGATGCTCAAGATGGCTGTATTCGCCTAACTCACGCATCGCGCCGAGAATATAACAATTGCCTTTGAATGCATTGATTGCCGCTTGCATGGAGGTAGGGTTCGCATTATAGGCATCCACCACCACGGTATTCTTCTCCGTCTGCATCAGTTGGGAGCGATTGTTGGACGGCACATACGCGCGTATAGCCGCTAATCCTGCTTCACGGGACACTCCGAAATATTCACCTACGCAAAGCGCTGCCGATACATTCTCCGCATTATAACCGCCTACCAGATGGGTCCCTTCCGGCATTGTTCCTGTTGTATAAGGAACGGTTTTCAGGTCTCCCGCCATCGTAGCCAGATAAGGATTGTCCGTGTTTCTGAAACAAAAACCTCCGTGAGCACGCAGGAAATCGTATAACTCCGCTTTCGTGCGTTGCACCCCTTCGAACGAACCGAATCCCTGCAGATGCGCTTTGCCGACATTGGTAATCAGACCATAGTTCGGCTCTGCTATCTCCACCAGTTCTTTGATATCGCCCGGATGCGACGCTCCCATCTCCACAATCGCCATCTCATGCGCGCGCGTGATAGATAATAAGGTGAGCGGTACTCCGAGTTGGTTATTCAGATTGCCTTGGGTATAATACAGATTGTATTTGGTACTTAACACGGCGGCACAGAGTTCTTTGGTCGTCGTCTTTCCGTTCGTACCGGTGATACCAAGAACAGGCAAACCCAATTCGCGCCGCCATGCACGCGCCAGATCCTGCAATTCGGCTAACGCATTCTCGCCGGAGATGATATACTCCGCTCCGTCGCGCCTCGCTTGCTCCACAAATTGGTTTCCGTCGAAATGCTCACCCTTCAATGCCACGAAAATACAGCCGGGAGTTACCCTCCGGCTGTCTGTAGTGACGACAAGGGATTCTTTATTTTTTATTAGGAAGTTCCAATCCATATTTCTTCTTTTTGTCCTCTACCTTCAGCGCCAGACTCAACAGGAATGCCAGCACACCGAAAGAAGCGAAAACGATCATCGGGACGAGGTAACCGTTAGTAGCCACGCGCAGTTTGCCGATTAGCAGCGGCACAAGGCAAAGACCGATATTCTGCACCCAGAAAATCAGGCAATAAGCCGAACCCAACACTTTCTCGTCTATGATCTTAGGCACACTCGGCCACATGGATGCCGGCACGAGCGAGAAGCTGACACCGAGCACCAGAATAGTAATGAGCGCCAGAGTCTTGGACGGATAAGCCGGCAATACAAACGCAAAGACACTATGACAAACAATCATGATTACTGCGCCGAGAAGCATCATGGATGCTCCTTTTCCTTTATAATCGATAAACGCACCGAGGAAAGGAGTCAATACCATCGCCAATATCGGGAACCATTTGAACAGACCTGCCGCCTCGGCATTCGAGATAGCAAGAGTCTCTTCCAGGAAGTTCGTTGCAAAACGCTGGAATGGGAAGATCGCCGAATAATAGAGCACACAAAGAAGCGCAACGATCCAGAACATTTTGGATGTCAAAATCTGCTTGAGATCCGATACGTGGAACTCGTCCTCCGGATCCTTCTCCGCCGTTGCTTCTCCTATGGCTACCAATTGGTTGTCAAAGGTCTTGTCCATAATAGTAAAGACGAAGAAATTGAGCAGACCGATGACCAGAAGCGAAGACGCAAAGAGCAGCGGCGCCGTAATAGAGTTGACACCATCAACGGCAAACTTCTGACTAATCATCGGAGAGAGCCACATGGCTCCAAACACGCCGAGACGGGCAATCGCCATTTCCAGGCCCATGGCCAAAGCCATTTCTTTGCCTTTGAACCATTTGGCGAGGATTTTACTAACCGTTGTACCCGCCATCTCGCAGCCGCAGCCGAAGATCATGAAACCGAACATCGCCAGTTTGGCGGAGCCCGGCATAGACGGCCACCATGCATTAAGCCATTCTACCGTATTGGCATCTGTCCAAGAGATGCCCCAGAATTTGATTGCTGCACCCAAGACCATGAGCGAAGCGGAAAGCAATCCCGTAAAACGGACTCCCATCTTGTCGAGAATGATACCGGCAATAATGAGGAAACCGAACACATTCAGCAGGTACTCTCCGGCAGCATAAGTACCGAATACACCCTGATCCCAGCCCAGCGAATCATTCAGCAACGAAGCCAGCGGCGAAAGGATGTCCACAAACATATATGCAAAGAACATCATCGATGCTACCAGCACCAGCACCGTCCACCGTGCCGCGGCACTATCGCGAAGTGTCTTTTGAAGTTTTTCTACCATAGTTGTAGGAAAATTTTGATTTTTTCTTTAGCCATTCAGCTTTTTTCTTTTCGTACTCGGCATAATGGCTTTCCAGATATCCGTCGGCCATATTATTACTTAATGCCGAGTTCTTTCTTCACAGCCGGAGTCACGTCGTTCGCGTCTGCACCGATATGCACCAAAGCAACGGTATCGAAGATATAGGTGTATCCTTCGCGCTCACCTACTGCCTTGATTGCCTTGGTCATCTTCTCATGCACCGGAGCGAGCAGTTCTTGCTGTTTCTTCTGGATATCCTGTTCAGCGGTCTGATAGAAGAGTTGGATACGCTGTTGCATCTCCTGGAGCTCCTGCTGACGGATTTGCTTGATTGCATCCGCCATCGTAGCCTCTTGTGCCTGATAATCCTGGTACTTCTTCTGAATCTCTTCGTTCATAGACGCCAATTGGGTTTCATACTGCGAATTGATGGTGTCCATTTTCAGTTTCACTTGTGCTACTTCCGGCATCTGGGAGAATAACTCCTGCGTGTTGATGTGCCCGAATTTCTGTGCGCTGGCCATGATAGGCAAAGCCAGCATGATTGTGATGATAATTTTTTTCATTGTTTTGTATTATTTTGTTATTGTTTACTCTCGTATTACTCCCGTGACGCTCTCGGTTCGTTAGTCTCTCGCTAGTGTCTCGTTAGTCTGATTTCGATATATGTTACTTCGCGCCGAGTTTATGCAGTACCTGGTCGGAGACGTCCAATTTGGAGGACATGTAAATCAATGCCGGGTCTGCGGAACGATCCTTTACGATATCAATTCGTTTCTCGTTCGCCAGGTCTTGGATAGCATTGTATATCTCGTCCTGGATCGGCTTAATTAATGCCTCGCGTTTTTTGTACAATTCGCCCTCTTGCCCGAAATACTTGCGTTTTAGTTCGAGTACTTCCTGCTCTTTTTTCACAATCTCCTGTTCCCGTTCGCGCCGCATTGTTTCGGATAGGAAAATCTGCTCCGTCTGATAGTTGGTCGTCATGACGCGTGCTTCCTGCTGGGCAGCATCTATCTCTTTCTGCCAGCGTTTGGAAAGCATTGACAACTGTTCATTCGCCTGCTCGTACTGCGGCAGATTCTTCAATATATACGCCATGTCGATATAGGCTATCGACTGATCTTTAGCAAAAGCTGTGCCAAAGCAAAGGACGAAGGACATAAGTACGATGTACGATATTCTTTTCATAATAGCGTGTTTTTAAATTATAACTCTTGTCCGAGGACGAAGTGGAACTGGCTTCCGCCATATTGTTTGGATCCGTTAATCTCATCAAATCCCCAACCCCAGTCAATACCGAGCAGACCGAACATCGGCAGGAAGATACGCACTCCGACACCGGCAGAACGCTTGAGGTTAAACGGATTATATTCCCTGATATCCGAGAAGCAGTTACCCGCCTCAATAAAGGCGTGCGCCCAGATAGTAGCGTTCTGCTCCAGCGAAATCGGGTAACGCAGCTCCATCGTAAATTTATTATAGAGGTAACCCATATTACGTCCGGTGGTCACATCATACGGAGTCAACGAACCCGATGAGTAACCACGCATCGACACATACTCCGTCGAATAACTGGTATATGCCGACATTCCGTCACCTCCCATATAGAAGGACTCGAATGGCGATTTGGCATTGATGTTATAATGCCCCAGATAGCCGAACTCCGCACGCGTCATGAGGACTAACTTGCTATCCTTCGTCAGCGGAGTGAATACTTTGCCGGAGAATTTCCATTTATGGTACTCAATCATATGGTATTTCTCCGAAGTGGTCATCTGGCTGTAGTCCTTTCCGCTGAATAGCGACCAAGGCGGTGTAATCTTCAGTCCGATGGTGAACTGACTACCGCGGCGGGTATAAATCGGGTTGTCGATAGACGAACGGGAGATTTGCAGATTCAACGCCAGGTTATGACTCGTACCGTCCGAAATCAGCAAGTACGGCCAGTCCTTCATCATATACATCTGGTAGCTCAACTCGCCGTAGAACGTGAAATAGTCGTCCGGCCAGCGAAGACGTTTTCCATATCCGATAGACACACCTAAAGTACGCAGATACTTGTCTTTGTCCGCCTCACTCTCCGCTAACTGCTGGGAATAATTGCTGTTGCCGGAGTAGTAGTAATAGTTCGAATAGGTATTATACAAGTTCTGGTAAGCTTTCTGGTAACGGCTCGAATAACCGGTTTGGTTCGCAAAATAGATGCTGGCACTCAAGCTGTTCGGTCGTTTACCTCCCAGCCACGGCTCCAGGAACGAGATAGAAGCCGAGGTATAATAGATACCGTTCGTGCGCGCGTTAATGGAGAAGGTCTGTCCCTCGCCCTGCGGCACAATTCGGTACGATTTCTTGTTAAATAAGTTTTGGATGGCGAAATTGGTAAATTTCAGACCCAGCGAACCAACCAGACCGGTAGCACCCCAACCGAGCGAGAACTCAATCTGGTCAGACGATTTGGTCTCCAGCTGGTACGTCACATCCACCGTCCCTTCTTCCGGATTAGGCTGAATATCCGGCACCAGTTTCTCTTGGTCGAAATGACCCATCTGTGCCAATTCACGCAGCGAACGCATAATATCCGACTGGCTGTAAAGTTGTCCCGGCTTGGTGTATAACTCACGGCGAACGACATGCTCATAGACACGTGTATTACCGACAATCTTGATATTATTAATCGTCGCCGGCTTGCCTTCGTACACACGCATCTCGAAATCAATCGAGTCATTCTCCACATTTACCTCCACCGGCTCTACATTGAAGAACAAATAGCCGCGATCAGTATAGAGTTTGCTTACTGCATCGTCGTCATTCGTCAATCGGTCATTCAAGGTCTTGAGGTTGTACACATCGCCCGGTTTGACACCAAGTGTTGCGTCCAGCAGTTCATACGGATAGACTGTATTTCCCACCCATTTGACGGAACGAACATAATACTTGTCGCCCTCGCTGATGGTCATATATACATCCACACGCGTCGGATCTTCGGGGTTCGGCACTACCGAATCCGCCACGATATAGGCATCGCGATAACCGTACTCATTGTATTTCTCGATGACTGCCTGCTTGTCTTTCTCGTATTCTTCGGTCACGAATTTCTTGGTGCGGAAGAGATTGATAATATTGTTATCATTCGTCTTCTTCATCGCCTTGTTGATCTGCAAATCCGTCAGCGCTTCGTTGCCCGTAATATAGATTTTTCCCACCTTGGTTTTCGCTTTTTTATCTACCGCTATCAGCACGCGTACATATCCCGGATGGTCGGGATCGTTGCGTTGTACCACATGCACCTCAGTATTATGGAAACCTTTCTCAGCGAAATATTTCTTAATCACGGTCTTGGCATGGTCTTCCAAGTTCGGTGTCATTTGCGAGCCTTGTCGTATACCGGCTTTAACCTCCACGTCTTCCCGCTCGCTTTTCTTCATTCCCTCGTACCGTATTTCACTCACACGCGGGCGTTGCTCCAGCTCTATCACAAGCCAGATCTTATTACCCTCTATCTTGCTGGCTTTGATCTTGACATTTGAGAACAAACCTTGCTTCCAGAACCGTTTGATAGCTTTGGTAATCTGGTCGCCCGGCACTTCTATCTTGTCTCCCACCGCCAAACCGGAGAAGCCGATGAGCACAAAATCTTCGTAACTGTCAGCCCCTTCAACCGCGATATCGGCTATCTCGTACGTCTTACGTGTCATGCCATATTCAAATTCCGGCACAGAAACGCTGTCGTTCTGCGCGGAGAGTGGCACATATAGCAAGACCGCAAACAATATATAGATTAATCTACGCAAATCTCTATTCAATTATTAATTCTTCACTTGCTCACTGGTCTTCCCGAATCGTCTTTCGCGTTTCTGGTAATCCACAATAGCTTTATAAAACTCCTCTTCCGTAAACTCCGGCCAGAGGCAATCCGAGAAATACAACTCGCTGTATGCCAATTGCCAAAGCAGAAAATTGCTGATGCGATATTCCCCGCTGGTGCGGATCAGCAGATCCGGATCGGGAATATTAGCGGTTGTCATCAGCGAACTAACCAATTGCTCATTCACTTCCTCTGCTCTCAAAGCGCCGTTCTGCGCACGCCGTACGGCCTCACGCATCGCCTCTGTAATCTCCCAGCGCGCCGAATAGCTGAGCGCCAAGACCATAGTAAGTCCAGTGTTACGGCTTGTCTGCTCGATACAGCCCAGGAATTTCTGCCTGGTACCTTCCGGCAAGCGGTTTATATCCCCGATTGTCTCCAAACGGACATTGTTGCTCATCAGAGTCGGTGTCTCTTTGGCGATTGTATCCACCAGCAATGTCATCAACGCGTCCACTTCTTCTTTCGGCCGGTTCCAGTTTTCCGTAGAGAACGTATAAAGCGTCAGATACTCGATTCCAAGCTTCGTTGCAGCCACGGTAATATTATGTACGGTTTCCACACCTTGTTTGTGGCCGAACATACGCGCCATACCCTGTTTCTTGGCCCACCGGCCGTTTCCATCCATAATAATGGCTATATGCCGCGGCAGGCGTTCTTTGTCTATTTGTGTTATATATTCCATTTTCCTACCAGTTACAAATTCTGCACGGCTTCGGCGCTTTTGCGAATTCAAAAACTATGCCAGCCGTCAACATACCCGTTAAATCGCAGTTCATCCAGTTCCAACCGTTGAGGTGATGCTTGTCATTCAGCGTATTCCTTGCCTCGATATCGTCTGAGAAATAGATGTTATGCTGCCAGGCTATATTCAGCCCCACACAATCATAAAATTTCCATTTAAACCCGATACCAAGCGGCACATAGCCCGATGCCGTCCATTTGGTGGAGCCATCCGCTGTCATATCTTTATACACACCTGCTCCCAGACCGATGAAGATATACGGCGTATAAGGTTTTATACGTTTGTCGTACTTATTGGCTTCTCCGAAACGGAAGAAGTTAAACTCCGCCATTAAATCCGCATTTATCATTTGGTTCTGCCATTTCGAATCCAGTTTCTCTCCGCGGATGGTATAATCAGGCCCCGTTATCCGCTGGCCGGATACTTTGGCCTGCAGGGCCCAGCGCTTGGTGAATTTATAGCGAAAATGCACACCGTATGCTTCACGGGGATTCATAAAAATATGCGGTGTTGCATCTCCCACATAGTAGCCGCAGCCGCCCTGCAATCCGATTTCACACAGGTACGGTTGACCTTGCGCCATGAGAGCCAAAGCGCTGCATAAAAAAACCGCTATTGTAATATATTTTTTCAATTCAGACTACGTTATTTGATCAACATTCGGAATGCATCCGTCACTTTTTTTACCGGCACTACCTCTATTGTAAACCGTTTAGCATCCACCTTTTGCTCCGCAGGGATCATAATGCGTTTGAATCCTAATTTCTGCGCCTCGGTGATACGTTGTTCGATGCGTGTCACCGGTCGTATTTCTCCGGCCAAACCCACTTCGCCACAAAGACATGTGCCGGCATCCAACGCGATATCCATATTACTGCTCAATACCGCTGCCAGTACTGCCAGATCTATCGCCGGATCTTGCACGCGCAACCCTCCTGCTATATTGAGAAACACATCTTTCTGCAGCAGTTTGAATCCCACCCGCTTCTCCAGCACCGCCAGTAACATATTCAGTCTCCGGCCGTCAAAACCGGTGGACGAACGTTGCGGTGTGCCGTAGGCAGCGGATGAGACGAGCGCCTGTACCTCTATTAGGAAGGGTCGCACGCCTTCTACCGCCGCAGCGATAGCAATCCCCGACAGACCTTCGCGCGCAGTAGAGAGCAACAGTTCCGAAGGGTTGCTCACTTCACGCAGACCTTCCGCACGCATCTCATAGATACCCAACTCAGACGTCGAACCGAAGCGGTTCTTCTGCGCCCGTAGGATGCGGTACATGTAATGTTGGTCACCTTCAAACTGCAGCACCGTGTCCACGATATGCTCCAGCACTTTGGGTCCCGCCAGCGAACCTTCTTTATTGATATGTCCTATAATGATGAACGGTACATTTCGGGACTTGGCGAACTCCATGATTCGTGCTGCACATTCGCGCACTTGGCTCAGCGAACCGATAGAAGCCTCTATGGTTTCCGTACCGATAGTCTGGATCGAATCAACCACTACCACTTCGGGTTCTATCTCTTTCACTTGATCCAGAATCCGTTCCAGCGATGTCTCGGACGATATATAGAGATTCTCTGCATTCCCGGCCAAACGCTCCGCGCGCAGCTTCAACTGCCGCACGCTCTCTTCGCCCGAAGCATAGAATGTCTTTTGCTCGCCCATCTGCATCAATACCTGCAAAGCCAGTGTCGATTTGCCGATACCCGGTTCTCCGCCTAACAGAACCAAACTACCCGGCACTAATCCTCCTCCCAATACTCTGTTCAGTTCGCCGTTATGCATGTCAATCCTCATCTCTTCGGAGGCCACTACATCTTGCAGTCTCTGCGGGGCAGCCGCACCTATCGTTCGCGGCGCAACACCTTTCTTCGGCGTCGACTCAACTACCTCTTCTTCGTACGTACCCCATTCGCCGCAGACCGGGCAACGCCCCAACATCTGCGGAGCTTTAGCGCCGCAGGACGAACAAACATATTGAATAGTGGATTTGGCCATTATAGATCTATTACGTCATTTTCCTCTGCGAGAATAGTATTTTCGAATATCGGTTTTGCCTCTTTTAGAAACAGACTGTGATCTTCCACCCGCGCGGAGTAATGTCCCAAAATCAGTTTTCCCACTTTTGCCAGCGAAGCTATTTTCGCCGCATCCGCTGCCGTCGAGTGCTTTACCTCTTTGCTTCGAGCCTCCAGTGCTTGCAGGAATGTGGACTCATGATAAAGCGTCCCTACTCCTTCTATGATCGGTACGATTTTCTCGCTGTACTGGGTGTCGGAGCAATAAGCATAGCGTTTGCAAGTCACATGTTCGAACGAACCGTCCTCTTTCTTCACGCGGTGCGTCTCTTTAAATAAGAAGCCACAGGTCGGCACACCGTGTTTGAGAGGAATTGTCTCTACGCTGACAGTCCGATCCTCATAGATCACCTCATGTTTGCGCGGATTGATCGAATGGAAAATAATCTCATACTGACGGTCGTTCGCATGATACTCCAGCAGCGGTGTCAACAGCTTCTCCAAATCCGGATGCGCATAGATATGCATTGGCTGCGTGCGTTTGAGCATGCCGAGTGTTGTCAATAAACCTATCAGGCCGAAACAATGGTCTCCATGCAAGTGGGAAATAAAGATGTTATACAATCTTCCCGTCCGGAGACCCAATTTCTGCATCGTCAGCAGCACTCCTTCGCCACAGTCGATTAGAAATGACTTGTCGCACAAATCCAACCACTGCCCGGAAGGGGAAGTAGTCTTGGTCGGTTTGGCACTGCCGCAACCTAATATGGTCAGTTTAGCTTCACTCATTCAATTTCTTCAGCATTTTCTCTCCTAGCGCTGTCTTGCGCTCAATATGCTCAAGTACCGCCTTGACGAACGAATTGGACTCAAAACTACCGCGTACTTCTTCGAAATCCGCCTCTGCCTGTTTGCGGTCGCCATCTACGCCAAAGCCGGTCTGGCTATTGAGGTCGAACTCCTTGCGCGCATCGTTATAAACCATCCTGTCGAGGTTCACCACCGCTTCCTGCCACTGGCGGATTGTCGTACAGATTTGCTCCTTCGACACTTCATCTACGCTGCACCCCCATACTTGCTCCAGTTTCTCCAGCGCCCAAGTCCATTCATAGGAATAGTAGTTGGCATGCATCTGAACAAGGCGTGCCTGAATATCTTCCAATGTCAAACCGCCTTTCTCTATCTCGTCCAGCAGTTTCTTCACCTCGTCCTTCGGCGCAATCATACCTGCCAAATCAACCCACGTCCCCAAGCCGATATTGCTATCGGGCCGCAAAGCCGCACGGATTTCCTCTATGGTATGCCACTCGCTTTTCTCCAAACGGCTGATGAGACTGTTGCCTAAGAATTTCTGAATGCCGATCGTATATAACTCGCGGCCATGGCGAAGAGACGAGTTGCGGATTTTACAGTTCTTATAACCGTAAACCTCCGTATTCTCACCGCTCAGCGCCTGTAATTCATTCAGCACCTCGCGACCATTCCACATTTTTTGCACCGTGTACGGGCTCAGGAGGTTGAAATTAATCTGGTCTATTTTATGCGGGTCTTTGCGGTTATCACGCTTCGGCCATTTCTGCGCATCGCGGATTGTACCTACGGTACGTAAGTTAGCTCCCGGCACCAGATAGCTCTCCGAGTTATTCTCTATCAAATACGAGAACGGCAGCTCGGACGTGTCCGCATGATGGGTATGACGCCCCATAACCAGGCTGAACGCACCGATCTTACTCGGCCACAGCAGATAACTGTCGCTGGTCGTTTTGGCACCGCGCTCCGCTATACCTTGGTGAATCGGACCCAGTTTGTACATATGGTTCGACTGATTCGATCCCGATCCCGCATTAAGGAAGGAGAACATACCGGCAATCAGGAGCGTCGATTTATGGTGCGTGACAGTATAAGGTCCTGCGAAAATAGCGCACGCCTCACCGTGCATTCCCTGACAATTCGAGAAGAAGAGACTCTCGCCTGCCGAATAATGCTTATCAAAGATACAACCTTGGCCTACAAAACATTTGTCCACCAGCGTACTGTCGCCGATTTCCACACCCGAAGCGATGATAAAATCCACACATTTCACACCGCTCCCCAAACGGACAGGAGCTGCTTCGTTGGAGTTGATCGTTCCGTTTTTGAGACGACTCACACCGGACAACTCCGCGTAGTCACCGATCTTGACGTTCTTGATCGAACCGCAGTTGAGAATCCGTACGTGGTCGCCTATATAGCCTGTCTCCGACGCCTGTTGCTCCGCATATGCGTCTATCATCCGCTCTACTTCATGAATCATTGCCGGACGATGGCGATAGAGCGTCAGGATGTATGCCAAGCTGGCGCTTAACTCATTGAAAATCGGTATCTCGCGTCCGCCACCTTCGTTCATCACCGGCACGCGCACTCCGTTGCCGAACGTCGTTTTTCCGTCCACAAGGATCGCATTGACATTCTCGATACAGGTCTCGCGGCCGATGCGGTAGTTGGCGATATAATTATGGATGTTATACAAATGTGCATCATCGCCCACTTCGCAATTATGCAAAGTAGCGTTATAGATGCCGGCGTGGATCTTCAGGCCGCCCGGAAGAGTTATCTCGCGGTGAAACGCACCGAGACGGTTACGGCCGGAGAAACGAGTGTTATGCACATACTGCGCATCAAACGCTTCCGCCACTTCTATCTCCGTCCAGTTCGTTGCAGAACAACCCTGCAACTCCAACTGCGCGATCTCCGCCGATGTAAGGGACCGATACATATTAGTCGTTCAGCAGCATCGGCATCAACAACATGAGAACATCTTCGTTCTCCTCGTTCTCTGCCGGCAGAATCAAACCTGCGCGGGCAGGGTCAGCCAGTTTCAGTTGTACGTCCGCACTTGCAATCGAGCTGAGCAGATCAATCAGGAACGGAGCCTTGAAACCGATAGCCATCGGCATGCCGTTGTAGTCGCAACTGATGGTCTCTTCTGCACTGGTCGAGAAATCGATATCCTGCGCAGAGATCTTGATCTGGTTCTCGCTCAGTGCCAGACGCAGTTGCGCGGTACCGTTGTTGGCGAACACAGCCACACGCTTGCAGGCGTTGATCAGCGTCTGACGGTCGATAGTTACGATATTCTGGTTAGCCTGCGGAATAACAGCGTTGTAATTCGGGAAACGTCCCTCAATCTGACGGCAGACGATGATGGTGTTTGCAAACTCAAAGCGGGCATTCTTAGCGCCGAAAGTCACTTTCACTTCGCCCTCTTCTTTGGCCAGCAGATTCTTCAGCAAACCGGCCGGTTTCTTCGGCAGGATAAAGCTTGCTGCCACCCCTGCAGCCACGCCGTTGTTGGTATAGCGCACCAGACGGTGTGCGTCGGTAGCCACCATCGTCACTTTGTCCGCTGCGATGTCAAAGAAGATACCGTTCATTACCGGACGCAGGTCGTCGTCTGCGGTGCAGAAGATTGTCTTCTCGATCGCACTCTGCAGCACGTTTGCCGGCAGGCTCAACGTCTGTGCATCTGCCTCTGTTCCCGGCATCTCGGGATACTCGTTTCCGTTCACGCCTACGAACGAATAGGTACCGTTCTGGCTAACCATGCTTACTGCGAAATTGTTCTCGTCGATAGTGAATACCAGCGGTTGCTCGCTGAATTCTTTCAGCGTCTCCAGCAGCAGTTTGGCAGCGGAAGCTACTTTGCCGCTTCCTTCTACGCCGTCCACCTCTACCGAAGTACGGATAGTGGTCTCGCCGTCCGATGCGGTCAATTTCAACTCGTTGCCTACCAGATCAAACAACACGTCGTCCAAAATAGGCAGCGCATTCTTGCTGTTAATAACGCGGCTTACCGCCTGCAATTGAGAAAAGAGTTTAGAACTCGATACATTAAATTTCATATACGTATATTTTTGATGTTTTAGTTACTTGTTTTACGGGGTTTTAGCGCCTTTTCTTACCCGTACATATGCGCGCGTTCTGCAAGTGCGCACAAAATCGGCTGCAAAGGTACAACAAAAAAATGACATATGCAAGCATATGCCATTCTTTTTTACGAAAAATGTTGTATTTTCGTTAATTATTTCTTGCAGTTACCTTCGCAAGTGATGCATTTGTAGCACAAACCTGCGAGAGCTGCGCCTACGAGCGGAGCTACGATGAAGAGCCACAGTTGCGGCAGAGCCAATGCGTTCTCCGAGAAGATAGCCTGCGAGATCGAACGAGCCGGGTTAACCGAAGTGTTGGTCAACGGAATTGAGATCAAGTGAATCAGCGTCAGCGTCAGACCGATAGCCAGACCGCCGAAAGCACCGTTAGCATGCTTGCTGTCAGTGACACCGAGGATAACCATCAGAAAAACGAATGTCAGCACGCACTCGATAGCAAACGCACCCCATACATTAGTCTGGAGATAACCTGCTGCGAGGTCCTCAGCATTGAAGAAATCGCCATAGCCGTTAGCAGCAAAAGTACCGATTTCCATGCCTGCCGATTTAGCGATACCGAAGAGGATAGCGGCAGCAGCGATAGCGCCGAGAATCTGTGCGCACCAGTAGCACAACATCTCCTTAGCACTCATACGGCCGTTAACGAAAACACCAAGGCTGACAGCCGGATTCAGATGTGCACCGCTAATGTGGCCGATACCGTAAGCCGCAGCTACGATCGTCAAACCAAAGGCAAGCGCTACGCCCAGAAAACCAACATGTCCGAACAGAGCAGTACCACAACCGCCCAATACCAATACTGCCGTTCCGAAGAACTCTGCAGCGAATTTGTTACATAATTTCATACGCCTGTAATTTTAAATTTAAAGGATAAAATTTACATTTCGCGGTGCAAAGTTACACTTTTTTTTGCACATGTCCAAATTTTTTTGTACTTTTGCAGCCGAAAATGGCTAAAATCGGTATTTTTGATAGCGGCTACGGAGGTCTGACAATACTGGAAGCCATCCGTCGCGAATTGCCTCAGTACGACTATTTGTATTTGGGCGATAATGCGCGTGCGCCATACGGGACGCACTCGTTCGATATCATCTATCGCTATACGCTTCAAGCTGTCGATTATCTTTTGAACAGCGATTGTTCTCTGGTCATTCTGGCCTGTAACACGGCTTCTGCAAAAGCTCTCCGCACCATTCAGCAACACGACTTGCCGCTCATCAACGCAGAGCGAGCAGAAGGACGCAGGGCGAACGGCAGGCCGGCGAATGTATTGGGAGTGATTAGGCCGACGGTGGAAGCTGTGCCGGCTATTACGAAGACCGGACATGTAGGAATTTTGGCCACTCCGGCTACCGTCTCTTCCGAGAGTTACGTCCTTGAATTAGAAAAACTGTCTGTCAGTCTCTTTGTTTCCCAGCAAGCTTGTCCGATGTGGGTACCGCTAATCGAAGCGGGCGAGCATCAACATGCAGGCGCAGATTACTTTGTAGATTTGTATCTCCGCGAGATTCTCGCGAAAGATCCGCAGATAGACACTTTGATTTTGGGTTGCACCCACTATCCGTTGCTGCTTCCGAAAATCGCCCAATGGATCAAGAACAACGGCAAACGCTTTGCCGCCGGTGATATTCAGGTTATCTCCCAGGGCTATCTGGAGGCAAAGAGTCTCGCCGACTACCTCACCCGCCACCCCGAATATGCATCCCAGCTCTCGCAAGGCGGCAGTTGCCACTATCTGACCACAGAAAATGCGGACCGCTTCTCACAATCCGCATCGCTCTTCCTCTCCTCCCCCGTTCTGGCGGAGCACATTGATTTGGGGTAAATTCTCTCTCTATTTTACCAAAATCCCCATTCTCTCTGTATTATATACTATGTATATAATACTAACGTATTAACAAGCCCGAATTAGTGCGTGATAAGTGCGAGATAAGTACGTGATAAGTGCGTCGTAAGTGCGATATTTTCGGGGGCTTGCACTATCGGTTGCTTATCCGCTGATTTCTCAAGCAATGGAAAACCAAGCCTCGCTTACCAGGCGATACCGAGGGTTAGACCAACACCATGTTGCAGGTATTGGTTGAAACTGAACGAACCGGAAATGGTTTTGTACGGCTGTATAGCGAGCGTGCCGGTATTCCAGAGCCAGTTCAGGTCATAGTGAACTCCGATAATAAAATCTTTCGATCCCGCCGGAATGCGCCAATCCAAGCCCACACGCGTGTCGGTGGTGATAGCCACTTTGGTATCAAAGGCATCGCCGTTGAAGAACGGACCTGCAGCAGCACTTTGGTTGATACGCGGAGCCAGAATAAACTTCCCCACCTGAATAGGCACCTGCGCGCCCAGATAAAGACCAAACATAGGTCCCGCATTAACTGTCCGTGTACCTGATTTCTCAGTCTCCGCCAGCAAAGCATTCACTTGAAGTCCGGTTGTCAGAAATCCAAACCACTCGTGGCCGATCTGGATTCCCACCATTTGATTCATGCCCAGATAATTATCATAGATCAGATAAAAATGGTTGATGTTTTCCAAATCCGTAATAACCCGCGGAGCGGAGTTATCAAAATGTTTGGCACTTTTTCCTTTGTTCACCACCAGGCTGTCGCGGACAGCGAGTGTGCGCAGAGCGGGATCCAAAGGTAAACGCCAATCCAAGTCCTTGATATTTTTCTGAAGAGAATCCGGCAGATTGCGGAATACATAAAGCCAATCTTCTCCAGACAGATTGAGAAGGGGGTCCATTTCGTTATGAGCATTCAAAGCCGCCGGACTCAAGGTCGTCAGGAAAGTCTGTACATCTTCTTTTCCGATAGCCAAGCCCACTCCTTCGCGATAGAAAGCTTTCCAAGTGTTGACGCCTAATATTTCGTATTTGCCTTCGGCATTCTTGAGCAAAAGCGGTCCTCCGCTACTTCCCGGATCAATCGAAGCGGAATGCTGGATGATACGCGTAGCATGCTCACGGCTGTCCACATCCAGACGGGCGTTGGAAATACTTCCGCGTGTAAGCTGCCAGGACGGTTTGTTAGCCAATTCCGGAAAACCGGCCGCTACAATCGACATATCTTCCTCTATTTCGCCGGCATAAAGCGGCAGGGCGATCATCTCGCAATCAGCAGGAAGGGCGATTGCAGCCAAGTCCGTTTGGCCGATATTCGCCACTTCGCAATGCTCGTAGCGGATTGTTTTGTCGTGCAGTTGGAATATGATTGTTGCTTTATCGGCGTAGCCGATGACATGGAGGTTGGTGAGCACATATTTTTTGCCACCATGCTCCACCACGACACCGGAACCGAAAGTGCCTTCGTTTTTATAAGCAGTCAACGCCCGCGAAGCACTTCTCATTCCGGCTCGCGCCATGAACAAAGAGTAATCCGCCATGAACGCTCGGTCAGCCTCCGCGAACTCCGGCTGTACCACACAAACACTATGGCGCAGACCTTGCGCCGAAACAGACATCAATACACACAGCAGCAGAGCTACCAAATAGAAAATACGTTTCATATCAGAAAAAATTATTCGTCGTCACCCACTACACCATTCGATACAGAATCTGTCTTCGTCTCCGGAACAGCCTTCTCCGAAACAGCTTTGCTCGCCGGAGCAGCCTCTTCTTCAGGGATCACCTTTACGGGCATTTCCGCCTTCTTGTCACCCGCCATTTCATCCAATATATACTGCATATCGGAACCTTTGAGTTTGCCTTTCTTGATAGCCGTAGCAATCTCTTCGTTTTCGGCAAAGAGCTCTGCGGATTTCTTCTTTTGCGGGAATCCTCCGTTGAACAAGAGCAGTTCTGCTTGTTCCCACCCCGGTCTTACCAAATAGTAGAGTGTGGGGGTATCCGGAGCATTTCCGCCTACAAATTTCACGAAATTAAGGTCACCTGTTTTCTTATCCATCTGGTAGTTCTGCTCGCATTGGAAAACGACTCCCCACGCGCTGCCCATAACGGGATTGCCCCACTGGTGATCGCTCTGCATGTACGATTTGCGTGCGTGAACATAATAGAGAACGTGTTTCTTATCCGGAAAATTCTTGTGCCAGATCTTGATACCTATGATGTCCGCTGCATCAATATCCGTATGCCCTTTGTCATCGGAGTTCTTCTTCACGCCCAGTTTGTGTTTTCCGACGCGTGGCAGTTCCAGTTCCGCAAACTCTTCTACATGTCCGTCCTTAAAATACACTTCACCCGGGTAATAGTGTGGTGTGAGTAAGCTCATTTGTGCAATAAACTGCGCGTGAAGCGCTACGCTGGCAAAGACTGCTGCCAGAACAAGAAGAAATCTTTTTTTCATAAATTTGAATGTTTTATTAACAATTCGCTGCAAAGATACGATTATTTTATGAATTATGCAAGAAAAATTTGCATATTTGTGAAAGATGTAGTAATTTTACAGCCAATTATGGCAAAGATAGGTGTTTTTGACAGCGGATATGGCGGATTAACGATCTTAGAATCCATCCGACGGGAGTTACCTCAATACGACTATTTGTATCTGGGAGACAATGCCCGTGCCCCCTATGGCACGCATTCGTTTGATGTCATCTATCGCTACACCAAGCAGGCCGTTCAATACCTCTTTGAGCAAGATTGCACATTGGTCATTCTTGCCTGCAATACGGCGAGTGCAAAGGCGCTTAGAACCATTCAGCAGAAGGATCTGCCGCAGTATAATGAGCGATCAGCTGTCAGTGGTCAGCCGTCTCCCAAGCGCAATGTGCTGGGAGTGATCAGACCGACCGTAGAAGCTGTTCCTGCTATCACCAAAACCGGCCATGTAGGTATTTTGGCCACGCCTGCCACCGTCAGCTCCGAGAGTTATGTACTAGAACTGGAGAAACTAGGCGGTCCTTCAGGCAACGCAGGTCCTTCAGCGCCTTCGGCGCGGTCCTGCAGACCTTCGGGCGGTTCGGCCGCATCAAGCGGCCTTTTTGTCTCCCAACAAGCCTGTCCGCTTTGGGTGCCGCTGATCGAGAATAGGGAACATCGCCATGAAGGCGCTGACTACTTTGTAGATCTCTATCTAAGCGAGATCCTCGCCAAAGACCCGCAAATCGATACGCTTGTCTTAGGTTGCACCCATTATCCGCTACTTCTACCGAAGATCGCTCAATGGATTCGGGCTAATGGCAAACGATTTGCTTCTTCACAGCACGGCAACACACCTGCTGTCGGCAATATACAGGTTATTTCGCAAGGCTACTTAGTAGCACATAGTTTAGCCGACTACCTTATTCGCCATCCGGAGTACACTTCCCAACTCTCCCAAGGCGGCAGTTGCCACTATCTAACTACAGAAAATGCGGATCGTTTCTCGCAATCCGCATCCCATTTCCTCTCCTCCCCCGTCCAAGCGGAGCATATCGACTTATCATAAGTATCGCTTCACCTCGTCGCCTATCTTCGCATATAGTTCTACCAAGTGTTTAGCGGGACTTGACTGGATCTTAGGGATCAACACTTCTTCTACCTGAAATAGACCCACCTCCGATTTCATCTCTATCTCTATCTTCAGCGGTTGATCTTGCCCTTTCGATATATGCACTTTCTCTATGGCATTGGCCGAGTATTTATGGATATCACCTTCGGCCGGTTTAGAAGCTATCTCAAGCGGTATTCGCGCACGACCCTTGGTCATATCACACCCATCGGCAATAAGCAGAACACCTGCCTCTATCGAATGGATCGGATGAGTACCCATGTGCCCTACAATACACTCTTCTGCTACTGAACGAAGAACAGTACGACGAAGGATGTTATCATCGCCCGGCAAAACCTCACGAAGCAGCGCATCGATGATAGGCTGAGTGATGATCACGGAGTATAACTCATGATCCTTTCTACCAATAGTCATACCCGCATCATGCATAAAAGCTGCCATCATCACAGCCGTCACACTATCAGCAAAATTTCCGGCTTTCTCTTTCTCCAAACTAGTAGGAATAGCACGGTCATGAAGCAATGACAACATCTTCAACGCATTCTTACATGCCATCTTCATATGTACCGGACCATGGTCATTAAATCCCAAACGAGTGATAGACACCACATTGGCATAACTCTGAATAGCATTAATCTCTGCATTATCCTTCAGCATCTCCCATACACGTAACGGCAACTCATCGCCATCCGTCTGCTGACTCACAATATGATGCACAATATCATCAATCTTCTCCTCTACATGTTGTTCCTTAGGTGATTTATCGTCTATATTCATAGTTACATTAGTTTTCAAATTACTTCTATCTTTTATCCTACCGATCCTTCGAGGGTGACTTGGAGAAGCTTCTGGGCTTCTACGGCAAACTCCATCGGCAGTTTGTCCATCACTTCTTTGGCGTAGCCGTTGACGATGAGTCCGACGGCATCTTCGATGCCAATGCCGCGCTGCTGACAGTAGAAGAGCTGGTCCTCGTTAATCTTGGAAGTTGTTGCTTCGTGTTCGACGGTCGCTGTAGGATTCGAGATAATCATGTCGGGGAAAGTGTGGGCACCGCATTTATCACCGAGCAACAAACTGTCGCACTGGCTGTAATTGCGGGCATTTTCCGCCTTGTAACCCATTTTGACGAGTCCGCGGTAAGCGTTCTGGCTGTGACCTGCGGAGATACCCTTGGAGATAATACGGCTTCGTGTGTTTTTGCCGATATGAATCATCTTGGTACCTGTATCGGCCTGCTGGTAGTTATTGGTCACAGCCACCGAGTAGAACTCCGCCGTCGAGTTATCGCCGCGAAGGATACAGGACGGGTATTTCCAAGTGATAGCAGAGCCGGTTTCCACCTGCGTCCAAGAGAGGCGTGCATTCTCGTACGTAATGCCTCGTTTGGTAACGAAATTATATATTCCTCCCTTGCCGTCCTTGTCACCCGGATACCAGTTCTGCACCGTTGAATACTTCACTTCCGCATCTTTATGCACAACGATCTCCACTATCGCGGCATGCAGTTGGTTCTCATCCCGCATCGGCGCCGTACAGCCCTCTAAATAAGAGAGATATGCACCTTCATCCGCCACCAGAAGCGTCCGTTCAAACTGACCCGTTTTGCCGGCGTTAATGCGGAAATAGGTGCTCAGTTCCATCGGACAGCGAACGCCTTTCGGTACATAAACAAAACTGCCATCCGTGAAAACGGCAGAATTGAGTGCGGCATAGAAATTATCGGTAGGCGGCACAACCGAACCCAGGTATTTCTTCACTAACTCCGGATACTCGCGCACTGCCTCGGAGATGGAGCAGAAAATGATACCCTTCTCCGCCAGCGTCTCACGAAAAGTTGTCTTGACGGAAACCGAATCCATGACGGCATCTACCGCCATGTTTCCCGCCAGAGCAGCCCGTTCCTCCAAAGGAATACCGAGTTTGTCGAAGGTCTTCATGATCTCGGGATCAATTGGATTCTCAGACGAGTCAGACTTGTCGGACTTCGTTTTAGGAGCAGCGTAATAGGAGATAGCCTGAAAGTCGATTTCGGGAATATCGAGATGCGCCCAGGTAGGCACAGACATCGTTTGCCATTTGCGGAAAGCCTTGAGTCGGAATTCCAGAAGCCATTCCGGTTCACCTTTCTTGGCAGAAATGAGCCGAATGATTTCTTCATTCAACCCGGCAGGCACCACTTCGGTCTCCACATCTGTCGTGAAACCGTATTTATAGTCTTGCGAAGTTATGTCTTTTATTACCTCATCCATAGGATTCCTATGATTACCTAAGACGCTCTGGAATTTTCTAAAAAAATAAAGCCGCCAAAATACTGGCGGCTTGGAGGCCGGTAGCGGAGTCAAACCGCTCTATACGGTTTTGCAGACCGCTGACTAAGTCGCTCATCCAACCGGCCGAGTCATTTACCATTTGGTCATTTACGATGTACCATTTAGCAAAAGCGGGTGCAAAAGTACTGCTTTTTTTTGACATACGCAAATATTTGCGCGATTTTCTGCTATTTTTTATTAAAAAAGGCTCAAATCAGCGTCAGTTATCGTGCCTTTACTGCGTTTTTTGCCTCGCGAAGGGGTAAGAGGTGTGGCTGCGGAAGCTGCGGGAGCGAACGGCGAAGTGTATCGACCGATATACGGACCAATAATACCCCGTGTCTGGTCATCGGTCCATTTGCATTTATCCACAATCCACTCCAGATAACTGCGGTCAATACGAAGCATCGACTCTATCGATTCGCCTTTATGCCCGCCTTGATTCAGATAGTAATAATCGCCTCGTTTGACAAGCCAGCGGTCAAAAGAGATAAATCCGAACTCTTCCCTTTGTGCCCATTGCCATCCATGCGCATCCACCTGAGCTTTGAAAACCTCGATAGTAGCCATCACATCATCCAACGAGTTATGCGCACCTTCGAACGGATGGCCGTAATAACGGGTGTATGCGGCTGTCAGGTTACAATGGTATCGTTCGCCCGTTTCGGGATCGATTTTTCCCTCCATATGCACGCGCTCCAGCGCCAGCGCATCGTACCAGATGCGACCGTCAAAATCAAAAGAAAGTCCATGGCGCTTGAGGTTGTAATACAAAATCGGCGCATCGTATCCGTTGCCGTTGTAGGACAAGATATCACAGCCGTTCGTAAAAGCCACGAGGTCGTTATAAATGCTTTTCAAACTCACACCATTCTCCTGCAAAAAAGACTTGGAGATATGATGTACCGCTTCCGCTTCTGCAGGAATAGTAAAATTGCCTTCGGGCAGGATATACCAATCCCGCTGGTCAATAACCGACCAATTAGCAGTATCCACTTTTACCAACGAGAGCTGGATAATATGGTCTTTCTGGACGTCGAGACCTGTGGTCTCCGTATCAAAACAAACTAAGTTCATAAATGAACGTTATATTGTTAAACGGTTAAACTGTTATTCCACGTAGAGGACGAGGCCTTTGAGGTATTCGCCCTCGGGGTGGTAAATATTTATCGGGTGATCTTGTGGTTGATGGAGCTGATGCAAAATCCGCACTTTGCGCCCTACTTGGGCTGCCGCGGAGAAGACAGCAAGCCGGAATGCCTCTTTATCCACCGCTTGCGAGCAGGAGAAGGTAAACAAGATACCTCCCGGACGAATCATTTCAATCGCCTTAGCATTGATACGCTGGTAGCCGCGGAGGGCATTCTTGACCGCGTCTCGGTGTTTTGCGAAAGCCGGAGGATCCAATATAATAAGGTCGTACGTACGCCCTTCTGCTTTCTGCGCACTGAGGTATTCAAAGGCATCTGCAGCGACCGCTGTGTGATTCTTCGCGTTCGGAAAATTGCGCGCCACGTTGATATTCACAAGGTCAATTGCTTTCTGGCTCACATCCACCGAATCCACTTCTTTTGCGCCGCCACGCAGGGCATAAAGCGAGAAACCGCCGGTGTAGCAGAACATATTCAGCACATCCTTGTCTTTCGCATACCGCTCCACCAACGCTCTGTTCTCGCGCTGGTCAATAAAAAAGCCCGTTTTTTGCCCCCTCAACCAATCAATGCGGAACTCCAACCCATTCTCTATAGACCAGAACTCTTCTAACTGCTGATGGCTGATAGCCGCTGGCTCTTTCAGCCACCCTACTCTATCGCCTTTAACAGGTGCCTTAAAAGGCAAAGTATCATCGGATTTATAATAGACATTTTGGACTTGCGGCACTTCAGAGAGGACAGCTGACGCTATCTCGTTCCGGCAAACATGCATTCCTACCGAATGGGCCTGAATGACCGCCGTATCGGCATAGATATCCACAATCAACCCCGGCAGAAAATCACCTTCGCCGTGAATGAGACGAAAAGTATTGTTATCCTGTTTTATCAAGCCTATAGCCTCGCGCACTTGGTACGCTGCACGCACTCGTTCCTGCCAGAAATCAAGAGGTAGTGTTTCTACGCCAAAGGCCAAAATACGCACGGCAATAGAGCCGATCTGCCAATGTCCGACTCCTAATATTTCATTCGTCGCGGAACGAACGGAGACAATCTCTCCTTCTTCCGGCGCTGCAGACTTATGCGACGCATCCAATACGACTCTCGCGATAGCGCCGGAGAACACCCAGGGGTGAAAACGGCGAAGCGACTCTTCCTTATGCGGCTTTAAATAGATAGTTGTCATTCCACTCCGTTGGTTAACTCATGGTACGCGTGAAGCGACAGGTTATCACTCACATATTTCAAACTGTGCAGATTTTTGAACCCCAGCGCAGCGATAAATGCCAACTCCATATCAAAGACACAATCTTTATAATCCGAGGCCAGCACGAAATCGGTATTGGTATAGCAGATAGCGCGGATAGTATCATGATCCAGCGGCAGTTCGGCTCCCATAGACTCATCTATCAGCCTCAACTCCGGCTCCGGATATGTCACATTCGGATGGTTCAACCGCACCTCCGCCACCTCTACCCAAGTTCCTACATCGAAATTCGCACTGCCGGCATAGCCAATATTATAAATCTCCGCTTCGCGGTCCAAGTTTTGCAACGAACGAATAATATTGATTGCCCCCACACCGGTATAAACAAGCGTAGCATCCCTCAGATCCAAGCCCAGTTGCTCACGCGCTTTGTCCAGCAGCACTTGCTCGCCTTCTTCGGCCATTACGATATATTTTGCCATGAATGTATTGAAATTTGCTGCAAAGATACGCTTTTTTTCGCAAATATGCAAAAAAAATGCAAAAATATTTGCGTATGTCAAAAAAAAGCAGTAATTTTGCACTCCCGTTTGAAAAAGCGGTGTATGATCGCGGAGTAGAGCAGTGGTAGCTCGTCAGGCTCATAACCTGAAGGTCGGTGGTTCGATCCCATCCTCCGCAACACTATGAGAAAAATATTTTTACTACTCATCGTTTTAAGCACGCTCTCCGTTCACGCGGTGGAGCGTGTTTCTTTAGACACACTCCAGGCTCATTGGAGCCGGTTCACCAACCGGATGGTGAAGATCACTACCCCACTTGTAGTCTGCGGCAATTTCTATGACTCGTTAATCTTGGCACCGGAGCGGCTCTTCTGCCCCGAAGAACGCGCTATAGGATTAGCAGATGGCGACAGTACGATGTACAAAATCATAAGGGCACATAACCGCGATGCATGTGTTATTCTGCATTGCCGCAACCAATATTATAACGTTCGGACGGGCGATATCGTGCGTGGTTTGAAAGCACGCGTTACCGGTGAGCGGCAGTTACTGACAGGCAAATCTGTTCGCACGAACCATCTCCCCAAAGACCGCTTACCGCGAGCAGGAAAAGGAGGATTGCGCATCGTGGGTGCAAATATCGAAAATTATTTTGCTGATTTAGGCGGCTATGCCCATAAACGCACTACTCCCAAACAACTGGCGGTTAAGACCAAGAAACTATCCGCTGCGCTACGCGCAATGCATGCCGATATCTTCGCACTATGCGAGATGCAGGTAGGAGACAAAGCACCGGCAATGCTGGTGGAGGCGCTCAACAAGAGCGGAAAAAAATATGCGTTTGTGTCATTAGGCATGGCTGATGCCGACCGGATTGGCAGTTGCTTCATTTATGATACAGAACGCGTGCACCCGTGCGGAGAGTGGATGTCTGCTTATGCTGACACCGCCAGCCATTATCGGGCACGCATGTATGCCATGCCCTTTGAAGAGACATCCTCCGGTGAGCGGTTCATCATCAGTGTCAATCATTTCAAATCAAAACGACCGGGCCGCACCCAGTATGACACTAATATGCGAAGAATGCAGAATACCGATTCGCTATTAACTATGTTACCAAAAGCCGCTGAGGCCTTTGGCGATGAAGACATATTACTATTAGGCGATTACAACTGCTATACACAGGAGGAGCCCATTCAAACGATAGTGCGGGCAGGCTATGCAGATATGTTGCCACATGGTCGGTCGGGAAATTATTCGTATAGTTACAAAGGTGAAACCGGCTATCTGGACCGTTGTTTTGCTTCACCAGACATGGCGAGACAAATCGTGCGCGTGCGTCCCTGGCACATCAATGCTGATTGGTATTATTCGCATGGGGCATACAAGATGAAAGACAAGACAAAACATCGGTACGCAGATCATGACCCGATAATCATTGATGTAAAATTAGGAAATTAGTTTACTAGAAATCAAAAGGCAGCCGACTTGGCTGCCTTTTGTGACCCCGCTGGGCAAATATATTAATTTGCACCTGCGGTGCGAGCTTCTGCTCTGTGACCCCGCTGGGGCTCAAACCCAGAACCTTCAGAACCGGAATCTGACACTCTATTCAATTGAGCTACGGGGCCTCGCGCGATAACGCGATAATTATCTTCTGCTTCCTCCCATGAAGACGAGGATGTAATATATCAATGTGGCGAGAGACGAGAGGGCTGCTACTACATACGTACAAGCTGCACTATGGAGCGCATCGCTCGCCATCGCTGTTGTTTCTCTATTCGTTATTCCCGCTTCTTGCAGCCAATTCACTGCCCGCTGGCTGGCATTCATTTCCACAGGCAGGGTAATGAAAGAGAATAGCGTAATCATTGCATAAAGACCAATCCCCACAAAGAGCAACATTTGACCTGCGCCACTGCCGAGCAGAAGCAACCCTCCCAATATGATCCATGTCACCCATTTGCTGCTGAACGACACCACCGGTACGAGCGCTGAACGCAATCCCAATGGTCCGTAGGCTGTAGCATGCTGTACGGCATGTCCGCATTCGTGCGCGGCCACCGCTGCTGCCGCCACATTCGCTCCCCGATATACTTCTTCTGAGAGATTAACTGTCTTGGTAGCAGGATTGTAATGGTCGGTTAACTGGCCTTTTATGCATGTGATTTTGACATCGTAGATACCATTGTCGCGCAGCATTTTCTCTGCCACATCCTTCCCTGTCATAGGAAGCGACTCCTGAGCATAGCGTTTGAATTTACGCTCCAGCGAAGCGGACACTATCCAACTCGCCAGCGCGATGCCTATAAATAATATCCAATATAGCGATGTCATTCCTTATTTTTTCTTTACTGCCAGCCGACGGCATATTTTGCACTCTCCGTACACAACCAGTGTGTAGTTCTGCATATTAAAGTTCGCATACTTGCGCTCTGTGATCAACCGCATGATAGCTTTATCATAAAAGGTTGCCCTTCTGCCGCATTTACGGCATATTAACTGCATATGCGATCTCGAAGCAGTTGTATTCAACTCATATTCGGTTGCAGTCTGGCCATACCCGCGGTCATAGATCTTAACTATCTCTGCCTCCACAAACAGATTTAACGCGTTATAGACCGTGCCCGTTGATATATGTTCCGTTCTGCATGACTCTTCCAGCTGGGAAGCGGTGAACGGTTGCTTCAAAAGACAAGCTTGTGCCAACACCATTTCACGCACAGCGGAGACTCTCAACTCATGGCTGCGGATATAGACGCTCAAACGCTCCAATGCAGCTTTATATAAAGCTTCCTCTTCTTTCACAATCAGATTGACTTCAGGTACGCACGGTGACGTTTGTGGAACTTATGGTCAAACTGCGTAAAGTTAGCTATATTCTTGGTGTTGGTCTCCAAGATATTGGTGGTCTCCAGAATCTTGATACCGTATTTGTTGATTGTAGGTATTTGGTCCTGGAAGAAAAGCGCCATTAAACCTTTGTCCTGATAGTCCGGGCGAATAGCAACCAGCAGGAAACTGAAGGAGTTCATCTGCTTTGCTTTCAGCGCCCGAATCAAATGATACCATCCGAAGGGGAACAACTTTCCACCGCATTTGCGTAGGGCATCTGATATATCCGGCATTCCCAATGCCACTCCCACGATATCCTCTTCTTCATTTAGCACCAAGGTAACAAAATCGAAGTTAAGGATCGGAAAATACATATTCTTGTAGTAGTTCTTCTGCGCCACTGTCATGGGCTGGAAGTTGTACAATTTCTGGTATGCCTCATCAATCACATCCATGTATTGGATACCGAATCTGCGAACGAGTTCGCGCGAGTTCTTAACCTTTACTACATGTACATGCGAGCGTTGCTTCACAATCTCAGCAATGCGGCAGAGGCGCTCAGGACATCCTTGTGGAGGATAGACCTGCATCTCTATCCAGTCTGCTTCCTTGACCAATCCATAAGCGTCCAGATGACGGACGTAGTACGGATAATTATAGAGCGACGCCATCACAGCAGGATAGTCATATCCCTCAAGGAGCAACCCTTCATGGTCAAAATCCGTGAACCCGACCGGACCGTTCAATCCATCCATGCCACGAGCCTTTCCCCATATAGCAACCGTGTCCAGCAGAGCCTTGCTTACCTCCATATCATCAATGAAATCAAACCAACCGAAACGGACATGCTTGTAGTTCCATTTTTCGTTTGCCTTGCGATTAATGATACCTGCTATACGTCCTACGGGTTTATTGTCACGGTATGCCATCCAGAGTTGGTACTCGCACACCTCGAGCGCAGGATTAGTCTCGGGGTTGAAGCAATTCATCTCGTCAAAGAACAACGGCGGACAATAATACGGACAATCCGCATACAAATCATTGGCGAACTGAATAAACTTCTTCAATTCGCGTTTAGTGGATATTTCGCGGATTTCTACAGCCATATTCTGTCTGCTTTAGTGGAGCACAGGGGACTCGAACCCCTTACCTTAACATTGCGAACGTTACGCTCTACCAGATGAGCTAGTGCCCCGTTAGATACACTTTTGTGGAGCTAGCGGGAGTCGAACCCGCGTCCAAACAAGGAATACTTGTGCTTTCTACACGCTTATCTTGGCCTTCATTTTCGTCCGGTGGCAAGACCCAAGCCACCAACCGCCGGCTTATCTGCTTTGTTTTCGAAGCCGCATCGCAGCCTGCAACCCCTATTCTGTGTATTTCTGCGCCACTATATCCATTCAGCCCACAGACTCGGCTTGGAGTGACGTCTCGTTCAGGCGCCTTGCGCCCGAATAGGCTAATCTACTATACTTCGATTAAGCAGCGAGAGCATAAGAAGTGTTGCCAGTTATGCTTTGAAGCGAGATTAACGAGCATTGCCTCATTGCTCGGCGTGCTTACACAACCATTCTACCTGCTGTCAAAACCAGATAGCCCCGGAGGTGTCCCCGTTAAGCGGGGAAACCGGCCTCCGCCGGAAGGGGCTCGACACCCCTTAAGTCAAAAAGCGTGCAAAAGTACTGCTTTTTTTTGAAATACACAAATAAAAAGTGTATTTTTTTTATTTTTACCTCAGTACAACTTCGACACGCCGATTCATTTGGCGATGTTCATCTGTGTCGTTCGGTACAATCGGGTCACGTTCCCCTCGTCCTTCGATCTCTATTCGCTCCGCCTGTATCCCACGGCCTATCATCGCTTGTTTTACCTCCCTGCATCGCCCCTCTGACAGGACTTGGTTGGATCGATCCGAACCTATATTATCTGTATGCCCTACTATTCGGATACGCTGCGCGGGACGCGTGCTCAGGAATTGATACAATTCATTGAGAGCCGGCTCGGAAGTCTCCAGAATTCGTGTTTTGCCCGTAGCGAAATAGATATTATGAAGGACAAATGATTTGACTTCCTTTGGAGACATTCGCACTCCGTCAAAATGCGTCGGGTCTGTAATAGTATCCAAAAACGGGAAATAGTTCACCGCCGTAGCCTCTATGGTATAATACGGCACTCTGTCGTCCAAAAGTACTGCCAGTATATTATGCAGAGAATCCGAGGTCGTCTGCATCACTTTGCGATGCTCATTATTTCGCACGATCACATTCGCCACCACAGGCCGCGATGTCAGCGAATCGGTGACGGTAAAGGTGAGGCGCGTCTCGGGATAAATAGCTATTTTGAGAGAATCCTCATCCTCTTTATGCATAAACCATATCGTGTCGGAGGTGAAGTAACCCGTTTTTGCAGCTACTGTCCAGTAGCGGCCTTCAGGGAGACCTTTAGACACACGGGCGCGCTTGGTATCTGTAGGTTTGTTGATTTTAGGTTTCTTGTTGGGCCGGGCATTCGCGTCCTGCAGGGTGATATGAGTCGCAGGAAGCGGTTCTCCTGTCTTGAGATTATAGGAATAGACGTAGAGCAAAGGCTTACCGTCCTTGATACGTCGCTTTTTGGCCGCCTTCGCTTTAGCGGCACGTTTCTTCTCCGCTTTGCGTTTGGCTGCTTCCCGTTTACGCTCCACTTTCTCTCTCGCTTTCGCGCGCTTCTGGGCGGGCGTGAGCGCGTAAGCGCTCGCATCTCCTATTAAGAGAGAGAGCAAAACAAGTAATATGGTAGTTAATCTCTTCATCTCAAAAGCAACAGGAGAATAGTTGCGGGACTATTCTCCTGTCGTGGTCCCACTTGGGCTTGAACCAAGGACCCCCTGATTATGAGTCAGGTGCTACTAACCAACTGAGCTATGGGACCTCGCTTTCGGCTTTATTTGCCTTGGCGGGCATTACCGTAGAGCACTAAGCTTTGGTCTTTGGTAATGCGCATTTCCTGTTGGGTCAACTCCGGAATTGACAAGGTAATACCTGCTTCCAATGCATTCGGATTCGGGATCTTACTCTTGTTTGCCATGTAGATATAAACCCAGCAATAAGTGTTGTTATAATATCGGCGTGCAAGTTTGGAGAGCGTCATTCCTTTCTCGGTAACAACCTCCTCGCTCCCGCGCTGAGTATATTCATTTACAGAAACCGGCTTCGCACTTTCTTTCAATGGAACAGGTGCTTCCTCTACGGCCTTGGTATCCTCCTCAATTATGCGATTAGCGCGCTTATCGTCCAGATCATTTTTCATACGCTCGAACGTACGTTTATCCACCAAACGAATCACAGCACGTCTGTTCGGTCCATAAGCCGCCTGACTGCGATGACCTATCAGTTTGCCAAGACCCATTGCATACATATGCTCGGCATTTACCTGATGCTCCTCGCGAAGTTCGCCGATTACATTCTCTGCACGCTTGTCTCCCAGCGCATAGTTAAGCGCAGCCGAACCGGTATTGTCGCAATAGCCCGTTACGACAGCATAGAGCGTTGAATCCTCCGCCAATACATCTGCCACCTGTTGGATCGTGATAAGAGCCTTGTCATCCAGATTCGACTTGTTCGGGTCGAAATAGATGTAATATGCGCGTTGTTGCTCTTTCTGGCGAACCTGCTTGATGGTCTCGCGAATGATGACAGAGTCATGCTTGAGAATAAGCGTGTCGTGAATAAACTGCGGACCGGCAATTTCCTCTTTTTCCCATACATCCGTATTGGATATATTGCGCATGTGGGTCTTCGAAACCGCCATCAACTTGAATCGCATATTCAGCGTTACATCCACGATACCGTCGTTGTTCTTCGAGGCTGGGGCATTGGGGCCTGCGTAGCCACGGCCGTCGATGTAGTCATTCACAAAATAATTGTATGTCGCGCGGATACCGAGAGCTATCGTACGGTTGAGATTGAATTCCAAACCCAGACCGCCAAAGAGATACAACTGGCCCTTATAACCCGTCATATAACTCGGCGCATTCACGCCGTCCTCGTTTATATATCCGGCCGTATGGCCTCGCGTCCATGTCGGCTCCGATTGCGAATCATAATACAATTTCGTGGACTTATACCATGCATATCCGCCGCCGGCAATCGCATGAGCCGAGAATATTTTCTTCTTCGCCCGCGGATAGAAGAGATTCATGAAGTCCATCGAGACATACAAAGACGCCTTGTGCATCTGACCGTTCAGCAACGTATCCGCGTTGTCAAACCCGGGCTTGCCGGTCACATTGTACATATCGAACATATAGTTCACACCAAGTCCCCAAACCGGAGTGAACGAATACTCCAAATCCAAACCCGCATTCGGAATCGCAATCGCGTGCTGCATCTCGGAATTGAAATCGCCGTCAAAATAGTTAAAACCTACATGCGGAGTAAGCGACCAGTGAGCGAATTCTTCCGCCACGCCCTCTTCATTTTCCTCCACTTTATACGGGTGTGCACCTTTCACATCATCTGCTTTCTCAGCCGCCAGCATGGCTACCGAGAAACAAAGAAGAGATATGAGCAACAGGCTTTTCTTCATACGATTATGAGGTTGTTTGTTTAGAACAATTCACAATTCAGGGTGCAAAGGTACAACATTTTTTTCATATGACCAAATATTTTAAAGAAAAAATACATTTTTTACAATAACTATTGCGCATATCGTTTTTTTTTCGTATCTTTGCACTCGATAAAATCAGATGGGAGTACTGATAAGGGTTATATCCTGATCGTGTCCTGGTTATATCGTATCCCGGTACACCCTATAATATACATAGTATATTATCCCGTGATTTTTAAAATTAACCTCTCGAACAACATTTATTTAGTATAATAATCATATGGACATTTTAAATCAAATGATTGCGCGCGCGAAAGCAAATCCGCAGCGCATTGTATTGCCGGAGGGCGATGAACCTCGTACATTGGAAGCTGCTAACATTCTGTTGAAAGACAAGATTGCGCAGCTCATTTTAATCGGCGACCCTGAAAAGATCAAGGGTATGGCTGCCGAAAAGGGCTATGAGTATATCAAGGAAGCAAAAATCGTTGATCCGATTCATGATCCGAAGATGCCGGAATATGCGAACTTGTTGTTCGAGTTGCGCAAGGCAAAAGGCATGACGGAGGAAGAGGCGGCTAAGAAAGCACAGGATCCGTTGTATCTGGGCTGCTTGATGATCAAGGCCGGTGATGCTGACGGAGAGTTGGCTGGTGCGCGCGGCACAACGGCTGACACCATCCGTCCGGCTTTCCAGATCCTGAAGACCAAACCGGGTTGCTCGATTGTCAGCGGGGCATTCCTGATGTTCACGCCGGCTAAGCATCTGGGAGAGAACGGTTTCCTTCTCTTCGCAGACTGCGCCGTAAATCCGAATCCTGACGCTAAGCAGTTGGCAGAGATTGCTATCTCGACGGCAGAGACCGCCCGCGCTATCGCAGGTATAGAACCGCGCGTAGCGATGCTTTCTTTCTCCACCAAAGGTAGCGCAAAACATGAACTCGTTGACAAAGTACAAGAGGCTACCAAATTGGCAAAAGAGATGGCTCCCGACTTGGCTCTCGACGGAGAGTTGCAAGCTGATGCAGCACTCATCGAGAGTGTTGCTGCCGCCAAAGCGCCGGGCAGCAAAGTTGCAGGAAAAGCAAATGTGCTGGTATTCCCGGATCTGCAGGCTGGTAACATCGGTTACAAACTCGTTGAGCGTTTCAGCGGCGCTGATGCCGTAGGACCGATTCTGCAGGGTATTGCTGCTCCGGTAAACGACCTGAGCCGCGGATGCAAAGTACAAGACATCGTACAAATGGTAGTAATCACAGCAAATCAAGCAATTAAATAAATATCATGCAAATCTTAGTATTGAACTGCGGAAGTAGCAGTATTAAATATAAGCTCTTTGAGATGGAGAGCAAGTCCGTAATGGCGCAAGGCGGAATCGAGAAGATCGGCTTGCCGGATTCGTTCCTGTTAGTCAAACTGCCGAACGGCGAGAAGGTAAAGTTCGAGAAACCGATGCCGGAGCATACCGTAGGTATCGAGCTCATTCTGGAGAAATTAGTGGATCCGGAAATCGGTTGCATCAAGGATCTCAAAGAGATCAACGCTGTAGGCCACCGCGTAGTCCATGGCGGCGAGAAATTCAACAAGTCGGTACTCATCACACCGGAAGTGAAGGCACAAATCATTGAGTGTATTGATCTGGCTCCGCTGCACAACCCTGCTAACCTGAAGGGTATTGATGCGATAGAGAAGATCCTGCCGGGCGTACCGCAGGTAGCTGTTTTCGATACGGCTTTTCACCAGACCATGCCGGACTACGCGTATATGTACGCCCTTCCTTATGAGTTATACGAGAAATACGCTATCCGCCGCTACGGCTTCCACGGCACAAGCCATCGCTATGTGAGCGCGCGCGTATGCGAATTTTTAGGAGTAGATCCGAAAGGCAAGAAGATCGTGACCGCTCACATCGGCGGCGGCGGCAGCTGCACGGCAGTGATGGACGGAAAGAGCGTGGATACGAGTATGGGTCTGACGCCGGTTGAGGGACTGGTGATGGGCACCCGTTCCGGCGATCTGGACCTCGGAGCAGCTACATTCATCATGGACAAAGAGCATTTGAGCACCGCCGAGTTCAATAATCTGGTAAACAAGAAATCCGGGTTGCTGGGTGTAAGTGGCGTTTCGAGTGACTGTCGCGATATCGAAGCTGCCATCAACCAAGGCAACAAACGTGCAGACTTGGCGCGCAAGATGTTTATCTACCGTCTCAAGAAATATATCGGTTCCTATGCCGCAGCGATGAACGGTATTGATATTCTGGTCTTTACAGCCGGCATCGGCGAGAACGACCCGTATATCCGCGCGGAGGTGATGAAAGGTCTGAGTTATCTGGGAATCGAGGTGGACGAAGAGGCGAACAAAGTTCGCGGAGAAGAGCGTATCATCTCGAAGCCGGGAAGTAAAGTAACTGTCGTTTTGATTCCGACGGACGAGGAACTGATGATTGCCAGCGATACGGCAAGTTTAGTATAATATCAACCGGACGGCATAGGCACTATGAGTTCTATGCCGCCCGGACTTACCATAGAGAAACACAAACACAGAAATGATAAATAAACCCATTATTTACCAACTCTTCCCGCGGCTGTTCGGTAATTATAACGAAACACGCAAACACAACGGCACAAAGGAAGAGAATGGTTGTGGCAGGTTTGTAGATATCAACGCGCGTGCGCTCGAGTCCATTCGGGACTTGGGCGCTACGCATGTTTGGTACACCGGTATTATCCGCCATGCCACCGCTGCACTTAACCACCCCGCCATCACCAAAGGTCTGGCGGGAAGTCCATACGCCATCACGGATTATTACGATGTAGATCCGGATCTGGCAAAGAATGAAGCAAAACGAATGCAGGAGTTCGAAGCATTGGTTCAGCGCACGCACGAAGCCGGTCTGGAGGTGCTTATTGATTTTGTGCCGAATCATGTGAGCCGCGAATATAAAAGTCTTTGTAAGCCTGCCGGTGTAGAGGATTTGGGAGAAGGAGATCACCCCGAATGGGCTTTCTCGCCTCTGAATAATTTCTATTACCTGCCGGGTGAGAGATTCTCCATGAACAAGGACTTGCAGGGCTATGAAGAGTATCCGGCTAAAGTAACAGGCAACGACTGCTTCACGAGCCATCCGGGCGACACCGACTGGTATGAGACCGTGAAACTGAACTACGGTGTGTATTACCAAGGAGGTCGTGAGAAGCAGTTTGACCCTATACCCAACACGTGGATCAAGATGCGCGATATACTGCTCTTCTGGGCAGGCAAAGGCATCGACGGAGTACGAGTTGATATGGCGGAAATGGTGCCGGTGGAGTTCTTCGCTTGGGCCATTGCCGCAGTGAAGAAGAAATACAGGAAGTTCATCTTTATCGGCGAGTGTTACGACCCCAAGCAGTACGATGCATATCTGGCAGCAGGATTTGACTTCCTGTACGACAAAGTAGGTATGTACGATTATCTGCGCGGCGTGACGAGCAAGGGATGGGCGGCAGAAGGAATCACAGCGCAATGGATGCAGCATGGCGACGAGCGGCTGCAGCATATGCTGTATTTCCTGGAGAACCACGATGAACAGCGTATAGCAAGCGGATTCTTCTGCGGAGACGGACGATGCGCCGAGCCGGCGATGATCGTTGCAGCCCTGCTGAACCGATGCCCTGTAATGATCTATTCCGGTCAGGAATTAGGGGAGCGAGGCATGGACATGGAAGGCTTCAGCGGCATGGACGGAAGAACCACTATCTTTGACTACTGGGGGATCAAGAGCCTTCAAGCTTGGACCAACAAGGGTAAGTTCGACGGTGGGAAGTTAAGTGATGCGCAGCGTGAGTTGCGAGAGTTTTACCAACGGCTGCTGACGATAGCAAGGGACGACAAAGCAATACAAAAGGGCAAAATGTACGATATCACGTACGCGCAGGGTGAAGGGTTCGACAAACGGCAGCACTATGCTTTTATACGGCATACGAAGGGCGAGACGCTGTTGGTCGTGGTTAATTTCCACGACCGGGAGCAACAGATAAAGGTTCGTATTCCGAACGATGCTTTCGTATATCTTGGCATGGACGAGAAACCCCATACCACAGCAACCGACCTGCTGCGCGGAGAGAAACTACCGATGGTCTTTACAGCAGACGGTGTGATTGAGTTGACGCTACAAGCCTGGAAAGGAGTCGTGCTGAAAATCCGATAGACGATTTTCAGCAATTGATGATTGATAATTTATAATTGATAATTTTCCTTGGAACAATTTAAAGACATAATGCGGCTGGTGCGATGGAGCAATCTGCTGTTTCTTGCAGCCCTAATATGGCTGATGGAGAAATGGGTAACTGTCCCTATACTGGATCAAGCGGCATTCGGGGAGCAACTGCCCGGTTATATCCTGTTGCTGATTATGCTGGCGACGGTATTCATCGCAGCCGGCGGCTATGTTATCAATGATTATTTTGATGTCAAGATAGACCGCATCAACCGTCCGGACGAGTTGATTGTGACACGAAGTATCAGCAAACCGTCGGCAATGCGCCTGAGTATGGTACTGAGCGGAACAGGAATCATTTGCGGTATAGCGGCGGCTGGTATGCTACGGAGCTGGACATTGGGCATCCTGTTTGTTATCATCCCGGGCTTGCTATGGTTCTATTCCAGCAGTTACAAACGGCTCTTCATGGTCGGCAATCTGATTATTGCATTGTTAGCCGGTGTGGCACCGATGGTAGTAGCAATGGCGAATGTGGCGATTTTGCAATTGCGCTACGGTACTATTTTGGCTTACACCACACTCCCACATGATATCTATGCATGGGTCGGAGGATTTGCGTTGTTTGCATTTCTACTGACCTGGATACGCGAAATCATCAAAGATATGCAGGACCAAATGGGTGACCGCGAACTGGAATGCCACTCCATGCCGGTTGTATGGGGAGAGAAGTGGACGAAGGTTTTTGTGACAGGTTTGATTGTCTTGACAATTGCCCTTGTCGGACATCTATGGTACCATGTGCTTCCCTTCCCGATCGGCTGGTCGAGTCTCAGCACGCGATATATTGCATTGGGTATTGTAACACCGATGATATGCACACTATGGCTGTTATGGGCAGCCAAGATCCCAAGCGACTATAAGACCTGCCAGCAGGTGGTAAAATTCACAATGTTGATCGGAATGCTGTATAGCATCTGCATCGTAAGAGGATTATAAGGGATTATAAAAAAGCGCGGTTAGAAGCCGCGCTTTTTTAATTCCTGATAAACGAGATGAACCGGGAAGCCCATTACATTGAAATAAGAGCCGTTCATCGCCGTGCATGCAACGTATCCTATCCATTCCTGCACACCATAAGCGCCGGCCTTGTCTAAAGGACGATAGTGCGCAACATAATGTTGAATCTCTTCGTCCGTTAAATCACCAAACGTCACGTCCGTGCAATCAACTATAGTCTTCATCGCTGCTCCTTTTTGCGCAAATGTCACGGCTGTATAGACCTGATGCGTTTTGTTCCGCAGTTGCTGCAACATCGCAATAGCTTCTGCCTCATTGTGCGGTTTGCCGAGCATATGATTTTCGAGCCAGACAATCGTATCCGCAGTAATTAGAAGTTGGTCGTCTGCGAGTTGACTCTCATACGCGCGCGCTTTCGCACGCGATATAAAATAAGGTATATCGCCTGCTTGGAGATTTGTGGGATATGCCTCGTCGGCATCAATGGAGATTGCAGTAAAAGGGATATCTAAACCTGCCAGCAATGTTCTTCTGCGCGGAGACTGGCTTCCTAAAATAAGTTGCATATCAAAATAAATCCAATTGAGGATCGACAGGTTTCTCGAAGGTCATGGGGACGCCGTCGATGTCTATTGAAGTTGTTTGCGTAGATTCTTCCGTCGTTTCCATAGTTCCCTCTTCCTCTGGGGTTTCTCCTGATTCATCCGGAGAAACCTCAGGTTCGGGTTCTGGTTCTGGAGTTATATCCTCAATAGCTGTAACCTCAAGGGTCGTGACCCGTTTCCCTTTCGCTTTCGGTGATTTCTCATCGATAAACTCTTCCATGAAGATATCCATCGGTTCGTGTTTCTCATCCGCGAAAATAATACGGAAGGTTGCTTCCGCGCGGTCGGAGAGAACAACTATGCGAGATTCTTTATCATCGCCAAGGAAGGATTGCACTTTCGCTTGCGCGTCATCGAGTTTGAACCGCTTACCGTAGTAGTATTTAAGTTCGCCGTTCCATTGGATAAGCGACCATATTTTCTCGGGGGCGAGTTTTTCTATACGGAGGATATTGTCTTCGAAATGAGCTGTGAGGTCAAATGAGGTGGTATAATAGGTGCCATCCTTCTGGATGACGAGTATGCGGTCATCGTCATTGAACTCGCCGAGGTATATACCATGCTCGTCGTAGTTGACGCGCAGCACATCGGCATCAAACCAAACCTTGCGTCCGCCGAGGGTAGAATGGCCTTTCTGCTTGAGGGTAATGGATTTGACTTCGAATTTGGTCAAGACGTTGCCTCTCGCTGTACGGGATTTGACTGCCAATTCGGAAAGGTCCTTGCATACTTCGAGTTTCTTCAGATGCAATGCGGGCTTGAGCGTCACTTTGATCACCTCCGCTTCACCATTGGGGTTCGCAGTGAAATACACAACCTTGGAACCCGGTTTGCCTTGAGTGAGATCATACTCCTTGTCTCTAGCGACGCCTGTGACATTGAACCGCTTCATAAAATAGGTGCCCTTCTTGCCGTCGCGATAGACCACATTATAGACAGTCCGTTCGTCCCCACGCTGGAAGACGGCGATATGGAGTATATCGGTACCGACGAATAGTTTCTCCGCCACCTTCATCACTTTGTATTTGCCGTCCTTATGGAAGACGATGATATCGTCGATATCGGAGCAATTGAAGAGGAACTCGTCTTTTTTGAGCCCAGTTCCTATAAATCCTTCCTCGCGGTTGATATAGAGTTTCTCGTTGTTCTCAACAACTGCTTTGACATTGATAGCGCCGAAATTACGCACCTCTGTACGTCTCGGATACGCCTCTCCGTATTTGGATTTGAGCATCTCAAACCAAGCGATCGTATAGTCGGTAAGATGGTTCAGATTCTTGATGCAGGCCTTGATTTTCTTCTCCAGTTCCTTCATCAGTTCGTCCGCCTTCTTAGAGTCGAACTTCGTGATACGGATCATGCGGATCTCGAACAGTTTCTCGATATCCTCAGTTCGCACCTCCCGGATGAGTTGAGGCTTGAAGGGCGTAAGTGCTTCGTCCACAAAAGCGATCAGTTTCTCCTTGTTCGGCGCATTCTCATATCCTTCCTGCTTATAGATACGGTTTTCGATGAAGATTTTCTCGAGAGAGGTATAGAAATATTTCTCCTCCAGTTCCCCTTTCTCGATTTCAAGTTCCCATTTGAGGAGAGCTTTGGTGTTGTCAGTAGAGAGGCGCAACAGATTGCTGACAGAGGTAAAGATAGGTTTTTTGTCCTCTACGACGCAGCAATTAGGGCTGATATTGACCTCACAGTCGGTGAAGGCATAGAGCGCGTCAATGGCCTTGTCGGAAGAAGACCCAGGCGCGAGTTGCACTACGATACGCGCCGTACCAGCCGTAAAATCATCAATTTTTCTAATCTTGATCTTGCCTTTCTGCGCCGCCTTGAGAATGGTCTCAATAATCTTTGAGGTGGTAGTGCCGTAAGGTATCTCGGTAATAATCAGTGTCTTGTTGTCATCCGCTTTCTGGATGCGGGCACGGATCTTGACCGATCCGCCGCGCTCGCCGTCGTTGTACTTGGTGACATCAATGACTCCGCCCGTCGGGAAATCGGGGTAGAGTTGGAACTCCTCTCCGCGCAGATAAGCCAGCGAAGCGTCGCATAGTTCGTTGAAATTATGCGGCAGGATCTTGGAGTTCAGACCGACGGCAATACCTTCTACGCCTTGCGCCAGCAGGAGCGGGAATTTGACAGGCAGATGGATCGGTTCGTTCTTCCGTCCGTCGTAGGACTTCATCCACTCGGTGGTCTTGGGATTAAAGACGGTCTCGAGCGCAAACTTAGAGAGGCGTGCCTCTATATATCGGGGCGCCGCAGCTCCATCGCCGGTAAGGATATTTCCCCAGTTACCCTGGCAGTCAATGAGCAGATCTTTTTGACCGAGCTGGACGAGAGCGTCACCGATGGACGCGTCTCCATGCGGGTGGTATTGCATGGTCTGGCCGACGATATTGGCGACCTTGTTGTACTTGCCATCATCGACGGTCTTCATGGCATGGAGAATACGCCGCTGTACCGGCTTGAGACCATCCTCAATCGCCGGCACAGCACGTTCCAGAATCACATACGAAGCATAGTCCAGAAACCAGTCCTGGTACATGCCCGTCAAGTGATACTTCACAGCATCATTGAATCCGCCTTGACCTGCCATTCGAATTATGCCTTCCTATTGATAAAGATATAGGCGAGAATACCTGCCACCTCCAATACCATTGCCGTGACGAGCAACCAATTGTGAGGAAGCGCACATCTGTAAATCACGAGAAATACAACGCCTAACAACAGGAGAATAACTCCTAAATACTTTTTGAAACTTTCCATATTATAACGCGTTACTTTAATATTGCGGGTGCAAAGGTACAAAAAATTTTGCATTTATGCAAATATTTTTGCTTTTTTATCGCACAAAGCGGTAAATTCCACCGGGAAGGGAACGAACGAGGCCTTGAAGTTCAAGCATCATCAAATCCGAAGCTACCTCGCTATAGGGTCTTTCGGTCTCCATCACCAGCAAATTGATATGCATACCCTCCTCGGCTTCCTGCAATTTCGTGAGGAGGTTCTGCTGCAGCGGAGTGAGATCATCTCTCAATCCTATTATCTCCGTCTGAACGAATTGCGCCGAAGTGTTGCGTCTCGTCCATTGCATAGCATCAATCAGGTCTTCAGCAGAAGTAATAAGGGCAGCTTTGTTGCAACGAATAAGTTTGTTACATCCGGCTGAAGAAGTGTCTGTCGGGCGTCCGGGGAAAGCAAACAATTCGCGGTTATAATCCACCGCCATCTGCGCTGTAATGAGGCTTCCTCCTCTCTCGCGCGACTCTACTACCACTACAGCATCTGCCAAACCAGCCACAATACGATTTCTCTGTACAAAATAGCCCGCGAGAGGTTCTGTACCCGAGGGGAATTCAGTCAATATACCTCCTCTCTCCAGCGATGCTACAGCTTCCGGTCTATGCTGATACGGATAGATGCGGTCGAGGCCGTGAGCGGGAACGATAATAGTTGGTATCCCGCATTGAATAGCCGCTCTATGCGCCGCTATATCTATACCGTAAGCTCCACCACTGACAATCGTCACCGATTCCAATTGCTCATGGAGTTGGCGCACCAGATTCTCCGTCATTTCCTTGCCTCGCTGGGTAGGTTGCCGCGTGCCAACGACGGAAACTATATGTCCGTCTGAAGGATGCATATTGCCCTTGCTATAAAGCAAGAGCGGTCTGTCCGGACACTGACGAAGGCGATATGGGTAGTTTTCATCCGCTAAGGTCCACACCTTTATCCCGTGCTCCTCTATCCACTCCACCTCTTGTTCAGCGCGAGCGAGACTCTCCTTCATCTCGGGTTCGTCAAGCGTCCGCCAAGCCTCTTCGGCCGTACCATAGCGGTCGATTAACTGTAATGCCCGCCTCAGCCGACTGCGACAGAGCAGCGAGAGGGCGATGTCATATATGAAGGAGTGTTTAATGTTTAATGTTTAACGTTGAACGGCTATTGACAAATGAAAGCAACGCGACGAGGGCAAGGCCGAGAAGGGCACCGATAGCATCGGCATAGAAATCCGCCATCTCGCCGGAGCGGGTGAGTGTACAGAATCGCTGCAGAATCTCCATCAATGCGCCGTACAGCACCACGCCCGTCCATACACCTATATACGGCATGATACGGGAGGGGAGACGTCTGCAGACCGGCGCCATCCAGCTGATAGCAAGAAGCATATACATCGCGCCGTGAATCAGTTTGTCTTTGGCACTCAGCGCCTGCGGAACATACGGACTTTCCATCAGGGAGAGTATTGCAATACCTGCCGTCAGGACGACGGCAGGTAGAAAAGCCATATACGATTTAAAATTAGCGATCGGAGAGATGCACTTTAGTTCCGTAACACAAGTCTCCGGCATCACCCAGACCGGGAACAATATATTTCTTCTCGTTCAAAACCGGATCGATCGCTGCGCACCAGAGGGTGACATCTTCGCGGTCGTCGAGGGCTTTGCGCAGATATTCCACAGCCTGGGGTGTGCCGATGGTGCAGCAAAGATGGGTATGCTTCGGTTTGCCGTGTTTCAGCAACGCGAGATAGCCCACCTCCATCGACATGCCGGTAGCCAGCATCGGGTCGGCTACGATCAGCGTCTTCCCTTCTATAATCGGCGCCGCCAGATACTCCGCTACTATCTCCAGTTGCTCCTCACCATGCACGTTTCTTCCCACACGACGGTAGGCACTAAGGAAGGCGTTCTCTGCGCGGTCGAAGATATTGAGGAAGCCCTGATGCAGCGGCATTCCGGCACGCAGGATAGTAGCTAAAACGATTTGATCCGTGATTGTATTGACGGTAGCGGTAGCAAGCGGAGTCTGCACTTCTGCAGGCTGGTAGTCCAGTGTCTTGCTTACCTCAATAGCCATGAACTCACCGATACGCTCAATATTGCGGCGGAAACGAAGGGGATCCCTTTGGATATTCACGTCGCGAATCTCGCTGAGGAAAGTATTGAGAACACTGTTTTGTTCCGAGAGATTAATTACTTTCATTGTTGCAGCGATTTAGCCGATTTCTGCTCTGCCTTGAGGGTATTGTTTTTCTCTTTGAGTTGAGCTTCCAGTTGCGCCAGATCCAAAGCTTTCTGTTGGGTCTCCTGAATGTAGGTTTGAAGACGCGTTTGACCATTCTGGATAGATGTCTCGAGATCCGCAATAGCACGTTGACGATCTGCTACTTCGCGGAGCGAATACCCCAACTCTTTCTGTTGTTTCTCAAGGAAAAGCAGGTAGTTGTCACGGGTAGATTGATTCAACTCTTTCTGCTTGTTGAGGGTCTTCTGCTGCTTCTCAACCACTTTCTGCATGGATTTGAGTTCAGACTCCTCTTTGGTGTACAGTTTCTTGAGCGAAGCTGCCATTTTCGTAGCCTCCTTGATGGAATTGGCCATTTCTTTTCCGTGGGTTTGCTCTACCTTAAGTTCTGCTTTCGCAGCCTTAATCTCCTCTGCATTTTTCGCCAAACTCTGTGCTACCACTTCCAAAGCAGCGCGATACATGGTCGGCTCATTGATGTACAGCGTACGGAGAGAATCCAACTTCACGTCTGCCAGTTGAATAGACAGCGGAGTAACATGCTGAGCCATAGCGCTCATTCCAAGAGCCATGAAGGCTAAAAAGAGAATCTTTTTCATTGTCGTTTGATTTATAGAATTAATTGATATTATAAATGCCTGTTACAGATGTTCCTATTTCGGAATTTTGGCGCAAAGTTACTAAAATTCTTGCATATATCAAAATTTTTCTTTACCTTTGCATGATTTTTCTTAAATATAAGGATGAAACAATATATTTACCAAGACAGTACGATTGCTTTTGTGACGGCTGCTGCTCAGACCTGCTTATTGATAGAAAAGATCAACGAGCATGAACGAGACGAATGGCTGGAGCAGGTTGCACGTCTATTGCCGGTGCTCTATCTCAGGGCACGGCTGCTGGAGGAAACCGAGACGATGATGGAGGATGAACCGCAGCGGTTTGTAACCGAAGAGGACTATAATTTTGCGCTGGTAGGCGTCCGTGAGTTTTTAGGTTCAGACGATGCGTATCTGGATGTGTATGTAGACCGCGGTGTATATACCGACGAAGTACAGACGTCCTATATCTCTGAGGGGATAGCGGATATCTATCAGGAGTTGAAAGATCTGGCAGCGGCTTTCCAAACAGGAGAAGAACCTGTTATGAATGATGCAGTAGTACTCTGCCGGCAAGCCTTTTTTGAGCATTGGGGACGCAAAGTATTATCGGTATTGCGCGCAATCCATGAGATATCAGACACATCATATCAGTAAAGATTTGCTTCAATGGATGCCGGTAGCGGCGTTTGAAGGTGAAGTGGTGGTAGTCGATCAGCCGGATCAAGTGGCTGACGCGATTGCATATCTTCGCACGCAGAAGATAGTAGGCGTAGATACGGAAGCCCGTCCTAGTTTTCAGAGAGGGATACACTACCCTACGGCGCTGGTACAGATAGCGAGCCACGAGCGATGTTATCTATTCCGATTGACGCATATCGGGATGCCGCAAGAGTTGGCCGATTTCTTCGCTGACGAAGCGATATGCAAGGTAGGTCTGGCCTTCAAAGACGACATAAACGGGTTGAGACGGAGACGCAATTTCACACCGGCCAACTGCATTGACATCCAGAAATTAGTGGCGCAGTACGGCATTCTTGATTTAGGTCTGCAGAAACTTTTCGCTATCTGTTTCGGCAAGAAAATCTTGAAGACACAGCAGCTGACCAATTGGGAGAACAGCCATCTGACACCGGAGCAGGCACGCTATGCATCCACCGACGCCTGGGCAACGCTCTTGATTTATGAAGATCTGCAGGCTCACGAACAACTATCCAAACAAGAGGTAGAGGCACTGGTGCGCGAAGAGAAAGAGCGGATGATCGAGCACCAGCAGGAGATACAGGACCAACGGCTGCGGGAGCAAGGTATAGAACCTCCGCCTCATATGACATTAGAGGAGCGGGAAGCGCACCAAGCAGAAAAGAAGCGCGAGGCGCGAAAACGCAAACGACAGCGACAGAGCGCACGCAAAACCGCCCAACGGGAAGCATCCAAGAAAAAGAAAACAACCAAATAAATTTACCTATATGAAACGATTTATCATTCTATTGTGCATAGTATTAAGTACTATGTCCTGTTTCGGCCAAGCCAAGTATATATTTTATTTCATTGGCGACGGTATGGGCAGCAACCAAGTATTAGGCGCAGAGATGTACCGCTCCGCTATTCAAGGCGAACCTCTGGGACGCGTGCAGACTCTTATGACCACCTTCCCTTACTCGGGTCATGCGTCCACTTACTCCAAAAGCAACGGTATCACCGACTCAGCTGCAGCAGGAACCTGTCTGGCTACGGGTCATAAGACGACGAACGGCACGCTGGGTTTGAACGAGAAGGGAGGATACCTAAAGACCATCGCGGAAGAACTGAAAGAGCAAGGCTGGGGCGTTGGTATTATGACGACCGTCGCTATCGACCATGCCACTCCGGCAGCTTTCTACGCGCACGTACCCGAGCGCGATCAGTATTATAAAATAGGACAACAATTAGCGGAGTCCAAGTTTGATTTCTTCGGCGGCGCCGGTTTCCACCACCCGCAGGGAAAGAAAGACAACAAAGAGTTGAATCTTTACCGCAATGCCGAGCTATACGGATACACGATTGCACATGGAATAGAAGAAGCCGTTAGAATGCAGAACGCCGAGAAAATGATCTTAGTGCAGAGCACTGACGACCAAGGCGCCAAGCACGGCGATAATTTACCGTACGCTATTGACCGCAAGAAAGGAGATTTGACCCTGAAGCAGATCGTTGAAACCGCTATTCCTTTCCTGGACAGCCGATACGAGCGGTTCTTTATGATGGTAGAAGGCGGAATGATCGACTATGCCTGTCACAGCGACGATGCCGCAACCGCTTTCGGCGAGACATGGGATATGGACGAAGCGATGCGCATAGCCTATGAGTTCTACAAAACCCATCCGGACGAGACACTAATCATCGTGACAGCCGACCATGAGACAGGCGGTTTGGCGCTCGGCAACAGCGACTACACGCTGCATCTGGATGTATTGCAGAACCAAAAATGCTCATTAGGAGCGCTGAGCGATTTATTTACGCAGTTATTCCAGAACAACAAGAAGCCGAGTTGGGATAGTGTGAAGAAGATATACAAGGAGCAGTTGGGTCTATGGGAGGCTGTCAAAGTCAGTTCAGATGAAGAGAAAGAGTTGAAGGCGACTTATCAAGCGGTCCTCAAAGGCAAAGCCAAAGATACCAAGACGATGTACAAGAGTATCAACAAATTAGGCGAGGCAGGTGTTGCGCTGCTAAACTCGAAAGCCCATGTCGGCTGGACGACCCGCGCGCACAGTGCACATGCCGTACCTATTTTCGCTATCGGCGCAGGTGCAGAGCAATTCACCGGATGGCACGATAATACTGAGATCGCTCCGATGATTCTGAAAGCAGCTACCGAGAAAGCGAAAGGCAAAATTAAATCAGCCAGTTCCCTGAAACTTTCTTCCTTATCGGAACTATAATCATCAACAACCCCTATCATAAAAAGAGACGCCCCGAAGGACGTCTCTTTTTGTTGCTCTTCTAATAGAAGAGTTATCGTTAGGTTATTTTACAACCTGACCTTGTGCATTGTATTCAACGCCGTTCATCTCGATACGGAGTTGTCCGTTTACAATGCGCTTGATAGCCTTAGCCTCTACAGCCGTGTTGTCAATACCAGCACCGATCGGGAATGCGATAGACAAGGTATTGGTCTCGAAGGTCCATGTGAATACATAATCACCAGCAATATCAGCAACGAGATGCATGTTATCCAGGTTGCCAGTCATATCAGCAGCTGTAGCACTCTCACGCGTGAACTCTTGTGCATTCGAACGCCAGTCACCACCATTGAGGACAACCTTGAACTCATAGGTCTGTGCTGCCAGGTTGAGTGTGAGGGAAGCAGTTGCTTTGTCCTCAGCAAGAACCATAACATCTGCCGATGCATTCCAGCTGTTCATCGAACCTGCGATCGAAACAACAGGATCAACCTGAGCGTCACCGGTCTTCACTGCCTCAGCAGCTACTACGTTGCCTTCCGGGTTGAAGGTGATGGTGATGGTATAAACACCAGCCTCCGGGATAGCGAGCGAATAGTTCTCTGCCGGATAGCAATGCGTCCAAGCGTGATCCTCACAAACCTTGAACTCGATAGCACCTGCCGGAAGAGTGATCTCAGTCTTCTCAAACTTGTAGGTACCATCTTCAAGTTTGGTCATGTCGTTAGCGGTGTTAGCCGGATCCCAAGTAGTACCGAACAAGTCAGCGCTACCACCTGCTACGGTATAAGTATGCTCGATTGCCGGGCACTCTGTTTCTTCGATCACTACGTCGTAAATCTCGATGATGTCACCAGCGTGAGCGAAACCAAAGTCAAGAACGAGGATACCGTTACCGCCTGCGATACCTGCGGCGGTTTGATCGAATGCGTACTCAACATTTGCCTCAAGAGCAGCGTTGTTGACGTACATCATCTCTTTGTCGTCTTGGTACTTGATGGTTACGTTGCTGATCGCGTTGTTTGATTTGAGCTTAAGAGCTACGTGGTAGCATTTGCCTTCTTCTGCAACGAGACCGTGATACTTAACCTGAGCACGCCATTGACCGTACTTATCCACGTTGATATGAACAGTAGCCTTTTGAGCCTCAGCGTCCCACTCAAGGTAAGACTCGGTCTCTTGGTTCCACGAGTCACCACTTGCGAACCAAGTCTCGTACGGATTTGCGTTCTCGTCAGCAGCTACGTAGATGCAGCCTGCGTGCCAGCCTTCGCCACCCTGATAGTCCGGACGGAAATAGATGTCTTTCTCACCTGCGTGAGCGAAGTCAACAACATAGTTACCCGCCTCACCAGGATACCAAGTAGCAATAGCGTTAGAAGCAACAGAAACCACCTTGAACTCATTGCCCTCAGCGAGGGTATAGTGGAGAATATACTCAGCCTCGTTAGCCGGATTAACAGCGAAGAGATGATCAGCAGTCAGGTTGTGAATATCCCAACCATTGATGTTACCAATGAGGTAGTAGCCGTCAACGAGGTCAACGGTCTTCTCTTGAGTTGTATAGAAGTAAACATTGTTGAGCCAGAAGGTCAGGTTCGACGCATTGTCGATCTTGATCTGGTAAACATTGCTCCAGTTGGTAACACCTTCGAACTCAGAGAGAGCGATGTCGATGCTGTTCCACTTCTGGCCTTCGAGTTGAGCCGTTACGCCCACTTCTGTACCACCGTGGATAGGTACGATACGGATAGAAGCGTCAGCAGCAATCCATACGTCGAGGTGGAGAGCTTCCATTTCGGAGCAATTCATACCGCCGAACTCAAGGCCGAAGTAACCCGCGCCGTTGGTTACGTACTTCTTACCGAACTCTTCTTGGGTGTAAACAGTACCGGATTCCCACTCGCCGAAGTTACAGTCAGCATTGTAGGTAGCGGAATAAGCAGCATGTACTTGATAGTTCTCATAAGTTGGAGCAGTCGGAGCAGCGTCCGGAGCATCAAGAACAACAGGAGCATCACCACCTGCCTTGAATGCGAATGCATAGAAGTTCATACCTGCGGTGTAGCTTACGCGAACCTCACCGGCAGCAACAGTTACATCAACATACGGATAAACCTTAACGGTATTCTCACCCTCTTGAACCTCAATAGCTTGCGACTCTTGAACAACAGCGTTGTACAGTTCGGTCTCGCCTTGGGCAATTACCAGAGCGCGGTCGGTAGCGGAGTTCGAACCGGTACGCGGAGCCAGACGCAGTGTACCTGCCTCCGGAATGTTCAGCGTGAAGTAGTTCTTGGTAGAAGAAGAAGCGCCACCTGATTTGATGCGGAAGTTGTACATTACGTAGTCCTCAGCGGTACCGAAGCGGCAGTCATTACCATCGATAACCATCTTGTTACCGGCATCATGGAGCGTAAGAGCGAATTCCGTACCCGGAACAGCATAAGCAGCGTCCTCTGCGATGTCATTAGCAGCGGCAGCCTCTGCGAATTTAATCTCAGCCCACTCGTCAACCGGTTGCGGAGCTACAGCCGGGAAGGTAATGTTCAGTGCATTGGTAGCGAAGGTCCAAGTGATGGTATATTCACCTGCTGCATCAGCCTGAAGAACCATGTTATCACCGTTTCCGGTAATACCGTCTGCACCGGTAAATTCACGATGGTAGGTATAACCGTTCGAACGCCAGTCACTGCCATTCAGAATCACTTTGAACTCATAGTTGCCGGCTTCAGCAATATTCAGCGCACCGGTAGCGGTCTCTTTGTTATCAGCGAGAGTGAAAGCCACCTCAGCAGCCCAGCCGTCCCAGCCGCCCTTGATAGAAACAGTCGGGTCAACCTCTGCAGAACCGGTCTTGGTAGCTATAGCAGTTACTTCTTTAGAATCTGCGTTGAAAGTAATAGTAATGGTATAGATACCAGCCTCCGGGATATTTAACTGATAATTGCTACCCGGATAAGCTACATCCCATCCATGATCCTCACAAACCTTAAATTCAATCATTCCTGCAGCAAGGGTAATTTCAGTTTTCTCCCACTTGTAGAGACCTTCAACGAGAGCCATGTCGTTAGCGGCATTTGTCGGAGCCCAAGCGGTACCGAACAAATCTGTACTGCTACCTGCTACCGTGTAGGTGTGAGCCGGAGCAGCAACCCAACGCGGGTCACCGATAGGCTGACCATCATTCATCGTCAGAGCAGGAGAGCCCTCACCCAGAGTGAAGTTACCATTAGCTGCATCCACGAAGAGCGGGTCTGCCTGAACACAATTGTTCTTAGTAACAGAGCTATGGATACCGGTTCCGCTATCCTTCAGATAATTGTAGGTAATACAGTTAGTAGCAGTTACACCACGCATAGCACGGATATTATCCTGTGCGGTCGGGAGCATGAAGATACAGTTGGACGTAACACCATTTGCGAGCGTAATCTTAGAAACACAAGAGTAATCCGTGTTCATCGGAATTACGTTGTAGAACGTACAATGATCCACGAGCAGGCTAGCACCGGAAGCACGTACATCCATTACACCAGCCCAATAACTCTCGGTGTTTGTCGAGATGTTAGCGAAGGTCGAATTGGTTACTTGTACGTTGATCGCATTCGCTGTATTTTCAACGAAGAGAATGCTCTTCATACAATCGTGGATATAGCAATTGTTGAGAGTTACTGCATCCAATGCGTTAGCAGTAGAGCAATAGATAGCACTCTTGTTAAGATTGAAGCCGTAGAGTTCACAACCTTCCATAATAAGACGATTGTTAGCCGATGCATCTGTCGCATAAATGAGATGCTCATACCAAGTAGCGAGTTCAACAAGACGCGAGGCATCGAACTTAATGTTCTCAAATTTAGCGAGAGCACCGTTAGCGATAGTAATAGGCACTTGGGGTTGAATAAGCACCTCAGCACCTTCAGCAGCGCGTACGATAACTTCCTTGCCGTCAAAAGCGATGTAGTTGGAGTTAGACTCCACATAGGTACCTGCAGCCATTTCGATGATGTCCCCTGTTCCGGCTTCGCCGAGCGCCATACGGAGTGCATCAGGAGTTCCGTTGGTGATGTTAATCACCGCTGCGTTTGCAACAAGTGCTACCAGCACCGCTGCAAAGAGAGAGAGAAATTTTCTCATGATACTTTGATTTTTAGTTAATAAATGTTAGTTAATTAAAAAGTATAGTTTTGCTTATACTTATTGTCTCTACAATAGTATCTAATGGCCTATATCCATCAATTTTGCGGGGCAAAATTACTAATATTTTTTCATATATGCAAGAGAAAAATGATTTTTTTTACTATTTTACGAAAATAAGCCATAATAAAAAGGAGGGTGTGTCGCGCGACACACCCTCTTTTTTTTGATCCGCCAAGCTTGGCGGATGGCTATACGTAGCCGAAGCTATATTAGCGGATTACAGCACCTTGTGCGTTGTACTTAACGCCGGCTTTCTCAATGATGAGCTGACCGTTCTTGAGAGACTTCGTAGCCTTAGCAGCAGCGTTGACCTCGTCGATACCCTCACCCTGGAGGTGGTTCAGCGTGGACTTGATCGCCTTGCCGTTCGAGTTGAGCGCGTCAACTACGATTGAACCATCTTCATTTACGGTAACGGTACCGGAAACGAGGAACCAGAGTTTTTTATCTGCTGTCATTGCATAGGAAGGAGACATACCCATTTCGGTATTCTGACCTGCCATTACAGTACCATACATCGGCGTAACGGAAATCTCATAAGTGCCTGCTGTCAATTCGGTCTGACCTTGCGGCAGGATAATCGCCAGAGCGATTCCAGCCTCATCTGTTTGTGCCATAACTCCAACAACCACTTCGTTGATCGCTCCAAACTGATAGGTATCGAAATTATAATTGAACTCAGCCTCAGCCTCATCATTCTGATACTTCTCTTCCTCAGTGAGGACGAAGTTGTAGTAAACATTCAGCGTAGTGTCAATTACGTAAACATCACCCTCAGCCGTCATCAATTGGCCTTGAACAGTGAGGTCAGCCGAGCTGGTCTCTTTATTGGCATTCTGTACGCTTACAGTAATACTACCGGAAACGAATTCAATCTCTGTCGTGTCGGTTCCATTAACTCGCATGAGGTAAGTATAGTAATCATCCAGTCCTTCATCCTCGATCGAATACTCGCCGGAGATGTCGTTCGGATCAGCAGGATAGATTTCGAGTTGGATATAGTCGCCGTCGCCTTGGAGTTGACCACCCACTACAGGAATATTGTAGAGTTGGATGTCGGTAGAGCCATAATTAGCATAGTAGTAGTTATCTACTCCACCATTGTCGAAGACGAGTTCAATCGTGTCAGCCGGAGCGACGGGAGCAGACTTGATGTCCACGAGGTAGCAACCGGTATTGAGTTCGTGTGTAGAGTTGTAGAGTTTGTACTTACCGAAAGCGATGACGGTATCACCAACGTGGATAGCATTGCCGTTAGCGTCAGCTACTTCGTTGAACTGCGCCCAGTTTTTGTCAGCCGGGTCATAGTTCGGGATAGAAGTACGGAAGGTATCTGCATTGAGGGAGTAGCAGTTGAAGAACTCGAACTCACCCTCTGCTCCGGTAGCATCAGCTACGTAGATGTTGACAGATCCGTATTTAGCAAAGTTCGCACCCTTGAATTCCATTCTGGTAATGATACCGCGAACGAGGACTTCATCATTCTCCTGGAGACCAGCAGCGATTGCCTCAGCTACTTCGTATTGATGAACGATCGGAGCCTCTTTCTTTACAGCGTTGATATAACCTTCGTGCCAGCCATCAACACCACCTTCCGGACGGAAGTAAACGGTGTAGTCGCCAGCCTCGGTAATTTGATAGTTGTTCTCCATGCCCGTCGGGAACCAGTCTACAACGTTGAAACCGTCAAGGCTGCTAACAACTTTGAACTCAGCGTTAGCTTCGAACGTAAACTCACCCATAAACTCACCTTCATTAGCCGAATTAGCAGCGAGTTTGTAATCAGCGTTAATAACCCAACTCGTCATCGAACCAACCACATAGTAGTTGATTTCCGGCTCAACAGCAGCTTTCTTAACTTCTACGAAGATAGCGTTCTTAGCCTGCGGAGCGTTGTTGTAGAGACTATAAACAGCTTTAACGGTCAGCGTATCACCTGCGTCAACACCCATCTCCTGGAACTTCTGGGCCTCGCCAGCAGCGGTCAACAAACCATAAACATATACAGAAGCATCACCGTCAACGAGGTCGAAGTTTCCATACTTGTTATACGAGCCATCAGCATTCGTCTTAATATTAGCAACAACACCGGTGATAACACATGTATCAACCGTATTAGCCAATGTCAAGAACTCAGCTATTGTCTTCTCGCCAAGGTTCTGCGGAACAACCGGAGTAGCATGTTCATCAATCACGAATGTACTATTTGCCATGAATTGCGGAGTACTATTATATTTGGACAGTGCACCGGTAACAGTTACTTTGTCACCTACAATCGGAGCCTCATCAGCACTTGCACATGCAGCACGGTAAGCCTGAAGTACTTGGCCTCCATTAGCAGCGTCCGCCATCCAGAAGGTAATGTTATGGAACTGATCATTATAAGCAGTCTTGATCTCAGTTACATAGCCTTGGATAGAATAGATTGTACTGTCTTTGTAAGGTACATTGTTTGCCTCGACGGAGAGAGCAGCTTCACGAGCCTCTGCGCAGTTAGTCGGATCTGGAAGAACAACCGGAGTAGTCTCAGGATTAGCATTGAGAACAGTGATGGTGTATGTTACTCCACCACACTCAACGGTTACTTCGGTCTCAGCAGCACTCAGGAATGCAGAAACATAGAGCAACATGCCGGCACCTTGAGTTGCATATTGAGTAGCATCCAATGAGATAGCACCGAAGTCAGCACCCGGGAAAGTTAAATAGATACCAGCCTCTGTACCAAAGCTGCTTTGAATGTTAACAACACTTACACCTTCCGGCAAGCAAACTTTGAAACGGTTTGTGTAATCCTCATTGCCGGAACCATTGCCGAGGAAATCACTCAAAGTACATGTGGGTTCCGGAGGAGTTACGCCACCTTCACGAGTAATAGTGAAGTTAGCAATCCAGAGACCGGTACTACCACTCTTACGATAGAGACGGATGAATCTCGCACCAGCAGCCTCTGCAGGAACGGTGAACGTTGTGTCAGCAGGAACGCCGTCGCTACTTAAGATCTGCAGATTGTTGTCAAACAGAACTTGGCAAGCATCCGTAGCAGAAGCCGAATCAGCTACAGCATTGAAGTCCATTCCATAGATACAGTCCGAATTACCTGTACGGAAAGCAGCAGTCGTGATCTTGTCACCCGCCTGAAGCGGTTGATCCAAAGTGATAGCCATGTAGTAATAAACACCACTTTTGGTAAAACCCTTGTTGATCTTGATACACATGTTACCCTTTTGCTTCTGGTCAGCAACGATGTTCGTGTTGCCACCATAGACAGTCAGAGTACCACCTGCCTTCACAATTTCTTCAGCCGTAGTAACGCCCTTACCATTGTAGGTAAAGATAGTCTCGGCCTCAGCCATCATGCTGCCTGCGAAAAGCACGGCAGCAATCAAAGAGAATAGTTTTCTCATGATGATTTTTGAAATTTAGTTAAACAAAAAGTTAATTAATAAAATGTATATATAGCGAACTAGTCAAACTAAATGATCTAGTAAACTAGCATTTTTTCCGGGTGCAAAGGTACAACAATTTTTTGATATGTGCAAATAAAAAAATTATTTTTTATGCGCGGCGATAGTTAATTGGACTGAATTGAAGATATTTTGCCAAATAATATACGCTGCCGCTCCCAAAGAAGCCATGGGATCGAGATACGTATTTGCCATCCAGACGCCGAGAGAAGTGTTCTTTTGTCCGAACGCTTGTCCGGCAGTAATGGAGGAAACGCCAGCCATGGTTGTAGGAGCCGCCGCCGGGTTGATGAGCACATCCTGATAGTCCGTTCCCTTACTGGCGGCAGGCAGACACCAGCCGATGAGTTTGCCAAGCCCGAACTGAATAAGGCAGGCGAAGAAAGAGGATATTAGAAGCCAAAGAATAATGAATAATGAATAATGAATATTTTCTATGACCGTACGGGTTACTACCGCGGAGAGGACGATAATAGAAGCGACCCACAAATAAAAAGGAGTTTGCGCCAGCCTAGGCGGCAGAGCAAACTCCTTTAGACCGCCTTCGGCTGTAAGACCGTTATCACTGTAAGACCGCTGCGCTGCAAGACCGCGAGTTGCACTCGCTGAAAGATATTTTCTGCGCTGATAGTAATTATAACCGATTCGCAGGAGCCAGGCGGAGAAAAAGGGTCCGAGGAGAAGCGGCGCTACGCGCGAAAGAATCAAAAGAAAGGCAGGTAAGAACGTCATGTCTGCCGCCGGATTGATGAGCGGAAAGGTAGCGGGGACGATGATTGCCGTAGCAAAATTAGAAAGGAGCGTGAAGGTGGTGAGGTTTTGGATCGAACCGCCTAATTTGCCGGCTATAATAGGCGCCGCCGTAGCGGTCGGCATGATAAAACACATGAGCAGCCCTTGCGCCAGTACGGCATTTCCGGTAAGGCGAATGACCAAGATATACGTAGCGAAACTGAAGAAGAGTTGCGCAAAGAGCACCGCCCAATGCCATTTATGGAGACGGAGGTCCAGAGGATTCACTTTGCAGAACGTAAAAAAGAGCATAAAGAAAATCAGCCACGGCAAGGTGGGTGCCAGCGGCAGGAACAGTTTATAGCCAAGTGCTCCGATGAGCATCGAGAGCCAGAGGGCGTTGGAATCAAAGAATTTTCTCATTGTAAGAAAAAAAAACTATAAAACCCTTTTGAATGTTTTATCGCTACGCGATTTATGTGCTTTCGTTCCCAAAACGCCTTGTAAGCAAGCTTCCGATTCGTTTTTACAACAAAATCCCATACCCTTACGGGTAAAAACACTCAAAAGACATAAACATAAAAAACATTTTATTCTTCGCCCCATTGAGCGACGATGGAGTCCATGATAGCGAAGACTTCTTCTTTGGTTTCGGCACGGAGAAGAGCGATGCGGGTTTGTTTGAAATCCGCGAGTCCTTTGAATACCGGCGAAGCCGCAAAATGGCGCCGGGAATGAATGATACCTTTTCGCTCGTCGTTGCCGCACCACTGTATGGCGTAAAGCACATGTTCTTTTAGAACATTCACCTTTTCCGCCATAGACCGCGGCGGAGCCGCTGAAAGACCGCTTCGCTGAAAGACCGTTTCACTGAAAGACCGTCCTTCGGACTGAAAGACCGGATTGGTAGAGAGAAACTCTTTCATTTCTGCGAAGAGCCAAGGTGCTCCAAACGTAGCACGGCCGATCATGATGGCATCCACACCGTAGCGGTCGAAGCATTCTTTCGCACGTTCGGGCGTACACACGTCGCCATTCCCTATGACGGGTATATGCATGCGGGGATTGTTTTTCACTTCTCCGATGAGGGTCCAGTCCGCTTCGCCGCGATACATCTGCGAACGTGTACGGCCGTGAATAGCGAGTTCGGTAATACCGCAGTCCTGGAGGGCTTCAGCCAAATCGACGATAAAATAGGAAGACGAGCCTACCCCCGCCCCCTCCCTAAAGGGAAGGGAGTTAAGCCCAAGCGGATTATATTTGGGAGTTAAGTCACTTTCATCCCATCCGAGGCGGGTTTTGGCGGTAACAGGTGTATGGACGGCATTGACGACAGCTTTCGTTATTTCAAGCATTTTCGGCACGTCGCGCAGGAGTCCGGCTCCTGCTCCTTTTCCCGCCACTTTCTTGACAGGGCATCCGAAATTGATGTCTATAAAATCCGGGTGGGCCTGCTCTACTATCAGCGCAGCGTCCCGCATGGCTTCGGGTTCCCGTCCGTATATCTGGATAGCCACCGGCCGCTCGGCATCATGTATAGTAAGTTTGCGTGTAGTGGAGGCGATGTCTCGAACGAGTGCGTCTGCATTGACGAACTCTGTGTACACACGATCGGCACCGTAGCGTTTGCAAAGCATACGAAACGCCGGATCGGTGACATCCTCCATAGGCGCGAGATAGAGCGCGTGGCGCTCTGACCGCTTCGCTGTAAGACCACTATCGCTGTAGGACCGCTGCGCTGTAAGACCGGCTGCGCCTGTAAGATTTTCTTGCATTACTTGTTTAATGTAGGATAAGATATACGATGATGGTTCATAGCGACGAGGCGGGAGATGAATACACGGCGGATATCCTCGACATCCTTGAAGGAGAGCGGCGTCTCAGCAAACTGGCCGTCCGCTATCTGTACATCAATCATCTGGTTAACCGCCTCTGCGATAGCCGTTTCCGTGTATTCGGAAAGGCTACGTGAGCGCGCTTCAATCGCATCCGCCATCATCAGAATCGCCCCTTCCTTGGTAGTAGGTTTGGAGCCGGGATAGCGGAAGAGGGTTTCATCCACTTTCTCGTTGGGATGTGAGTTACAATAAGTGTTATAGAAATAACGAACCAGCGAGGTGCCATGATGAGTGGTAATAAAATTGATGACCACTTCAGGCAGATGATTTCTGCGGGCGATCCGTTCACCTTCGGTGACATGAGAGATGACCACCTGTGCCGCGTCGCGCGGATCCATCTTCAGCAGCGGGTTTTCCGAACCGGTCTGGTTCTCGACATAATAGATCGGGTCTGTCATTTTCCCGATGTCATGATAGAGCGCACCGGTACGCACGAGAAGGGCATTGGCCCCGATCGCTTTAGCCGCTTCCGCAGCGAGGTTGGAGACCTGCATGGAATGCTGGAAAGTACCGGGAGCACGTTCGGCGAGGGTATGGAGTAGTTCGGAATTGATATCCGTCAGTTCGACCAGCGTAATGGACGAGATGAAACGGAACATCTTCTCAAACATATAAATCAAGCCGTAACAGCCGACTGTGAGCAAGCCGCAGATGAAGAAATAGAGATACATCCACAAATCAATGGACGACCAGACACCTGCTTGCGCGAAGGTAAGGGCTGTATATGCTACCGACTGCGCGAGGAAAATCCATGCGGCAGTCTGGAAGAGTTGTGCGCGTCGGGTCATATCACTAAGCGACGAGACAGCCACCATTCCGACCACTATCTGGATGAAGAAGAACTCTACCGGAGCAGGTACAACAATAGAGGTAATCAATATTGTCGTGAAATGCAGGAAAAGGGCTGTCCGCGAATCAAAGAAGACACGCGTCAGTATCGGCACCCAAGCAAAAGGAATGAGATAGACCGAGAGATTGAACCGCAAGGCGAGACAAGCCAAGGCAATGACGATAAACATCTGCAGGCAGAAGAACGAGACCGTAGCGACGCTTCGCAGATACGCGATGCGGAACACATACAGATAAATCACAAAGAGGCAAAGGAAAAGAGTAACCAACATCGCTTCTCCGAAGATAGAGAGCGTGCGCTGGCGATGCCCGAGCGATTCATCTTCGTATGCCCGGCGCAGGGAATGAAGAATCTGATAATTGCGCTCCGTGACTATTTCCCCTTTGTCAATAATTTTTTCTCCTTTTTGCACAAGACCCTGGGTAGGGGAAACAGTAGCCAGGAGTTTGGCACGCATATCTTCCGTCCGAGCCGTATCAAGCACCAAATTGGTAGCGCAGTCATAACCGAATTTCTTACGCGCCGTCATGGGGGTATAGACCTCCGAAACAGGATATTTGGTCTGCTGGATTGCGATACGCGAATAGCCTTCTTTCTGTAGCCATTCCATGGTTTCGAGCGGCACCACTTTCACTTCGCGCTGTACGCGCGGGATATATTTAAAGTAAGGAGCAAAGGTGGAAAGGAGTTGCTGCTGATCTTTCTCAAGCTGCTCATCCGTCTTATAGATCGGGAAGTCAAAATCCGCTGTCAGCGTGGTATAACCCCAAGGTTTTCCGACCTCGTAATGATATCGGAACGCATTGTTATAGCGCGGAAACATGAGTACAACAACAACCGCAAGCACCACAAAGATACTTAAACGAAAAATCGTTCGCGCAGTCTTGCTATGCGCTATTTCCGCATTTACCATCCGGCTATTAAATAAGCCATTCAGCCATTTTATCATGATCGTTTGGATTTAAAGAATTCTTGTATAAGGGCACGACATTCAGACTCGAGGATACCTGAAGTGACTGTTGCTTTGGGATGGAAAGCGCGCGGCGAATAGGTAGCGTATCCGCGTTTGGGATCCGGCGCGCCATAGACGATGCGGGATATCTGCGCCCAGCCTATGGCACCTGCACACATGACACAGGGTTCGACCGTGACATAGAGCGTGGCATCCGGCAGATATTTGCCTCCAAGTGTCTGAGCCGCTGCCGTGATTGCTTGTATCTCAGCGTGCGCCGTGACATCCGACAGGGTTTCGGTTAAGTTATGTCCGCGGCCTATGATCTGCCCCTGCGAGACAATAACACAACCGACAGGAATCTCGTCTGCCGCAAGTGCTTTTTGTGCTTCGGCAAGCGCCAGACGCATATATTTCTCGTCGGTAGAGGAACCAGTCAAACTAGTAGAACTAGACAAACTAGTAGAACTGGCGCGGACAAAGTCCGCAAGCGATTCGGGATGGGATTCAAAGTGGTTGCCGATGACCACTATGTCTGCTCCGGCGGTATAGGCGGCATTCATCGCTTCGGGCGTACGGATACCACCTCCGACGATAAGCGTAACAGAAGTATGCTCACGAACGGATTTGATGATCTCCGGGGAAACAGGATTAAGAGCTCCGGATCCCGCCTCCAGATAGATTGCCGTTTTGCCCATCAGTTCCGCGGCAATACATGTATCTACAATGAGATCGATGTCTTTCGGATCAAGCGGTTTGGTACCCGTCACACGCATGGTAGAAGTCTCCACTCCGCCATCAATCAAGATATAGGCCGTAGGGACGAAATCTATTTGCGAATCGTATATTGCACGTGCAGACTTAATCTGCTGACTGACAAGATATTCGGGGTTGTTTCCAGAGAGCAAAGAGAGAAAAAGAACGGCATCTGCTTCCGGTGTAAACTGTGACGAATTTCCGGGAAAAAGAACGATGGGAATTTGTGGTTTATAGTTTGTGATTTGTGATTTCAGAGCACGGACAAAAGCCGTCGTATCGCCACCCGTAGAGCCGCCGACAAAGATGTAATCAGGATGCACCTCCGAGGTAATCGGAAGAACATTCAGATCCGCTTTCTCCGGATCGAGCAGAAGCGCGAGGGCTTTTCTATTTGTCATTTTGCCATTTACCATTTGTTCATTCATGTTCTCATCTCGTCCACTCGAATGTTTCGACCATTTTAATGATGTCTGTGCGGAGGTATTGATAAACAGGAGCGAGCGAGTCCGCATTCGGCGGGCAGTTGCAGTAAACCGAAGCCCTGAAGAAATGGCGGACGGAGTCTGTTACAAAAAACTGGCAGGAAGAGGCGGTATTTCCCTCGAGATCAAAGAGCACTCCGTACACGTGCGCTTCGGGATGGGTATAATCCTGCTCGGGTATAGCATTGGCGAACGAGGCATTGCGGTACACAAACTCCAGGGCATCGTTGGTCAATTCGCGAAGGTTATTCCGAACAGGTTTGTAGGAACAATGGACGGTAGCGTTCAGGGTCGGATAGAAGAGATTGATCCAATAGGGTTCGTCCACGTCTGTACGTGGTTGCACGACAGCATTCTTTGAGAGCGCAAAGGTGTAGGGATAAGCCCCCCAGCCCCCTGAAGGGGGAGTTGAGAGTTGATAGTTGATAGTTGATAGTTGAAAGTCCGTATAGGCGGTGTCGGGCGTAGTGATCCGATAATAGCCGTAAGGACGCGGGGTAGATACGTTGCCGCAGGAAACACACGCCAAGACCAGCGAGACGAATAATGAATAATGAATAATGAATATTCTATTTTTTAGCCCAAAGCCCATATTATTCCAAATTACGATGCAAAGGTACAAATAAAAGTTGAAAGTTGAAAGTTGAAAGTTGAAAGAAGTTTATTTTTCAGGTCAAAAAGTGCTTTTTTATAAAATAAAGTACGCGCGCGCTTGCACATATGGAAAAATTGTTGTATATTTGCACACTTTTTGAAGTAGAGAGAAGAGGTCACAAATTTAAAATCACGGGATAATATACAAAGTATATTATAAGGTATACCGGGATACGATATAACCCTTATTTGATCCTTATTTAACCTTTACATACCATTTATACACATTAACAAATCAATGAAAGAGAATCAAAACAACTATTGCGTGATTATGGCCGGAGGTGTGGGAAGCCGCTTCTGGCCGTTCAGCAGAGAGGAGAAGCCGAAGCAGTTTTTGGATTTCTTCGGCACAGGCAGAAGTTTGCTTCAGATGACGGTGGACCGTTTCCGGCCGTTGATACCGATAGAGAATATGTTTATCGTGACGAACGTAGCGTATAAACAAATGATATTAGAGCAAGTACCGGATTTGTCGGAGGGGCAGATTTTATGCGAGCCGGCGAGGCGGAATACGGCGCCCTGCATCGCGTACGCGACCGCACATATCCGTGCCATATGTTTGAAAAGAGCCGGTTTGACAGCCCAGACCCAAGACTGGAGCCGGCCGGAGATGCAAGCGAATATCGTGGTAGCAGCCAGCGACCATTTGATTTTAGAGGAAGACAAATTCCGGCAGACGATTAGCAAAGCGTTTGATTTTGTGAGTCAGAACAAGGCTATTTGTACCTTAGGTATGCAACCGACGAGACCGGAGACCGGATACGGATACATTCAGTTTGTAGCGGACAAACTGAATGAAGTTGAAAGTTTAAAGTTGAAAGTTGAAAGAAGTCGTCTAGATGAAAGTGGAGAGTTGAAAGATATTTATCCGGTGAAGACATTTACGGAGAAGCCGAATTTAGAGATGGCTAAAGTATTCCTGGAGAGCGGCGATTTTCTATGGAACAGCGGTATCTTCATCTGGAATCTGCAGACTATCAGCGAGGCCTTCCGATATTTGCTGCCGGAAGTGGCAGACCGTTTTCGCGAGGGCGAGTTGCTGATGGGAACGGAGAAAGAGGAGAAGTTTATTGAGCAGATTTTCCCGAAATGTCCGAATATCAGTATTGACTACGGCATCATGGAGAAAGCCAATAATGTGTTTGTCTTGCCGAGCAGTTTCGGCTGGAGCGATTTAGGCACGTGGGGCAGTTTGTACGAGCTGAGCGAGAAGGACAGCGAGGGCAATGTAAGTCTGCACAGCGAGGCTCATTTCTACGAAGCGACGGGTAATATCGTGGTGTTGGAGCCGGGCAAGAAAGTGATCGTGCAAGGCGTAGATGATATGATTATTGCGGAGGAGAAGGGTGCCCTGCTGGTATGCAAGAAGTCCGAGGAGCAGCGGATCAAGCAGTTTGTGAGCGAGTTGTAGCTCCATGGGAGCTGACCGCGGCAGAGCCGCTGTAAGACCGCGATGCTGTATGACCGCTTTGCTGTAAGACCGGCTGCGCCTGTAAGAAAAACAAAACATAAACAACATAAATTACTTAATATTAAATCACAAATCATGAGTTATCTGAATTTTGACAAGACAGTGCTTGTTAATCTGGAGCGTTCGCTTCAGAAAGAGATGATTCGGACGAACCGTGCAGGCGTGTACAACTCGACGACGCTGGTCGATTGCAACACCCGCAAGTATCACGGCCAATTGGTGATGCCCATTCCGGAGCTAGGCGAAGACAACTACGTACTGCTCAGTTCACTGGACGAGACGGTGATCCAACACGGCGCAGAGTTCAATTTAGGTCTGCACGAGTACGGGGAGAATCATTTCAGTCCGAACGGACACAAGTACATTCGCGAGTTTGACTGCGAAGTCATTTCCAAGACCGTTTACCGCGTAGGTGCGATGGTATTGGAGAAAGAGCGTATGCTGGTTAGTTTCGAACCGCGCGTGCTGATTCGCTACACCTTACTGGAGAGCGGCAGCCCGACAGTATTGCGTTTCCGTCCGTTCCTGGCATTCCGGAGCGTGAACGAGCTGACACACGAGAATCCGCTGGCTAATCCGAACATGGACGAATGCGAAAACGGTCGTTACAACCGGATGTATCCGGGTTTCCCGAACCTGTACATGCAGTTCAGCAAGGCGGTAGAATATCATCATGATCCGCAGTGGTACAAGGATATCGTCTATCGCAAGGAGCGCGAGCGCGGATACGCGTACAAAGAGGATCTGTTAGTGCCGGGTTATTTCGAGTTGCCGATGAAGAAAGGTGAGAGCGTTATTTTCGCAGCCGGCGTGACAGAATGCAAGACAAGCACTCTGAAGGCTACATGGAAGAAAGAGCTGGAGCGTAGAAACCGCCGCGAGGATATGTTCTCGACTCTGAAGAACAGCGCGAGCCAGTTCTACAAACGCGAAGGCGACAAATGCTATCTGTTAGCCGGTTTCCCGTGGTTCCACGCGGACGCGCGCAATACGTTCTTCTCAACGCCGAGCTGCACGTTAGACATCGACCGTCCGGAATACTGGGACGCAATCATCAACAAGACTGCCATCGAGGAGATACAGAACTTCATGTCCGGCCGTATCCACGACCTGAAGATGACAGGCATGGACGAGCCAGACGCATTACTTTGGTTTATCCGCGCATGCCAGAAATACGCGCATAAGTATACGGTGCGCGAGGCGGCAGAGTTGTACGGCCAGTTATGTCTGGATATCATCACCTGGTACCGCAAGCAGAACCATCCCCGTGCCAAACTGCACCAGAACGGTCTGCTCTGGGTAGATGGCACACGCAGGCCGGCAACATGGATGAACGCGACAGAAAACGGATGGCCGATCGTACCGAGGACGGGTTACGTAGTAGAGATCAACGCGCTGTGGTACAACGCAATGCGTTTCACGGCAGAGATGCTTCGCGAGATGGGCAAAGAGACGAGCGCCGACCTGATGGAATACCAGGCTGAGATCACCAAAGACGCATTCGTGAAAGTATTCTGGAACGGCGTTTATCTGAATGATTTCGTAATCGACAACTACGAGAACCGCGAGGTCCGTCCGAACCAGATATGGGCAGCCGGCCTGCCCTACAGCCCGCTGGACAAGAAACAGCAGAAGGCAGTGGTAGATATATGCACGAAAGAGCTGCTGACGCCGAAGGGTCTGCGTACGCTGAGTCCGAAGAGCGGCGACTACCGTCCCATCTACCGCGGCGGCCAGCAAGAGCGCGACCGCAATTTCCACAACGGTCCGGTATGGCCGTTCACGATCGCCGCTTATGCGCGTGCGTACATGAACGTATATAAATACAGCGGAATCAGTTTCATGGAGCGCCTGTTAGTCGGTTTCGAAGCCGAAATGGACCAGCTGACGATCGGCACTCTGAACGAGATGTACGACGGCAACCCGCCTTACAAAGGCCACGGCGGCATGAGTTACGCTCCGAGCGTAGCAGCCGTGATCAGCGTGATGGACACGCTGAAGAAATACAAGATAGTCGAAAGCGAAAAGTCGAAAGTCGAAAGCGAAGGAAAGGAGGCACAACAATGAAAGCATTAATGTTCGGTTGGGAGTTTCCCCCTCATATCTTAGGCGGTTTGGGAACAGCGAGTTACGGATTGACTCGCGGAATGGCGCAACAGCCCGACATGGAAATCACTTTTGTTATCCCTAAACCATGGGGTGACGAGGATCAGAGTTTCCTGCGTATTATCGGAGCCAACAGTGTGCCTATTGTATGGAAAGATGTCAATTATGATTTCGTAAAAGAGCGCATGGCCGGCAAGATGAGTCCGGAAGAGTACTATCACCTGCGTGACGGCATCAATTACGACTATCGCCGTATCGGAACGGACGAGTTGGGTTGTGTAGGTTTCTCCGGTCGGTATCCGGACAACCTGATCGAAGAGATCGGCAACTACGAGGCCGTAGCGAGTGTGCTGGCGCACAGTCTGGATTTCGATATTATCCACAGCCACGACTGGCTGACTTATCCAGCGGGTGTATTCGCCAAACATATCAGCGGCAAGCCCCTGGTGATTCACGTCCATGCAACGGACTTCGACCGCAGCCGCGGTAACGTCAATCCGACCGTTTACTCTATTGAGAAACGCGGCATGGAGGAAGCGGACCATATCATATGCGTAAGTAATCTGACCCGGAACACCGTGATCGAGAAATACGGTATTGATCCGCGCAAAGTGAGCACCGTACACAACGCCGTTGAGCCTTTGGCTCATCCGGAAGAGTTTACGAAGCCGGAGCGGAAAGACAAACTGGTTACTTTCCTCGGCCGAATCACGATGCAGAAAGGTCCGGAGTATTTCGTAGAAGCCGCAGCGCGCGTGCTGAGCAAGACGGACGGCGTTCGTTTCGTGATGGCCGGCAGCGGCGACAAGATGGAAGAGATGATCGATCTGGTAGCCAAACGCGGTATTGCAGACAAATTCCACTTCCCGGGCTTCATGCGCGGCAAGCAAGTACAAGAGATGCTGGCGATGAGCGACGTCTATATCATGCCGAGTGTGAGTGAACCGTTCGGTATCAGTCCTCTGGAGGCGATGCAGGTAGGCTGTCCGTCTATCATCAGCCATCAATCCGGCTGCGCCGAGATTCTGCAGCATGCGATCAAGACCGATTACTGGGACATCGACGCGATGGCGGACGCTATCTATGCAATCGTCAAATATCCAGCGATGTACAAGAGCCTGCATGAGTTGGGTATGGCCGAAGTGAACAATATCAAATGGTCTGACGCAGGATTGAAAGTGCGCAGAATCTATGACGGTGTGATCAACCATACGTTGTAATTCAAAATTTAAAATTACGAATTAAAAATTAGTATTATGAAAAATATATGTTTTTGCTTCCAGATGCATGCGCCGTATCGTCTGAAGCGCTATCGTTTCTTTGAAATCGGACATGATCATTACTACTATGATGACATGGCCACCGAAGAGCATGTAAACTGGCTGGTACAGACTTCGTATCTGCCACTCTGCCAGACCTTAAGAGACATGATCAGTCTGAGTAAGGGCAAATTCCACTGCGCCTTGAGCATCAGCGGAACCATGATCGAGATGTTCGAGCAGTTCAACCCTGAGATGATTGATATCCTGAAGGAGCTGGCGGCAACGAAAGCCGTAGAGTTCCTCGCCACCCCGTATGCCTATTCGCTGGCATCGGAGTACAACGAAGAGGAATTCAAGAAACAGTTGAAACGGCAGGGCGAGCTGCTGGAGTCTATCTTCGGTGTAAAAGCTCAGACGGTATGGAACACGGAGTTGCTTTATACGGACGAGACGGCTTATAAACTGAACAAGATGGGTTACAAGACCATTCTGACGGAAGGCGCCAAGCACGTGATCAGCTGGAAGACCCCGAACAAGATGTATCAGTCCGCGGGTGCTCAGAAGATGAAAGTGATGCTTCGCAACACAGGTCTGAGCGATGAGTTGAGTTTCCATTTCTCCGATCCGGGATGGGCTAATTTCCCGATTGACGCAGAGAAATACGCCAACCAGCTGCAAGCACTGCCTGAGGGCGAAGATATCATCAATATATGGGTAGGCGCCGAGACTTTCGGTATCCGTCAGAACGCCGGAAGCGGCATTTTCGATTTCCTGAAAGCTCTGCCGTACTATGCCTTGGAGCGCGAGATGGGCTTCATGACTCCGGCGGAGGCATCGAAGAAACTGACAGCAGAGGATGTACTGTCAAGTCCGTATCCTCTGACATGGAGCGGCGAGGCGAAAGACCTGAGCGTTTATACCGGCAACGACCTGCAGCAGGAAGCGCTGAACAAACTCTACGCAGTAGCCGAGCGCGTTCATCTATGCCAGGACAAGAACCTGAAGACCAACTGGCTTCGTCTGCAGGACGTGAACTACCTGCACTACATGAATCATATCGACCAGGGCGAGACACAATTCGAGTCCGCATACGATGCGTTCATCAATTATATGAATGTGCTGTCCGATTTCCTGCAGAGCGTAGAAGAGCAATATCCGACGACTATTGAGAATGAGGAGTTGAACGAATTGCTGAAGACGATCCGCAATCAGGAAGAGGAGATTCAGGCACTGCAAGCCAAGCTCAAAAAGGCGAAGAAATAAAAGCCTACCCCTACCCCCTCCCTAAAAGGAGGGGATAAAGGGTGAGTGATATAGATTGAACAAACGGATTTTCATAGTATTAGTGCTGTTAGCAGCGACCGTAACGGCCGCTGCTAAACAGCCCCGTGTGAAGACGGTGATACATACCTGGCAGATGCCCGGTTACAGCGCCGTAGCGGATACTATTCCCTTCACCGACACGACGATGCTGAATTATCACGACGTAGATGTGCAGCAGCTCTACTCGATCAGCAGCGCGACCAACGGCAATGTGCTGGTGTCGCCGATAGAGAGCCGTGTAGTACAAGACCGGCTGAAGACGATAGACGACCCGTTTGCATGGAGTCTGACGCCTTATGTGGTGACGCCCCAGCAGCAGCGGTATTTCAATACCACGACGCCCTACTCTGCCGTTGCCTACAAGAAAGGGTTTGTGACGGGGCACGAGGAGAACGACATTGATTTTCTTTTCACGGGCAATATCGGCAAACGTCTGAACCTGGGTCTGGAGATGGACTATCTGAGTTCGATGGGTCATTACCAGAACACAGCCGGCAAGTTATACCGCGGCAGCGTATGGGGCAGTTACACGGGAGCACACTACAGCATGCATGCCGCATTCGGCTGGAGCCGGTTGAGTTCGTTTGACAACGGAGGATTGAGAGACGTATCGCAGTTAAGCAGCAGTCTGAGCGCCGAAGACCTGCCCGTCCGGCTGAATGCCATGACAGGTTTCCGGTATTTGAGCGGATACCTGCACAACCAATATTCGATCGCTAACCCGCGGGAGTATCACGACTCTATCATGGTGATAGAAGACGGCCGGCGCGTGAAGAAAGACACCATCAAAGTGGAGTATGTGCCGCTGATGACATTCAGTCATATTTTCGAGACCAACAACTCCAACCGGCGCTATATAGAGAAAAGCGCTAATCAGGGATTCTACGACACGACGTATTACGACACGAGCAAAACGAACGACACGACAGACGTGCTGACAATCCGCAACACGATAGCGGTAACATTCTGCGAAGCGTACAACACGAAGCTCAAATTCGGTATCACCGCTTTCGCGATGAACGAGTGCCAGCGGTTCTTTAATTATTTTGCTCCGTATGAGAAGGATTACGATCCGTACATATCGGAAAGCATAGCAAAAGGCGGAGCCATCTTGGATTTGCCCTCCAAGGCTCGGTACAAATGGACCAACAACACATTCGTCGGCGGCGCTCTCCACAAGCACAGCGGAGCGAACGTGCGGTACCACGTAGAAGGAAAAGTATGCGTATTGGGGTATAAGATCGGCGAGTTTGACGTAAACGGCAAGCTGCAGACACAGTTCATGGCCGGCAAATATCCGCTGGCGATCTCCGCACGGGCATATGCCAAGAGCGAAACGCCGAATTGGTATCTACAGCACTTCCGGTCCAACCATCTCCGATGGGATAACAACTTCGGTTTCACCTACCGTTTCATGGGCGGAGCGACAATCAGTTATCTCTATAAATGGCTGAAACCGAGGATTGATTTCAGTTTCGAGAACCAGACCAACCCTATTTATATCTCCGCGGCAGACTGGAAACCGCGGCAGTATAACGGTAATGTACAAATCATCACGGGCGATGTAGGATTAGACCTGACGACCCCGTGGATCAATTTAGAGAACCGGGCTGTCATCCAGCACTCGACCAACGACAGTGTGATTTCTGTACCGCTGGTTATATTGCAGCATCGGCTCTATTATCACGGCACATGGTTCAGGGCGCTGGATGCCCAGATCGGTGTAGATCTACGCTATTTCACGCGCTATCACGCGCCGGTACTCTGTCCGGCGACAAGCATGTTCGCCGCACAACAGACGACCGAAGTGGGCAATTATCCATGGATGAACGTATATGCCAGTTTCTACGTACGGTCTATCCGTCTGCGGTTCTTTGCGCACTACCAACACCTGAACCATTTATTTATGAGAAGCAATACCAATTATCTGACCATGCCGGGCTATCCGACAAACCGGGATGTATTCAGAGCAGGTGTAGCATGGCACTTTTATAATTGAAAGTTGAAAGTTGATAGTTGAAAGTTGAAAGTTGATAGTTGAAAGTTATTGCCATTTTGGCAGAAAGAGACTGACAAAAACAGATTAGCACGATTTTTGCTGTAGAGGAAAGCATGCAAGTAACACAAAATTTAAATAAGATTATATACTACGCACACGACGAAGCGGAGCGGTTGAAATGTCCGACGGTGGAGGCAGAGCATTTGCTGCTGGCTATTATCCGGCTGGGCGAAGGTTCAGCCTTCGAGTTACTCCGCCAGGCTGAGTTTGAGCCGGATCAGGCCAAGATACAGTTGGACAAAGCGCTGCGCGTAGAAAAGCACACGCTGGCAGAGCCTGTAACCCGCAGCGCCCAGGTAGAGCGTATCTTGCGGATAGCGGAAGGAATCGGCCGCGAGTACCAAACCGATGTGATTAATTCGGCGCACCTGCTGATGGCTATTATGCGCGAGCAGATCAATCGTGCGGCCAGTTATCTGGAGGATCAATGGGGAGTCAGTTACGCTCAATTGGTAGAACTATACGGCCAGCCGCATTACTCGACCGACATGCCCAAAGACGGGTCTGAATCGATGGGGGATGTGAACGACAGCAGTTGGCAGCCTCAGCGGAACACACGCAAGAACAGCGCCACAACCGCGCTGGACAAATACGGCCATGATCTGACCAAGCAAGCCGAGCAAGGGCTGCTGGATCCGGTAGTAGGCCGCGAGGTGGAGATCGAACGTGTAGTACAGATCTTAAGCCGCCGCAAGAAGAACAACCCGATTCTGATCGGAGAGCCGGGAGTAGGCAAATCGGCTATAGTAGAAGGTATAGCCCTGCGCATCGTACATAACGAAGCAGGGGCGCTGCGTAACAAACGTATCGTGACGCTGGATATAGCTTCGATGGTAGCCGGTACTACGTACCGCGGCCAGTTTGAGGAGCGGATGAAACAAGTCATCACCGAGTTGCAGACGCATCCGGAGATTATTCTTTTCGTCGATGAGATACACACGCTCATCGGAGCAGGCAATGCATCCGGTTCGCTGGATGCAGCCAATATCCTGAAGCCGGCCTTGGCGCGCGGCGAAGTACAGTGCATCGGTGCTACGACTACTGCCGAATACGCCAAATCGATAGAGAAAGACGGCGCTCTGGAGCGCAGGTTTCAGAAAGTAGCTGTCCGTCCTACGATGGGCGAGGAGACATTGCATATCCTGGAGCGGCTGAGCGAACACTACGCGACGTACCACCATGTGGTATATACGGAAGAGGTGCTTCGCGCCTGTGTCAGTCTGAGCGAACGATATATCACAGACCGCGCATTCCCGGACAAAGCGATTGACGTGATGGACGAAGTGGGCGCCCGCAGTCATGCGCGGGAGAAAGCGCTTGGCGAACAGGGACAAACTCCCTATATCATCACGACGGACGATGTGGCGAACGTAGTGAGCATGATGAGCGGGGTGCCGGTACAGCGAGTAGCTACCGCCGAGAACGAGCGTCTGCGCACGATGGGCGACACGCTGCGCAAGAAAGTGATCGGCCAGGACAAAGCGGTAGAGACGGTTGTTCGCGCTATCCAGCGCAGCCGTCTGGGTCTGAGAGATCCGAAACGGCCGATCGGCACGTTCTTCTTCCTGGGTCAGACAGGTGTCGGCAAGACCTACCTGGCGCAATGTCTGGCGGAGGAGATGTTCGGCAGCAAGGATGCGTTAATCCGGTTCGACATGAGCGAATATATGGAGAAGCACACGGTGAGTCTGCTGGTAGGTGCGCCTCCGGGATACGTAGCGCACGAGGACGGCGGCAAGTTAACCGAAGCCGTGCGGCGCAAGCCCTACTCGATCGTGCTATTCGACGAGATAGAGAAAGCGCATCCGGATATCTTCAATGTGCTGCTGCAAGTACTGGACGAAGGTCGTCTGACGGACAGACAGGGTCATATCGTGGATTTCCGGAATACGATCATTGTGCTGACGAGCAACGTAGGCACACGACAGCTGCAGGAGTTCGGCAGCGGTATCGGTTTCGGCGCTGCAGAGATGGATCAGAAGCGTGCGCACGACATGCTGCTCAAAGCGCTGCAGAAGCAGTTCCCGCCGGAGTTTGTGAACCGAATCGATAATGTTGTCACTTTCGAGCCGCTGAGCCGCGAGACGATTGAGAAGATCGTGCGGATAGAAGTAGGGCTGCTGCAAGAGAGGCTGAAAGCCCAAGGGCATCAGTTGAGCGTTTCGGCCGAAGCTATCGCCCAGCTGGTAGAGAAGAGTTTCGACACCAAGAACGGTGCCCGTCCGGTAAAAAGAGCGGTGCAGACATATCTGGAAGATCCGATCACAGACATATTGCTGCGCAGACCAAATCAGAAAAAAATAATCATCAAACAACTATAAATTATGACAGTAGAAATTACGGACGCTAACATCAAGGATGTGATTGCGTCAGGCAAACCGGTAGTAGTAGATTTCTGGGCTGCATGGTGCGGTCCTTGCAAAATGATGCTGCCTATTCTGGAGGAGCTCTCGAATGAATACGAAGGCAAAGTGGTAGTAGGCAAACTGAATGTGGACGACAATCCCGATACCTGCGAGGAATACGGCATCATGAATATCCCGACGATGCTATTCTTCCAGAACGGAGAGTTGGTCAACCGCCATGTAGGAGCCTGCCGCAAGCAAGATTTAGCTCAACTTTTTGACAGTCTGCTCTAAAAAGCGGGTATAAAACGCAAAAAAATCCGTTTTTACTTGCATAATTGAAAAAAAAGCAGTAATTTTGCGGGCTTTTTTGCCTTTATGTGGCTTTATGCCCTTCTAGGCGGAAGCCGCTCTTCCCGTTCCGTCGGGAAGACGCTCCGGGTCCGGTAGCTCAGCTGGATAGAGCAACAGCCTTCTAAGCTGTGGGTCTCGGGTTCGAATCCCGACCGGATCACAAACGTTCGTGCGGATTTGTTGTCAAGCTTGCTTGTAAAACAAAGCGGAACGGACGTTTGTGCTGAGCGCCCTGCGCGCAGCAGGGATTACGTAGAAATCCCGACTAAATCACTTCGGTTTACTCCGGGGGCCCCAAGAAGGGGAGAAAAATTGTTGGGATTACGTAGAAATCCCGACCAAAAACAGAAACATCGTATATCACTATTATACATGCGTCAATTAAAAATCACAAAATCAATCACCAACCGTGAGTCAGCAAGTCTCGACAAGTATCTTCAGGAGATCGGTCGCGAGGAGTTGATATCGGTAGACCGTGAGGTAGAGTTGGCCGGTCGTATCCGCAACGGAGACCGCGCAGCGCTGGAGGAATTGGTTAGAAGTAACCTACGTTTCGTAGTATCTGTAGCCAAGCAGTATCAGAACCAGGGATTGAGCCTTCCCGACTTGATTAACGAAGGCAACTTAGGTCTGATCAAGGCGGCAGAGAAATTCGACGAGACCCGTGGTTTCAAGTTCATCTCCTACGCTGTATGGTGGATTCGCCAGTCTATCCTTCAGGCCTTAGCCGAGCAGAGCCGAATTGTTCGTTTGCCGTTGAACCAGGTAGGTTCGATGAACAAGATCAACAAGGCTTTCCAACGCTTCGAGCAAGAGCACGAGCGCAAGCCGAGTGCGGAAGAGTTGGCAGAGATGCTGGATATGCCGGTTGACAAGATTGCAGAGACGCTGAAGATGTCGGGTCGTCACGTGAGTGTCGATGCACCGTTTGTAGAAGGAGAGGACAACAGTCTGATCGACGTGATGGTCAACGAGGATTCGCCGAATGCGGACCGTGGCCTTATTAATGAGTCGCTCTCAACCGAAATCAACCGTGCATTAGCCACACTCACCCCGCGTGAGGCAGACATCCTGCGTAAATTCTTCGGTATCGGCACACCGGAAAAGACGCTGGAGGAGATAGGAGACGAACTTCATCTCACCCGCGAGCGTGTGCGTCAGATCAAAGAGAAAGCAATCCGCAAACTGAATTCCGGCCAACGCAGTCATATCCTGATGACTTACCTTGGTTAATGAAAAAGCCTCCCGTCGGGAGGTTTTTTATTTGTGGTTTGTGATTTGTGGTTTAGTCGAACAACGTAGGCTGATCGCTGTCCATTTTCTTTAAGATTGCCCGCATGAGCGTCTCGCGAATGAGGCGGCTCTTATTGGAGACGCCGTATTTCTCGCAGAAACGGTCCAGTGTCTTGATCTCGCTCTCATTGAGCAGGATGGAGACTTTATATTCGCGGGGAAGCTTTTTCAATGAATAATGATTAATGAATAATGAATATTTAGAAGTATAATCCCAGTTTCAGGCCGGCAGAGACTATATTGCGGTCGGCTTTATTGGTAAATTCCATGCCATCGATGGTCGTTGTAGCCGGCACTTTAGCCTGCTGGAAACTCGCGAAAGCGACTAAAGCGATCGCCGTTTTGGGGTTCAGCTGGCAGCGGTATCCTACATCCACGCCGGTATAGATGCCGCCGAGGTAATCCCGGCTGAGCGCAATGCCATAGCCGAGAGCGAAGCCGAAGACAGGGGCATGTTTGGTCTCCATCATCGGCATGCGAAGCGCAGCCTGAACCGGCAGAAAATTATATTTCTCTTCTCCGATAAACACTCCGTGATATCCTACTCCTCCGCCGACAAACAGATGTTTGTCTCCTATATGATGGGATCCGACGAGCAGATCTGCGGAAACGGCACCTCCGGCTTTCTCTCCGGGAATAACCGCAGCGCCTCCGGCGAGCTCCAGCAGGATTGAAGCCTTCTTGGTGGCTGTAATCTCCTGAGAGTCAGACGAGTCGGACGCGTCGGACGCACCGGGTGACTCCGATTCGTCAGAGAGGATCTGCTCCACATCGGCCCGGGGGTATTGGAACCTCGCACCCTCCGCGTCACGAATAATGACCACTTCCTCGTTCTGGAAGACGATCGTTCCCTTCACGCGTGCGCCTGTACGCAATAATAAGGTTTCCGCGTGCGCGCAAGTGACAAATGCACCGAATAATACTATGATCAGGAATATTTTCCGCATGTGGGTATTCAAATCGTCTGCAAAGGTACAGAAAAATTCGCACATGTGCAAATTTATTTGCAATTTATACCAATTCGAAGTCAATTTGGCTCTTATTGACGTCCGCGCGTAGCACTTTTACTTTCACGGGGTCTCCGAGCGTGAAGGATTTATGTCCCTCGCAGACGAGTCGGTAGTTTTTCTCGTCGAATTGCCAGTATTCGCCGTTTTGTCCGAGCGAGGCGACATGCACCAAGCCTTCGCACCGCGATTCGTCGAGTTGGACAAAGAGTCCGAAATCGGTAACACCGGATATATGTCCGTCCATCGTTTCTCCGATATGATCCGCCATCCACATCGCCTGGAACATCTTGATCGACTCCCGTTCGGCCTGCGCGGCTTCCTGTTCGCAGGCGGAGCAATGCTCGCACATTTCCTCGAGTTGCTCGCGGGTGAGCGTCTCTTTTTTGCCGGTAAGGATATATTTCTCGACAAGGCGGTGAACCATCAGATCGGGATAGCGGCGAATAGGCGAAGTGAAATGGGTATAATGGGTGAACGCGAGACCGTAATGGCCGATGTTGTAAGTCGAATAAACGGCCTTGGCTTGTGCTCTAATCGTCAGCATATCAATCGTTTGCTGTGTCACGCGGGAACCCATTTTGCGTTTGAAGACCTTCAGGTTCTCCAGTTTCTCCTGATCCGGGATGTCGTGTACGCGATAGACAAA